>Ga0208612_1000018_pt1 | contig 157678 bp, 175 predicted proteins | sample AntDryMetagUQ889_FD_188089 | JGI IMG/M metagenome (GOLD analysis project Ga0208612, IMG submission 188089) | Polar desert microbial communities from Antarctic Dry Valleys - UQ889 (SPAdes) | ecosystem: Environmental > Terrestrial > Soil > Desert | place: Antarctic Dry Valleys | collected... | reverse complement strand
CCCGGATCGGCTTCGAGCCGCTCGACACGGCGCCGCTCCTGCACGAGCTCGGCGCATAGCTGCCGAGATTCTCCACCGCTTGACATTCAGCGGGAGCCAGGCGTATAAGACACCTGAATCGGGTCTCAGGTTTGGGGCTCATGTCTCGACGGAGGAGATTGAGGATGAAGCGGTTGTATACGTTCGCACCCCTGCTTGCGATGGTCGCATCGGCCGCAGGCATCGGCGCAGCAGCAGGTTCCGCGCGACCAGACGCACCGGCGGCGGCAGAGAGCCACACGATCAAGGTTGGCATCGTCTACTCGCGTTCCGGCCTGCTCTCGAACTACGGCGCCATGTACGCACAGGGCGTGCGACTCGGGCTCGACTACGCGACGAAAGGCACGAACAGGGTCAACGGCCACAAGATCGAGCTGACCCTCGTCGATGACGCGACCGATCCCGCGAAGGCCGTCTCGGCGGCGAAGGACCTGATCGGGCAGGGCTACAAGATCATCGGCGGCTCGACCTCGTCCGGGGCGGCACTTGCGGTGGCTCCGCTCGCGGACCAGAACAAGGTGCTCTTCATCGCCGGTGCCGCCGCGACGGACGCCCTGACCGGCGTCAACCGGTACACGTTCCGCGCCGGCCGGCAGACGATCCAGGACATCATGTGTGCCCGGACGCTCTTCCCCGGCAACGAGGTCGGCAAGAAGGTCGTCGCCTTCGCGCAGGACTCCGCCTTCGGGCAGTCGATTGCGAACGGCGTGGCCAATGTGTTCGGCGGCAAGGGACACCAGACCTCGCGCATCCTCGTGCCGCTGTCGGCGACCGACTTCACCCCGTTCGCGGCGCAGCTGAAGGCACAGAACCCCGATCTCGCGTACATCGCGTGGGCCGGCACGACCGCCACAGCGATGTACACGGCCCTTCAGCAGCAGGGTGTCCAGCGGACGACGAAGGTCGTCACCGGCATCGCCGAGCGGGCGACGTGGAACCTCTTCGGCCAGGCGCTGCAGGGGCTCGACCTCGTCTCGCTCTACTTCCCCGAGGCATCGAAGAACAAGGTCAACACCTGGTTGCGCGACAAGATGCGCCGGCGTAATCAGGCGCCCGACATCTTCACGCCGGACGGGTTCGCAACCGGGCAGATGATCGCGCGCGCGGTCCAGCGCGGCGGGGACGACGTCGACAAGATGATCGCCGGCCTCGAGGGCTGGCAGTTCGTTACTCCGAAGGGAGTGCAGCGGATCCGGCAGGCCGACCACGCGATGATCCAGCCGGTCTTCATCGCGCGGCTCGTCAAGCAGGGCGCGAACTACCGGCCGCGGCTCGTGAAGACGTGCTCGCCGGGCAACCTGCAGCCCCCGGTCACGCCGTTCAAGTAGCAGGAGGTTGACCGCAGCACCCATCCTCTCGACCTCCGGCCTCGGACTCGACATCGGCGGCGCCACCATCGTCGCCGATGTCGGGCTCGAGGTGCGACAGGGAGAGCTGCTCGGCATCATCGGCCCGAACGGCGCCGGCAAGACGACGCTGTTCAACCTCCTCTCCGGGCTCTACAAGCCGACCTCCGGCCGGATCCTGCTGGACGGAGAGGACATCACCGACGAGCCGCCCTTCCGGCGCACGCAGCGCGGCCTCGGCCGCACGTTCCAGGTGTCGAGCGTCTTCCCGCTGCTGAGCGTCGCCGAGAACGTCCGCCTGGCGGCCGAGGCGAGCCTGGGGGGCGCGCTCAGGATCTGGCGGCGGGCGTCGAGCGTTCGCGAAGCCGTGGACCGCGCCACCTGGGCCCTCGAGCGAGTCGGTCTCGCCGGCATGACGCGACGCTTCGCCGGGTCGCTCGCGCACGGGGACAAGCGCAAGCTCGAGCTCGCGATGCTCCTGGCCGCCGATAAGCGGGTGATCATGCTGGACGAGCCGATGGCGGGCGTGAGCAGCGAGAACGTGCCCGAGCTCGTCGAGGTCATCCGCGGCGTTCACGCGGATCACGGCAAGACGGTGCTGATGGTCGAGCACCACATCGAGGTCGTGACGGGCCTGGCCGAGCGGATCGCGGTCATGCACCACGGGCGGCTACTGGCCCTCGACACGCCGGAGAATGTAATGCGGAACGCAGAGGTGCAGTCGGCCTATGTCGGAGAGCCGCTGTGAGTGTCGCTCGCGAGCCGCGCACGCTGATCGAGGTCTCAGACCTCCACGTGCATCTGGCGGGCTCGCACGTGCTGCAAGGGGTCGCGTTCTCGGTCCCCGAGGGGGGAGTCACGGCGCTGCTCGGCCGGAACGGCGTGGGGAAGACGACGACCCTGCGGGCCATGTTGGGCCTCGTGGACGCGCGTGGCGCGGTGAGCCTCGACGGACGCGAGCTGACCCGCATGCCGACCCACGAGATCGTCCAGCTCGGCATCGGCTATGTGCCGGAAGATCGCGACGTCTTCGCTGGGCTTACCGTCGGAGAGAACATGAAGCTCGCCGAGCGCAACGGTTCTGCTCGATACGACCTCGTCTACGAGCTCTTTCCGGAGCTCCGCGAGCGCACCGATCAGCGCGCCGGAACGCTCTCTGGCGGGCAGCAGCAGATGGTCGCGATCGCCCGCGCGCTCCTGAACGAGAATCGCGTGCTGCTGATCGACGAGCCGACCAAGGGGCTGGCGCCGCTGCTCGTCACCGAGGTCGCACGGGTGCTCGAGCGCGCCGCCGAGATCGCGACGATCCTGCTCGTGGAGCAGAACCTGGGGGTCGTGCACCGGATCGCGCGCGACGCGGTCGTGCTGGACCAGGGCCGGGTCGTGCACACGGGCCCGGCGCGGGCACTGCTCGAGGACAGCGAGCAGGTGCACCGGTACCTCGGCGTCTCGGGCGCGGCCCACTGATGGACACTTTCGTCCTCCTCACGATCACGGGGCTCGGCCTGGCGGCGATGTACTTCCTCATTGCGTCCGGGCTCTCCCTGATCTACGGCCTCATGGGCGTCCTCAACTTCGCCCACGGGGCGTTCCTGACGGTCGGGGCCTTCGCCACCTGGTCGATCACGGAGCACCTCGGCTGGATCGGGAATGAGACGCTGCGCTTCATCGCAGCGGGCGCCTTCGGCCTTCTCGCCGGCGCAGTCATGGCGGCGCTGGTCGAGTTCGTGCTGATCAGGCCGCTCTACCGCCGGCCCATCGAGCAGGTACTCGTGACCGTAGGGCTCGCCCTCGCCGTCGGCGCCCTCGTACAGGGCATCTGGGGACCGGAAGTGCAGCCGTTCCCCTCGCCGCAGTGGATGCGCGACACGACGACTGTCCTCGGCGCCAACATTCCGAACGATCGCTTCGTGGAGATTGCCGCCGCGCTGATCGTGCTCGTCGGTCTGCAGGCGTTCCTGCGCCGCTCCCGGTACGGCCTGATCATCCGGGCCGGCGTCGAGAACCGCGCCATGGTGACCGCACTCGGGATCGATGTTCGCCGTGCGTTCACGCTCGTCTTCACGATCGGAGGCGTGGCGGCGGCGCTCGCGGGGGTGCTCTCGAGCGTGTACTTCGGCGGGGTCGAGCCACACCGGGGGACGTCACTGCTCATCTTCGCCTTCATCGTCGTCGTGATCGGTGGACTCGGGTCGATCGAGGGATCCGCCTACGCGGCCGCCGTCGTCGGCCTGACGCAGCAGTACGCGAACTACTACGCCTCGTCGGGTCTCGGGGACCTGGCCGTGGTGCTCCTGCTCGCGATCGTGCTGCTGATCAAGCCCGGCGGCCTCGCGCGCGCGGTGGTGGCGCATTGAGGCGCGCGCTCCGCTTCCTCGCTCCGGTCGCCGTCTTCGGCGCGCTGGCGCTCGTTCCGACGCTGTCGGTCGACACGCACGGGCTCTTCACCAGCCCCCTGGACAGCCCCGGTACGCTCCAGCTGCTCGGTCTCTGCCTCGTCTTCGGCGGCCTCGCCCTCACGTACGACCTGCTCTTCGGCTTCACCGGTCTGCTCTCGTTCGGGCACGCGCTGTACTTCGCGATCGGGGTCTACGTGACGAACATCGCGATCACCCACTGGGGGTTCGGAATGTGGGCTGCCTTCGCGCTCACGGCGGCAGTTGGCCTCTTTGTGCCGCTCGTCGTCGGAGCGATCAGCCTGCGCGTGACCGGCATCGCGTTCGCCATGGTGACGCTTGCCTTCGCCCAGGCCGGTTCGATCCTGGTCTCCAAGAACCCGGACAAGCTCACCGGTGGGGAAGAGGGCCTGGGGCTCGACTTCGAGCCCCTGCCGGACTTCTTCGTGGGCGTGCTCAACACGAAGAACCTCTACTGGACCGCGCTTGCCTACCTGATCGTCGTCTGCGCCGCCTCCTGGTGGGCTGTCGCTTCCTCTCCTGGTCGGGTCTGGCAGGCGATCCGCGAGAACGAGCAGCGGGTGGAGGTGCTCGGCCTGAGGCCGTTCAGCTTCAAGCTGATCGCGTTCGTGCTCGCCTCCTTCCTGGCCACGATCGGGGGCGTCGTCTATCTGCTCCTGATCGGGGGCTCGACGCCGGAGGTGACGACGGCGAGCTTCACGCTGACCCTCCTGCTGATGGTGGTGATCGGCGGGACCGGCACGCGCTGGGGCGCTGTCCTCGGCGGCATCCTCTACACCTATCTCGACAATCGCCTGCTGGCCGTGGCAGGCTCGAACGCGGTGCAGGACCTGCCGGGCTTCCTGCGAACGCCCCTCTCCGAGCCGCTCTTCGTGCTCGGCGTCATCTTCATTCTGATCGTCTACTTCTTCCCCGGCGGCCTCGTGGGCATCTCCGCGCGCGGTCGCGCGCGCGGCCGGCGCGTGATCGAGGGCGCGCTCGGCAGGCGGCTTCCGGGGGAAGAGGGCGTCGGCGTATGAGCATTGCCGAGCGCGAGGCCGTGCGGCTGGCCTGGGAAAGCTCCGGATCGGGGCCGCCACTGCTGCTGATCCAGGGTCTCGCCTACGATCGCTTCGGCTGGGGCCCCGGCCGCGAGCTGCTCGCCGAGCGCTTCCGGGTGCTCAGCTTCGATAACCGCGGCGTCGGCGAGAGCGATGTACCGCCAGGGCCGTACACGACAGCGGAGATGGCTGCGGACGCTGCCGCCGTTCTCGACGCGTCCGACGTCGAGCGGGCGCACGTCCTCGGGGTGAGCCTGGGCGGCATGATCGCGCAGGAGCTCGCGCTCGCCTTCCCGCAGCGGATCGACCGGCTCGTCCTCGCGTGCACCACGCCTGGCGGCCCGTCTGCGTACCCGCTCCCGCAGGTCTCCGTCGAGAAGTTCGCGCTCTTCCCGACGCTGCCGATCGAGGAGGGGCTGCGGATGATGATCGAGAACTCGCTTTCGGACGAGAGCGTCCGGGAGCGGCCGGACCTGGTCGAGGAGATCTATGCGTACCGTCTCGGCCACCGGCCGACGCTCGAAGGCTGGCAGTTCCAGGCCGTCGCGGCCTTCGGCTTCGAGGCACTCGACCGGCTCGGCGAGATCACTGCCCCGACGCTGCTCCTGCACGGAACGGCCGACGACGTCGTCGACGTACGCAATGCCGATCTGTTGCTCGAGCGGCTCCAGAACGCTCGGCTCGAGCGCTTCGAGGGCGCCGGGCACCTGCTCATGTGGGAGCAACCCGAGAGGTTCGCAGTGACCGTGCGCACCTTCCTCGAGGAGGAGGAGGAGGAGGAGGTATGAGCTCGGAGCATGTGATCGGCCGCTGGTTGCGCGATCGTGCGCGCACGACGCCGCATCGGGTCGCGATCGACTTCCTCGACGCCGAGACGACCTATGCCGAGCTGGACGAGCGCTCCGAGCGCCTCGCGGCCGGACTCCTCGCGGCCGGCCTCGTTCGCGGTGACCGGGTCGCGACGCTCACCGCATCGAGCCCGGAGCACGTCGTCGTCTTCTTCGCCTGTGCGAAGGCCGGCCTCGTGCTGGTGCCGTTGAACTGGCGGCTCACGCAACCTGAGCTCGCATACCAGCTCGCCGACGCGGAGCCCGCTCTCCTGCTCCACGACGACCTGCACGCTGAGACCGCTGCTGCGCTCCACCGCCGCAGCGCGGGCCTGGAGGACTTAGTTGCTGTCAGCAACTATCTCCACGGCGCGGCCCCAGCTGACGACGACGGGCTCCTGCTCGTCTACACGTCTGGCACGACCGGCAAGCCGAAGGGAGCGCTGCTCACCCACGCCAATTGCTTCTGGACGAACCTCTCCTTCGACCTCGCCACCGGCATCGACGGCGACGACATCGCACTCGCGGTGCTGCCGCAGTTCCACTGCGGCGGGTGGAATGTGCAGACGCTGCTCGCCTGGTGGAAGGGGGCGAAGGTCATTCTCGAGCCGTCCTTCGACGCGGTGCGGGCACTCTTACTGATCGCGGAGAAGCGCGTGACGACGATGATGGGGGTCCCTGCGAACTACCTCTTCATCGCCCAGGAACCGGCCTTCGCCACCGCCGACCTCTCCAGCCTGCGTCGCGCGGTCGTCGGCGGCGCGCCCATGCCCGAGGCGCTGCTCGATACCTGGAGCAAGCGCGGAGTGGAGATCGTGCAGGGCTATGGGTTGACCGAAGCGGCGCCGAACGTGCTCGCGGTGCCTCCGGAGGATGCCGTGCGCAAGCGTGGCTTCGCGGGCAAGCCGTATCCCCACGTCGACGTCGAGCTCCATGATCCCGGGACGGGTTCGGTGATCGACGGGGCCGGCGAGGGCGAGCTGGTCGTCCGGGGCCCGAATGTCTTTGCCGGCTATTGGCGCAACCCGGAGTCGACGGCCGCCGCCATGGCCGGCGGCTGGCTCCACACGGGCGACGTCGCCCGCCGCGACGACGAGGGCTACTACCGCATTGTCGGTAGAACCAAGGACGTTGTCATCTCCGGCGGTGAGAACATCTATCCCGCGGAGGTCGAGAACGTGCTCCACGAGCATCCGGCGGTCGCGGAGGCGGCCGTCGTTGGCGTGCCAGACGAGCGTTGGGGAGAGGTCTGCCTCGCGTTCGTGGCACTGTGCGGCGAGGCGACGGAGGACGAGCTGCTCGAGTTCTCCCGTCTCCGCCTGGCTCGTTACAAGGTGCCGAAGGGCATTCGCTTCGTGGAAGCGCTGCCGCGCAATGCCATGAACAAGGTCGCGAAGTCCGAGCTCGTGGAACAGGTCGCATGAGCCCCAAGGTCCTGACCGCCAGGGGGGAGCGCACCCGCCGCCGCCTGATCGAGGCGGCCGAGCGCGTCTTCGCCGACGTCGGCTTTCACGATGCGTCGATCGTGAAGATCACCGAGGCCGCAGGTGTCGGCCAAGGCACCTTCTACCTCTATTTCGAGAGCAAGAAAGCCGTGTTCGACGAGGTCGTCCTCGACCTGAACAGCCGGGTGCGGCATGCGATGACCGAGGCCGCCGCACAGGGGTCGACGCGCGCGGAGTCGGAGCTGCTCGGCTTCGGCGCATTCTTCCGCTTCACCGCGGAGCATCCCGCGCTCTACAGGATCATCCGGCAGGCCGAGTTCGTCTCGCCCGAGATCCTGCATCTCCACTACGAGCGCCTCACCGACGGTTACGTCAGCGGCTTGCGCCAGGCGATGGAGGCCGGGGAGGTCGCCCCCGGCGACCCCGAGGTGCTCGCGTGGAGCCTGATGGGGATCGGAGAGCTCGTCGGCATGCGCTGGATCCTCTGGGACGGCGGCCGCGGGATGCCCGAGGACGTATTCGACGAGCTGGCACGCATCATCGTGCGCGCGCTCGGTGCACGGGAACCGCATCCGTGAGCTACGTGGGGCTCGCCGCCACGGCGGCCTACCTGCCCGAGCGCTGGATGAGTGCTGCGGAGGTCGGCGAGGCGAGCGGCATCCCGGAAGAGGTGATCGTCGAGAAGTTTGGCCTGCGCGGCAAGCACATCGCCGCGGAGGATGAGCATGTAAGCGACATGGCCGTCGAAGCTGCTTCGCGGCTCCTCGGCCAGCAGGATCTCGATCCGGCCCAGATCGACGTCGTTCTCTATTACGGCTCGCTGTGGAAGGACTATCCCGTCTGGCAGGCGGCGCCCTGGATCGCTCACCGCCTGGGCTGCGAGAACGCCTACGCCCTGGAGTACGCAAACGTCTCGTGCGGCACGCCCGTCGCCCTGCGGCTCGCGCGTAACTTCCTCGTCGCCGAGCCCGAGCTCCGCAACATCCTGCTCGTGGCCGCGTGCCGCGAGTCGTACCTCCTCGACTACGGCAACGAGCGCTCGCGGTTCATGTTCAACTTCGGTGACGGTGCAGTCGCCGGCCTCCTCACCAAGGACGGCGGTCACGAGCTGTGCGGCTCGCACGCGATCACCGACGGCTCCTTCTCGCTCCAGGTCAAGGTCCCCGCTGGGGGATCGGTCGAACCGGCCTCGGCCGGCTCGGTCGCCGCCCGCCGACATTTCCTGGACGTCGCCGATCCGGCGCAGATGAAGGGAGGGCTCGACGAGGTCAGCCTCCCCAACTTCGTCGCGGCTGCGCGCGGAGCACTCGCCAGCTGTGGCGCCAGGCAGGAGGACATCGCCTACCTCTGCAATATTCACATGAAGCGCTCGATGCACCAGGCCATCGTGGACACGCTCGGCTCTCCGGCCGCCGCCTATCTCGACGACACCGGCCATATGAGCGGCGTCGACCCTCTGCTCGCCCTCGATCGCGCCGCGCGTGCCGGTGAGCTCGTCGAGGACGATCTCGTGCTGCTGCTCGCCGCGGGTACGGGCTACACGTGGGCCGCGAGCGTGATCCGATGGTGATCAGCGACCTTGTCGGACAGGAGCTCGTCTCCGACTGGCGGGAGATCACGCAGGAGCGCATCGACCTCTTCGCACGCGCGACGGACGACCCGCAGTGGATCCATACCGACCCCGAACGCGCCGCGACGGGGCCGTTTGGGACGACGATCGCCCATGGCTTCCTGACGCTGTCGCTCGTCGTGCCGCTCTTCGAGGAGGCGCTGCCGCTGCTCGAGGCTTACGCGCTCACCGTCAACTACGGCCTGAATCGCGTCCGCTTCATCGCGCCCCTGCCGGTCGGGAGCCGCATCCGCGGCCGCTTCCGGATCGAGTCCGTCGAACAGGTGACGGGTGGGGAGCAGGCGACGGTCGCGACGACGATCGAGCGCAAAGGTCAGGAGAGACCGGTGTGCGTCGCGGAGACCCTCTTTCGCTTCCTCGTTTGAGTGTCGCGCCGCACGGAGACGAGGACTGGTCCATGCACGCGACCTGCCCCAACTGCGGCGCCGACGTCGACGAGGCGGCCGAGGATCGTTGCCCTTCCTGCAGCCTGCCCTTGAAGGTGATGTGCCCGAACTGCGGTGAGAAGGCGCCGGCGGACGCCGAGGAGTGCCCAGCCTGCGATGCGCCGTTGACGCACGCAGTCGACGCCATCTGACCGGGCAGAGCGGCTACGGCCGGTGCAGCGCAGCTTTGCTGCTGATCCTCGAGGAGGACGTGCGCACGATATCTCGAAGAGGCACCTAGGGCGCGCCCAGCGACCGTGCCGCCCGAGCAAACCGCTCCCCCAAGCGGCGCTCGTGGTCGACGATCGTCTTGCGGGAGGTGGCCGCAGCTCCCCGGGCGCGCCCATCTCGAACCGGAAGACGGATCTCGGCGAACGATCACAAGGGAGAGTGCGCGCAGCGGCCTGCGCCGCACTCTTGCCCCCTATATCCCCGCTCTTCCAAAAGATTGCGTCGGAGTAGTAGAGTCACTTGGGGCGCGCCCAGCGGCGACCGTGCCGCCCGAGCTGCCTCTTCCCCCGGGCGCTCGCGGTTCGACGATCGTGTTGCGGGAGTAGCCGCACTCCCGCGGGCGCGCCCCATTCTGTTGCTTGACAGCAACCCGTTGGATGATGGGCGCGCGGGAATCGCGCTTCCCCCAGACGCTACGACGCCCCCCAACCCCGGCGCGCCCACCGGGGCAAGTAGATACCCCAGGGGTAAGCAACTGCCGATGCACCACGTAAGGCGGTTGTAAACTCGACGGGCGCGTGCGCATGTCTGCGGCAGCACCAAAGCATGCGCCGCATGCGCTTCCGCGACGTCCAAGGTACCGCTGACCCACAGCCTCCAGCCAAAGCCGCGGTCCAGACGGGAGTGGAGAGGCCCATACGGGATTCGAACCCGTGCCGCCGCCGTGAGAGGGCGGTGTCCTAGGCCACTAGACGAATGGGCCGCGCGCGGCAGGGAGTTTAGCGAACGCCATGCCGACCCGTTTCCGAACAGCGTACGATCCCGCGGGTGGCGAGCACGGATCTACAGAGGGAGAAACGCCGGCTGATTCTGCACGCCGCGATCCGCGTCTTCGCGGAGAAGGGCTACCACACCTGCCGGGTGCAGGACGTCGCAGCTGAGGCCGGCGTCGCCTACGGGCTCGTCTATCACTACTTTGGTTCCAAGGAGGAGCTGCTGGAGACGATCTTCCGCCGAACGTGGAGGCTGATGCTCGACGCCGTGCAGGAGGTCGAGCAAAGTGGTGCTCCGGCGCGCGAGCAGCTCGCCCAGGTGGCGTCGATCGTGCTCAGCGGCTGGCAAGCGGATCCCGACCTCGTGCGCGTGCTCGTGCGGGAGGTCGCCCGCAGCCCACAGCTGCAGCAGGAGGTTGACGAGATCCAGCACGCGTTCGCTGCCCTCGAGCGAATCGTTGCCCAAGGCCAGGAGACGGGGGAGCTGCGCAACGACATCAACCCCCGCCTGGCAGCCTGGGTGCTCTACGGAGCGCTCGAGGAGATCCTGACCGGCTGGGTCTACGAGCGCCTTCCCGCCGGCGAGGTCGAGGTGGCCGAAGCAGAGCGGACGGTGGTGGAGTTGCTCTACTCGGGCCTCGTCGCCCGATAGCTCCAAAGCCGCGCAATCCCCATGGAATGACGAAGGGGCCCGCTCCGTGCGGGCCTCTTCCACCCCCGGCCCGACCCCTTTACCAAGGCTTTGCCCTCACATGGCCTGGTCTTGGCTGAGGGCCGTGCACTCTCCTCTCATGACCGCGAAGAAGAGGAGAACACGATGACGAGGATCCTGATCGCCCTGCTCAGCGTGGCGTTTCTCGGGACCGGGGGGCTCATCGCGGCGGTTGATGCCTTCGGCAGCGCCGAGCCGGTGAGCTCGATCACGCTGCCCGGGGCGGCGACCGCGTCCACCTCCACCGGCACGACGGCCGCAGGCACGACGACGGCGGGCACGACGACGGCGGGCACGACGACGGAAGCGATCGTGACGGCGACCGGCGCAGCAGCAGACCTCTCGGGCCCGTGCGACGAGGCCGAGCATGCGGACCACACCGGGGAAAACTCGGGCCGCGGCTCGAGGCACGACAGCCGTGGCGCCGACCACGGTGGCGACGACCGCCACCACTCCGGGCGCGGGTCGGACGACGACGGCAACGACGACTGACACTCAGACCGAAAGGAGAACTCATCATGAAGCGACCCTTCCTACTGCCTGCGCTCGCCGCTCTCGCAGGAGTGGTGGCTCTCGTCCCCGCGGGCCTCGCCGCCACGAGCGCACAGACCATTCGGGTCACCGAGACGAGCTACCGGATCAAGCTCTCGGCGCCCCCGAAGGCAGGCCTCGTCCGCTTTCTCGTCCGGAACGCCTCCGGTGACCAGCATGACTTCTGGGTGATGGGCGGCGGCAAGTCGTTCCGCACCCGCGTTCTCGACGAGGGCCGCACGGCCTCGCTGACGGCGACGCTGAAGAGGGGTGTCAGATACCGGTTCTGGTGCGCCGTCGACGATCATCGCGTCGAGGGGATGAGCGGCAGCTTCGTCGCTCGCTGAGCGCGAGGGGCGCGACGATGGAGGTGCTCCCGGCTTCCCCTACGGGAGTGCCTCCACGCTTTATCTCACACGTGCGGTCGGGTATACCCAGGTGATGAGAGGGAAGCGGATGATCTTGCTGGTCGAGGACGAGGAATCGATCACGACGCCGCTGGCGGAGGCCCTCGAGCGTGAGGGCTTCGAGGCGAAGGTGGCGCACACGGCGGCCGGGGCCATCGACCTGGGTCGGCGGCTGCGGCCCGATCTCGTCCTGCTCGACCTGATGCTGCCCGACGGCTCCGGCTTCGACGTGTGCCGCGAGCTGCGAGCCGTCTCGCCGGTCCCAATCATCATCCTCTCGGCGCGCGGAGAGGAGGCCGACCGGGTCGTCGGCCTCGAGCTGGGGGCGGACGACTACGTCGTGAAGCCCTTCAGCGCGCGCGAGGTGATCGCGCGAGTCCGGGCCGTGCTTCGCCGCGCCGCGACCTCCTCGCACGAGGACGGCGGCCCGATCGAGATCGGCGGCGTCCGGATCGATCCCTCTCGCCGCAGCGTCACGCGTCATGGCCGGCTGCCCGAGCTCTCACGGAAGGAATTCGACCTGCTTGCGCTGCTGATGCAGGAGGCAGGCACCGTCGTGCATCGGGAACGGCTGATCGACGAGGTGTGGGACGTCAACTGGTTCGGCTCGACGAAGACCCTGGACGTCCACGTCAGCGGGCTGCGCAAGAAGCTGGGCGACGACGCAGGCGAGCCACGCTACCTCCACACCGTCCGCGGCGTCGGCTTCCGCTTCGCGGGCGCCGACGAGGTTTGATGAGCCTCCGGCTGCGCCTGCTCGCCGCGTTCGCGTACGTGCTCGTGCTTGTGCTGCTCACCCTGGAGATCCCGCTGGCACTCAGCCTCTCGAGTCGCGTGGACGCAGAGGTGCGGGCCCACGCGTCTGCTCAGGCGCAGGTCGTCGCCGCGGCAGCCTCGGCTCGACTCGACGAGCCGGGTCAGCTTCTCCGGGTCGTGCGGCGGGCGGGGCGCGATCTGGGGGCGCGAGTGATCGTGGTCGACTCCCGCGGTCGACTGCTTGCCGATTCGGCCGGCGACGGGCTGCGGCGGTCGCCGTACGGCGACCGCCCCGAGATCCGGGAGGCGCTTGCGGGCCGAACTGCCCAGGGCACGCGGCGGAGCGAAACGCTGGGAGAGGATCTGCTCTTCACAGCGGTGCCCGTGCTCGACGACGGCCGACGCGCCGGTGCGGTGCGCGTAACGCAGAGCGTCGAGGCGGTGGGGCAGCGCATCCGGCGGAACGTGCTGATGCTGGTCGCCGTGGGGTTGGCAGCGCTCACACTTGGTCTGGCCCTAGCGTGGTTGCTGGCCAACTCGCTCTCCCGTCCGCTCCACGCCCTCGCGAGAACTGCGCGGCGCGTCGAGCAGGGAGAGCTCGACGCTCGGGCCGAGATCTCGGGCGCGAGCGAGCAGCAGGAGGTCGCGCTCGCCTTCAACGACATGACCGAGCGGCTCTCGCACGTGCTGGCCGCGCAGCGGGAATTCGTGGCAAATGCCTCGCACCAGCTGCGTACCCCGCTGACCGGTCTGCGGCTCCGGCTCGAGGCAGCGGGGTTGAAGACGCAGGATCCGGACCTCGAGCGTGAGTTGCGAGCAGCGGAGGAGGAGACCGAGCGGCTGACTCGCCTCCTCAACGCCTTACTCACGCTCGCCCGGGAAGGCGATCGGCCGCAGGCGCGGGCACCGGTGTCGCTCCGGAAGGCGTGCGAGGCCGCTCGCGCCCGCTGGGAGCCCCGCGCCGCCCAGTCGGACCATCAGCTCGAGCTCGAAGCAGGTCCGGACGTCGCGGTTCGCGCCGGAGACGAGGACGTCGCGATCATGCTCGACAACCTGCTGGAGAACGCGCTCGTCTATTCACCGCCCGGAACACTCGTCACGCTCGGCTGGGATGAGAGCGGGCGGTTGTCCGTCGCAGACGAAGGGCCGGGCGTGAAGCCCGGGGAGGAGCGGCAGCTCTTCGAGCGCTTTCACAGGGGCCGGTCGGAGCAGTCGGGAACCGGCCTGGGATTGGCGATCGTGGAGACGCTGGCACGCCGCTGGGGCGGGACAGCCGCGATCGGCAATCGACCTGGCCGCGGCGCGGTTGCGGAGGTAGTGCTTCCGGTCGACCGGTCAGTCCGCTCGCTGACCGGAGCGCCGTCATGAAGCAGTTGTTCCTCTTCGGCGTTCTCGGCGTCGTACTCGCGGTCGCCACCGGTCTCGGCGTGCACCTTCTCACGCGCGAGACGATCGCGCTGCCGGTCGTGAAGCTCGAGCAGGGGGACGGATTGGCGCCGGCAGCCGCCCGCGCCGACGCGACCACCGCGCGAGCGCGGACCACGACCGCCCGCAGGAGCACCGCCACCACAAGCACCCGCGCGAGCACGCGGAGGACGACCGCCCCGGAGGCGCCGGCATTGCCGACCACGGTCGATTCTCCGGGGCCGGGCGAGCATGCGGGGTCTGGCGAGAGTGCGGGGCCAGGCGAAAATTCGGGGTCAGGCTCGGAGGACTCGAGCCGCGGCCGGGGCCGAGGTCGGAGTCGGGACGGTCCCGATGACTAGCTCGTTGCGCGTCTATCGAATTCCCTTCTCGACGAACGTCGAGCGCGTCGCCCTCGCGCTCGTCCACAAGCGCCTCGCCGTCGAGTGGGTGGACGTGGATCCCTCGGACCGCACCGAGGTGGTTCGCGCGAGTGGGCAGGAGCTCGTGCCGGTGCTTAGCCACGAGGGTCGCGTACTCGCCGACTCGCCGTTGATCCTCGAGTACCTCGAACAGCGGTTCCCGGAGCCCCCGCTGCTGCCGTCGGAACCCGCTGCTCGCGCCGAGGTGCGCATCTTCTGCGATTGGTTCAACCGGGTCTGGAAGCGACCGCCAAACGCGATCGTCGCCGAGGAGCAGCGGGCGGCGCCGGATGCCTCGCGGATCGAGGCGATGGCAGAGCAGATGACGGAGACGCTGCCCCTCTTCGAGGGTCTCCTGACCGGCCGTGACTACCTCTTCGGCGCGCTGACGCTCGCAGACGTGACTGCGTTTCCGTTCCTGAAGTACGCGGCCCTGTGGGCGGAGGGCGATCCGGACCGCTTCCACGAGGTGCTCCGTGACCGGCTGCGCCTCTACGGCCGCTATCCGCGGCTCGAGGCCTGGATCCACCGCGTCGACGCGCTGCCGCGCGCCTGACGCTCCGGAGGGAAGAAAGCGACTGGCTCGGTCGTCGTGTGGTCAGCGACGATCAAGAGGGGACCGCGATGCACCCGACTTCCATGACGCAGGACATTGCCAGGTATCGGCAGACCGACATGCTGCGGGAAGCCGAGAGCGCACGGCTTGCCTCTCTTGTCAGCGAAGCTGCGGACGAGCGGCCTCACAAGGGCCTCCGCCTGCGGCGCCGGGTTCTGCCGCTTCGGCCCGCAAGCCCGATCCTGGGCAGCTAGACGCTCCAGCTAGACGGGGGACGCTGTTGCCGCGACGGCCCGCTTTGCAGCGACCGTCGCGGCTGCGGCGAGCCGCTGAGCGTGGACGACGCGGTCGTCGCCAGCGCTCGAGACGAGATTCACCGCCACGAGGCCGGCCGCAGCGCGTGCCGCCGACTCGGCGAGGACTGATGCCGCGGCTGCGTCCTGGGCCCCGCCGGGAACGGCGTGCTCGGCGGTCTCGGCGCCGAGCAGGGCGACGTCGTAGGCTGCTTCGGCGATCGCGAGCGGAAGTTCCGCGGCCTTCTCGAGCGCCTGTCCGATCGCCTGGTCGCGGCCGTCGCCGGTTGACGTGTTGCCGAGGAGGGCGAGCGCCTCGAGATACGCCTTCTCATTTGCCGCCGTCAGCAGTTCGAGGCGTCCGCGCAACGCCTGCGCCTGCGCCGAGACGCCGCGCGCCTCGGGCCAGTCTGCCGACCGGCGTGCCGCAGAGGCGATCAGGGCGGCGGCCATCGCCGTCACGATGCCGGCGACCGCGCCTGCGCCCGGCGCGGGCGACGGCGCAGCGATGTGCTCGAGCAGGTCCCGCAGGTTGCGGGTGTACAGCTCGGACTCGGGCACGAGGCTCGTTACTCGAGCTCCGGCAGGCGCGCGCGCACCGCCGCCAGGAGCTCGGCGCGGGTCTCATAGCCTGCGGTGGCCAGTGCGGCCTCCAGATCCGCCATGAGGCGACGGCGGAACTCGGCGTCCGCGCGGGCGAGCTCGACGATTTCGTCGAGCTCCTGCCGGGCCGCCGGGAGCTCCTGAGCCGCGAGCGTCCAACCGAGGGGAGCCGGCGGCAGCAGTCCAAGCAGCTCACCGAGCCGTTCCTCGCCGAAAGGCGGAGGGATGTTAGGAGATGTTGCGCTCACCATTCCTCAGACGGAGCTGAGCCAGGGTTTCTTCCCTCGAGCTCTGCGCGTAGCTTGGCGAGGCACCGCGAGATCCTGCTGGCGATCGTCCCTGCCGGCAGGTCGAGCGCCTCCCCGATCGTGCGGTAGCTCTCGTCGCGCGTGAAGAAGCGGTCCAAGATCTCGCGGCAGTCCGGCGAGATCGCGCGCAAGCCCTCGTGCACTGCCAGCGCCTCGTCGAGCCGCTCAATCGCCGCATCGGTCTGCCCCTCGAGTGGCGCCGGGGTCGGATCCTCGCGCCCGCCGGTGCGCAGGCGGTCGACGCATGCGTTGCGCGTGAGCTGCGCGATCCACGGACGGATCGCCGCGTCGTCGCGGAGCGAGTCGAGCCGCTCGTAGGTGCGGGCGAACACATCCTGGAAGACGTCCTCGGCGTCGTGCTCGGTGAGCCGGAACGCACGCACGGCGATCGCATAGACGTAGCGCGAGAAACGCTCAACGAGCTCGTTCCAGGCCGCCGCTTCCCCGGCGCGACAGCGCTCGACGAGCTGGGCGTCGGTGACCTCGATGCTCATCGCGACACCCTCATCTAAGCGCGATTTGCAGCGAAAGGGAAGAAAACGCACTCGTTGCCCGTCGTGACGGGCGAGAGCAGCAGACCAACGGCCGGTCGAGGTTCCTAGGCAGCCGGGGGCACAGCTGGGGGAGGAGCGGGCCCGGAAGGGCCTGCTCCGCTGTACAGCACGTCTGGGTCGCGGGCGTCGAGCCGCTCCTCGAACAAGCGGCGGAGCTCCTCACCGGTCGTGAGCACGTCATAGCGCTCGCGGCGCGGGGGCAGCTTCACGACACGGACCTCGTTGGCGCGTAAGCCGTGGCAGCGGGCATAGGCAGCAGCCTCGTCGAGAGGCGTGACGGCTGAGCGGCGGCGAAGCAAGCGCATATGTGATCCCATGTACTGGCGAGATCGGGACAGACCTAGGGTACCTGATCCAGAGAGAGCGCTTGACTTCAATGCCACGACCGGGGATGCTCGTTTCTCATCAAGGGGTCAAGAGGGGGATGTACATGAACAGAAAGCTCGTAACCCTTGCTGTCGCGATCCTACTTGCGGCGATTGGCGTCACCACGGCGCTCGCAACGCCCGCGTTTGGGACGATCGCCGCGACTTTGTTCGCGCGCGGGACATTCGTCCAGCCGGTGTTCGCCTATTCGGACGGCATCGCGTTGATTACGGACGAGACAACCGACCACGCAGTTCAGGAGATCACCTTCGGGCCCGGGTCGTCGAGCGGGTGGCACACACATCCCGGAGTCGTCCTCGTGACGGTCAAGTCTGGAACGCTCACGCGTTACCACTCCGATTGCAGTAGCGACACGGTTAGCGCCGGGCAGTCCTTCTTCGAAACCGGAGGGATCACTGCTGGGTTGCTCGACCGTGGTCTGAGCGTCGGTGGGCATGCCGGTGTCGTGCGAAACGAAGGCACCGTGCCGGTCGTCCTCTACGTGACCTACATCGTTCCCACAGGTGCTCCGCTCCGGATCGACAGGCCGAATCCCGGCTGCGCCGTCAACTAACAGCGCCCACGGGCCCACGGGCGGCTGAGGCGCCGCCCGTGGAGCCGCCTGGACGTTGCCGGTCTTCAGGGACCAGAAACTCGCCGTTTCCAGCGGGCTCCTGAGGCTGCGGGACAAGGATTCGAACCTTGACTACCTGATCCAGAGTCAGGCGTCCTACCATTAGACGATCCCGCAACGGGCACCAGTTTAGCGACTAGTACTCCAGGCGGTAGACGGGGACGAGGCGCTTTTCCGCCTCCGTGTCGATATGTGCGATCACCTCGACGTACGGCTCGAGGCCGGATCCGTGCAGCTTCGCCTTCAGCAATCCGTCGACCTGGAAGAGGCCCGAGGAGTTGTTCATCACGATCTCGATCATCACGGGGCGCGAGTCGCCGTCCTTGATCGCGACTTCGTCGATTGCGGCGGCGGAGAGTGAGTGCATCGAGACGCGTCCGCGCTCGAACGGGATCCGCGAGCGGCCCTCCGCCATGTCGAGCGCGTCGGCCACGCGCAGGATTCCGGCCTCGAGCGACAGCGGCTGGCCGTCGGCGCGGTGGCTCGTGATCGCCTGCAGCACCTCACAGCTGATGACCGTCAGCTCCGGCTCCTCGTAGATACCCTGGAGGAGCTCGCGCAACTTCGGCTCGGCGAGGAAGAGCGAGAAGTCCTCGTGCCCGTGCCGGTGCACGGACATGCCGATGCAGTGGAGGAGCGCGGAGAGGGTCACGACCACCTCGGCGTCGTCGCGGTCGAAGCCGTAGTCGGTGACGACGGAGGTCTCCACGCCATGCTTGAAGAGCTGGCGAAGGATCTTCAGGGCGATGTTCGCCACGATCTGGATGTGCACCCACGAGTGGTCGTTGATCTCCAGCCGCACGACGGCGTTCACGTTCGACACGTGCCACCAGCCCTTCAGCTGGCGATCCTCGTTCACCCGCTCCATCAGCCGCCGCAGCTTGCGGTTGCCGCGCACGGGCAGGTTGATGTGCATCTTCTCGACCGCCTGGGCCGGAGTCAGCCGCGTTTCACGTACGGCCTCCTCCGAGACGGGCTCCTCGATGCGCTGCTCGGTCTCGGGGTCGAGCTCGGTCATGGCCGAGAGAGGCTCACGCAGACTGCGCGGATGCGCTCGCATCCCCGCGCAGGTGGAAGTACATCAGCGTCCAGGCGAGCGCAACGAACGGCGTCACGAGGCTATTCGCGACCAGACCGCCGATCCAGTTCCGCAGGAAGTCAGGAAGGAAGGCGAAGACGCCGACGAAGATCACCTGCGCGATCGCGGCGATGACCAGTGTGACGAGGATCACGCCGAACGCCGTCCAGCTGTGTCCCTTGACGAGGTTCCACGAGCGGCGCAGCGCGTCGGTGGGGCTGAGGCGCTCGAGAACGACGGCGGGCGTGACGAGCACCCAGCGCGTGAGCAGGACGAGGCCCGGCACGATCAGCAGGACGAAACCGAGCAGGATGCCGATCCCGGCGAGGACGCCCGCCAGCAGCAGCGGGAGGAGGGTCGGTCGCACCCGGCGGTAGGTCGTCTCGATGTCCTCCTCCGCCCGGCCTTCACGCACATCGGCGACGGTCGCGGTGAGCGCACCCTGCACCCAGAGGGAGCCCACGAGCGCAACGACGATGCCGACAAGCCCCCAGAAGGCGGCCACTGCGTCATCCGCATCGGCGCCCGCGTCGGCGGCGATGGCCGAGAACAGGTTGAGCACGACGAACACGGCCGCCGCGGTGAGGAAGAAGCGCGTGAAGAAGCGCCGGTAGAGCGCATACGTCTCGGACAGCACGCCGCCGACGGTCATGGCACAGACTCTATGTGACGGCTCTATGCGACGGTTCTAGGCGACGTCTGACGCCCAGTCGCCGTAGAGGCTCGTGTACAGGCCGCGTCGCGCGATCAGCTCCTCGTGGGTGCCCTGCTCGACGACGCAGCCGTGCTCGAGGACGACGATCACGTCGGCATCCCGGATCGTCGACAGCCGGTGCGCGATCACGAAGGACGTGCGGCCGGCGAGGAGCTTCCGCAGCGCTCGCTCGATCTGCCGTTCCGTCCCGATGTCGACCGACGACGTCGCCTCGTCGAGGATGAGGATGCGCGGGTCGGCGAGCAGCGCGCGCGCGAACGCGACGAGCTGCCGCTGCCCGAGCGAGAGCCGCGTGCCGCGCTCGCCGAGCTGCGTCTCGTAGCCATCCTCGAGCTCGAGGATGAAGGGGTGCGCGCCGACTGCCTCGGAGGCCGCCGCAATCTCCTCGGGTCGGGCGTGCGGCCGTCCGAAGGCGATGTTCTCCGCGATCGTGGTGCCGAAGAGGAAGCCCTCCTGCGGCACGATCCCCAGCTGGCGGCGCAGCGAACGCTGCGTCACCTCGCTTAGGTCGTGACCGTCGATCGAGATCGTGCCTTCGGTCGGGTCATAGAAGCGGGCGAGCAGCTTCGCGATCGTCGACTTGCCGGCGCCCGTATGGCCGACGAGCGCCACGGTCGTCCCGGGGGGCACGTCGAGGTCGAGCCCGTGCAGGACCTCGGGAAACTCTGGCCCGTAGCCGAAGCGGACGCGGTCGAAACGGACGTGACCCTCGATCCGCGGCAGCTCGGAAGCGCCCGGACGGTCGACGACCTGCGGCTGCTCGTCGAGAACGCCGATGATCTTGTCGAGAGCCGCGATTGCCGAGAGGAACGTGTTGTAGAGCTGCGACAGCTGCTGGATCGGATCGAAGAAGTTCGAGAGATAGAGCGCGAAGGCGAACAGGGTGCCGGGGCTCATGTCGCCGTGGTAGACGAGCCAGCCCCCGTAGCCGAACACGATTGCGGTCGCTGCTGACGAGAGCAGGTCCACGACCGGGAAGTAGATCCCGTTCAGGACGACGGTCTCGTAGTTCGCGCCGCGGTAGCGGTCGTTGACGCCGTGAAAGGCCTTCTCCTGCACCGGCTCCCGCGTGAACGACTGGACGACGCGCATGCCGGCGATGTCCTCGGCGAGTGTGGCCGTGACGAGGCCGAGCCGCTCGCGCACGTTCCGGTAGGCGCGGTTCGAGCGGCTGCGGAACCAGGCGGTCGCAATCGCCATCAGCGGCAGCACGGTCAGCGTCGCGAGCGCAAGCTTCCAGTCGAGGAAGAAGAGGACGACGGCGGTGCCGAGCAGCAGCAGCGTGTTCTGGATCAAGCTCGTGACGCCGTCCGTCACGAGCTGGTCGAGAGCCTCGACGTCGTTCGTGATCCGGCTGATGATCACGCCGGCCCGGTTGCGTTCGTAGAACCCGAGGGAGAGCCGCTGCAGGTGCGCGAAGAGCCGGTTGCGTAGATCCGCCAGCACGCGCTCACCGACCCAGCCGGTCAGGTAGGTGTTCGCCCCGGAGAGCCCGAGGGCGGCCAGTGCGGCAAGGAGGAACAGCCCCACGATCCAGGTGAGGCGACCGGGATCGAGCTCCTTGATCCCCTCGTCGATCGCGAGCTTCGCGAGGTACGGCGGTGCGAGCGCGACCAGCGTGTACACGAGGAGCGTCCCGAGCGCGAGCCCCGTCCGGCCCTTGTAGGGCAGCGTCAGCCGGACGAGGACGCCGAGCCGCCGTCGCGTACGCCGCCACGACCAATCACGCACATCCGCGTCCCGCTGCTCCGAGAGATGGCCCCCGGGCTGCCAGACCTTCACGCGCTCTCCTTCAGCCGGCCCTGGAGCAGCCCGTGCTCGTGGATCTCCTGGTACACGGCATTCGTCGCGAGCAGCTCCGCTTGAGTTCCCCGAGCAGCGATCCGGCCGTGATCGAGCACGACGACCTCGTCCGCGAGCGCGATCGTCGACAGGCGGTGCGCGATGATGATCGTCGTCCGATCACGCATGGCCTCACGCAGGCCGGCCCGGATCCTCGCCTCCGTGGTCGCGTCGACGGATGCCGTCGCATCGTCGAGGATCAGGATGCGCGGGTCGATCACGAGTGCACGGGCGATCGCAAGCCGCTGCCGCTGGCCGCCCGAGAGTGTGATCCCGCGCTCCCCGATCACGGTGTCGTAGCTCTGCGGCAGCTCCTCGACGAACTCGTGCGCCTGCGCCGCGCGCGCGGCCTGCTCGACCTGCTCGCCGGTCGCGTCGAGGACGCCGAAGGCGATGTTCTCGCGCACGGTCGCCGAGAAGAGGAACGGGTCCTGTGAGATGACGCCGATCTCACGTCGCAGCGAGCGGCGCGTTACGTCGCGAATGTCGACCCCGTCGACTAGGACGCGGCCCTTGGTGGCGTCATAGAAGCGCGGCACGAGTGCGGCCAGCGTGGTCTTGCCCGACCCGGTGTGGCCGATCAGCGCGATCGTTCGGCCGGGTGCCACCTGGAGGTCGATCTCCTGCAGCACCGGTCGGTCGGCGGCATAGCCGAAGGTGACACGCTCGAAGCGGATCGCACCCAGCCCCGGCGGCAGCTCGGTGGCGTCCGGTCTGTCCTCTACACCCTCGGGCTCGTCCATCACCTCGAAGATCCGCTCGCCGGACGCGGTCGCCCGCTGCGCCTGGCCTACCCACATGCCGAGGCTGCGCAACGGCACGATCAGCATTGCGAGCAGGAGGTTGAAGACGAAGAACTCCGGGAGTGAGAGCGAGCCGCTTACGACCATGCGGCCCGCCGCGAGCACGACCGCGGCCTGAGCGAGGAGGGGCAGGAACGAGAGCAGCGGCACGTAGATCGCCCGCTGCCGGAACGCTCGCACCGTCTCGTCGAAGACGTTGCCGGAGGCCCGCTCGAACGTGGCCTGACGCCTCTCCTCCTGCGCGAACGCCTTGACGACGTGCACGCCGACGATCGACTCCTCGGCGACCGTCGCGACCTCGCCAAGGCGCTGTTGCACGTCGCGCAGGACGGGGTGGGAGACGTGGCTGTAGCGATAGGCGACGGCGACGATCGCCGGCATCAGCGCAAGCGCGATCAGCGCCAGCTTCCACTCGACGACGAACAGCACGCCCGCCACCGACAGGATCGTGAGCACGTGCTGGAAGAAGAAGATGAGGCCAAAGCCGAGGAAGAAGCGGACCGACTGCAGGTCGACCGTCGCGCGCGACATCAGCTGCCCGGTCTGGTGGCGGTCGTAGAAGCCGAACGAGAGGCGGAGCAGGTGCGCGTAGAGCCCTTCGCGCATGTCCTTCTCGATCCCGAGGGCCTGCCGCCCGGAGATGAGGCGGCGGCCGGCCATGAACGCAGCCTTGAGGATGCCGACCGCGAGGATCGCGATCACGACCCACGTGAGGGTGTCGGTGCCGCGCCGCTCCTCGATCCCCCCGATCGCCTCGCCGACGAGGATGACGATCGCGATCGCCGCAGCCTGCGAGAGGACGGCGAGGATGGTCGAGACGAGGAGGGAGCGCTTGTACGGCCGCAGGAAGCGGAGCAGCCGGAGGAACGTGCGGCGGTACGGGACGCTTTGTTCGCTCACCTTCTGAATCTAGCTGCGGCACGTCTTGCTCCTGGACTCACGCACGGCCAGGATGTAGCGATGGAGTACGTGCCGCCCGACGTCTTCGGCGAGGACTACCTCTATTTCTACGAGGAGTGGCTCGACGACGAGCTTTCGGGCGCCCAGGCGGAATTGCTCTGGCGAACGCTGCGGCTCACGGAGGGGGCTGAAGTCCTCGACGTCCCGTGCGGGCACGGGCGGATCGCCAACCGGCTCGCAGCGCGCGGCGCGCGGGTAACAGGGCTCGACGCCGACGCGTTCTTCCTCGAGCGCGCCCGGACCGACGCGGCCGAGCGCGGCGTCGAAGTTGCGTACGTGCAGGCGGACATGAGGAAGCTGCCCTGGGAGGAGCGGTTCGATGCGGTCGTCAACTGGTTCACGTCGTTCGGGTACTTCGACGACGAGGGGAACCGGGCCTGGCTGGAGACGGCCCGGCGGACACTGAAGCCGGGCGGGCGGCTCGCGATCGACGTCCATAGCCGTGACGTCTTCATGCGCAACCGCGGAGACGCCGCCGTCTTCGAGCGTGACGGCGACCTCGTAGTCGATCGGCACCGTTTCGACATCGAGACCGGCCGGGAGGAGACCGAGCGCTGGATGGTGCGAGGCGGGCAGGTTCGGACGACCAAGTATTCGGTTCGCTTCTACACGTTCACCGAGCTGCGCTGGCTGCTACTCGACGCCGGCTTCGCGGCCGTCGAGGCAATCGGCCACGACGGCAAGCCGCTCACGCTGGAGAGCCGGCGGATGGTCGTCGTGGCGACGCGCTGAGGCGCTCAAGCTCGCGGCGGACGTGTGTCAGCGCCTTGCCGAGCCGCGCTCGATTTTCCCGGTCGTTGAGCCAGCCGCTCGCGCCCGATGGGTGGGGGAGCGGGATCACGATCGCCCCGGAATGGGTGTAGCTCTTGCCGATCGCCTCCGTGAGAGTTGGGATCCCGAGCAGCCGGCGGAGTGCCAGTCCGCCGACGGTGACGATCACCTCGGGACGGAGTAGCTCGAGCTCCCAGTCACGCCAGAACTCGCAGAGCTGCTGCTCCCGTTCCGTCGGCGTTCGGTCGCCGCGGCCGGCAGCAGGGCGGCCGGGATAGCAACGCGTGACGGAAGCGCAGTAGAAGGTCGCGTACAGCTCGTCCCCGGACAGTTCGAGCCAGCGGCGTAGGGTCTGGCCCGCGCGCCCGCGCCAGGGCAGGCGCTCCTCGCCCTCGACGATTCCGGGCGCCTGGCCGTAGAGGTAGGCGCGCTGGCCGGAGCGCGGCGCTCGTACGGGGAACGACTCGAGCGGGTAGCCGGCCTCGACGCAGGCGCGGCAGCGGGAGAGGTCGCGTTGGAGCGAGGCGATGCTCCGGTAGGAGCTCTTCCTGACCGTCAAGGTTGGAGCAGGGCTCCGATACGGAGGCGGTTCCCGTCCGGACCGGTCAGCTCGAACTCGAGGACGCTGTAGGGTGCTCGCTCGACTTCGACCCCGAGTTCCGAGGCGGTCGGCTCGATCTCATCGGTATGGCCGCTCAACGACGCCGCAGCCTCGTGGTCGGCGGTCACGGCTCGTACAGTACGGCCGTGCTGGAGTCCGTGCCGAACTTCTCGGAAGGCCGCGATCCGGAGGTGATCGAGGCGTTGCGAGCTGCCTTGTCGGACCCGGCGCGGCTGCTCGATGCTCATGTCGACTCGGACCACCATCGCTCGGTCTTCACGCTCGTCGGCGAGGATGATCCCCTCGTCGAGACGCTGCTGCGTGGCATCACCTGCGCGCGAGAGCGAATCGACCTGCGCCGCCACGACGGCGCACACCCGCGGATCGGGGCCGCCGACGTCGTGCCCGTCGTGCCTCTGCGGCCCAACCAGATGGAGCACGCTCGCGAGACCGCGCTGACCCTCGCCCGCCGCACCGGCGAAGAGCTTGGGCTGCCCGTCTTCCTCTACGGCGAGGTCGGAACCGGACGTGGGCCGGCGTTCTTCCGTCGAGGCGGGCCGCCCGAGCTGCAGCGGAGGATCGACGCTGGCGAGCTTCGTCCCGACTTCGGACCGGCCCGGCTCGACCCGGGGGCAGGTGGCGTGATCGTGGGCGCGCGACGACCGCTGATCGCGTTCAACGTGAACCTGCGCGGCGACCTGGAGGTGGCGCGGGGGATCGCGGCGCTCGTCAGGGAGAGCGGCGGCGGCTTCCCGGGAGTCCGGGCACTCGGTCTCGACCTGCCGCGGGCGGGGCTCGTGCAGGTGTCGATGAACGTCGAGGACTGGGAGGCAGCCGCGCTGCACGAGATCGTGGAGCGAATTACCGTCGAGGCCGATGCGCGTGGAGCCGAGGTACTCGGGTCCGAGCTCGTCGGCTTGATGCCGGCGGGAGCCGCGGTTGCAGCGGCCGGGTCCGTCCTGCGGATCGACGGGTTCGACGCTTCGCGGGTCCTCGAGCTGCGCCTCCTCGATGACGATAGCCAGCCAGCGGTGCCGAGCTAGACTCGGTTCGTGCTGACGAGCCCGGCGCTGACGGGGGATGACCTCCGGGTCGCGGAGGTCTGGGACGTGGCAGTTCTGGGTGCTCCCGTTGCTCTCGCCGAGGAGACGTGGCCGAAGCTGGAGGCGGCGCGTGAACTCGTGGAACGCGTAGCCAAGGGCGAGCACACCTATGGCGTCAACACCGGCTTCGGCCGCTTCGTCTCGCGCACGATCCCCGAGGAGCTCGTCGAAGAGCTCCAGTTGCGGCTGCTCCGGAGTCATGCCTGCGGCGTGGGCGATCCGTATCCGCCCGAGGTCGTGCGCGCGGCCATGCTGCTCCGCGCGAACGCTCTCGCCAAGGGCTACTCCGGCGTCCGCATCGAGACGGTGCAGCTGCTCGTGGAGTGTCTGAACAGAGGCGTACTGCCATTCGTGCCGGCGAGGGGATCTGTCGGGGCGAGCGGCGATCTTGCGCCGCTGGCCCATCTCGCGCTGCCGCTGGTCGGCGAGGGCCAGGCGTGGGTCGAGGGCAGTCTGCTCGAAGGCGCGGAGGCACTCGGCTCCGTCGGCCTCGAGCCGATCCGGCTCCGTGCGAAAGAGGGGCTCTCGCTCATCAACGGGACGCAGTTCATGGCCGCGATGGGAGCGCTCGGGCTCGTGCGCGCCTGGCGGCTGGCCAGGACCGCCGATCTGGCCTGCGCTCTTTCTCTCGAGGCGCTCCAAGGCTCGAGAACGAGCTTCCACCCGGCGATTCATTCGGCCCGCCCGCTGCCGGGTCAACAGGCCTCGGCGTCGAACATCCTGCGGCTGCTCGAGGACTCGGCGATCATCGAGTCGCATCGCTGGTGCGACAAGGTTCAGGACGCCTACTCACTGCGCTGTGCGCCGCAGGTACACGGTGCGGCCCGCGATCTCCTCGCGTACGTCCAGGCGACGGTGGAGGTCGAGCTCAACGCGGCAACCGACAATCCACTCGTGCTCGTCGAGGAGGGCCTCGTCGTCTCGAACGGCAACTTCCATGGTCAGCCGCTCGCCTTTTCACTCGACGCGCTTGCCATGGCCGTGGCGGAGCTCGCCAACATCTCCGAGCGGCGCGTCGAGCGGCTGGTGAACCCCTCGCTCTCGGACGGGCTACCCGCGTTCCTCACAACGGACGGTGGCTTGAACTCCGGCTTCATGCTGCCGCAATACGTCGCCGCCTCGCTCGTCTCCGAGAACAAGTCCCTCTGCCATCCCGCGAGCGTCGACTCGATCCCGACGAGCGCAGGCCAGGAGGATCACGTGTCGATGGGGAACGCATCCGGCCTGAAGGCGTTGCAGGTACTCAGAAACGCCGAGCACGCACTCGCGATCGAGCTGCTGGCGGGCGCGCAGGCGATCGAGTTCCTGGCACCGCTCGATCCAGGCCCCGGTGTCCGCGCGACGCACGACGCCGTGCGGGTCCTGTCAGCGCGCCTCCAGGACGACCGGCAGCTCTCGTCCGACATCGAGCGCGTGGCGCTCGCGATCCGAGATGGGTCGATCCTGGCCGCTGCGGAAGCCGAGATCGGCGAGCTCCAGTGAGCGTCGCGTCCCTCGACGCGACCGTCGAGCGGCTGGTCGGCGATCTTGGACGGATCAGGGCTCCCCGTGGGCTGACCCTGAACGCACGCTCATGGCACACGGAGGCACCGCTGCGGATGCTGCTCAACAACCTCGACCGCGAAGTGGCCGAGCGGCCCGAGGAGCTCGTCGTCTACGGCGGCTCCGGGCGTGCGGCAAGGTCGCACGAGGCACTGCGGGTGATCGTGCGCACGCTGCTCCGGCTTGGTGACGACGAGACGCTACTCGTCCAGAGCGGAAAAGCGGTCGGTGTCTTTCGCACCCACGAGGGCGCCCCGCGTGTCCTGATCGCGAACTCCCTGCTCGTGCCCCGCTGGGCGACCTGGGACGAGTTCAGGCGGCTCGAGGCCAAGGGCCTGACGATGTTCGGCCAGATGACCGCAGGCAGCTGGATCTACATCGGCACACAGGGGATCCTGCAGGGCACCTACCAGACCTTCGCCGCCGCGGGGGAGCAGCACTTCGGCTCCTCCGACCTCAGTGGGCGCACGATCCTGACCGCCGGGCTCGGCGGCATGGGCGGCGCGCAACCGCTCGCTGCGACGATGGCGGGTGCGGCGATCCTTTGCATCGAAGTCGACTCCAAGCGGATCGAAAGGCGTCTCGAGACGCGATATCTCGACGAGGCTACGGAGTCGTTGGACGACGCCGTCGCACGAGTCCGCGCGGCGGCGGCCGAGGGGAGGGCCCTGTCGGTCGGGTTGTTGGGGAACGCGGCCGAAGTCGTGCCAGAACTGTCACGAAAGCGTGAATTCTTCGACCTTGTCACCGACCAGACGGCGGCGCACGACCCGTTGACCGGGTACATACCGGCCGGTCTCTCGATCTTGGAGGCGGCTTCGCTCCGCGCTTCGGACCCCGAGGAGTATCTCCGGCGGGCGCGTGAGTCGATCGCGCGGCACGTCGAGGCGCTCCTCGAGTACGTCCGTGGGGGCAGCTATGTCTTCGACTATGGAAACAACCTCAGAGGGGAGGCCCATGCAGCGGGCGTAGAGACGGCCTACTCATATCCGGGCTTCGTCCCGGCCTATATCCGGCCGCTCTTCTGCCGCGGGGTGGGCCCTTTTCGCTGGGCCGCGCTCTCCGGGGATCCGGCGGACATCGCTGCCATCGACGAGGAGCTGCGGCGGCTGTTCCCCGACGATGTGCTCCTGCAGCGCTGGTTCGAGCTCGCGCCAGGGCGGGTCGCGTTCCAGGGACTCCCGGCGCGGATCTGCTGGCTCGGGTACGGGGACCGTGCGCGCGCCGGACTCGCGATCAACAACCTCGTTCGGGCGGGCGCGGTGTCCGCACCAGTCGTGATCGGCCGCGATCACCTCGACGCGGGCTCCGTCGCGTCCCCGTACCGTGAGACCGAGGCGATGCGCGACGGCTCCGACGCGATCGCGGACTGGCCGATCCTGAATGCTCTCCTGAACACGGCGGCTGGCGCGACGTGGGTCAGCGTTCACCACGGCGGTGGCGTGGGCATCGGCAACTCGATTCACGCCGGCATGGTGATCATGGCCGACGGCACCGCCGACGCGGCGGGGAGGCTCGAGCGTGTGCTTGCCGCCGATCCCGGCACGGGCGTGATGCGGCATGCCGACGCCGGTTACGAGGAGGCGCTCGCCATGGCCTCCGAGCATGCGCTCGATCTGCCGAGCACGCCGAGCTCCGGCTGAGCGTTGACGCGCCTGCTCCTTCGCGACCTGCGCCAAGTCGTCTCGCCGGCGGGGCGAGCTGCGCCGTTGCGAGGGCAGGCCTTGCGGGAGGTCGACGTCCTGGAATCCGCCTATGTTCTGTGTAACGAAGGGCAGATCGAGGCGGTTGGCCGCATGCGAGACCTCCGGCTTGCGGACGACCTCGAGGAGCTCGATGGGCGCGGCCTCTGCGCACTCCCTGGCCTCGTCGACTGCCACACGCACGCGGCCTTCTGCGGTGATCGTGTCGAGGAGTTCGCGCTCCGCGCCGGGGGTGCGAGCTACGAGGAGCTGCACGCTGCAGGCGGCGGCATTCTCTCCACGGTGCGGGCCACCCGCGCCGCTACCGAGGCGGACCTGAGTCGGGCGGTCGCGCGTCACGCCGAAGCGATGCTGCGCGCCGGGACGACGACGTTCGAGTCGAAGTCGGGGTACGGGCTCGACCGCGAGACGGAGCTCGCGTCGCTGCGTGCCATCCGCGCCGCAGGCGGCGTCGCGACCTGGCTCGGCGCGCACGCAGTGCCTCCTGAGTATGCGGATGCCGACGCCTACCTCGAGTTCATACTCACGGAGGTGCTGCCGGAGGCCGCAGGCATCGCCGAAGCGGCCGACGTCTTTCTCGAGCGGGGAGCGTTCGACGCGGCGCAGGCGCGGCGCTACCTGGAAGCCTGCCGGGCAACGGGCCTCTCGCTGCGCCTGCACGGCGACCAGTTCACGGAGTCGGGCGCGATTCCGCTTGCGATCGAGCTCGGAGCCCATTCCGTCGACCACCTGGAGGCGACGGGCGATGGCGGGGTTCGCGCGCTGGCCATGAGCGACGTCGTCGGGGTCTTGTTGCCCGCGAGTGCCCTCTTCCTGGGCCGGCCGATGCCAGCCGGGCGGGCGCTCGTCGATGCAGGGGCAGCAGTGGCGCTGGCCACCGACTTCAACCCGGGCAGCTCCTTCTGCGAGAGCCTGCCGCTCGTCTGCTCGCTCGCGGCAACTCAGCTTCAGCTGAGTCCCGCCGAAACGCTTGCGGCCTGCACCGTCAATGCGGCCCACGTGCTCGGGAGAGCGGGGCGCAAGGGCAGGCTTGCGGTCGGCTTCGATGCCGACGTTTGCCTGCTCGAGGCCCCCGACTGGCGGTACCTCGCCTACCACCTGGGGGGAGATGACGTTGCCGCCGTGATCCGCAACGGCGTGATCGCCTGGAGCCGCGCGGCATACTGAGCCGATGCCCTCCCGCAAGCAACGTCGCCGCCGCCAGAAGCAGCACCGCCACGAGTGGGAGGAGGTCTACGTCGACGAGGAGGGTCGCGAGCTCCCCGCGGAGGAGGCCGCCGAGCTGAAGCCAGTCCGGCCGGGGCGGGCGGGGAAGCCCGAGCCGCCCCAGCGGGGGCGGCGAGTGGTCGAGCCCCCCTCATGGCGGCGGACGCTGAGACGAGGGCTGCTCTTCTTCCCGCTGATGTTGATCGTGATCTTTGTCCTCCCGTCCGATCTCTCGACTGCCGGAAAAGTCGCCAACGCCCTCGTCCTGATGGCGTTTTTCCTGCCGTTCAGCTACTTCATGGACTCCGTTGTGTGGCGCTCCTACAAGCGCCGACTCGCGAAGTCCGGTGAGCAGACAAAGCGCGAGCGCTAGCTGCCGCGGTAGTGGCCTTCGCCCGGCCAGGGTGCGAGCAGCAGCAGGATGCGCGCGCCCTGCTCGCTCCGCAGCGAGTGCCGTTCGTCCGGATCGAAGCGGCAAAGCATGCCGGGGCCGGCATCAACCATCTCTTTACCCGCCGTGATCTGAACGTTCCCGTCGAGAACCGTCACCCAGGCGTTTTCTTTCACCTGGTGGTCGCCCAGTTCTTGACCCGGGTTGAGCACGATCAGCACCGCACGTGCCTCGTTGCCGGAATGGACGACGAGTGGGTCGCGAGTTCCGGCGGGAGCTGCGGCCTCCATCAGGTTCCAGGTCTGCACGGGGGCAAGGATAGACTCAGCGCCCTCATGACGCTCGCCGTCGACCAGCTTCCGCTCGGCCAGATCGGCACCAACTGCTACCTGGTGCGCGCCAGCCGCGAGGCAACGGACGCGGTGGTGGTCGACCCGGGAGCGGACGCGACCGAGATCCGACTGAACCTCGCTCGCCGCCGTGCGACCTGCGCCGGCATTCTGCTGACGCACAGCCACTACGACCACATCGGCGCGCTCGCCGAGCTGGCGGAAGGAACCGGCGCGCCCGTCTGGCTACCGGAGGGGGAGAAAGACGTCTTCGAGCGGCCGAACGACTTCTACGGCGGACTTGGCGTCTCGATCCGCGGCTACACGGGCGAGAGCACGCTGCTGAGCGGCGGCGAGAGCCTCGACGCAGGAGGCGTCGAGTTTCAGGTGACCTCCGTTCCCGGCCACTCCCCAGGTCATGTCGCCTACTTCGCGGACGGCGCGCTCTTCTCCGGAGACGTTCTCTTCGCAGGCTCCGTCGGGCGCACGGATCTTCCGTTCGGCGACTGGGACACGTTGCTGGACTCGATCCGCCGGCTCGCCGAATCGTATCCAGCGGAGACTGTCGTCTACCCGGGGCACGGGCCGGCAACGACCCTCGGCCAAGAGCTCGCGCGCAACCCATTCCTCGCGGAGCTTCGCGCGTCTTGAAGATCGGGAGACCGCGCGGGACCCACGACATCCTTCCTTCCGAGCAGCCGTTGTGGCAGCGGGTGACGGAAGAGATCGAGCGCCTCTGCGCGCTTTACGGCTATCGCCCGATTCAGACACCGGTCTTCGAGGACACGGCCCTCTTCGAGCGCACGTCGGGGGCCGGGTCGGACGTCGTGCAGAAGGAGATGTACACCTTCACGGACCGCTCCGACCGCTCGCTCACGCTGCGTCCGGAGGGAACCGCGCCGATCTGTCGCGCGTACGTCGAGCACGGCCTGCACCGGGAGCCGCAGCCGCAGAAGCTCTTCACGATCGCGCCGATGTACCGCTACGGAGCCCCCGGACGCGGCAGGTACCGGGAGCACCGGCAGGCGTCTGTGGAGGCGATCGGCTCGGACGACCCGGCGCTCGACGCCGAGCTGATCCAGCTCTACGACACGCTGCTCTCGCGCGTGGGGGTGCGGCGCTATCACCTCGAGCTGAACTCGATCGGCTGCCGAGACTGTCGGCCCGCGTACCTCGGCACCCTGCGTGCGTGGCTCGGCGAGAACCTCTCCCGGCTCGACAACGACGCCCGCGACAAGGCGGCAACGAGCCCGCTGCGGGTGTTCGACAACTACGCGGCGAAGCCCCCGGCCGTCCGGGCCGCGCTCGACGAGGCGCCCAAGCTCGGCGCATCCCTCTGCCAAGCATGCGTCGAGCACTTCACCCAGGTTTGCGCCGCCCTCGATATCACCGGAGTCGAGTACACGCTCGTGCCGACGCTCGTGCGCGGCCTCGACTACTACTCGCGTACGACGTGGGAGTTCGTCGGCCCGGTGGAGAGCGAGAACTCGACCCTCTCCGGCGGCGGCCGGTACGACTACCTGGTCGAGGAGATCGGCGGCCCGCCGACTCCCGGCGTCGGCTTCGGAGCCGGGATCGAGCGGCTCCTGATCGCGATGGAGGAGGCGCGCGTCACCGCGGAGCCTCCGCAGCTCGACGTCTTCCTCGCTCTCGAGCCCGGCGCGCCGCGCGACCTCGTCCTGACCTGGCTGAAGGAGCTGCGCGATCACGGGGTCGCTGCGGACACGGACTTCGCGGGCCGCTCGCTCAAGGGGCAGCTCACGCAGGCAGGGCGCTCCGGCGCCCACACGGTCGTGATTCTCGGACCCGACGTTGCCACGATCCGGCGTCGAGGGGCTCCGGACGAAACCATCGCCCACGCAGACGTTCTCGGCAGACTGTCCCGATGACCTGGCGCACCCACATGTGCGGCGAGCCTAGACAGGAGCTCGTCGGGGAGACCGTGACGCTGTCCGGCTGGATCGCGCGGCGTCGTGACCACGGCGGCCTGATCTTCATCGACCTGCGTGACCACACGGGCGTGGTCCAACTTGTGATCAATCCCGAGCGAACCCCAGATCCGGCGGCCGTCGCGCACGATGTCCGGAACGAGTTCGTTCTCCGTACAGAAGGTGAGGTCGTCCCACGCGCGCCGGAGAACGTCAACCCGAACCTCGCGACGGGACAGATCGAGATCGCGGTCGACCGTCTCGAGATCGTGTCGCGCGCGACGCCGCTCCCGTTCCAGCTCGACGAGGAGAACGTGGACGAGACGCTGCGGCTTCGCTACCGCTGGCTCGACCTGCGCCGCGAGCGGATGCAGCGGAACCTCCGGCTCGCGCACGTTGTGATCGGCTCGATCCGCCGCACGATGGACCAGCTCGGCTTCGTCGACGTCTGGACGCCGAGCATGACGAAAGGGACACCGGAAGGTGCCCGGGACTTCCTCGTTCCGGTCCGGCTTCAGCCTGGGCGTTTCTTTGCGCTCGCGCAGTCGCCGCAGCTCTTCAAGCAGCTCTGCATGATCGGCGGCCTCGACCGCTATTACCAGATCGCCACGTGCTGGCGCGACGAGGACCTGCGCGCCGACCGTCAGTTCGAGTTTCGTCAACTCGATCTCGAGCTGGCCTTCGTCGAGCGAGAGGCGGTACTCGACGTCCTCGAGCGGTGCGTCGTAGGCGCGTTCGAGGCGGCCGGTCGGCCACCGCCGCAACGCCCGTTCCCTCGGCTCTCGTACGCCGACGCGATGCGCCGCTTTGGCTCGGACAAACCCGACTTGCGCTATGGGGTCGAGATTCACGACGCGACCGAGGTCACGCGAGACTCGCAGTTCGGCGTCTTCGCCTCAGCCCCTGTGGTCCGGTTCCTCGTCGCGCCCAAGGCGTTCTCGCGGACGGAGCTCGCACGCCTGGAGGATGTTGCGAAGGAGTGGGGCGCAAAGGGGCTGGCATATCTCGTCCGCGACGATACGGGCGAGGTCCGGTCGCCGATCGCGAAGTTCCTGTCGGACGCCGAGACCGCTGCGGTCGGGTCCGAGCCCGGTACGACTGTCCTCTTCGCTGCGGCCGACGAACAGACGGTGACCCGCGTCCTCGGCGGTCTGCGGACGCACCTTGGCCGCGAGCTCGAGTTGACCGGGACGGCCGATGTCTTCCACTGGGTCGTCGACTTCCCGCTCTTCGAACGCGACGACACGACTGGCCAATGGACGTTTCTGCACCATCCTTTCACGGCCCCGATCGCAGACCACGCGGACATCATCGAGAGCGACCCCGGCGGGGCGCTCAGCCAGCACTACGACCTGATCTGGAACGGTTGGGAGCTCGGCTCGGGATCGATCCGGATCCATCGCGCCGAGGTTCAGAGCGCCGTGTTCAGAACGATGGGCATCGCGGATGAGGATGCACGCGAGAAGTTCGGCTTCCTGCTCGACGCGCTGGCAATGGGCGCACCACCCCATGGAGGCTTCGCAATGGGTATCGACCGCTTCATCGCACTGCTCGCCGGAGAGCCGAACATCCGCGAGGTGATTGCGTTCCCGAAGGTCTCGAGCGGGTCCGACCCCTTGTCGGGAGCGCCCACACCGATGCCCGATGCCGTCCTGGCTGAGCTCGGAATTCGGCGTCTCGAGCAGCAGGGGCCAGGATCCGCTCCTTGAACGGCCGGTCTCCCGGGCATACTTGGCGCGAGCCGCCGTGCGGCCGTCGTTTCGATGGGAGACAGAATGTCGTCAGGTGAGCTGCCAGTTCCGGAGCCGCTGCCCGAGCCCGTGGGGGAGCCGGAGGCGCCGACCGGTCCCGTCGTCCCGGCGTCTGCGCCCGACTCCGAGTCGGAGCCCGAGCCCGATTCCGCCGGGACGGCACCGGAGCCACCGGGCCCGTGAGCCTTGGGCTCCTGCAACGGGCGATCGTGCTCGCCGCAGTCGCGCTCGTGGCGGCGGTCGGCGCGCTTGCGCTCACCTCGAACCGGGGTGACGGCAGCGCTGCTGCGACGGCGCCGCGATCAGTCCCCGCACCCAACGGCGGTTGGTACACCGCCCTCGCAGGATCGCGGGGTGCGACTGCAGACGCGGAACGCACGACCTGCCGGCTGATCCTCACGGGTCGTGCACTCGGCGTGACGCATCCGCTGCTCCCGTGCGGCGCGATGATCTACATCGAGTACGGCGGGATCGAGCTCCTGACCGAGGTGATCGACACGAAGTTGAAGGAGCCCGGGCGCCAGTTCGAGCTGACCGAGGTGCTCGCACAGCGCCTCGGCCTCGACGGAACGCAGGAGATCCGCTGGCGGTACGCTCGACGCGGCTAGAGCCATTTTCTGCCGCTACGCTGGCTCGATGATCGAGGTCGTTGGGGATTCGGCACGCGGCGCGGAGTTCGCGCTCGTCAGGCTCACCGTGGAGGGGGATCGCATCCTCGCGGCGGACGCGCCGGGCCTGTCGCGGCCCCTGGCGGGGCTGACGCTGCTCGAGGCCGCGGCCGTGCCCGGAGAGACGCTGGCGGCCGACGCGCTCGCGAACGCGCTGGCGCAGGTCTTCCGCGCCGCTCCCACTCCCGGGCGGATCGCGGTCGCGATGAGCGGGGGTGTGGACAGCGCGGTCGCGCTGCTGCGCGCCGGGCGAGCTGCGGTCGGTGTGACCCTCCGGCTCTGGCTCGACCCTGCAGGTCCCGATTCCGAGCGCGCGTGCTGCTCGCCGGCGGCGGTGATCGCTGCGCGCGAGACCTGTCATGCGCTTCGGCTCCCCCACGTGACGTTGGATCTCCGCGAGGAGTTCCGCCGCGCCGTCGTCGAGCCCTTCGTGCGGGGCTACGAGCGTGGAGAGACGCCGAATCCGTGCGGTAGGTGCAACGGCAGCTTCCGCTTCGCCGAGCTGCTCGCCTTCGCCAGGCGCGCCGGAGCCGACAAGCTCTGGACGGGCCACTACGCGCGGATCGTCGAGCGCGACGGCCGGCTGCTGCTCGCGCGTGCCGCGGACGCCGACAAGGACCAGTCCTACATGCTCGCGCCACTCGACCCACGCCTCCTCGACCGCATCGAGTTTCCGCTCGGAGAGCAGGGTAAGGCGGCGACGCGAGCGGAGGCAGCCGCAGCCGGCCTTGCCGTGGCGGAACGCCTCGAGAGCCAGGAAGCGTGTTTCCTCGCCGGTGACGACTACCGTGCCTTCCTAGGGCGCCAGGGCCTGACGGCCATCGAGGGAGCGATCCTCGACGAGGACGGCGTCGAGGTCGGCCGCCACGGGGGCTACTGGCGCTACACGCCCGGACAGCGGCGGGGCATCGGCGTCGCTGCCGCAGAGCCTCTCTACGCGCTGCGCACGGACGCGGTGGCGAACACGGTCACCGTCGGTCCACGAGGTGGTCTGTCGTGCACGCGGGTCGACGTCCGCGGCCGGCTGCACCTGGAGGTCGGGCAGGTAGAGGCCAAGCTTCGCTACCGCTCGCCTGCGTTGCCGGCCGACGTCGTCCCACGCGAGAACGGCTTCGGGCTCCGGCTCCGCCAACCGGCATTCGGCGTCGCGCCCGGCCAGGTGGTGGCGCTCTACGAGAGCGACGCCGTCGTCGGTTCCGGTGTGGTGTCACCGAGCGGCCGCAACTAGGATCCGCTCATGCCGCTACTTGCCGCCAGCGCGGGCGACATCGCGTACTACGCACTCGCGTTCTTTCTCGTCGCCGTCGGTGTCGGTCTTGCGTACGTTTTCTTGAAGCTGGGAGCAACTTTCGCGCGGCTTTCCTCGTTTATCCGAGGAACCGAACACGAGTTGCTGCCGGTGATCCACAAGCTGGGCGAGAGCGTCGACAAGGTGAACGGGCAGCTCGACAAGGTGGATCAGATGACGGACAGCGCAGTTGACATGGCAGACAGCGTGGACACGGCGGTTCGGGCGGTGAGCATCGCGATCGCCCGTCCCGTGCAGAAGGTGTCGGGGCTGGCAGCCGGTCTCTCGCACGGTGTTTCCGCCCTGAAAGCCACGCGTGACTGGAGCCAGGCCGTCCACGTCGGCAAGGAGGCGGCTGCCCGCCGTGAGCGCGATCTGGAGGAAGAACTGCGCGACGCCGGCGGCGAGATTCGTTAGTGGAGGAGATCATCATCACGATCCCTCGCGAACGGCCGTTCGGGAGCGTCGCCGGGCTTGTGCTCGGAGGCGTCGCGGCACGCCATTCACTCACCCTCGACGTTCTCGACGATCTTCAGCTGGCGGTCGAGACTCTGCTCGAACGAGGCCAAGACGAGGGCGACGTGAGCCTCGTCCTCCGCGTCGGCGGCAGCACGATCGACGCCTCTGTGGGGCCATTTGCGCGTGACGACGTGATCGAGCTCGAGCACGAGTCCGACGGCACGCTCGGCATGCGCCGACTTCTCGACGCGGTCGTCGACAGCGTTCGAGTGAGTGAGCGTGAGGGCGGCTGCTGGGTCGACCTGCGCAAGAAGTACGACGGCTCGCCCGGACGGTTGTGATGCCGCGCGAGTCGGACAAGATCCTGCTCCGCCGCTACCACGAGCAGGGGGACCTCGCTGCGCGCGAGCAGCTGATCGAGCAGTACCTGTCGCTCGTCCGCTCGCTCGCCCGCCGCTACAGCTACCGCGGAGAGCAGCTCGAGGATCTGGTTCAGATCGGCTGTATCGGCCTGATCAAGGCGATCGACCGTTTTGACATCGAACGTGGTGTGGAGCTCACGACCTATGCGACCCCGAACATCATCGGCGAGATCAAGCGCCACTTCCGCGACAAGGGCTGGGCCGTGCGCGTGCCGCGCGGTCTTCAGGAGCTGAACGTCCAGCTCTCCAAGCTGATCGAGGAGAAGACCGTCGAGTTCGGCCGCTCCCCGACGATCCCCGAGCTTGCGAAGGCCGCGGGGGTGGAAGAGGAGGAGGTGCTCGAGGCGCTCGAATCCGGCCGCGCGTACACGTCGCTCTCGCTTTCGGCTGGCGGCTCCGACGAGGACGGCGAGCTCGACCCGCTCGAGTCGCTCGGCTCGATCGAGCACCAGTACGAAGTCTCAGAGGACCGCGCCGTGCTCGCCCCGGGTTTTCGCGCGCTGGACGAGCGGGAGCGCCGGATCTTGCACCTGCGCTTCTTCGACGGGCTCACGCAGAGCCAGATTGCGCAGCAGGTGGGCATCTCGCAGATGCACGTGTCGCGCCTGATTCGGCGCGCGCTGGAGAAGATCCGGGAGGAGATCACGACGGACGAGGATCTCGAGGCGCCGGCCAAGCGGGCCGCCGGCTAGCCACACGCGGCCTGTGGAAAGCACGGCCGTGGCGCCGCGCCTCCGCTTCGGGGTCAGACCCGGGCCGGGGGGGCCGGAACGGCTTGGCTCTGCAGTTTCGCCGTGCTGAGCGGGGTCAGACCCGTTGTAGAAGCGTGCCAATTGCGTGAAGTGTGCGTGACGGATCGTCCACAGCCATCTCTTCGCGCCGTCCCTACACTTCCGGGGTGCGCACCACGGCCGAGCTTCGGGAGGGCTTCCTCTCCTTCTTCGAGGGAAGAGGGCACAGGCGCCTGCCGTCCTGGCCGTTGATCCCGCGCCCCGGGGACACCTCCACTCTGCTCACGACAGCCGGGATGCAGCCGCAGATGCCTTTCTTCCTCGGCCACGAGGCGCCGCCGGCGCCGCTGACCACGACATCGCAGAAGTGCTTTCGCACACCCGACATCGACGAGGTCGGCCTGGACGGACACCACCTGACCTTCTTCGAGATGCTCGGCAACTTCTCGTTCGGCCGGTACTTCAAGGAGGGCGCGATCGAGTTCGCGACCGACTTCATCCAGAACGAGCTGCAGCTCGACTGGAATCGTGTGTGGGTCACAGTCCACGCGGGCGACCCGGTGCTGAAGCTCGGGCCGGACGACGTCGCGATCGGGCTGTGGGAGCGGATCGGCATGCCCCCGGAGCGCATCGTGCGGCTGCCGAGCTCGGAGAACTTCTGGTCGGTCGGAGGCCCCGGGCCGTGCGGGCCGGACTCCGAGATCTACTGGGACTGGGGCGAACAGCACGGCTGCGGGGAGCCCGACTGCGCGCCTGCCTGCCCGCGCTGCGACCGGTTTCTCGAGTTCTGGAACCTCGTCTTCATGGAGTACGAGCAGCATCCGGATGGGACCTTGACGCCACTCCCCAAGCAGAACATCGACACGGGCATGGGGCTCGAGCGCACCGCAGCGATCATTCAGGACGTCCGCTCGGTCTACGAGACCGACGGCTACCAGGAAATCATGGCCTGGGTCGCCGCGGAGAGTGGCATCGCGTTCGGCGAGTCGGAGCGAGCAACGAAGGCGCACCAGGTCATCGCCGACCACGGGCGTGGCATGACGTTTCTGGTCGGCGACGGTGTCACCCCTGCGAACGAGGGGCGCGGGTACGTCCTGCGCCGGATCATTCGCCGCGCCGTGCAGCAGGCGCAGTCGATTGGCCTCGACGACCTCTGGCGGCTGACCGACGTGGTCGTCGATCAGATGGCCGCCGCCTATCCGGAGCTCGAGGGAAACCGCGAGCAGATCCGAGACGTCGTGCGGGCAGAGGAGGCCCGCTTCTCGGAGACCCTTGCGCGTGGCCTGCGCCTGTTCGAGGAGCTTGTAGAGCACGGCGACATCTCGGGGAAGAATGCGTTCGACCTGACGGCGACGTACGGCTTCCCATTCGAGCTGACGAAGGAGTTGGCGCTCGAGCGGGGCCTGGCGATGGACGAGGACGACTTCCGCAACCGCATGGCAGAGCACCGCGAGATCTCGCGCGGCGCCGGAGCGCAGGTGGTCGGAGATCTCGGTGGGCCTCCGACGGAGTTCGTCGGGAACGAGCGAACCGATGTGCTGACGGCGATCACGGCGCTGAATGACCTGCCCGAAGGGCAGTTCGAGGCCAAGCTGGAACGGTCGCCGTTCTATCCGGAGGGAGGCGGGCAGGTCAGCGATGCAGGCTTCATCGAGCACGAAGACACGGGTGCGAAAGCGGAGCTCCTGCGCGCCGTGCGCTCCGGACGCGACCAGGTGCTCGTCTTCGCCGGCGAGGGCTTCGCTGCCGGCGATCGCGTCCGGGCGGTGGTGCCGTGGAGCGTGCGGTTCCCCACGATGGCGAACCACACGGCCACGCACCTCCTGCACGAGGCGCTGCGCCGGGTGCTCGGCGAGCATGTGAAGCAGGCCGGCTCGGCGGTGCGCCCCGACAAGCTTCGCTTCGACTTCACGCACGAGCGCGCGCTCCGCAGCGACGAGCGCGAGGAGGTCGAGCGGATCGTCAACGAGGAGATCTTTCGCGCACGACCGGTGCGCGCGTTCGAGACGCCGATCGAGGAGGCTCGGAAGCTCGGCGCGCAGATGCTCTTCGGGGAGAAGTACGGCGACATCGTCCGCGTCGTGGAAGTGGACGGCTTCTCGCGCGAGCTCTGCGGGGGAACGCACGTGCGCTCGACGGCCGAGATCGGATCGTTCGCGATCCTCACCGAGGGCTCGGTGGGCTCCGGCGCTCGGCGCATCGAGGCCGTGACCTCGGGCGAGGCATACGATCTGCTGCGCGGGCGCGCACAGGAGACGGCGGAGCTGCGTGCCGAGCTCGAGCACGCTCGCAGGGAGGCGAAGATGCCTGCCAAGGCCACGGAGGCCGAGTACGAGATCACCCGGCAGAGCCAGCAGGGCGACATCGAGGTGCTCGTCGTCGAGCTGAAGTCCGGCGATCCCCTCGAGGTGTCGGACCGCCTCAAGCAGCAGCATGCCCCGGCGGCCGTGATCGTCGGTGTGCGCGAGAATGGCGCCGCACAGCTCGTGATCAACCTCGATCAATCGCTCGAGGCACGTGGAGTCCACGCAGGGAACATTGTGCGTGAGGCGGCCTCCCTGATCGGCGGCCGTGGTGGGGGGCGGCCGACGATGGCGCGCGCCGGCGGCAAGCGGCCCGAGGGCCTGGACGAGGCACTCACCACCGCGGAACGTCTGATCGTCGCATCGCTGTCGTGAAGATCCTTGCGCTCGACTACGGTCTCGCGAGAACCGGGGTCGCCGTCTCGGACGCAACCGGGACGATCGCGCGGCCCCTCGCGGTGGTCGAGGGAGCTGCGACCGCCGCCGGACTACGTCGGCTCACTGAGATCGTCTCCGCCGAGGAAGTGGAGCGCGTTGTGGTCGGGCTGCCCCTGACCCTGCGCGGTGAGGCCGGCCAGCAGGCGGGGGAGACCGCGCGTTTCGTCGAGAGCCTCCGCGGGGCGGTCGACGTCCCGGTCGAGAGCTTCGACGAGCGCTTCACGACGACTCTTGCCGCGCAGGGACCATCTGCCCGAGCGCCGGAGGACGCACGGGCGGCAGCGCACCTGCTCGAGAGCTATCTCGCCTGGACGGCGAGCCACGGCTGATGGCGCGCCCCTCGCCCGAGCGCCTCGCGATCCGGCGGCTTCTCGCAGTCCTCCTGCTCCTGGTGTTCTTCGGCCTCGCCGTGTGGCTCGGCTATGGGGCGTTCGCGGCCGACTCCTCGGACGAGTCGGGCGAACCGCCGACGACGACGAACACAGCTGCACCGGCACCGCCCGTGCTGCGCGTCGTCTTCCCGGAAGGCTTCACACGGAAGGAGATGGTGGAGCGTGTGGCTGCTGTCCGGGGGATCGCGAAACAGAAGCGCAAGATCACGCCGAAGCTCAATGCGAAGGCGTACGCGGTCGCGACGAAGGCTGCGAAGCCTCCGCAAGAGTTCCGGCGGCATGCCAAGGGAATCGAGGGCTTTCTCTTCCCGGCCACGTACGAGTTCACCCCGAAGACGACGTCCCGCGCGCTCGTATCAGACCAGCTCGGGTTCTTCTCCGAGAACTGGGCGAAGGTCGACCTCTCGGTCGCGCGCAAGAAGAACCTGACGCCGTACGACGTGCTGATCATCGCCTCGATGGTGGAGAAGGAAACGATCGCGCCGAAGGAGCGGCCGCTCGTCGCCGCGGTGATCTACAACCGGCTGAAGGCACGCATGCCGCTCGGGATCGACGCGACTATCCGCTACGGGCTCGGCGTGCCCGGCACCGAGCCGCTCCGGGTTTCGCAGCTCGAGAGCGACAACCCGTACAACACGCGCAACCGGCAGGGGCTGCCACCAACCCCGATCGCGAATCCTGGCTTCGCCTCGATGCGGGCCGCAGCCGATCCGGCCAAGGTCGACTACCTCTACTTCGTCCGCAGGCCGGACAAGATCCATCACTTCTTCACCGCGAGCGAGTCCGAGTTCTTCGCGAAGGCCTGCGAGTACGGCTTCGGCTGCGGCTGATCCGCGTCCCTGACCCGCCGCGAAGGGCCGCGAAGAGGAAGATCGCTCCCGCCAGGGTGTCGACCGCTGCCACGAGCAGAAAGACGGCGGTGAAGCCGACGTTCGTCAACAGGAGGCCCGCCGTCACGTAGCCGAGCGGACCGATCAACCGGTTCAGCGTCACCAGCGACGTCATCGCCTTCGCCCGTAACGGAGTCGGCACGCGAACGGTGAGCACGCCGACGACGGCGTTCGTCAATGGATTGGCGAGGCCCGAGACGGCGAGAACGGCAGCGACCGCCCAGGCAGGGAGCTCGAGTACGAGGAGCCAGAGGGGCACGACGAAGCCGACGACGCCGATGCTCGAGACCCCCAGCGGCGACAGGCGGGCGACGAGGCGGAACGTGAGCGCAGAGCCTACGATTGCTCCGGCGCCCCAGCTGGCGACCAGCCAGCCGGCGATCTTCGGGTCGCCGTCGTAACGTTCAAATGCCAGGTACGGGAGAGCGACGAAGAGCATCGGCCCCGCGAAGCCGAACGCGACTGTCGAGAAGACGAGGGGCCGCAGCAGCCGGTCGCGGAACATGAAGCGTAGCCCAGCGAAGATCCCGCGCGACCGCTCGTCCGCCTGCTTGCGCTCACTCCTAGGCACGAAAACCAGCAGGAGGACGGCCGACCCGAAGAAGGTCGCGGCGTCGAGCCACAGCACGTTCGCGGCGCCGAGGAGAGCGATCAGCACGCCCGCGAGCGCGGGTCCGGTCAGGTTCGTCAGCTCGCTCGTGCCCTCGATCAGGCTGTTGCCGCGGGCGACTGCGCGCTCGTCGTCGCCGAGCACCTCCGGCAGGATCAGCCGCTGGGCCGCGTAGTACGGCGTTGAGAAGAGGCCGAGGGCGAACGCGATCAGCAGCAGGAGCGGGAACGTGAGGAGCTCAAGCGCGTGCAGCAGAGGAACCGACGCGAGCACGGGAGCCCGAGCGAGGTCGGCGGCGACCATGACGGTGCGCGCGCCGAATCGCTCCACGACGGTGCCGCTCGGGAGACCGAGCAGCGCGACCGGCAGCAACTGCGCGGCGAAGACGAAGGCCATGCGCGTGGCCGAGCCGGTCTCGACGAGGACGAACCAGGGAAGCGCGATGCGGGTGAGCTGCGAGCCGAGCGACGAGCAGAGCTCTGCGCCGAGCAAACCCGCGATCGCTCTCGTGCGCGGGCTCGCTATTCGCCGGGCCACGGAAAGGCGTAGAACAGGACCGCAATCGGCTTCGCCTCCGGCGGGCAGTCCTCCGACCGCCGCCACCAGCGCTTGAGGAGCTGGACGTACTCCTCGGAGAAGCACGCCAGCTCTTCCGCCGTCAGGCGCGTGGCAGAACTCGAGAACATCGCCGCCTCCCGCAGGTCGCCGAAGCGGTGGCGCTCTCGCAGATACCGGTCGACGAGGTCGCGGTCGCGCCGGAGTCGCATCCGTCCGAGCTCGCGCGCCTCCGACGACTCTGCAATGCCCGGGTCGAGCGAGCGCAGGTCGAGCGGGACGAGCCGCCACCAGCGCTCGCGACCGGACGAGCGCTCGCGATCCTCCTCGATGAAGCCGAACCGCGCGAGCTGGCGCAGGTGGTAGCTCGTAGCGCCTGTGCTCTCACCGAACGCCTCCGCAAGCGAGGTCGCGGTTGCGAAGCCGGCGAAGGCGAGATGGTAGAGCATGCGCTGACGCAATGGATGCGCGAGCGCCTTCAGCTCGGACAGCGTCGCGACGTCGCGTCGTGGCAGGTTGGACACTGCAAAGGCATCTTTGCAAAGAAAACTCTGCAGGTCGAGTTGAATTGGGCTGCACCTCGTGATCACAGCGACCACAAGACTGGTCGGGCTGCTCGGCCACCCGGTTGCGCACTCGCTCTCGCCGCGGATGCAGAACGCGGCCTTCGCCGCACGCGCCCTCGACTACGCCTACGTTCCGCTCGACGTTCCCCCCGAGCGGCTCGAGGAGGCTGTCCGGGGGCTCGTGGAGCTGGGGTTCGTCGGCGCGAACGTGACGGCTCCCCACAAGCTGGCGGTGGCGCGCCTGGTGGAGACCGACGCCGCCTCGGTCAACACGCTGACGATCGCCGACGGCGCCGTGCGTGGCTGGACGACGGATGCCGCGATCCTGGCCGGGCTGCCACAGGGGCGGCCCGCGATCGTCGGCGACGGCGGCTCGGCGACCGCGTTTCGGGAGGCGTTGCCACACGCGCGCATGTACTCGCGCCGTGGTGACTGGCCGCCCGAGCTCCGAACGGCGGACCTCGTAGTGCACGCGACGACCGTGCGCAACGAGGTCCTGTTCGAGCTGGAGCAGGGGCAGACGCTCGTCGACCTCCCGTATCCGGAGACCGCGACAGCCGTAGCTGCGCGGGCGGCGGGGGCAACCGTGGTCGACGGCTTCGACGTCCTGGTGGCACAGGGCGCCGCGGCCTTCGAGCTCTGGACGGGCGTGCCGGCGCCGGTCGAGGTGATGCTCGCCGCAGTACGCTCTCCCGCGTGACGCTCTCGCTCTCCACCGCCGGGGAATCCCATGGCCCGGCGCTCGTCGCGATCGTCAACGGGCTTCCCGCCGGGCTGATGCTCGACCGCGCCGCCATCGACGCTGATCTGCGGCGGCGGCAGCAGGGGTACGGACGGAGCCCCCGCCAGCAGCTGGAGCGGGACGAAGTGGAGGTGCTCGCCGGGCTCCGTCACGGCCGCACGCTCGGCACTCCGCTCGCGCTCGTCGTCCGCAACCGCGACCACAGGAACTGGACCTGGGGCATGAGCCCCTGGCCGCCGGAGGGAGAGCCGAGCGGGAAGGGGACGAAGGCCGTGACGCTGCCGCGCCCGGGGCACGCCGACCTCGCCGGCGTGCTCAAGTACGGCCACGAGGACGTGCGCGACGCTCTCGAGCGCGCGAGCGCCCGGCACACCGCCGTCTTCGTCGCCGCTGGAGCGGTCGCGAAGACGCTGCTGCGCATGCTCGGAGCGGAAGTCAGCAGCAGAGTGGACGAGATCGGAGGTGAGAGGGACAGCTGGGAGGCTGCGATCGATGCCGCGCGCGCCGATCGGGACACGCTGGGCGGAGTCGTGGAGGTTCGTGCGGCGGGCGTGCCGCCGGGGCTCGGCTCGTACGCGACCCGGGACGACCGTCTGGACGCGCGGCTCGCAGCCGCCTTGATGGGGATCCAGGCGGTGAAGGGGGTTGAGATCGGCGACGGCTTCGACCTCGCCCGTCGCCGCGGCTCCGAGGCGCACGACGAGATCGAGCCGGGCCTTCGTCGGCGTTCGAACCGGGCCGGCGGGATCGAGGCGGGGGTGACGAACGGGGAGGAGGTGGTCGTGCGCGCGGCCATGAAGCCGCTGCCGACGCTGATGCGACCCCTCGACTCGGTCGACCTTGCAACCGGCGAGCGCGCACAGGCGCTCGTGGAGCGGAGCGACGTGGCCGCGGTCGAGGCGCTCGCGGTCGTGGCGGAGGCAGCCGTCGCCTGGGAGCTCGCGCGCGCCGCGCGGGAGAAGTTCGGCGGCGACGCGCTCGAGGACATGGTCGCCGCGCACCGCGCCTATCTCGAGCGGATCCAATGGCCACGCACGCGCTAGACCGGCACATCGCCCTGATCGGCTTCATGGGGGCGGGGAAGTCGGCGCTCGGCGACGCGCTCGCGACACGGCTGGGGCGGAGCTTTGTCGACATCGACCGAGAGATAGAGCGGCACGCGCCGATCCCGCAACTCTTCGCGACCGGGGGCGAGGCCACGTTCCGCGTTCGCGAGGCGAAGCAGGTCCTGGCTGCGCTCGACCGCCGTCAGCCCATGGTCGTCGCGCTGGGCGGCGGCGCAATCGGGACCAAGCAGCTTCGAGAAGCACTCCGTGAACGTGCGTTCACCCTGCTCGTCGACATCGACGTCGACACCGCCTGGGACCGCTCGCGCGGCAGCGACCGGCCGCTCGCGGCAGACGAAGGTCGCTTCCGGGCCCTCTACGAGCAACGCGCGCCGCTCTACCGCGAGGCCGGGGACGCCGTCGTGCGCGACGTCGAAGAGGCTGTCCTGGCGGCCGGGGGCATCCACGTCGAGATAGGCGCGCTCGAGCGGCTCGGCGAGCTGACCGCGGGAGACGGGTCGGTGGAGGTGGTCGCGGACGCCCGCGTCGGCGGGATCTACGGGATGGAAGCCCAGCTCTCCCTCGGCTCACGCGCGACCGCCACGCACGAGCTGCCGCCAGGCGAGGAAGCGAAGAGCGCTACGTCCGTCGACCGGCTGTGGCGCCAGCTCCGGCTCGACCGGAGCGGGACGCTCGTCGCGCTGGGAGGGGGCTGCACCACCGACACCGCCGGCTTCGTCGCGGCAACGTACATGCGGGGGATCGACTGGGTCGCCGTTCCGACCACGCTCGTCGGCCAGGTCGACGCGGCGATCGGAGGGAAGACCGCGATCGACCTGCCGGAGGGCAAGAATCTCGTCGGCGCCTTCCACTGGCCGGCGCGGACGGTGATCGACCCGGCCCTGCTCGACACCTTGCCGGAGGCCGAGCTCCTGAACGGACGCGCCGAGCTCGTGAAGACCGGCCTGCTCGCAGGCGAGGAGCTCTGGGAGCTGCCGCTGCCGGAGGCCATCCGGCGTTGCGCTGCCTTCAAGACCGCGATCTGCCTGCGCGACCCGTACGACCGCGGCGACCGCCGGCAGCTCAACCTCGGCCATACGTTCGCGCATGCGCTCGAAGCTGCGGCCGACTTCCAGCTGCCGCACGGCCGGGCGGTGGCGCTCGGGCTGCTCGCGGCGCTGCGGCTCTCGGGGCTCGACACCTCCGCCGTCGAGGAGGAGTTACGGCCCGAGCCCGTTCGTGTGGACCGAGAGCGGGCGTGGAGTGCGATGGCGCGCGACAAGAAGACGGCGCGTGGCGTGCCGCAGTTCGTGCTCCTCGAGGCGCCAGGGCGGCCGCGCCTCGACGTCGAGCTGCCGGAGGCGGACGTACGCAGCGCTCTCGATGCGCTCATCGCCGGATAGAGTCGCGCCGTGCGCGTCGCCGTCCTCAACGGAGTCAATCTCGACGTGCTCGACCGCCGGCACCCGGAGCTTTACGGCGGGCTCGGGCTCTCGGAGCTCGAAGGCCGGATCTACGGATGGTCGAAGGAGCTCGACTGCACCACGCGGTGCCGCCAGACAAACCACGAGGGCCAGTACGTCGACTGGTGCCACGATGCGCTCGACTGGGCAGACGGCGTCGTCATCAATCCCGGCGCCTGGTCGCACTACAGCTACGCGATCCGCGACGCCGTCGAGCTCTTCACCGTTCCGGTCGTCGAGGTACACCTGTCCAAGATCGAGGAGCGGGAAGAATGGCGGCGCCACTCGGTGATCGGGGAGCTCGCCGCGAAGCGGATCACCGGGAAGGGCCCTGAGGGTTACAGGGAAGCGCTCGAGTTCCTCGCAGAGCGCCGGTGAGCAGGATCGAGCGCCTGGCTGCGCTGCTGGACGAGCCGCTCCTCGTCACGAGCGGTATCAACGTCCGGTACCTGACGGGCCTCTCCAGCTCGAACGCCGCCCTGCTCGTCGAGCCGGACGGTGACGCAACCCTGTACACCGACTTTCGCTACGCCCAGCGTGCGCGTGCGCTGGACATCCGCTTCGAGCAGACGGCGCGCGCCGTCGTGTCGGATCTCGCCACCCGGCTTGCCGGTCGAACGATCGGCATCGAGGCCCATGTGCTGACCGTCGCCGCCGACGAGTTGCTCACCGCGGGCGGTGTCGAGACGGTCGCACGCACGGGTCTCGTGGAGCGACTGCGCGCGGTGAAGGAGCCGGAGGAGGTCGAGACGCTCCGTCAGGCGGCAGCGATCTCCGACGCGGTCTTCGCCGGGCTCGCGGAGGAGCGCTTCCTCGGCCGAACCGAACGCGAGCTCGCCTGGCGCGTTCGCGAGCTCTTCCACGAGCATGGCTCTTCGGAGCTCTCCTTCGACACGGCCGTCGCCTCGGCGGAGAGCGGGGCCAGTCCGCACGCCGAGGTGCGGGATCTCGAGATCGTCCCGAACACCGTTGTCACGATCGACTCGGGCTGCCGCGTCGACGGCTATGCCTCGGACTGCACACGTGTGTTCGCGACGGGCGAGCTTCCCGACGAGCTCGCCCGTGCCTACGAGGTGTGCCTCGAGGCGCAGGAGGCGGGCCTCGCCGCGATCGGCCCGGGCGTGCCGGGGCGAGAGGCGGATGCGGCTGCACGCGAGGTCATCGCAGCCGCCGGTTGGGGCGAGCAGTTCGGCCACGGGCTCGGGCACGGAATCGGGCTCGAGGTGCACGAGGCACCCGCGCTCCGGCCGGAGTCGACTGACGAGCTCGAGCCCGGCAACATCGTGTCGTGCGAGCCGGGGATCTATCTCCCGGGCGTCGGTGGGGTACGGATCGAGGACATGGTGCTCGTCACCGACGACGGCCGCGAGCGGCTCACTCGGGTGAGCAAGGAGCTCGTGACCGTCAGCTAGAGTCAGCCGCCGATGGCCGACGTCGTCTCCACGAACGAGTTCAGGAACGGCATGCACATCGAGATCGAGGGCTCCGTCTGGCGCGTCGTCGAGTTCCAGCACGTGAAGCCGGGCAAGGGGGGCGCGTTCGTACGCACGAAGCTGAAGGCGGTCGACTCCGGCGCGGTCGTGGACAAGACCTTCCGCGCGGGCGAGAAGTTCGCGCGCATCTACACCGAGGTCAAGAACATGCAGTACCTCTACGACTCCGGCGACGAGGTGGTCTTCATGGACGAGGACACCTACGAGCAGCTCTCGCTCTCGCACGCGTCGCTCGAGACCGAGCTGCCGTACATGAAGCCGTCGAGCTCGATGCAGCTGCTCTTCGTAGGTGGGCGTCCGTCCGGAGTGCAGCTCCCCTCGGCGCTCGAGCTCCAGGTGACCGACACCGAGCCCGGCGTCAAGGGCGATACGGTCTCGAACGTGACGAAGCCCGCCACGCTCGAGACGGGCGCGGTCGTGCAGGTGCCGCTCTTCGTGAACGTGGGGGAGCGCATCAAGGTCGATCCCCGCGAAGGCCGTTACATCTCGCGCGCCTGATGACTGCGGCGGAGGTCGTCTATACAACGGACGTCGCCAACCTGAGCCCGGCGGACGTAGAGGGATTCTTCGTCGATTGGCCTTCGCCGCCCTCGCCCGAGCGGCATCTGGAGATCCTGCGTGGGAGTGACAGTGTCGTCCTTGCGCGCGACGGCAGCGGCGGCCGCGTGATTGGCTTCGTTACAGCAATCAGCGACGGCGTCCTCAGCGCGTTCATTCCGTTGTTGGAGGTGCTTCCCGACCGTCAGGGCGAAGGAATCGGGAGCGAGCTCGTTCGGCTGATCCTGGCCGAGTTGGAGGAGTTCTACATGGTCGATCTCGTCTGCGATCCGGAGCTCGAGCCCTTCTATCGGCGCTTCGAGATGATGCTGCTGTCGGGAATGAGCCTCCGACGTGGCCACCTCCTCGGGGCGTGAGCCGCAGATTGTGTTCCTGAACCACAAGCTCGATTCGAACCGCTGCTGAAACGGCTGCGAGTCTTCTTGTGTTCCTGAAACACAAAGTCGCGCGTCTCGCCGCTCGGTAGGCTCCGCTCGTGCCGCGGCTTGTCGACACCACGATCCGGCTGCTCTCCCAGGAGCCGCTCGCCGGACGCATGCCGACCGCCGAGGTGTTACGGCTGGCCGAGGTTCTCGACGGCGCCGGGTTCGCCTGCCTCGAGGTCTCCGGTGGTGGCGTCTTCGACTCAGCGGTCCGCCGCGGCGTCGAGAGCCCCTGGGAGCGAATCCGTGCCCTGAAGGCTCGCACGTCCACGCCGCTCGGGCTTGCGCTCCGCGGTCGGTTCCTGGTCGGCTCACGGCCCGTCGGCGCCGACTTCGTCCGTCGTTTCGTCTCCTCTGCCGCCGAGAACGGGATCGACGTCTTCCGCCTGCACGACCCGTTGAACGACGTCTCGAACCTCCGGGAGGCAGGCGAGGCGATCGTCGGGGCAGGCAGGGAGTTTCACGCCGGGCTCGTCTACAGCCCCGGTGGCGAAGGCGCGGCGGACGTGCTGGTGGAGCAGGCGCGCGAGCTTCCCGGACTGAGCGCGACACGTGCCCTGATCCACGACCCCACCGGCGGCCTGCAGCCGCACCAGGCGGGAGAGCTCGTGTCGCGCGTCGCGGAGGCCTCAGGCTTGCCAGTGGGGTTCTACTGCCAGGGAGCGAGCGGGAGCGGGATGGCCGACGCGATCGAGGCGACCCGGGCCGGCGCCGACCTGATCGCCTGTGCTGTCTACCCGCTTGCGCTCTCGCTCCACCGGGTCGCCGGTGAGTCCCTCGCAGCCGCGCTCGACGGGATGGGCTTCCCCACCGGCGTCGACGTCGACCGCCTGTGGGAGGCGTCCGACCTCGTCGACGAGCACATCGGCGACGAGCCGGTGGCGCCGCTGTCGCCGCGCCTGGCCGTGCGCGCAGCCGAGTACGACGTACCGACCGGCCTCGTCGCCGCGCTCGACACGCAGATGCGCGCGCACGGCGCCGGCGACCGCCTGGTCGAGGTGCTGGACGAGCTGCAAAGGATCCGCGGTGAGGCGGGGTGGCCGCCGCTCGCCGCGCCGATCGGGCAGATCCTCGCCTCCCAGGCCCTGATTCACGTCCTCTCGGCGCGGCGGTACGGGACCGTCGTCGACGAGTTCCGCGCCCTCGTGCAGGGCCGCTACGGCAAACCCCCGAGCGGGATCGACCCCACGGTCGCCCGCGCCGTCGCGTTGCTGACCGACGGCGTGCCACTCGAGGACGATCCCCCGAGTGCCGAGGACGTGCGCGCCGAGGCAGAGGGCCTCGCAGCGAGCGAGGAGGAACTCGTTCTGATCGCGCTCTTCGGCGAGGAGGCGGAGACGCTCCTCCAGAACATCCGCAGCCGGCACACGCGGGAGGACACGATCGCCAGAGGAGTCGACCAGTCCCGCGCCGAGCGCATCCGTGAGCTCGTGCAGATCGTCCAGGAGAGCGGCATCGGCGAGGTCGAGATCGAGGACAACGGCATGCGGGTGTCCGTACGGCGTGCGGAGGAGGTCCCGGTTCAGGGAGGGGCGCCACTTGCCCAGGAGGAGCCCGGGGAACTGCCCCTGGCTGTGCCCACCCTGCCCATGGGGATGCGGATCGAGTCGCCCATGGTCGGCGTCTTCTACCGTGCTCCGGAGCCGGGCTCGCCGCCGTTTGTGGAGCCGGGCGATGTCGTAGTGCCTGGCCAGACCCTCTGCCTGCTCGAGGCTATGAAGCTCTTCAACGAGCTCAAGGCCGACGCAGCAGCGCGCGTCAGCGCCATTCACGTCGAGGACGGCCAGCCCGTCGAGTTCGGGCAGCTCCTCTTCGAGCTCGAGGCGATCGCTCCGCCGCCGACGCTCTGATGTTCGGCCGGGTCCTCGTGGCGAACCGCGGCGAGATCGCGGTGCGTGTGATCCGCGCGCTGCACGAGCTCGGCAGCGAGGCCGTCGCCGTCTACTCCACCGCTGACAGGGATTCCCTCCACGTGCGTCTCGCCGACCGAGCGGTCTGCATCGGGCCGCCTGCGGCCTCCGAGAGCTACCTCCGCATCCCCGCGCTGATCGCGGCGGCGGGAACGACAGGCTGCGAGGCGGTGCATCCTGGCTACGGCTTCCTGTCCGAGAACCCCGATTTCGTACGGGCCTGTGAGGAGAACGACCTCGTCTTCGTCGGCCCACCGGCCGAGGTGATGGAACGGATGGGCAACAAGGCTCGCGCGAAGGCCGAGCTGGGTGCGGCCGGGGTGCCGCTCGTCCCCGGTACGGAAGGCGCCGCCTCCCTTGGAGAGGTGCGCGACGCCGCGGCGGAGCTCGGCTTCCCGGTGCTGCTGAAGGCCGTCTCGGGGGGCGGCGGGAAGGGAATGCGCCTCGTCCAGTCGCCGGAGGACCTCGATGCCGCTTACGCGACCGCAAGCGTGGAGGCGGAGGCCGCGTTCTCAGACGGTTCCCTCTACGTGGAGAAGGCGATCTCCCCGGCTCGCCACGTCGAGGTTCAGGTGCTCTGCGACCGCGACGGCGGAGTCGCCACCCTCGGCGAGCGGGAGTGCTCGATCCAGCGGCGTCATCAGAAGCTCATCGAGGAGTCGCCCTCGCCCGCTCTCGACGAGCCGACGCGCGCAGAGATGGAGGCCTCCGTGGAACGGGCCTGCCGCGCGATCGGCTACGAGAACGCCGGCACCTTCGAGTTCCTCCTCGGCGCGGACGGGCGGTTCTACTTCATCGAGCTCAACGCACGGCTGCAGGTGGAGCATCCCGTCAGCGAGTTCGTCACGGGGATCGACATCGTGCGCCAGCAGTTCCACGTGGCTGCGGGAGAGCGGCTCGCCGTCACGGGGCGGGCACCGAGACGTGGGCACGCGATCGAGATCCGCCTGAACGCCGAGGATCCCTCCCGCGGCTTCGCGCCCGCGCCCGGCCGGATCGTCCGCTTCCGCCCTCCTCTGGGGCCGGGCGTGCGTGTCGACACGTTTCTCGAGGAGGGAGCCTTCATCTCGCCCTACTACGACTCGCTGATCGCGAAGGTCGTCGTCTGGGCGGAGGACCGAGAGGCCGCCATCGCCCGCGGGATCAGAACGCTCGAGGAGCTCGAGCTCGAGGGCGTGGCGACGACCCGTGGTCTCGCGCTCGACATCCTGCGCTCGGGGGAGTTCGCGAGCGGCGAGTATTCGACGAGCTTCCTCGCGGAGATGGAGGAGCGTCTGCCGGCGCTTGCGAGCTCGTGAGGCACGACGGCCACACGATCCCATCTGCTGCGGGCTCGATTCGCATCGAGGGCGAGGCGCTCGCCGGCGTGATCGTGGCAGCGGCGGAGCTCGTCGAGGGGGCGCGCGTCCGGCGCCCGAAACGCGGGGTCGAGGTGGTCGTCGAGAACGGCCGGGTTCGCGTCGACCTCGAGCTGGCGGCGCGCTACGGCGCGGTGCTGCCGGAGCTTGGCGAGGCAGTTCAGCTGCGCGTTGCCCAGGCGCTGGGGCGCTCGACGGGCCTCGATGTCGCTGCTGTCGACGTCTCGTTCGCAGAGCTGGACCAGAGTCGCTGATGGCTACCGGCCGCAGACAGTCCCGGCGTACGGCGCTTTTCCTCCTCTACCAGTGGGACCTGACCGGCCAGCCGCTCGCCGCGCTCTATGCCGGAGTGCCCGACGACTTCGCCGCGCAGCTGGCGGAGGCGGTCTCGGCCCGGGCGGCGGAGCTGGACGAGCGGATCACCGCGTCGGCCGACTGCTGGACCGCCGACCGGCTCGGTACGCTCGAGCGGAACATCCTGCGGGTGGGGATTCATGAGCTGGAGGAGGAGAGCGTGCCGCCGGAGGTCGCGATCAACGAGGCGGTCGTGCTCGCGAAGCGGTATGCGTCCGACGACGCGGCGCGGCTCGTCAACGGGATCCTGGCGCGCGTCGCCCGAGAGCAGGAGGCGGCATGATGCAAGCATGAGCGGAACGGCCGATGAGGCACTGGGAAAGGCCGAGGAGCTGCTCGAGCGGCTGCAGGCGACACGGGCGGAGCTGGAGCGACTCGCAGCCGAGGAGAATGCTGAGGCTGCGGTGGAGGTACTGACCGAGCTCGCGGACCTCGCGAAGGACGTCGAGGCGGAGCTCACGAAGGCTCGGGTGCGCGCCGACAATGCTCCGCGGCCCTGACGAGCTGCGCACGCTCGTCGAGGCCTACCTCGAGGAGCTGGCGTTCTCGTCCGAGCTCGGGGGCCTCGAGCAGGCACTGCGCTACCCGCTCGAATCGGGAGGGAAGCGGATCCGGCCGGTGCTGACGCTGGCAGTGGGCGAGGCGGCGGGTGCCGATCCGGGAGAGTGCCTGCCGGCGGCCGCGGCGGTCGAGCTCGTGCATACCTTCTCGCTCGTCCACGATGACCTGCCCGCGCTGGACGACGACGACGAGCGGCGCGGTCGCCCGAGTGCGCACGTCGCCTTCGGCGAGGCGACGGCCGTCCTGGCCGGCGACGCCCTGCTCGCGGAGGCGTTCCGGCTCGCGCTCTCCTACCCGACGCGGGCCGTGGGCCGGGAACTGGCGCAGGCGACGCTCGGGATGATCGGAGGCCAGTACCGGGACGTAACGGGCGATACCGCCGATCTCGCCGAGCTCCACCGCTTGAAGACAGGGCGCCTGTTCGCCGCGTCCGTCGGAGTTGCGCTCTGGGTGGCGGAGGTGCCCGAGCGGGAGCAGGGTCCCTGGCGCGCATTCGGCGAGGAGGTGGGCCTGCTCTTCCAGATCGTCGACGACGTCCTCGATGGCGACGGTTACGCGCTCGTGAATGGCGTTGAGATGGCCCGAGCACTGGCGGACGAGGCGGCCGAGCGCGCGCGGACCTTGCTTGAGGCGATCCCGGCCGACACGACCGTCCTCGCGGAGCTGGCCGCGGGCGTCGCGGCCCGCACCTCCTGAACGCGCCGCCGCCGCGGGTGCTTCAGCGCACGGGCCGCGCGGGACATGCCTGGGGTCAGGTCTTGCCATCACGCACGGTCTTGAGGACGCGCAGCGCGTTCAACGTGATCATCTCGTTGGGGCCCGTGCGGCCCCAGTCGACCACCTCGACGTTGCTGCCGGTGGAGCCCGGCGGCTTCCACCAGCGTCCGCCCGAGCGCCAGCGTCCGGTGGGAAGCCGCTTCTGCTCCAGCAGCTCGACCGCCTCCCGAGCTCGCGGATCGGCCGCTCGGCCCATCCGAGCGAGCACCACGAGCGCCTGCAGAAACGTCGTAGTGCCAGTACGGCGGGTAGTGGAGAACAGTGAACGACGGATTCATCGCCTCTCCGCTGGCGAGCGATCGGAAGAGGCGGTGCTCGAGAAAGAGCTCGGCCGTCCGGTTGGCCGCCCGGCGAGCGTCCTCGTCCCCCGTGGCGCGCCAGACCTCGTACAGGCCCCACATCGGCGGAAGCGACTCGTGGAAGGAGGAGCGGCGGCCGCTCGCGCGGAGGTCGCAGTTCCACCCCCCGTCCGGCCACTGCCATTCGAGGAGCGACTCCGCGAGCAGCCGGACGCGCCGGTCGTCGGCGAGACCGAGGCGACAGCACACGGCCAGGGCGTTCCCCTCCTGCGAGGCACAGCGGCGGACAAGACCGTTGACGGCGCGGATACCGCGGCGATGGCCCGGTCCGGTGAGCCACCCGAGCACGGTGCCGGCGGCCGCGACGCAGCGTGGCTCGCCGGCCGGCACGCCGAGCTCGACGAGGGAGACCAGCCGCCAGTGCGCGCCGCGCCATTTGCCGTATGGGTGGACGCCGAAGCCGCCGTCCTCCTGCTGTCCGGCGAGCAGCGAGCGAACCTTCCCGCCCTCGAGCACCTGCGACACCTCACGTGGACGAGCCTTGCCGAGCAGATCACGCTTCGCAGCGAGCCGGATGCCCGGCTCGTCGCTCGCAAGCAACCACTCGACGGCGGCTTCCACCGTCAGGCTCCGTGGAGCTCGGGCGCAAGCAGGTCGAGCAGGACGCCGTCGCGCCAGACGCCCTCGGGATCGCGCCAGTACTCGCGCATCAAGCCAACGCGGCGAAAACCGATCCTCTCGTAGCAGCGGATCGCGCGGTTGTTGTGGGCCGCGGGATCGATGGTCAGACGGTGGTGGCGTCGCTCCTCGACGAGGTAGCGCGCCATGGTCCTCACCGCGTCGGTGCCGAGGCCTCGGTCCTGGAACGGCGTCCCGAGGAAGAGATCCATGCCGGCGTGGCGGTACTCGGGGTCGTCCTCCTCGTGGTACTGGATCATCCCGGCGATCTCGCCCTCGGCCACGATCGCGAAGACCACAACGCCCTCATCCTCGCCGCGGGCCTTCTCGCCGACGTTCTCGAGCGTGAGGTCGGACCACCAGCGCGCGACCTCGGGATCGCTGCCGAGCTCGACGATCCGGGCCACGTCCTCTTCGGCCAGTGGGCGAAGGACGACGCGATCGCCGCGCAGTTCCATCACATTCTTGTACCACCCCCGGCGCTACGCTGGCTGCATGGCGTCCTGTCTCTCGATCCTGGATCGGCCGTCGATGCCCCGATGCTAGGTTCGTGAAAAGGCGACTGGACATCCTGCTCGTCGAGCGGGGCCTCGCCGAGAGCCGCACCCAGGCACAGGCGCTCGTCCTGGCCGGGCTCGTGCCGGGCTACGACAAGCCGGGCCACCAGGTCGACGAGCACGCCGAGCTCTCGATCGAGGCTCCGCCGCGCTACGTCTCCCGGGGCGGTGAGAAGCTCGCGAACGCGCTCGCACAGGTGGAGATCGAGCTCGACGACCGCGACGCGATCGACCTCGGCGCCTCCACCGGCGGGTTCACCGACGCGCTCCTCCAGCACGGCGCCGGTCGTGTGATCGCCGTCGACGTCGGCTACGGTCAGCTGCACCCGAAGCTGCGCGACGACCCGCGGGTGGCCGTCATGGAGCGGACGAACGCGCGCGAGTTGACAGAGCTTCCGTTTCCGCCCGACCTGCTCGTTTGCGATGTCTCCTTCATCAGCGTCCGCCTCGTGCTGCCGCCGGCGTTGACCCTGCTCGAGAACGGCTGGGACGCGCTCGTGCTCGTCAAGCCGCAGTTCGAGGCCGGCCGTAGTGACGTCGGCAAGGGCGGCGTCGTGCGGGACGCGGAGATCCACCGGCGCGTCCTTCGCGCCACCATCGAGACCGCCCTCGCCTGGGAAGCCACTGCCATCGGGGTCGTAGACTCCGGGCTGCCAGGCCCGAAGGGCAACCGCGAGTTCTTCGTGCACTTCATCCACCGCGAGGAGGCCGTGCTCCTGGATGACATCGACGACCGGATCGACGCCGCCGTTGGCTAGCGCAGTCACTCGCGCCGCGGTGATCACTCACGGCAAGCCGGAGACGATCGGCCCGGCACTGGCGCGGCTCTCCACACTCGCGGCCGACGCAGGAGTCGAGCTGCTCGTGGACGAGACCGAGGCGCAGAAGCACCGCGTTCCCCTCGCCGAGAGCGAGCTGGAGGCCGCCGACATTGCGATCGTGCTCGGCGGCGACGGCACGATGCTGCGGGCGCTCGGCCGCTATCTCGGCACCGACGTCCCCGTCCTCGGCGTCAACTTCGGCCGGGTGGGCTTTCTCTCCTCGATTCCGCGGTCGGAGTTCGAGCACGGGGTTGCACGGGTGTTCGCAGGGGACTTCCGCATCGTCGAGCTGCCGACGCTCGAGGTCGAGCTCGGGAAGGAGCGACGGGTCGCCGTGAACGACCTCGTCGTCACCAGCGCCCACGTCGGCAGGATGGTGCAGCTCGAGTGGGCGATCGGCGGGGAGGCCTTCGGGCGGCTCGGCTGCGACGGGGTCGTCTGCTCCACGCCGTCCGGGTCGACCGGCTACAACTTCTCGAACGGCGGTCCCGTGCTGGTCTGGGGGATCGACGCGATGGCGGTCACGTTCGTGGCGCCGCACTCGTTGAACGCACGCCCTCTCGTGGTGCCACCGGGAAGCGATCTCATCGTCTGCAACCGGACGCTCGACGTGCCTGCGACCGCACTCGTCGACGGTCACCCGGTTGTCGAGCTGCCGCCCGGCGGCCGTGCGGTCGCGCGCGTGGGGTCGGAGCGCTCGCTGCTGGCCACGCTGCCCGAGGTGACCTTCTTCAGTCGCTACTCGAGGACCTTCGCTTCGTAGTGCTTCGAAGCCTTCGCATCGAGAACCTGGTCCTGATCCGTGCGGCGGAGCTCGAGCCGACGGCGGGTCTGACGGCGATCACGGGCGAGACGGGTGCCGGTAAGACGATCCTCGCGCACGCCTTCGGCCTGCTACTCGGGGCCAAAGGTGACTCGGCGATGGTCGGACCCGATGCGGGCGAGGCGTACGTCGAGGCGGAGTTCGAGCCGCCCGAGGCGTTCTACGACGACGACGAGCTGGCATCCCTTCGTGAGCTTGCGCCGGAGGACGAAGCCGGTCTCGTCCTCGCTCGCCGCGTGTTCGCGGACGGTCGCACACGCGCGTACGCGTGGGGGAGATCGGTCGCGCGCGAGGACCTCGCCGCGGCGACGGAGCGGCTGCTCTCGATGTCCGGCCAGTTCGAACAGCGGCGTCTGGCCCGGCCCTCGTACCAGCTCGACATCCTGGACTCGTTCTGCGGCGAGGAGCAGCTTCGTCGGCGCCGAGCGGCGCGTGCTGCGTGGCGCGACCTGGCAAGCGCGCAGCGGCGACACGACGAGCTTACGCGCGACGAGGCGGCAGAGCGGGCGCGACTGGGGGAGCTCGCCGCGCTCGTCGAAGCGACGGAGGGGCTCGAGCAGCGCACCGAGACGGACCTGCGAGCCGAGCAGGAGCGGCTGCGCCACGTGACGGAGCTCGCGGAGGGCGCTGCCGTGGCTGCAGAGGCCCTTGCACCAGAGGAGGGCGAGGGTGCCGCGTCACTCGCGGGCCTCGCGGAACGGGCGATCGCCCCCCTCGAGCGCCTGGCGCCGGAGCTCGCCCGGGCCGGGGACGAGCTTCGCGATGTCGAGCTGCGGCTGCGCGAGGTGGGCTCCGATCTCCGCAGCTTCCTCGCCTCGCTCGAGTCGCAGCCGGATCGGGTGGAGCACGTGGAGTCCGAGCTCGACCGGATCGCCGACGCCAAGCGACGGTTCCGTGCCGCGAACTACGAGGAGCTGCTGCAACGCGCTGCCGCCGCGCGGGCCCAGCTCGACGCGCTCGCCGACGGCCTCGACCCGGTCGCGGCCGCCGCGGAGGCGCTCGCAGCCGCCGAAGCCAGTGTCCAAGAGCTGGCGCAGGGGTTGCGCGAAGCGCGCGCAAGCGCCGTCGACGCATTCGCGATTGCCGTCGCCGCAGAGCTGCGCGAGGTGGGGATGGGCGAGGGTGAGTTCCGCGCCGAGCTCCGGGAACGCAACCCTGGTCCGACCGGTCTCGACGAGGTGTCGTTTCTGATCCGCCCGAACGTCGGCCTTCCATTCGGGCCCGTCGCAGAGACCGCCTCGGGCGGCGAGCTCTCCCGCGTGGCGCTCGCGATCGCGGCGGTCGGAGGCGGGGAGACGCTCGTCTTCGACGAGATCGACGCAGGCATCGGCGGTTCGACCGCCCACGCCGTGGCCGAGACGCTGCAGCGCCTGGCGCAGCGCGCCCAGGTGATCACGATCACGCACCTGCCGCAGATCGCGAGCGTGGCCGCGCGGCACTACCGTGTCGAGAAAGTCCCAGGGGATCCCACCCACACGCGGCTCGAGCTCCTTGACGAACTCCAGCGGCGCGACGAGCTCGAGCGGATGCTCGGGGGGCGCGAGTTCCTCGCGGCGTTGCAGTGAGCCCCTCGGCATGAGCGCGGTGGAACACACCGGCACGGCGCGGCTCGGGAAGCGGACGAAGGAGCTCGTGCGTAGGCTCGAGCCGGGCGACATCGCGATCATCGACCACACCGACCTCGACCGCGTCTCGGCTGAGGAGCTCGTGGAGTCAGGGGTACGCATCGTCGTCAACGTCGCCCCGTCACAGACCGGTCGGTATCCCAATCCAGGGCCGCTCCTGCTCGTACGCGGCGGCGTCCGCCTGATCGAAGCCGAAGGGGCGGGCCTGTTCGAGACCGTCTCGGACGGAGAGTCGTTGACGATCCGTGGCGCGAGCCTCTTCCGGAACGGCACGTGCCTCGCGACCGGTCGGGCCCTCGAGACTGCCGAGCTCGTGGCGGCGCTGGCCGACCAGCAGAGCAGAGTGACCGAGGCACTCGAGGCCTTCGCGGACAACACGATGCGCTACCTGCGCGAGGAGGGCAGCCTGCTCGCGCAAGGGATCGACTTCCCGCCGCTCCAGACGAGCTTCCGCGACCGCCACGCCCTAGTCGTTGCGCGGGGTCCCGGTCACAAGCGCGATCTCCGCATCGTGCGCTCGTACGTCCGGGACTTCCGTCCTGTGCTCGTCGCCGTCGACGGGGGCGCGGAGGCGCTGCTCGAAGAGGGCTGGAGACCGGACGTCATCGTCGGCGACATGGACTCCGTCTCGGACGAGGCGCTCCTCGGAGACGCCGAGATCGTCGTGCACGCCTACGCCGCGGGCGACGCACCGGGTGAGGAGCGTCTCCATCGGCTCGGCGTCGACTTCCACCGGGTCGCCGCCCCTGGCATCTCCGAGGACGTTGCGCTGCTCCTCGCGCACGAAAAGGGCGCAGAGCTGATCGTCGCCGTCGGGACGCACTTCAACCTCGTCGAGTTTCTCGAGCGCGACCGTGCCGGCATGTCCTCGACCTTCGTGACGCGGCTGAAGGTCGGTGAGATCCTCGTCGACGCAAAGGGCGTGTCGCGGCTCGTCAGCCGGCGTGTCGGGATCTGGCCGCTCGTGGCGTTCGCCGGCGCCGGGATCAGCGCGATCGTCGTCGCGATCGCCGCCTCCCCTGCACTCCGGAGCGTGTTTCTCGACCTCGCCGACGTGCTTCCCGGCCTCTGAGCCCCCTCTGCGAGACTGGGAGCGGTGTTCGACCTCCGCTACCACGTCGCCTCGCTCGCGGCGGTCTTCATCGCCCTCGTCGTCGGCATCCTGATCGGCGTCGGCATCTCCGGGCGCGGCTTCGTCGACGACGCGGAACGCGACCGCCTGCACGGCGACATCGCCGACCTGCGTGAGGCGCTCAACGCGGCGAACGAGCGGGCAGACGATTTCGAACGGCGTCAGGAGGCCGCGCAGGAGTTCGTCGAAGGCGCCTATCCGGTGCTCGTAAAGACCCGCCTGACCGGGAAGCGCGTGGCCGTCCTCATGGTCGGCTCGTTCGATTCGACGCTGGAGGCCGTGACCGAGGTGATCGGTGAGGAGAGCGGCGGACGGCCCGTCCGGGTGCGAGCCGTGCGCGCGCCGCTCCCGCTCGAAGAGGTCGGGCGCATCCTCGGGTCCAGTGACGCCTTCGGCGGTTACGTCGGCGAGGACGAGCTCGGCAACCTGGGCCGAGACCTCGGCCGCGAGCTGGTCGGCGGCGGCACGACGCCGCTCTGGGACGCGCTCGCGCCGGAGCTCGTCGAGCAGCGGGCGTTCGAGAGCGCGGAAGAGGCCGACGCCGTGGTCGTCATCCGCTCGGTGGAGCCGCAGCAGGCCGAGACGGCACGCTTTCTCGCCGGCCTGTACTCGGGGGTCGCAAGCCTCGGCAAGCCGGCGGTCGGCGTCGAGCCCTCGCGGGTCGTCCAGAGTGCGATCCCGACGTTCCAGCGGCACTCGCTGTCGACAGTCGACGGGATCGACACACCGGTGGGGCGGCTTGCGCTCGTGCTCCTCCTCGGCGGTGCCGACCCGGGCGACTACGGCGTCCGCGACACGGCGAAGGACGGGATTCTCCCGCCGATCGAGCCTGCAGCCAGTGGTTGAGCTGCGTGCCTGAGCGGACGATCCTGATCGCGGCTCGGAACGAGGGAGCGCGGATAGGGAACACCCTGACTGAGCTGCAGAGGCTGCTTCCGGGAGCGGTGGTGATCGTCGCCGACGACGGCTCGACGGACTCCACCGCGAGCATCTCCGACGCGGCGGGCGCTCAGGTCGTCCGGCTTCCGCGCCGGGGCAAGGGACAGGCGCTGACGATGGCGGAGCGCGCGGCGCCGCCGGGGCCGCTCGTCCTCTGCGACGCCGATCTGCGCGGCGACCTGCGTCCGCTGCTCGAGACCGAGGCGGACGTCGCCGTGGCGGCATTCGCGCGTCGGCAGGAAGGTGGCTTCGGCCTGGCGAAGGCCGTCGCCCGGGCGCTCGTCAGGTTGAGTTCCGGCTTCGAGGCGCGTGAGCCGCTCTCCGGCCAGCGGGCGCTCTCGGTAACGGCGCGGAGCGTCTGCTTTCCCGTCGCGGCCGGTTTCGGGGTGGAGACGCGCATGACCGCGGACGCGGTCCGCGCCGGCCTCCTCGTGCGAGAGGTCGAGCTGGAGCTCGAGCACCGTGCGACCGGACGCGACCTCCGCGGCTTCGTCCACCGCGGCCGCCAGTTGCGGGACATCCTGCTCGCATTCGGCCCGCAGGCGGGAAACCACCGGGGCCTGCGGCTGCCGCTCGTCGGCTGGGGCGTGGGTGCCGCGCACCCTCCGGTTGCACCCGTCGCCCTGCTCGGACTCGCCGACGACCTCTGGAGCGGCGAGGAGCGCGGCTTCCGTGCGCACCTCGGCCAGGGAATGACGACGGGCGTCCTGAAGCTCGTCGGCATTCCCGCCTACGCACTCCTGCGCACGCGCTCGTTGTCGGGCGCGTTGCTCGTCGGCCTGGCCGCAAATACGCTCAACCAGCTCGACACTCGACCCGGTCGCGCCCTGAAGGCGTTCGGGCTCGGCGCGCTCCTCCTGCGTGGCGCGCCTCCGAGGGCGGTCGCTGTCGCCGTCCTCCTCGCTCCTTACGATCTTCGAGAGATGGCGATGCTCGGCGACTCCGGCTCGAACGCGCTCGGCGCCGTGCTAGGTTTTAGGTCCGTGAAGAGGCTTTCACGGAGGCAGCGCTGGAGCGCGATCGCGGCGCTCGCGGGCCTCACTCTCCTCGGAGAACGATGCTCGCTGGGTGCGCTGATCGAACGGACGCCGTTGCTGCGGGACCTCGACCGACTGGGTAGACAGTCAACATGAGCAGCGCCCCGCCGAGCACGAAGTACGTCTTCGTCACGGGCGGCGTCGTCTCGGCCCTCGGCAAGGGGATCGTGGCCGCGTCGCTCGGCCGCCTGCTGAAGGCGCGCGGGCTGCGTGTGCAGGCGCAGAAGTTCGACCCGTACCTGAACGTCGACCCGGGAACGATGAGCCCGTTCCAGCACGGTGAGGTGTTCGTGACCGAGGACGGTGCCGAGACCGACCTCGACATCGGCCACTACGAGCGCTTCATCGACGAGAACATGTCGCGCAACGCGAGTCACAGCGCGGGGGCGATCTGGGAGGCCGTCCTGCGCAAGGAGCGCAGGGGCGAGTTCCTCGGTGCGACGGTGCAGGTGATCCCGCACATCACGAACGAGATCAAGGCGCGGATCAAGCGCGCCGCCCGCTCGGCGCCCGCGGACGTCGTCATCTCGGAGATCGGCGGGACGGTCGGCGACATCGAGTCGCTGCCGTTCCTGGAGGCGATCCGACAGTTCCGGCGTGAGGTAGGTCCGGAGAACGTGCTCTATCTCCACTGCACGCTCGTGCCGTTCATCGAAGCTGCGGGCGAGCTGAAGACGAAGCCGACCCAGCACTCGGTCAACGAGCTGCGCCGGATCGGTATCCACCCCGACGTGATCGTGTGCCGGTCGCACGAGGAGCTCTCGCAGGACATCAAGGACAAGATTGCGCTCTTCGCCGATGTCGACATCCGCTCGGTCGTCGCCTGTCCGGACGTTCCCGACGTCTACCTTGTGCCGGCGGTCCTGCAGGAGGAGGGCCTCGACACTCTCGTCTGCGCGCGGCTCGGCATCGAGACGCCGCCGGCGGAGCTCGCGGAGTGGCAGGAGCTGATCGACCGCATCGGCCAGCTGCGCGACGAGGTGGAGATCGCCCTCGTCGGCAAGTACGTCAAGCTGCGCGATGCGTACCTGTCCGTGCACGAGGCGCTGAAGCACGCCGGCGTCCAACAGGGATGCTCGGTGCGCGTGCGCTGGGTCGACGCGGAGAACATGTCCTACGAGGAGGCCGCACGCCTGCTCGACGAGGTCGACGGCGTGCTCGTGCCGGGCGGGTTCGGCTCGCGTGGCTGGGAGGGGAAGATCCTGGCCTGCCGGATCGCGCGGGAACGCCGGATCCCCTACCTCGGCATCTGTCTCGGCATGCACGTGGCCGTGTCGGAGTTCGCCCGCCACGTCTGCGGCCTCGAGGGAGCGAACTCGACCGAGATGGACCCGGAGACACCGCACCCGGTGATCGACCTGCTGCCCGAGCAGAAGGAGATCGAGGACCTCGGCGGGACAATGCGCCTTGGCGCTCAGGCCGTCCAGGTCGCGGACGACACGCGGGCTCGCGAGTGCTACGACGAAACCGTGGTCCACGAGCGGCACCGCCATCGTTACGAGGTCAACAACCACTACCGGCCCGCGCTGATCGAGAGCGGACTGGTCGTTTCCGGCACCTTCCAGGAAGGTCGACTGGTCGAGATCGTCGAGCTACCCGATCATCCCTGGTTCGTGGCCAGCCAGTTCCACCCAGAGTTCAAATCGCGTCCGACGCGGCCGGCGCCGCTCTTCCGGGAATTCATCGGTGCGGCGCTCGAGCGGTCCCGCTCGCGCAACGAGGTCGCCGTCCGCACCGCGTCCTGACCTAAGATCGCCCGCGTGCAGGACGCGCTCACGCTCTTCCTCGAGCTGTGCTCGATCCCCAGCGCTCCCGGTGAGGAGCGTGCGGTCGCCGACCACGTGACGGCTTATCTGCGTCGGCTCGGTCTCGAGGTGGAGGAGGACGATGCGGGCAGCCGGATCGGCTCGGACGCGGGCAACCTCTTCTGTCGGCTGCCCGGCCGCGCGAACGGGGGAACGCCGATTTTCCTCTGTGCCCATCTCGACACCGTGCCGCCGCAAGGTCCGCTCGAGCCCTTCGTCGACGACGACGGCATCGTGCGGAACGCCGGCGGGACGATTCTTGGCGGCGACAACAAGGGCGCCGTCGTCTCGATACTGGAAGCGGCGCGGCGTGTCGTGCAGGACGGGAGGACGCACTCCGGCATCGAGCTCGTCTTCACGCTGAAAGAGGAGGTCGGCCTGATCGGCGCAGGTGCCTTCGACCACACGAAGCTCGAGGCGGAGCTCGGCTTCGTCTACGACCAGGCCGGTCCGATCGGCGAGATCGTGCTTGGCGCGCCGTGGGGGAGGACGATCTCGGCCCGCTTCCACGGGCGCGCTGCCCACTCCGGGATCGCACCCGAGGAAGGGCGTTCCGCCATCGCCGCGGCTGCACGCGCGATCGCCGACCTGCGGCTCGGCCGGATCGACGACGAGTCGACTGCGAACGTCGGCCTCATCTCCGGTGGCAGTGCGCGCAACGTCGTCCCGGAATGGTGCGTGCTCGAGGCGGAAGCGCGGTCGCACGATCCGGCGAAGCTCGCGGATCTCGTCCAGGAGATGCTCGATGCGTTCGCGTTCGGCGCCTCGCTCGGGGATTGCACCGTCGAGACAGAGGTGAGCGAGAGCTATCCGGGCTACCGCTTCCGGCGCGGGGAGCCGATCGTCGAGCTAGCCGCGACGGCGCTCGACCGTTGCGGCTACGAGGTCTCCACGGCGTACACCGGCGGCGGCGCCGACGCCAACGTCTTCAACGCTCGTGGCATCCCGTGCCTCAACCTCGCGAATGGGATGGCCGAGATCCACACGCCGGACGAGCACTTCGCCGTTGCCGATCTCGACGGCATGGTCGACGTCACGCTCGTGCTGGTGGAGCTGGCGCACAATGGCGCTCACGCTTAGGCGCGGCACCGTCACCGCGGTCACCGAGGAGCTCGCGGAGCTTCTACGGCTCGAGGTGGACGAGCTGCCTTGCATCGCGTACCCGCGGCTGACGGGGCCGGTGGAGCGAGGTGACGAGGTGCTGGTGAACGAGCAGGCACGCCTCCTGGGGCTTGGCTCGGGCGGCTTCGACGTCCTCTATGCGAACCTCACGCGTGGTCTCGGCCTGGCCGTGGAGGAGGGTGCGCACGTCATGGCGCTCCCGTACACGCCCGGGCAGCTGGCGCTGCGCAGGGCTGAGGAGGACGGCGCGCTGCCGGAGTCGATCGGCGGCATGCCCGTGGTGCTGTGCACGGTCCACAGTCAGGTCGCACCGGTGTGTGCCGCGCTCGCAGGCGTTCGGGTCGCCTACATCCAGGTGGCGGGAGGCGCGCTGCCGGTTTCCCTCTCGGACACGATCCGCCTGCTCAAGGATCGAGGTCTCCTCCGGTCCGCGATCGCAGTGGCACCCTGCCTCGACGGGGACGTCGACTGCGTCAGCTCGGCCTCGGCGCTCGCCTGGGCGGCGCGGGAGGGCCATCAGGCGGTCGTCTGCAGCGTCGGACCCGGCATTGTCGGTACGGGCACGTTTCTCGGACATGGCGCCGTCGCGCTCGTAGACGTCGCGAACAACGCAGCCACGCTCGGAGGCCGGCCGATACTGGCGCAGCGAATGTCGGAGTGCGACCCGCGCGCGCGGCACCAGGGGGTATCACACCACGTCTGGGCGGTTCGTAAGCTCGCGTGTGTCGACCTCCACGTCCCTGCGCCCCAAGACGCCCCCGACGACTGGGCCGAGGCCTGCGTAGGCCTGCCGCTCTCTCATATGGGCCGCGGTCCGGGAGAGGATCCGCTGCACTTCCGCGCGGCTTTCGCCGCTGGCCTCGCGGCGCGGAGGTTCGTCGGCTGATGGGCATGAAGGTCTGGCAGGGCAGGCGCTTCGCCGTGCGGATCGTCGACGACAAGGAGATCGCCGATACTCCGGACGCGGTCGCGATCGTGGGCTCCATCATCTAAGAGACGGTGGAGGGCACCACCGAAGGTCACAGTGCTGCAGAAGTGACTCTGTATCGTTGCGCCGCCATGCGGATCGGCATCGCCAGGGAGATCAAGCCGCAGGAGTACCGGGTCGCGCTGACGCCGGCGGGTGCGCGCGAGCTTGTCCTCCGCGGCCACGAGGTGCTCATCGAGACCGGCGCCGGAGTTGGCAGCGCGTTCGCCGACGCCGACTATGAGGCGACCGGTGCGAGCATCGTTCCCGTCGATCGTGTCTGGGAGCGCGCGGAGCTGCTGCTCAAGGTCAAGGAGCCGATCGAGCCGGAGTACCACCGGCTGCGCGAAGGTCTCATCCTGTTCACGTACCTGCATATCGCCGCCGATGAGCCACTCACGCGTGCGCTTGCCGCAAGCGGCGTCGTCGCGGTTGCATACGAGACGGTCGAGACGGACGACCGTCGGCTGCCGTTGCTCGCGCCGATGAGCGAGGTCGCCGGCCGCCTCGCCGCCCAGGCGGGCGCCCACTACCTCGAGAAGCCCAAGGGCGGGCGGGGCCTCTTGCTCGGCGGGGTCGCCGGGGTCGCTCCCGGCAAGGTTGTGGTGATCGGCGGCGGCATCGTCGGCTACAACGCGGCAGTGATCGCGCTCGGCCTCGGCGCGCAGGTGACGATCCTGGAGCGCTCGGTCGATCGGATGCGCCACCTGGAAGAGATCCTGCATGGCCGGGTCAGCCTGGTGATGTCGTCGAGCCTGCAGATCGAGGCGTCGATTGCCGATGCCGACGTTGTGATCGGGGCTGTGCTGATTCCCGGTGCACTCGCACCGAAGCTGCTGACGCACGAGATGGTGCGAGGGATGAAGGATGGCTCCGTCTTCTGCGACGTCGCCATCGACCAGGGCGGCTGCGCGGAGACTTCCCATCCGACGACCCACCACGATCCCGTGTACACGGTCGACGGCGTCACTCACTACTGCGTGGCGAACATGCCGGGCGCGGTTCCCATCACCTCCACGAAGGCGCTGACGAACGTGACGCTGCCCTACGCCGAGGAGATCGCCGACCACGGGTTCGCTGCGGCCGTCGCGCGTGACCGGGCTCTCGCGCGCGGTGTGAACGTGCTCGAGGGGCGGATCACCTACGAGGCCGTCGCCGAGGCGCACAACCTGGAGTTCACGCCACTCGAAGACGCTCTCGGTTCCGCCGTTTGAGGCGCGCAGACGTCTGAGGCGGGGCTAGGACTGCGCTCTGGCTTGTTTTGCCTCGAGGTCCTTGGTGCTCTTCGACGGGCTGAGCTTGACGACCGCGAAGGTCACCGCACAAGCGAGGCCGATGACCGCGGCCATGTACACGGCCATACCTAGCAATCCGAGGACAGTGTCCATCGACCTAGAATAGCCGCATGCCACGGGCGTGCGTCATCGTGCTGGACGCCGTCGGGGCGGGGGAGTTGCCGGATGCGGCCTCGTATGGAGACGAAGGGTCGAACACGCTCGGCAACGTCGCCCGCGCCGTCGGCGGGCTCGATCTGCCCGCCCTCGAGGCGCTCGGCCTTGGCAACGTGATGCCGCTTGACGGTTGTCCGCCGCAGCCTGGAGCCCCGGCCGTGGCAGGCCGTCTCGTCGAGCGCTCCAAGGGCAAGGACACGACGACGGGTCACTGGGAGCTGATGGGCGTCGTCACGCCGACCCCGATGCCCACCTACCCTCACGGCTTCCCGCACGACGTGATCGACCCGTTCATGAACCGGACTGCCCGCGGGGTTCTCGGCAACAAGGTCGCCTCGGGAACCGACATCATCGACGAGCTCGGGGAGGAGCACCAGCAGACCGGGAAGTGGATCGTCTACACCTCCGCGGACTCGGTCTTCCAGATCGCGGCGCACGAGGACACGATCCCGCTCGAGGAGCTCTACGAGGCGTGCCGGACGGCCCGGGAGCTCCTGACGGGCAAGCACGCCGTCGGACGTGTGATCGCGCGGCCGTTCACCGGCGAGCCCGGAAATTACGAGCGCACGCCAAACCGTCACGACTTCTCGCTCGAGCCCCGGCGCCCGAACTACCTCTCGCTCGTGCGCGACGCCGGGATGAAGGTGCACGGTGTCGGCAAGATCAGTGACACCTTCGCCGGTTGCGACATCGACGAGTCGCGCCCGACGAGGTCGAACGTCGACGGGATCAACCAGACGGTGGCGCTGCTGAACGAGATCGACGATGGGCTCGTCTTCACGAACCTCGTCGAGACCGACATGCTCTGGGGCCATCGCAACGACCCGGTCAACTTCCATCGCTGCCTGCAGGATTTCGACCGGCGCCTGGAGGACCTCCTGGAGGCGCTCCGCCCGGGCGACCTCCTGATCCTCACCTCCGACCACGGCTGCGATCCCACGACGCCCTCGACGGATCACTCGCGCGAGCATGCGCTCCTGCTCGCCTACGCGGCCGGCCGCAACGCGAACGGCGCGACGCACGAGGGGGAGTTTGCGGACGTCGGCGCGACGGTGAACGCGTGGCTCGGCGGCAAGGCGCCGTCCCGCGGGATTCCGGGTACGCCCATTCTGCAGCCGTGAAGATCAATGATCCGACCGCCGTGGCCCGGCAATATGCCTCGGAATCGAACCTCGAGGCGCGACGCTCGCTCTACGAGGACGCAACTGGTCCGGATCCCCGGGAGATCGCATTCGCAGCGGTGCGAGAGGTCGAGCCGGGGCGCGTGCTCGAGGTCGGAGGGGGTCCCGGAGAGCTGGCCGCGCGTATCTCGGACGAGCTGGCGTGCGACGTGGTGCTGCTGGACATCGCGCCGCGCATGGTCGAGCTTGCTCGCGCGCGCGGTGTCGACGCTCGCGTTGGTGACGTTCAGCGCCTGCCGTTTGCGGACGAGAGCTTCGACTGTGCGGTCGCCGCGTGGATGCTCTTTCACGTCCCGGACGTCGAGCGCGGTCTTGCGGAGCTCGCGCGCGTCCTCCGCCCTGGGGGACGGTTGGTCGCCGTGACGAACGCGGAGCACCACCTCGCTGAGCTGCGGGCGCTCGCGGGGCCGGATGCGTGGGAGCGCGTGTTCACGCGCGAGAACGGTGAAGAGGTGATCAAACATCACTTTCGCCACGTGGAGCGCCGCGATGCGGACGGGTGGATCACGATCCACGAACACGAGGTCGTGCGGAGATTCATCGCATCGCTCGACGGCGACGGCGAGCGAGAGCTCCCGCCCTACGAGTTGCCCCTTCGATCGCGGCGTGCGTCGTCGATCTTCGTCGCGACCCGATGATCCATCCGGCTGAGCTGATCGAGCGCAAGCGGAACGGCCAGGCGCTGTCGGCCGACGAGATCTCGGAGCTCGTCCTCGGCTACGCGCGCGGCGAGATCCCCGACTACCAGCTCGCCGCCTGGTGCATGGCCGTTTACTTCCGCGGGCTGAACGGTGCCGAGACTTACGCCCTCACCGACGCGATGATCCGCAGCGGGACGACGCTCGACCTCGGCGCGGCGCTCGGTCGCCGCGTCGTCGACAAGCACTCCACCGGCGGCGTCGGCGACAAGACCTCGATCGCGGTGGGGCCGATCGTGGCCGCCTGCGGCGTCCCGGTGGGGAAGATGAGCGGGCGCGGGCTCGGCCACACCGGGGGCACGCTCGACAAGCTCGAGTCGATCCCCGGCTTCGACGTGGAGCTCTCGACGGACGCCTTCGTCGAGCAGGTGCGCGAGGTCGGTCTCGCGATCGTCGGCCAGACGGGCGACCTCGTCCCCGCGGACAAGCAGCTCTACGGGCTCCGCGACGTCACCGCCACGGTCGACATCGTGCCGCTGATCGCCTCGAGCATCATGTCCAAGAAGATCGCGGGCGGCGCGGACGCGATCGTGCTCGACGTCAAGGTCGGCGACGGCGCCTTCATGAAGACGCTCGACGACGCGCGCGTGCTCGCCGAGGCGATGCTCGAGCTCGGTCGGCGAGCCGAGCGCGAGGTCGTGTGTCTGCTGACGGATATGGATCAGCCGCTCGGCGCGGCGGTCGGGAATGCCTTGGAGATCGCGGAAGCGCGGGACACAGTCCGCGGGGAGGGCCCGCCCGACTTCACCGAGCTCGTGCTCGACGCGAGCGCGCGCATGCTCGCCCTCTCCGACCTCGGCATCGAAGTGGAGGAGGGGAGACGCCGCGCGGAGACGGCCGTCGCCGACGGCTCGGCGCTCGATCTGTACGAGCGCTGGGTCCGGGCGCAGGGCGGCGAGCCCGATCCTGCGGCGCTGCCGCGCGCTCCCGTCGTGCGCGAGCTGCGCGCTCCGATCGCAGGGCATGTGGTCCGAGTCGGCGCCGTCGACATCGGCCGGGCCGCGCTTCACCTCGGCGCTGGCCGGCGCACGAAGTCTGACTCGATCGACCACTCCGTGGGTGTTGTCTGCCGCGCCAAGCGCGGCGACGTCGTAGGCGAGGGCGACGTCCTCGCCGAGGTGCACGCGCGTACCGGGGACGAGGCGAGGCTCGGCTGCGCCGAGGTTCTCGCCGCCTATGAGATCGGAGACGTAGCGGCGCCGACCCGGCCGCTGCTCCTCGACGTCGTCTCATAGTGCCCGAGCTGCCGGAGGTCGAGACGGTCCGGCGCAGGCTTGCGCCTTTGCTCGAAGGGCGGACCTTCGAGCGGGTCGAGATCGAGGACGGGCGGCTCACACGGCCATTCGAGCCGCTCGAGGTGGCGGCCGAGCTCGAGGGGGAGCAGGTCGCCGCAGTCGATCGCCGTGGCAAGTACCTGATCGTCCGCTTCGAGTCGGGCCGCGCGCTCCTGATCCACCTGCGGATGACAGGCACGCTGTTGCACGAGCCCAGTTCCGACCTCTCGCATCGCCGGGCCCTCGTGACGCTCGACGACGGCACCGGGATCGCCTACCGCGACGTCCGCCGCTTCGGCACCTGGCTCCTGCTCGAACCGGGCGAGCTGGAGCCGTATCTCGCGCTGCGCCTGGGCGACGAGCCGCTCGGCCGGTTCACTGCGAAGGCCCTCGGGGAGCGGCTCGATGGCCGCCGCGCACCGCTCAAGGCTGCGTTGCTCGACCAGCGGACGCTCGCGGGCCTCGGGAACATCTACGTCGACGAGGCCCTCTGGTACGCGCAACTGCATCCGCTGCGGCCCGGGGGCGGCTTGGACGACGACGAGATTCGGCGGCTGCACCGCGGCATCCGGCGGGCGCTCGAGCTCGGAATTCGGCGGCAGGGATCGACCCTGACGGATTACCGGCTACCGGACGGCTCCTCCGGCACGATGCAGCGCGAGTTCCGTGCCTACGGCCGCGCCGACGAGCCGTGCGACCGTTGCGGCACGCCGGTCAGGAAGATTCGCGTCGCCGGCCGCGGGACCTGGTTCTGCCCGCGCTGCCAAGTTGCTGACAGCAACTAAGTCAGGCGGCGAGGCGTTCGTCGAGCGCGCCCGACTTGTCGAGCCGCCAGAGCTCGGTGTAGCCGCCGATCGGCTGGTCGTCGATCACGATCTGAGGGACCGACCAGCCACCCGTGCGGTCGAAGATCGTCTGGCGGAAGGCCGGGTCGTCGTCGAGCGAGATCTCCTCGTAGGCGAGGCCCTTCCCGTCGAGCAGCGCCTTTGCGCGGACGCAATAGCCGCACCAGCGGGTCGTGTACACCTGAATCCGGCTCATCTGCACTAGAACGACCAAGAGCTCCGAATCGTTCCTGCCGACCCCCTCTCTAGACTCAGAGCATGGGACGGACCTACAAGACGGAGGCGGTCGTCCTGCGCTCCTTCCGTTTCGGTGAGGCCGATCGCGTGCTACACGTCTACACCGCCGACCGCGGGCGCGTCGGCGCCGTCGCGAAGGGCGTACGGCGCACGAAGTCACGCTTCGGCGGCCGGCTCGAGCCGCTCTCGCACGTCGAGCTGATGCTGCACCAGGGCACGGGGGAGCTCCAGACGGTGACGGGTGTCTCGCTGATCCACTCCCACCACGAGGCGCGCGAGGACTCGTACCGCCTCGGAGTCGGACTCGTCGGAGCCGAGGCGATGCTGCGCCTCTTCACCGAACAGGAGGCGAACGAGCGCGCCTTCACCGCCCTGACACGCTTCCTCAATCGACTTGACCAGATCGCGTCGCGCGCTCCCGCGCGGCCCTTCCTCGACGCGCTCGCGCTCTCCTTCCAGCTGAAGCTGCTCTGGCTCTCGGGCTACATGCCACACCTCGACACGTGCGTCGAGTGCGGGGCCGAGGAAGGCCTCGTCGGCTACCTGCCGTCGGCGGGCGGGGCGGTCTGCCGCGCGTGCGGCCCGGGGACGATCTCGCTCTCGCCGGAGGGCCTGGGCGGCATTCGGGCACTCCTCTCGAGCCCGCTCGCCGACGCGCACTCCGCGGGGTTGACCGACCTCGCTGCGCGCGAATCGCTGTCGGTGATCAAGGCCTCGTACGAGCACCAGGGTGGCTTTCGCCTGCGGATGCTCTCGGCCTAGCCAGACTTCGGCGAGCGCCACTCCTCCGCGAGGCGGTCGAGCACGAGCTCGCGTGCGCCCGAGATCGACACGCGCTCCTGCGCGAGCGAGTCACGGTCGCGGATCGTGACGGTCTCGTCCTCGAGCGTCTGCTCGTCGATGGTCAGTGCGTAGGGCGTGCCGATCTCGTCCTGGCGCCGGTAGCGGCGGCCGATCGCGCCACTGTCGTCGTATTCGGCGCTGACGACGCTGCGAAGCTGCTCGAACAGCGCCCGAGCCTTCGAGACCATCTCCTCGCTCTTGCCGATCAGCGGCAGCACGGCGGCCTTCACCGGCGCGAGCTGCGGATGGAGCCGGAGCACTGTCCGCTCCCGCTCGGCGATGACCTCTTCGTCGTAGGCGTCGATCAGGAAGGTGAGCAGCGAGCGGTTGACCCCGAGCGCGGGCTCGATCACGTGCGGCACGAAGCGCTCGCCTGTCCCAGCGTCGACCCACTGGAGGTCTTTCCCTGACGAGGCGCTGTGCTGCGTGAGGTCGAAGTCGCCGCGGTTCGCGATCCCCTCGAGCTCCGACCAGCCGATCGGGTAGAGGTACTCGATGTCGCTCGTCTCGCTCGAGTAGTGCGAGAGCTCGTCGGCCTCGTGCGGGCGCACACGCAGGTGGCTGTCGCGCACGCCGAGGCGTATATGCCACGCGAGGCGCGAGTCGACCCAGTAGCGGTACCACTCGCTCGCCTCCGCGGGCGGGACGAAGTACTCCATCTCCATCTGCTCGAACTCGAGCGTGCGGAAGATGAAGTTGCCCGGCGTGATCTCGTTCCGGAACGACTTGCCGATCTGGGCGATCCCGAACGGCGGCTTGCGGCGCGCGATCTGGGCGACGTTCTTGAAGTTGATGAAGATCCCCTGGGCGGTCTCTGGACGCAGGTAGACGTCCGTGCCGGTCTCCTCGACCGCGCCCACGCGCGTGCGGAACATGAGGTTGAACTGGCGCGGCTCGGTCAGGTCGCAGTCGGATGTCTCGCCGGGGCGCTTGCTCGGCCGCTTGCCGCAGCGGAGCTCCTCGTGCTCGGGATCGGCGAGGTGGTCGGCGCGAAAGCGCTGCTTGCAGGTGCGGCAGTCGACGAGCGGGTCGCTGAAGCCGCCGACGTGGCCCGAGGCCTCCCAGACCTGCGGGTGGAGGATGATCGAGGAGTCGAGCGCCAGGATGTCCTCACGTTCCTGCACCATCGCGCGCAGCCAGGCGGACTTGACGTTGTCCTTCAGCAGGACGCCGTAGTGGCCGTAGTCGTACGAGGAGCCGAGGCCGCCGTAGATCTCCGACGAGGGGAAAACGAACCCGCGCCGCCGGCACAGCGAGACGATCTTCTCCATCGTGACGGTGTCGGCCATCGGTCGGCAGAGGCTACCCGCACTGACCGCTGTAGCCTCCGCGCATGGCGAGCGCCCGCGAGGTCGTCGAGCTGCACATCGTCTCCGACTCGACGGGCGAGACGGCGGCGCGGCTCGTGGCAGCCCTCGAGGCTCAGTTTCCGGAGCAGCCGTTCGAGGAGGTCCGCCACCCGCAGATCGAGACGATCGACGATCTCCAGCTGGCGGTGAGCCGCGCGAAGGGCCGTCCGGCGGTAATGGTGTACACGCTTGTCGACCGCGAGCTGCGGGAGGCGATGCGCGCGCTCTGCCGCAGCGGCCGCGTGCACTACTGCGACCTGCTCGGCCATCCGATCGAGTCGATCGCGAAGGTCTCCGGGATGGCGGCGAAGATGAAGCCCGGCGCCCGCCCGCCCCTCAACTCGACCTACTTCAAGCGCATGGAGGCAATCGAGTTCGCGGTCAAGTTCGACGATGGCGTCGGCAGTGGCCTCGCGGAAGCGGACATCGTCCTCGTCGGCGTCTCGCGCACGTCGAAGACGCCGCTCTCGATCTATCTCGGCTACCTCGGGCACAAGGCCGCGAACGTGCCGATCGTGAAGGGGATCACGCCGCCGGAGGAGCTCTTCGAGATCGACGGGGCGAAGATCGTCGGCCTCACGATCGACGCCGAGCGGCTGGCCGAGATCCGTTCCACTCGGGTGCGGTCGATGGGCGGCACGAACCGTCAGTACGCGGAGATGGTCGAGATCTACGACGAGCTCGATGAAGCCGCGGCGCTCCACCGCCGGCTGGGCTGCCCGGTGATCGAGGTCACCGGGCTCTCGATCGAGGAGACGGCACACCGGATCGTCCGGCTCGTCGACCGGCGCCGCCAGGAGGCGGCGGCAACGTGAGGCCGAAGCCGCCGGTGCCGAAGTGGCGATGGGCGTTGTGGGGAGCGATTCTCCTCGCTGCGGACCTTGTCTTCTATGTGCTCCTGACACCGATCTGGCTCGGTTTGCGCGGCGCGGCGTGGCTTGCGGAATGGCGCTCGAGACGCCGGAAAGCAGCTCCGAGCGACTGACCCCCGCCCAGCACCGGCTCGAACAGGTCGCCTTCACTCTCCACTCGCCGCAGCACCGCCTCCATCGTGAACCGCCTGGGGTCCAGCTTCGCCGTCAGCTCCTCCCAGCGCAGCGGCGTCGAGACGGGGGCGCCCTCCTTCGGCCGCACCGAGTACGCGGACGCGATCGTCTTGCCGGCACCGTTCTGGTGGTAGTCGATGAGGACGCCCACGCGTTTCCGCTTCAGCCATTCGGTCGTGATCACGCCGGGATTGTCGGTGGCGAGCCGCTTCGAGACCGCCTCGGCGAGCGCGTGGGTCTGATCGAACCCGTACCGCCGTGCGATCGGCACGAGCACGTGAATCCCGTCGGCGCCGCTCGTCTTCGCGTACGAGCGCAGCTCGAGCCGCTCCAGTGCCTCTCGGACGAGCTGAGCCGCTTGCACCGCCAGCCGGAACTCGCCGTCCGGCGGGTCGAGGTCGAAGAGGACGAAGTCGGGTCGCGCCGGCTTGTCGACGCGGGAGTACCAGGCGTTCATGTCGATGCAGTGCATCTGCACCATCCAGAGGAGCGCTTCGCGCGAGTTGACCAGCGGGAAGTCGACCAGCCGGGCGCCGCCCTCACGCGGTTGCGTGCGGAACTGGCGCGTCGGGATCCAGGAAGGCATTCCCTTCGGCGCCTGCTTCTGGAAGAACGAGCCGCCGCGGATCCCCTCTCGCCAGCGTTTCATCGTGAACGGACGGTTGCGCAGGTGCGGCACAAGCACCTGCGCCACCCGGTCGTAGTAGTCGAAGAGGTCGCCCTTCGTGATCCCGCTGGCCGGGAAGAGGACGCGAGCGGCACTCGAGAGCTTCACGGTGCGACTCACATCGCTCAGTATCGCAATCCCTGCTTGTGGGAAGATTCGCCGCCGTGCGCTACGTCTACGCCTTCGACGAGGACTCCCGTGGAGGTCGTGAGCTGCTCGGCGGCAAGGGCATCGGGCTCGCGGAGATGACCGCGCTCGGGGTCCCGGTTCCGGCCGGCTTCACGATCACCACTGACGCCTGTCGCGCCTACATGAGCGCCGGCGGGAAGGTCCCCGAGGGCCTCGAGGACGAGGTCGCCGGGCACATCCGCGGACTTGAGGAGAAGGCGGGGAAGCGTTTCGGCGATCCGGAGGACCCCCTGCTCGTCTCCGTTCGGTCGGGGGCAGCGGTCTCGATGCCGGGAATGATGGACACGATCCTCAACCTCGGCCTCAACGACGAGGCCGTGGCGGGGCTCGCGAAGACGACGGGGAATGCGCGCTTCGCCCGCGACTCGTACCGGCGTCTGATCCAGATGTACGGCGAGGTTGTGGAGGGCGTGGAGGGACATCGCTTCGAGCAGGCACTCACCGACCTGAAGGTCGCGCGCGGCACCAAGCAAGACGTCGAGCTGACGGAGGACGACCTGGCCGAGCTGATCGAGACGTTCAAGCGCATCTACGCGGACGCGACCGGGGGGCCCTTCCCCCAGGACGCGAGCGAGCAGCTGGAGCGGGCAGTCCGGGCTGTCTTCGACTCCTGGGACTCGCCGCGGGCTCAGGTGTACAGACGCACCTACGAGATCCCTGATGACCTCGGCACCGCGGTCAACGTCGTCCAGATGGTGTTCGGCAACAAGGGCGATACGTCGGGAACGGGAGTCTGCTTCACACGCAATCCCTCGACCGGCGAGAGGGGGCTCTACGGGGAGTTCCTGCAGAACGCGCAGGGAGAGGACGTCGTCGCCGGTATCCGCACGCCCGAGCCGATCGAACGGATGGCCGAGCTCCTGCCGGAGGCCTACGAGCAGCTGTTGGAGACAATTCGGCGGCTCGAGGAGCACTACCGCGACGTGCAGGACATCGAGTTCACGGTCGAGGAGAACATCCTGTACCTGCTGCAGACCCGGAGCGCGAAGCGTACAGCCGCGGCGGCGCTCAAGTCAGCAGTGGACATGGCCGGAGAGGGCCTCATCTCCCGGGAGGAGGCGGTCGCCCGCATCGATCCCGGGCAGCTCGACCAGCTGCTGCACCCGAGGATCGATCCGTCGATCGAGGTCGAGGTCGTCGCGAAGGGCCTGAACGCCTCCCCGGGTGCCGCGTCCGGCGTGATCGTGTTCGACGCCGACACCGCCGAGGAGCGCGGGAAGGCGGGGGAGAGCGTGATCCTCGTCCGCTGGGAGACGACGCCGGACGATTTCCACGGGATGGTGCAGGCGGCCGGGATCCTGACGGCACACGGGGGGCTCACCTCGCACGCGGCCGTCGTCGCGCGCGGCATGGGGACACCCTGCGTGACCGGCTGCGAGGCGCTCCACGTGGACGTGCGCGCGAAGACGGCGCGGCTTTCCGGCCACGAGCTGCACGAGGGAGACACGATCACGATCGACGGGGGCACCGGCGAGGTAATGATCGGAGCCGTGCCGCTCATCGCGCCGCAGCTGAACGACGACTTCGTAGCCATCCTCGAATGGGCCGACGGGATCCGGCGACTGAAGGTGCGCTGTAACGCCGACACACCCGCGGACGCGGCGAAGGCGCGAGAGTTCGGGGCGGAGGGAATCGGTCTCTGCCGCACCGAGCACATGTTCGCCGAGGCTGAGCGGCTCGAGCTCGTCCGGGAGATGATCCTGGCCACCGACGAGGAGGGCCGCCGGTCGGCACTCGAGCGGCTACTCCCGATCCAGCAGGCCGACTTCGAAGGCATCTTCGACGCGATGGCGGGGCTTCCCGTCACGATCCGCCTGCTCGACTGGCCGCTCCATGAGTTCTTGCCCCCGCTCGAGGAGGCGCACGACGACCGGATGCGTGAGCGGATCCGGTCGCTGCAGGAGGCGAACCCGATGCTCGGGTGGCGCGCCTGTCGCCTGGGCCTCTTCTTTCCCGAGATCTACGAGATGCAGGTCCGCGCGATCGTGAGGGCGGCGCTCGCGGTGGGCGCGCGAACGAGCCGCCCGCCGCTCGTGGAGATCATGCACCCGCTGGTCGGACTCGGCGAGGAGCTGCGGCGGCTGCGCGAGCTGACGGTACGTACCGCCGCCGAGGAGGGCGAGCTCGACTACCTGGTCGGCACGATGATCGAGCTGCCGCGAGCCTGCGTACGCGCGGACGAGATCGCCGAGCACGCCGACTTCTTCTCCTTCGGTACGAACGACCTGACGCAGACGGCGCTCGGCCTCTCGCGCGACGACTCCGGGCGCTTTCTCTCGCACTACCTCGAGACGGGGATCCTCGAGCGGGATCCGTTCGAGACGATCGACCAGGACGGCGTCGGCGATCTGATGCAGATCGCAGTCGAGCGCGGGCGAGGCGTGCGAGAGGATCTCAAGCTTGGGATCTGCGGGGAGCACGGCGGCGAGGCGAAGTCGATCGCCTTCTGCCACCGGCTCGGGCTCGACTACGTGTCGTGCTCGCCCTACCGCGTGCCGCTCGCGCGCCTGGCGGCCGCGCAGGCGGCGCTCATCGAGCAGGGCGTGACGGCGGCCGCGAGCGGCGGCTGACGCGTCTGTCCGGAAGGCGGCGGCGCCCCGACGCCGAGGTCATCTCCGCTCCTACGTCATTACAGCATAACGCTCGAAAAGTGTTAGCATGATGTCATGATTCGTACGCAGATCCAGCTGACCGAGGAGCAGGCCGCACGGCTGAAGCTGGTTGCCAGCGAGCGGGGGATCTCGATGGCCGCGCTGATTCGCGAAGCCGTCGAGGCCGTCGTCGTCGGCTCCGAGCGCGAGCGGCGGTGGCAGCGCGCGCGGGAGTCGGTCGGCGCCTTCTCGTCGGGGTGCCGCAACATCGCGGGCGATCATGATCGCGAACTTGCGGAAATCTACGGGGAGCGGTGATCGTCTTCGTCGACACGAGCGCGCTCTTCGCGCTGCTCGATCGCGACGACGCTTTTCACAGTGCGGCCCGGTCGTTCTTTCCCGAGCTCGCCACGCGAACGCTCGTAACGCACAACTACGTCGTCGTCGAGACGATCGCGCTCGTCCAGGCTCGCCTCGGGCTCGCAGCAGTGCGCGCATTCGTCGACGACTTCCGACCGCTGCTCGAGACGGCCTGGATCACCGAGGAGATGCACCGCTCGATCGAAGCCTCTCTCCAGCTGGATTCTGACAGACGCATCTCGTTCGTCGACCGCGTCAGCTTCGAGCTGATGCGGCGTCAGGCGATCAGGCAGGTGTTCGCGTTCGACGAGGACTTTGGTAGCGCCGGCTTCGAGCTCGTCCCGGCTCAGGTGTAGCCGCGGACCTTCCAGTAGGCAACGGCGACGCTGACCACGCCGATTGCGACGAGGCCTACCCACCCGAGCAGGTCGTTTCGGGCGTAGGCGACCCGCCGCTGGCCGAAGCGCGACAGCACCAGGATGGCGAGGGCGCCGCCCGCGAGACCGCCGAGGTGGCCGCCGATCGAGATTCCCGGAACGACGAACGTGATCGCAAGATTGACGATCAAGAGGGGAAACACGCTTCCTCCGAAGACATAGGTTCCCTGCCGCTCGAGCAGGAGGATCGCGCCGAAGAGGCCGTAGATCGCCCCGGAGGCGCCGACGGTCGCCGAATCGGGGGACATGAGGAGGGCACCTGCCGAGCCTGCGAGGCCGGCTGCGAGGTACACCAGGAGGAAGCGGGCGGAGCCGAGCACCGACTCGAGCGCCGGGCCGAACAGGTAGAGCACGAGCATGTTCATCGCGAGGTGGATGGGTCCGTAGTGGAGGAAGGCCGCCGTGATGAGGCGCCACCACTGGCCGTCGACGAGGCCGAGCGGCTGCCCGTCCGAGCCGATATCGGCGACGACGAGCACGCCGTGCTCATAGATCGAGCCGCGGTTCGCCTCGATCGGCGCGCCCTGCGCGAGCTGGAGCAGGTAGACCGCAACGTTGATTCCGATGAGCCCCTTCGCAACCCAGCCCGCAGTGGCCGTCGTGCGCCGCTGGACACCCTGGATCACCTTCGCCGCGCCCTGCGGCCGACCAGAGTGCTCGGGACAGCGGATCCCGACCGGCCCGAACGTCATGCAGTCGGGGCAGATGCCGCGGCCGCAGTCCGAGCATGACACGCCGGTCTCGCGATCCGGATGCCGGTAGCACCTGAGGGTCTCCGCCATTCGCGACTAGCCTAGCCCCGCTATGAAGGTGCACGTCGCGTTCACGCCGGACGAGGCCGCCTCGGCTCCGACCGGGGTCGTCGTCGACGTCCTGCGCGCGACCTCGACGATCACGCAGGCCCTGGCGGCCGGCTACCGTCGCGTCCTCTGCGTTCCCGAGCTCGAGGATGCGCAGGCGCTGCGCGCCGAGCTGCCCGACAGCGTCGTCGGCGGCGAGCGGAACGCAGTGCGGATCGAGGGCTTCGACGCCGGTGCCTCCCCGCGCGAGTTCCTCGACCCCCGGGCCGAGACGCTGATCCTGTCCACGACCAACGGCACGCGGACGATCGTCACGGCGGCGACACGGTGCGAGGAGGTGTTGCTCGGGAGCCTGCTGAACCTCGCGGCCGTCGCTGCCGCAGTGCGCGAGCGCGGGCAAGACGTGGCGATCGTCTGCGCGGGGTTCAAGGGTGCCTTCGCCCTCGACGATGCCTACTGCGCGGGGCGAATCGTGCAGCTGCTGGGCGGCGTGGCCAGTGACGCGGCCGTGGCGGCCGACCTCATCGCGGGCGCCTATCCGGATGCGCATGCTGGGCTCACTGCCCGCACCTACGGGCCGCCCGGGCTCGAGGAGGACATTCGCTACTGCGCGCGGGAAAGCGTGCTCGACGTCGTCCCCCGGTTCGTCGGCATGCGTGGAAAGGCGGCCGAGATCGGCTCGTAGCGAAGAAGTTTGACAGAACGTATGTTCTGGTATAGAACATACGTTCCCGTGATCGCCTGCCTTCTGATCCCGTCGTTCGAGCTCCGAGCAGCACTTCGCGAGCGGCCGCGGCTCCAGCTCGAGCCGGCGGCGCTCGCGCCACTACCAACTGCAGCGATGGAGGCGCACGTCGGGGCCGTGACGGCTGCCGCTGCGGCAAACGGGGTGCAGCCGGGGATGCGGATGGGGGAAGCGCTCGCGACCTGCCCCTCGCTCCGGCTCGTCGAGCAGGACCCGGCAGCGGTCGAGCGCGAGTGGGAGGGAGTACTGCGGCGGTTGGAGGACTCCGGCTTTGCCGTCGAGCCCGACGAGCCGGGGTGCGTCTACTTCGAGACGAAGGGTGTCGAACGACTCTACGGTGGTCTGGAGGCGGCGCTCGAGCGGGCGCTCGCTTCCGTCGGCTCTGCCTGGGATCCACGCGCGGGCGCTGCGCGGCGCCGGTTCGCCGCTCTCGCGGCGGCGAGCGTCGCGCGTCCCGGGCAGGCTCTCGTCGTCGCCGAGGACAAGGAGCAGGGGTTCCTCGCGCCCCTGCCGCTCTCGCTCCTCCCCCTCTCGGCCGAGCGCTATGCGGAGCTCGAAGGGCTGGGTCTGCGGAAGCTGGGGGAGCTCGCGGCGCTGCCGAGTGGTTCCGTGGCGGAACGGCTCGGGCCAGAGGGGCGGCGCGCGTGGGCGCTCGCGAACGGGGAGGAGAACGGTCGAATTCGAGGGCGTCGACCTCCCGCCGAGCTTGCGGAAGCACTCGAGTTTCCAGAGGCGGTCGGCAACGAGCTCACGCTGCGGCGCGCGTTCGGGGCGCTTCTCGACCGACTGCTCGCGCGACCGGAGCGGGCGGGAAGGCCGCTCAGGAAGGCGGCGCTCTCGGCGCGCCTCGTCGGTGGGGGCTCGTGGCGGCGATCTGTGACGCTTCGGGATCCCACCGCCGAGCGCTCGCGGCTGCGGGCGGCGCTCGGGCCGAAGCTGCTCGAGCTGCCCGCGCCGGTCCTGGAGCTGCGGTTGGAGGCGGTCGAGCTCTCGGAGTCGGTCGGGCGGCAGCTCGAACTCGTGCGACCGGCCGGCGACGAGCTGGCAAAGCAGCTCTCCGACGGCCTGAAGCAGGTGCGTGCAAGCACCGGCTCGGGCTCGGTGTGCGCGGTGGTGGAGGTGGCGCCGTGGTCGAGGATTCCCGAGGCGCGAGCGCTGTTCGTACCGCGCGACGAGTAGCTGGACGTTTGAATGCGCCTCGGCCGGCTCTGGTCGAGGCGAGTCCTGTTGGCGTGCCGGTGCGCGTCAACCGCGAGGCGGTGGCGCTGCTGCGCGAGGAGTGGCGCGTCGTCGACCGCTGGTGGACGGAGGCGCCGGTCGACCGGCGCTACTTCGACCTCGTGCTCGAGTCGGGCCAGAACGCGTGCGTCTTCCGCGACGAGGAAGCCGGCTGCTGGTTCAGCCAGCGAGCCTGATGCCCGAAACGGCCATGCCTGGGGTCAGGTCTTGCATTCGAGCACTTCAGGCGGGCGGCCAAGGAGCGTGCTTGGCGCTAGCGAGACGCGGCAACGACAGGCGCTGGGCTTTCAGCCGCGACGACCGCGTGTGCGAAGAGGGCCGTCGTCAGGACGACGAGCGAGGCCATGAGTGTCGCGAGCGTTCGCATGTGCCGGTGGAACGTCGACGGCGTCCTCGGAGCTGCCAATGACGTATGTGGAGCTTCACGCCCACTCCGCGTATTCCTTCCTCGACGGCGCTTCGCATCCGGAGGAGCTCGCGCTGCGGGCGGCGGAGCTGGGCTATGAGGCGCTTGCGCTCACCGACCATGAGGGCATCTACGGCTCGCTCGAGTTCGCGACCGCGGCGAAGCACTTCGGCGTCCGGCCGCTCACCGGTGCGGAGGTCACGCTCAGCGGCGTAGGCTCGACGGAGCCGCAAAGTAGCGGAGGTGCCGGCTCTGCCGGCACTGGAGCGGGTGCGGGCGGCAACCATGTCACGTTGCTCGTGGAGTCGGCGCGAGGCTACGCGAACCTCTGTCGGCTGCTGACGGTAGCGCACGCGGGGACAAGGCCCAGGGAGGGGGCGGAGCCGCTGCCGCCTGCGCTCGACCCGACCCTGCTCGCCGAGCGGAGCGACGGACTCGTCTGCCTGTCCGGCTGCGCCCGCACCGGGCTCGGCGTGCGCGATCCGAACACGGCGGCGGTGCTCGCGCGGTCGTTCGGTGACCGCTTCTACGTCGAGCTCCAGCGGCCGTTCGAGCGCGGCGATACACGGCGGAATGCGTTCCTGCGCGACCTCGCCGAGCATGTCGGAGCACCCACCGTCGTCACTGGCAACGTGCACGCACACCACCCGCGGCGCACCGCTCTCCAGGACGTGCTCGTCGCGATCCGCAACCGCACCTCGCTCGACGGCTGCGAGCGGGAGCGGCGCGGCAATCGCGAGAGCATCCTGCGTGCACCGGCCGAGCTGTTCGAGCTCTTCCCCGATGATCGCGATGCCGTCCTCCGCACCGCGGAAGTCGCGGCGCGACTCGAGTTCGACCTGACGCAGGAGCTCGGCTACCGCTACCCCGATTTCTCCGACGGGGACGAGCCCGCCATCCGCCAGCTGGCGCAGGTGTGCGAGGCCGCGTTCACCGACCGCTACCCGCCAAGTAACAGTGTGTTGCTACGTGAGGCGCGGCGGCGACTGCGCGAGGAATTGGCGCTGATCGACGAGCTCGGGCTCGCGGGGTTCTTCCTGCTCCACTGGGAGGTGCTCGAGCTCGCGAGCGAGATCGCAGCCGAGGTGCGCGGGCCCGGCTCGCCGCGGCGGTGTCTGCCGCCGGGGAGGGGACGCGGTAGCTCCGTCGGCTCGATCGTCTGCTACCTGACCGGCCTCTCGCACGTCGATCCGATCGCGGGGAATCTCTCGCTGGGCCGCTTTCTGAACCGCGAGCTCGCTTCGGTGCCCGACATCGACCTGGACTTCCCGCGCGACATCCGCGAGAAGCTGATCGTCGCGGTGACCGACCGCTACGGTCGCGAGCACGCGTCACTTGTCGCGAGCTTCGCCACCTATCGCTCGCGCGGCGCAATCCGCGACGTCGGCAAGGCACTTGGTCTTCCGTTCGCCGAGCTCGAGCGCCTGGCGCGCGTCACAGACGGGTGGAACGCGAAACGCGTCGCGGAGGAGCTTCTGGTGCTGCCGGACGCGGACGCGAAGCTGCACTCGCCGCGCTGGCGCGCCTTTGCGGCGCTGACGGCGGAGATCGGCGGCCTGCCGCGGCACATCTCGCAGCACCCGGGCGGGATGGTGATCTCGACGCGGCCGCTTGTCGAGCTCGTGCCGGTACAACCGGCCGCGATGGCCGGCCGGCAGGTCTGCCAATGGGACAAGGACTCGTGCGCGGACGCGGGCTTCCTCAAGATCGACTTGCTCGGGCTGGGAATGCTTTCGGCCGTCGAGGACTGCGTGGAGCAGATCGCCGACGTCTACGGCGAGCCGATCGACCTCTCACGCATCCCGCTCGACGACGCCGATGTCTATGCCGAGATCCAGCGTGCCGACACCGTCGGCGACTTCCAGATCGAGAGCCGGGCGCAGATGCAGAGCCTGCTGCGGACGAAGCCCGAGAACCTCGACGACCTCACCGTCCAGGTGGCGCTCGTGCGTCCGGGGCCGATCCAGGGGAAGGCCGTGCACCCCTACATCGACGCACGCGAGAGGCTCCGTGTCGATCCGACCTACGTGCCACCGGTCGACCACGAGCTCCTGCGCGAGCCGCTGCGCGACACGCATGGTGTCGTCGTCTTCCAGGATCAGGTGCTCGAGGTGGCGATGGCGCTCGCAGGTTTCACCATCGGCGAGGCGGAGGGGCTGCGGCGAGCGATGAGCCGCAAGCGGAGCGAAGAGGCGATCGAGGCGTTTCGCGAACGCTTTGTCAAAGGAGCCTTGGCGAACGGCGTCGATGCGGAGGCGGCGAACAGGGTTTACGACAAGCTCGCGGCCTTCTCCGGCTTCGGCTTTCCCAAGTCGCATGCTGCAGCCTTCGGCCTTCTTGCCTACCAGTCGGCCTGGCTGCGACACCACTACCCCGCGGAGTTCCTCTGCTCGCTCCTGAACGCCCAGCCGATGGGCTTCTATCCACCGGCAAGCCTCGTGCGCGACGCGCAGCGGCGCAGGGTGGAGGTACGCCCGCCGGACGTCAACGTCAGCGAGGCGGGCTGCTCCCTCGACGAGGGCGCGGTTCGGATCGGGCTCGGCTACGTGCGCTCGGTGGGGGAGGAGGATGCGAAGCGGCTCGTGGCGGAGCGCCACGCGAGCGGGCCCTATCCCGGCATCGCCGAGCTCGCGCGCCGCGCTCCACTCGATGTTCGCGAGCTGGAGGCCCTCGTCACGAGCGGCGCCTGCGACCGCTGGGGGCCGCGCCGCAAGCTGCTCTGGGAACTCGGCCTCGTGATCCGGCCCCACACGGTGCAGCAGGAGAACACGCAGCTGACCTTGTCGCTCGAGCCGACGGCGGCGACCCCAGAGCTCCCGAACCTGACCGAGTGGGAGCGGATGCTTGCCGACTACGCCGGGACGAGCGTCTCGGTCGACGTTCACCCGCTCACACTGCTGCGCCCGCACCTGCCCCGCGGAGTGCTGACGAGCACCGCCCTCGCCGAGGCGCCGCACCGAAGCCGGGTCGAGTTCGCCGGCTTCGCGGTTGCCCGTCAGCGTCCCGCGACCGCCAAGGGTGTCGTCTTCATGCTGCTCGAGGACGAGGACGGCCAGGTGAACCTGATCGTAGCGCCCGAAGTGTATGAGCGGCACCGCGCGATCGTTCGGGGCGAGCCACTGCTGCTCGCCCGAGGACGCTACGAGCGGGTGGGAGAGAACCGCAACATCGTCGTCCACGAGCTCGAGAGCCTTGGCCCGCTTGCCCGCCGGATCTCCGACCGCGATGTCGGCGCCGCCCTTCCGGCAGCCCATCACTTTGGCCATCGCTGACGATTCGGCCTCGAGCAGCCGGGCAACGCCGAGGAGGATTGATCAGGAGTCGGGGCCCCGCGCCGCGAGTGCCCGTTCGAGGATCATCGCCGTGTTGATGAGGCCGATGTGCGAGAAGGCCTGCGGGAAGTTGCCGACGAGGCGGCCGAGCTCCGCGTCGTACTCCTCTGACAGGAGGCCGAGGTCGTTTCGAAGTGAGAGGAGCCGCTCGAACAGCCGGCATGCCTCTTCGACCTCGCCGCGAAGCGCAAGGTTGTCGATGAACCAGAAGGAGCAGAGGAAGAACGCGCCCTCTCCCGGGGGCAGCCCGTCGACCGCCGCCGTCTCCTCGTCGTGGCTGTACCGCTGGACGAAGCCGTCCTGGAAGAGCTCCCGGCGGATCGCGTCGACGGTGCCGCGGACGCGCGGATCGTCGGGCGGAAGGAAGCCGACGATCGGGATCGTGAGGAGCGATGCATCCAGCCGCTTCGAGTCGTACGACTGGACGAAGGAGTTGAGCTCCTGGTCGAAGCCGCGCTCGAGCACCTCCGTGCGGATCTCGTCACGGCTCTCGCGCCACCGGTCGACGGGTCCCTCGTGGTCGAACTCCTCCACCGCCTTGACGCCGCGATCCATGGCGACCCAGGCCATCACCTTCGAATGGGTGAAGTGGCGGCGTGGGCCGCGAACCTCCCAGATCCCCTCGTCCGGCTCGCGCCACCGCTGCTCCAGGTTCTGCAGCAGCTTGCGCTGCAGCGCCCAGGAGTCCTCGTCTCGCTCGAGCCTGCAGGTTCGTGCCTGGTGCAGCACGTCGAGCACCTCGCCGTAGACATCGAGCTGAAACTGGTTGCTGGCGCCGTTGCCGATCCGCACGGGAGCCGATTGCTCGTATCCCGGCAGCCAGGGCAGCTCGAGCTCGAGCAGGCGGCGCTCGCCGGCAGGCCCGTACATGATCTGCAGGTCGTCAGGGTCTCCCGCGACGGCGCGCAGCAACCACCTGCGCCAGGCTCGCGCTTCGTCGATGAACCCGTTGACGACGAGGGCGTCGAGCGCAAACGTGGCGTCGCGCAGCCAGCAGTAGCGGTAGTCCCAGTTCCGGACGCCGCCGATCTGCTCGGGCAGAGAGGTCGTCGGCGCCGCGACGATGCCGCCGGTCGGCGCGTACGTCATCGCCTTCAACACCATCAGCGAGCGGACGACGGCTTCGCTCCAGCGGCCGTCGTAGGTGCACGTCCCGACCCACTCGCGCCAGAAGGAGCAGGTGTCCTCGAGCGCCTGCTGCGGGTCGATGGCCGCCGGCGCCTCGTGGTGGGAGGGAAACCACGTCAAGACGAACGGCAGCCGCTCTCCCTCCGAGATCGTGAACTCGGCGACGGTCGTGTAGTTCTCGCCGTGCACCTCGACGGGTGCTCGCAGCGCGAGCGCGTCAGGCCCTGCCACCGCGGTTCGGATGCCGTCGTCGACTCGGCGAACCCACGGGACGATCGAGCCGTAGTCGAAGCGGATCACGAGCTCCATCCTCATGCGCACCTCACCTCGGAGCCCTTCCACGATCCGCACCACATCGGGGTCGATGCCCCTGGGTGGCATGAAGTCGACGATCCGCACGCTGCCCTCATCGGTGTGGAAGTCGAGCTCGTGCACGAGCGTTCGCTCGCGGTAACGACGCTCGACCCTCTGTACCGCGGCGGCTGGAGCCAGTAGCCACCGTCCCTTGTCCTCGTCGCCGAGCAAGGCGGCGAAGCAGGCGCCGGAGTCGAAGCGGGGGAAGCAGAGCCAGTCGATGGAGCCGTTCCGCCCCACGAGCGCCGCGGTCTGCAGGTCTCCGATCAGGCCGTAGTCCTCGATCAGCACGTCAGCCCATCCTCTCCGCTGCCTGCCTAGAGCAATCCGGTCAGTCGCGGGAAGCGCTTCTTCGCAGCCTCCGCGAAGACGTTCTCGTACCGCGCCGCGGCATCCTCTTCCAGCGTCGCGGCGTACCTGCTGCGGAGGTCGGCGAGCCTGTCCGCGCCGGCGTCAATGACAAGCTGCACCTCGGCGTAGGCGTCCTCGGCGTCCTCGCGGTCGGCCGCGTCATATGCATGTTCCGCTGCCTCCAGCTCGGCGAAGAGCTCCGCCTCGTCTGTTCTGAAAAGATCGAGCTGTCGCTGGACGAGCTCGCCGAAGCGGCCGCAGCGCTGGCGGCGGAAGATCACACGAGCTCCTCGTAGAGCGCGAGGTGCGCCTGCGCGGAATCCTCCCAGGTGAGCTCCGCCCTGGCTCTCCGGGCCCCGGCACGCGCCTGCGCGAGTGCCTCGGGATCGTCGAGCAGCTCTTCGAGCGCGGCAGAGAGAGCCGCCACGTCGTCCGGAGGCACCGCCCGACCCGCACCGAATTCGCGGACGACCTCTCCGAGGCCGCCCACGTCGTAGACGACGGCGGGAACGCCTGCGCCTAGCGACTGGAGGAGGGCGCCGCTCTGATCGAGCTCGGCCCTGTAGGGGAAGACCGCGATTGTCGCATCCCCCAGCGCCCGTTCGATCTCCCCTTGCGTGAGATAGCCTCGGCCAAGCTCGGCGCCGGCCACGAGAAGCCGTGCGCCCGCAGCCCGGGCCGCCCGGGCGGCGTGCTCGACCTGCTTGTAGGGACGGATCGTCCCGAGCGCGAGGACGGTGCGGCCGTCATCGGTTCGAGGGGGATCGGTCAGAAAGACGGGGTGTCGGATCACGCGCAGCTTCTCCTCGGGGACGCCGAAATCCACGAGAACGGTGCGTCCGCGCTCGCTGTGCACGACGACCCGTTCGAAGAGCTCGAACAGCCGGCGCCAGAGATAGCGCTTCGCGGCCGTTCGCCGGGGCAGGAGGTCGTGAGCCGTCAGGACGAGCGGTGCGAGATGGCGGAGCAGGCGGACGTCCATCTCAGGCGCGGCCAGCCATTGCATGTGAACGACGTCAGCCGGTATCGCCCGCAGACGAGCGAGACCGACCATGTGCTCCAGAGCCTTGAGCGGTAACCGCAGCGGCGAGCGGCCGAAGATGCGGGAGGAAAGAGGATAGAAGAGCTCACGCCGCGCGTAGCCCTGGGGGAGCGGGGGCGCGCCGAACCGGAAGCGCGAGGTCACGAGCTCGACGTCGGCGCCCGCTCGTGCCAGCGCAGCGGCGAGCTCGTGGTCGTAGGGCGGCGTGAACGCCGGCGGGTCGGCGAGGACGACGCGCACCCTCGTAGGCTAGTGGGCGTGCTCGTCCGCAGCTGGAACGTCTTTCACGGGAACGCCCATCCGCCGGACGACCGCAGCCGGCTGCAGTCGATGATCAGGCTCGCGGTCGCAGATCGCCCCGACGTTCTCTGCCTGCAGGAGGTACCTCTCTGGGCATTGCCGCGCCTCGCGCGCTGGGGTGGCATGACGGCGCGCTGGGCCGCGACCAGGCAGGCCTTGCCGCCGGCGTGGCTCGCCGGGCTCATCACGCGGGTGCACAACGGCTTCTTCCGCTCCGCGATCGCCGGGCAGGCGAACGTCATCCTGGCGGGGCCCGGGCTCCCGCCGCTCGAGCACCGCTCGTTGCGGATCGACGCGCGACGCCGGGAGCCGCGCTACTGCCACGCGATCCGGCTCGAGAAGCTTGTCGTCGCGAACCTCCACGCGACGAACCACTTCGCCCGGCCGGAGATAGCCGCGGCCGAGATCGTTCGCGCCGAGGCCTTCGTCGCGGAGCTCGCGGGCGAGCTTCCCGCTGTACTCGCCGGGGATTTCAACCTGCGCGCAGAGCATCTTGAGAAGCTCGCGGGCTGGTCGGCGCGGGGCCCGGGGATCGACCACGTCCTCGTGCGCGGGCTGACGGCGTCGCCACTTGTGGTCTGGCCGAGGGAGCGGCGGCTTCACAATGGCGTCGTGCTGTCGGATCACGCGCCGGTGGAGGTGAGGGTCGGTTGACGTTCGAGGAGGCACGGGCGCTTTTCCCCGTGCTCGAGCGCATCGCCTACCTCAATGCAGGCACCTTCGGCCCGCTCGCGCGACCGACGCTCGAGGCCATGGAGGTGGAGCTGCAGATCTCTCTCACGAGCGGGCGCATCGGACAGGCCTACTTCGAGCGCGTGCTGGCCCTGCGGGAGGAGCTACGGGCGCGCCTCGCGGAGCTCGTCGGCGTCGGGCCGGCGCAGGTCGCCCTCACGAGCTCGACGACCGACGGCTGCAACATCGTGCTCGCCGGGCTCGAGCTCGGGGTGGGGGACGAGATCGTCACGACGACCGAGGAGCACTTCGGCCTGCTCGGGCCTTTGCACGCGAGCGGCGCCCGCGTCGTCGCGGTCGAGGCCGACCCGGACGCGCTCCTCGCAGCGGTGACGCCGCGCACGCGCCTCCTCGCCCTCTCGCACGTCCTCTGGACGAGCGGCCGGATCATGCCCGTTCGCGAGCTGAAGGAGCAGAGTGGCCTACCGGTCCTCGTCGATGGCGCCCAGTCAGTCGGCGCGATCCCGGTGGATGCAGGCGGGCTCGACTACTACACCGTGTCCGGGCAGAAATGGCTCTGCGGCCCGGACGGGGCGGGCGCGCTCGTCGTCGCCGAGCCCGACCGCCTGCGAATCGGGCGCCCCGGTTACTTCGCTCAGTCCTCGTTCGCGGCGGACGGGACGTTCGAGCCCCGCGAAGGCGCGGAGCGGTTCGATCCGAACTGGCTGTCCGCTGCGTCCATCGCCGGCCTTCTCGCCGCGCTCGAGCTGGCGCCGGGGTGGTGTTACGAGCGAGCCGCGAGGCAGGCCGCTCGCTGCCGGGAGCTGCTGGCGCCCCGCGTCGAGCTCGTGCCGGGTGAAGCGACGCTCGTGTCCTTTCGCTCCCCCGATCCGGCGGCCACCGTCGCCCGGCTCGCGGAGCGCGACGTCGCCGTCCGTGAGATTCCGAGGACCGGGCTCGTCCGAGTCTCGTGCGGCTGGTGGACGAGCGACGGCGACCTCGAGCGGCTGCTCGAGGTCGTGGCGGCCTGACCACGGCCTGTCAGGCCGCGTTGAAGCTACTGCGCAGTCCGAGCGGCTCGGAGATCGGTTGCAGGGCGGCGACCACGTTCGCGATGTGCTCGTCGAGATCGAGCCCGATCAGCTCCGCGCCCGCGTAGACCTCGTCGCGGTGGACGCCGGCCGCGAACGACGGCTGCTTCAGCTTCTTCTTGACCGACTTCGGCTCGAGTCCTTCGAGTCCGGTGGGCCGGACAAGGCCGCAGGCGTGGACGAAGCCTGACAGCTCGTCACAGGCGAAGAGAGCCCGCTTGAGCGGCGTGTCGCGCGGCAGCTCGAGGTGCTCCGCATGGGAGAGCACCGCCTCGATCACATCCTCCGGATAGCCCTCCTCGCGCAGGATGGGAGCGCCGTCCTGGGGGTGCTTGTCGAGCGTCGGGTGGATCTCGTAGTCGAAGTCGTGCAAGAGGGCCGTCACGCCCCACCGCTCTTCGTCCTCGCCGAAGCGACGGGCATAGAATCGTGTCGACGCCTCGACCGCGAGCGCATGTCGAAGCAGCGACTCGCTCTTCGTGTAGCGCGTCAGCGTGTCCCAGGCCCTCTCTCGCGTCAGGTGCACGGGCGGACTACGATACCCCGCTCGCGATGACGTCCACGCTCGCCACACAGAATCTCATGCAGTCGTTCCGGATCGAAGGGGGACGCCCCCTCTCTGGGACCGTTCGCACCGTGGGCAACAAGAACGGCGCTCTGCCGATCCTCGCTGCCTCCATCCTCGCCTCCGAGCCCGTCCAGCTGACGAACGTGCCCCGCATTCGCGACGTCCAGACGATGCTCGAGCTCCTCACCGACATCGGCGCAGAGGTGGAGTGGACGGGCAACGAGCTGCGCGTCGACACACGCGGCGTCCACAAGACGGAGCTCGACGAGGACCTCTGCCGGCGCATGCGGGCCTCGTTCCTCCTCGCTGGGCCGTTGCTTGCGCGGTTCGGCCGGGCGACCGTGCCTCCGCCGGGCGGCGACGTGATCGGTCGGCGCCGGCTCGACCCGCATATCCACGCCCTTGCCGAGCTCGGCGCCGAGATCGTGATCAACGGTCGCTACGAGATGCGCACGAGCGGGCTCCGCGGCAAGAGCGTCTTCCTCGACGAGGCAAGCGTCATGGCGACGGAGAACGCGGTGATGGCTGCCGTCCTCGCAGAGGGCGAGACCGTAATCGGCAACGCCGCCTGCGAGCCGCACGTGCAGGATCTCTGCCGGTTCCTGGGCTCGCTGGGCGCGCGGATCGACGGGATCGAGTCGAACCTGCTGCGCATCGAGGGCGTTGAGCGTCTGGGTGGGGGCGAGTGGAGAATCGCGCCGGAGCACGTCGAGGTCGGCAGCTTCATCGGCCTGGCCGCGACCACCGGCGGCGACCTGACGATCGATGACGTCGAGCCGCGCGATCTCGTCGCGATCCTGCCGGCGTTCGAGCGCCTGGGCGTACGAGTCGAGGTGGGGGAGACGAGCGTACGCGTGCCGCCCGGTCAGGAGCTCGCGATCCTGGATGACCTCGGCGATCAGATCCCGAAGATTGAGGACGGACCCTGGCCGGCCTTTCCCGCCGACCTGACCTCGATCGCGGTCGTGACGGCGACACAGGCGCGCGGCACGATCCTCATCTTCGAGAAGATGTTCGAAAGCCGGCTCTTCTTCGTCGACAAGCTCGTCGGAATGGGGGCGAGGATCATTCTCTGCGACCCGCACCGGGTCGTCGTGACGGGCCCGGCAAGGTTGTACGGCGAGCGCCTGACGAGCCCCGACATCAGGGCAGGAATGGCGATGCTGATGGCAGCGCTCTGCGCCGAAGGCACCTCCACGATCGGGAACGTGGTCGAGATCGACCGAGGCTACGAGCGGATCGACGAGCGGCTTCGGGCGCTCGGCGCGAGCATCGAGCGCATCGAAGGCTAAGGAGCGGTCGATGAGCGCCCGCATCGTCGCCGGAACCGGCACCGCGACCGTCACCACCGGGCTGCCGGTGCTCGACCACCTGCTCGGCCTCCTCGCCCGCGCCGGACGATTCGATCTCACGCTCGAGCTCGCGCCCGCAGACGCCGAGGCGGAGGTCGCCGAGGCCGGGCGGGCAATGGGCGGGGCGCTGGCGCCGTTGCTGCGCAGCGACGGCGCTCTTGGCCATGGCTCCGCGATGCTGCCGGCGGACGAGGCACTCGCACAGGTCGCGCTCGAGACCTCCGGCAAGGTGCTCGTCGCGTCGAACGTCGATCTGACTGCGGCCCGCGCCGGTGGGCTGCGCACCGATCTCGCGGCTCGCTTCCTGCAGTCGTTCGCGGGTGCGGCAGGTCTGACCCTGCACGTCAGGTTGATCGACGGCGAGGATTCGCAGCACGTGCTGGAGGCGATCTTCAAGGCTCTCGGCGCCGCGCTCGCCCAGGCGTCGGGCAGGGATTGACGTTCACGAACCGGGAGGATCCGTGGCAGAGAAGGAGATTGTTCGAACCGACCGGGCGCCCGCGCCGTTCCAGGGGGCTCCCTACAACCAGGCGGTCTGCGTCGGCGAGCTCGTCTTCGTCGCCGGACAGCTCGGCCTGAGGCCGGGCGAGACGGAGATGGTGGGAGAGATGATCGCGGAGCAGACCGAGCAGGTGATGGCGAACCTGCGCGCGATCCTCGAGGAGGCCGGCAGCGGGCTCGACAAGCTCGTCAAGACGACCGTCTTCCTCCAGGACCTCGGCGACTTCGCCGGCATGAACGAGGTGTACGCGACCCACGTGGGCGACCGGCCGCCGGCGCGCTCGACCGTTGAGGTCGGGGCGTTGCCCTCCGGCGCGCTCGTCGAGATCGAAGCGATTGCACACATCTAGCGCACAATGAGCCGATGCGGGCAACCGACGTTATCGCCGGGCACGGCAACACCGATTTCGACGCGTTCGCGTCCATGCTCGCTGCGCGCCTGCTCTACCCCGAGGCCACGGTCGTGCTCGCCGGGACCGTCAACCGCAACGTACGCGAGTTCGCCCAGCTGCACGCGGACGAGCTCCAGCTCGCCGACGCACCGCGCCTCGAGCTCGGTGCGATACGCCGGCTGATCGTCGTCGAGACGGTGCACGCCGCGAGGCTCGGGGAGCTCGAGCTGGTCGCGCGCGATCCCCAGGTCGAGAAGATCGTCTTCGACCATCACGGGGACGAGCTGGAGGAGTGGGCCGATCCCGCGACCGCGGTGCAGTCCGATGACGGCGCGCTGACGACGACGATGGTCGGGATCCTCGCCGAGCGCGAGCTCGTTCCCTCGCAGACCGAGGCGACGGCGTTCGCACTCGGGATCCACGAGGACACCGGTTCGCTCACCTATCCCACGTCTACCCAGCGCGACGCCGATGCGCTCGCGTGGTGTCTCCGCCATGGTGCCCGCCAGGATCTGCTCGGCGGCTACCTGCACACCCCGCTCGCCCGCAACGAGCGCGAGCTCCTCCATGCGTTGACGGACGCGCTCGAGCCCCTGGAGGCCGGTGGCGAGGAAGTACTCGTTGCGGCCTTGACCTGGCCGGAGTACGTCGAGGGCGTCTCGAACCTTGCGCACAAGCTCGTCGACCTGACGGATTGCCGCGCGCTGCTGCTCCTGGTGGAGATGGAGGATCGCGTCTTCTGTGTGGTGCGCAGCCGCAGCGACGCGGTGGACGCGGAGGCGATCGCGCGGGCGCTTGGCGGCGGAGGCCACCGCGGCGCCGCCTCGGCGATCGTTCGCGGCCCCCTGGACGAAGCGCGTAGGCGCGCGGTCGCAGCGCTGCCGCAGGCAGCCCGTCAGGTCGTACGCGCTCGCGACGTCATGTCGGGGCCGGCCCGGTTCGTCTCTCCCGACGAGCCGGTGTCCCGCGCGATGGCGGTCTGCCAGCGTCACGGCCAGAGCGGAATGTTCGTGGTCGAGGAAGGCCGCCTTGTCGGCTCCGTCAGTCGCGAGGACCTGGATAAGGCGATCGGCCACGAGCTCGCGCACGCACCCGTCAAGGGGATCATGAGCGGCGCGGTCGTCTCATGCGACGGGGAGACGACGTTGCCGGAGCTGCGGCAGCTCGTGCTCGACGCCGAGGACGGCCGCGTTGCCATCCTCGCGGACGCGCGCCTCGTGGGCGTCGTCACCCGCCGGGACCTCCTCCAGGCGCTCGAGGGGCCGCTGGAGAGCAAGGCGGCGGTCGCGCCGACGCTTGCGGCGGAGTTGAGCTCGCTGGATTGTCTCGCCCCGGTGACGGAGGCGATCGCATCGCTCGGGGAGCGGCCCGAGGGCGTCTACCTCGTCGGGGGCACGGTCCGCGACATCCTGCTCGGTGAGCGGGGCTTCGACATCGACATCGCGATCGAGGGCGATGCGATCGGCTTCGGGCACGCGCTCGCCGAGGCTCTCGGCGGGCGCATCCGCACCCATACGAAGTTCGGGACGGCGACAATCGCCTATGGCGACGACGAGCACGTCGACCTCGTGACGACGCGCACCGAGTTCTACGACGCGCCTGCCGCCTTACCGACGGTCGAGCGGGCAACGATCCGTGAAGACCTCTTTCGGCGCGACTTCACGCTGAACGCCATGGCCGCCTCGCTGGCGCCCGGCGATCTCGGTCGGCTCGTCGACCCGTTCAACGGGCGCCGGGACCTCGAGCAGCGAACGCTGCGCGTGCTCCACAACCTGTCCTTCATCGACGATCCGACGCGGATCTTCCGGGCAATCCGGTACGAGAGCCGGTACGGCCTTGCCCTGGAGGCCCACTCGGAGCGCCTGGCTCGCGGCTGCATCGAGATGGGGCTCGTTCGCGACCTCTCTTCGGCACGCCTCCGCGATGAGCTGCAGGCGCTCCTCGAGGAGGGACAGGCCCGCCGGGCGATTCTCCGGCTCGGTGAGCTCGGCGCCGATCGAGCGATCCATCCGCACCTGGCCGCGGACGACGTGGGCGCGGCCCTTTACGAGCGCGTGGTCGGGCTGCGCGCGGAGCTGGGTGTCGAGGCACCGCTGTGGCGGCTCGGGCTCGCCGTGCTCGCGCGGAACCTGCCCGCGAACGAGATCGTGAGGTGGCTGGGCGACCTGAAGGTGCGGCGGCGCGACGCCGACCTCGTCGCCGGCGGGGTCAGTGTCGCGCCGCGGATCGTCGAGCGGCTCTCGGCCGGCACGCTCCCGGCTGCTGAGCTGCTCGCGCTCGCCGATCCGTATGCGCCCGATGCGCCTCTGCTCGCGCTGGCACTCGCGGAGCTGGAGCAGTTGCGCGACTACTTCCGGCGCCTGCGTGACGTACGGCTCGAGATCGGCGGCGCCGACCTGGCCGAGCTCGGCCTACAGGAGTCGCCGCGCGTGGGAGAGGTCCTCGCTGAGCTGCGGCGGCGCAAGCTGAACGGCGAGCTGGACGGGCGCGAGTCAGAGCTCGCTGCAGCGCGCGAGCTGCTCGCATGATCCGCTGGGACACGCCGGGACCCTACGAGGTCGTGTTCTCGACGCGCGCGGGCGGCGTCAGCGAGGGGCCCTACGAGTCCCTCAACCTCGGGCGCATGACAGGCGACGACGTCGACCGGGTGGACGAGAACCGGCGGCGCCTTTGCACCGAGATCGGCACGGTCCCCGAGCGCCTCGCGCTCAACCGCCAGGCGCACTCCTCCCTCGTGCACGAGGCGGAGGTGGGCGCCCGGGGCGAGCCAGGAGACGGCCTGTGGACGGAAGAGCCCGATCTGCCCGTGCTGGCGATGGCGGCAGACTGCCTGCCGGTCGCCCTCGTTCGGGCGAACGGCGGCGCACCAGCGGTGGCCGTGCTGCACGCCGGCTGGAGGGGCCTCCTTGCGGGGATCGTCAGCGCCGGTGTCGACGCGCTCGGTGGCAAGCTGCACGCGTGCGTTGGGCCGGCGATCGGGCCCTGCTGCTACGAGGTCGGGCCGGCGGTGGCGCAGCAGTTCTCCGCCGCGTTCGGGTCACACGTACTGCAGGGCACCAACCTCGATCTCTGGGCGGCCGCCGAGCGGGCTTTGAGGGACGCGGGCGTCGAGGAGGTCGAGCGGATCGACCTCTGCACGGCCTGCAACCCCGAGCTCTTCTTCTCGCACCGGCGGACCGGGAAGCCACGAGGTGTCCAGGGCGTGATCGCGCGTGTCGCCTGAGAGCGTCCGCGCTGCCTACGAGCTTGTCCGCGGCGAGGTGGGGCCGGCGGTGACTGTGGTGGCGGCGACGAAGTACGTCTCGCTCGAGGACATGGCCGTGCTCGCCGAGGCGGGAGTCCGGGTGGTGGGGGAGAATCGCGCTCAGGACCTCGAGCGCAAGCACGCCGAATACGGCGATGCTTTTCGCTGGCACTTCATCGGCCATCTGCAGTCGAACAAGACGAAGGTCGTGAATCGCATCTGCGAGCTCGTCCACTCGCTCTCCTCCGACTCGGCCGCACGGCGGTTGACGGTCCCGGCCCTCGTCGAGGTGAACCTCTCCGGAGAAGCGACAAAATCGGGGCTCGCTCCCGAGGAGGTCGCAGGCTTCCTCCGGGAGTATCCCAGCGTCCGCGGCCTGATGACGATGCCCCCGGAGAGCCCCGATGCGGAGACATCTCGACCGTACTTCCGCCGCCTGCGCGAGCTGGCGCAGGAGCAAAGCCTCGGCGAGCTCTCGATGGGAACCTCGCAGGACTACCGGGTCGCCATCGAGGAGGGCGCGACCCTGATCCGCGTGGGATCGGCCCTCCTGCGGGGGTAAGATCCCCCTCGAAATGGGTTTTTCCGACGTCTGGAACCGCACGCTCGTCTACTTCGGCATTGCCGAAGACGAGGACTGGGACGAGGACGGCTACGCCACGAACGAGGAGCTCGAGCGCACCTACGGTGCCCGGGAGCGCGCAAACGTTCGGCGATTGCAACCGCGCCGCGGCCGGGACTTCGACGACTGGAGCGACCCCGAGCCTTCCCCGGCGAGCGCGGCCGCTCTTCGGCCGGCTACCAGGCTGCGCGGTGTCGAGGCAGTGCCGAACCCGGCCTCCGCGAAAGTTCACCTCGTCCTGCCGCGCAGCTTCAACGACGCACAGCAGATCGCAGACCGCTTCAAGGACGGCGTCCCGGTGATCCTCAACCTGCAGAGCGCGGACACGGATCTCTCGAAGCGCCTCATCGACTTCGCCAGCGGGCTCACCTACGCGCTCGACGGCGGCATGCAGCGGGTGGCGGACAAGGTCTTCCTGCTGACCCCGCGGAACGTGGAGGTCTCGGCGGAGGAACGCGCTCGCCTGCTCGAGCGCGGCGGCTTCTTCAATCAGGCCTGACACGCTGGCCGGCAGGGCGCTGTAGGAAAGCCAGGCGGGGTGCAGAACTCGGCAGGCATGGGCGATCATCTCGCCACCGTCGGCTTGCTCGGCGATTTCGGATCCTCGATCGCGCGCTTCGTCGAGATCTTCATCGGCGTCTACACGCTGCTCCTGCTCGCCTACATCATCACGTCCTGGATCAGGTTGCCCTACCAGCCGTGGCTGAACAGGGTGCAGCGCTTTCTGTACGACGTTTGCGACCCGTACCTGCGGCTCTTCCGGCGCTTCATCCCCCCGATCGGACCGATCGATCTGTCGCCGATAGTCGCGATCATTACCCTCTTCGTCCTGAGAAGCGTGCTCGTGTCCCTGCTCGAGCGTCTCTAGAAAGGAGGCACGATGGCCCTGACTCCCGTTGAGATCCGCCACATCAAGCCTTCTCGCGGCGTGCTCGGCTACCGCCGTGATGGCATTGACCGACTGCTGACGGAGATTGCCGAGAGCTTCGAGAACGTGTGGCGCGAGCGCGCCGACCTCGCGGACAAGGTGGAGGCGCTCGAGGTGGACATCGAGCGGCACCAGGAGCTCGAAGCCCTTCTTCGCACGACCCTCGTGTCCGCGGAGCGCGCCGCGCACGAGCTCAAGGATCAGGCTCGCCGCGAGGCGGACAACATCGTCGCCGAGTCACACGCCGAGGCGCGGGCGGTCAGCAGACGTGCGGCCGCAGAGCGCGAGCGCCTGGACGGCGAGCTACGCCGGATCAAGGCACTCCTGAGTTCCGCACTGGAGGCGGTCCAGGAGGCCACCGACGACAAGCGCGAGCCCGTGGGAGAGCCCACCGGGGAGATCCGCCGACTGATTTCGTGATCTGGGGTAGTGGTCCCTACTCGGTTGCGGCTGCGCGTCCAGCCGGGCGCGAAGAACTCCGCCATTGTCGGACGCCACGGTGACGCGTGGAAGGTGCGCGTGACAGCCGCCGCCGAGCGTGGCCACGCAACCGAGGCGGTGCTCGTCCTCCTGGCGGATACTCTGGGCCTCGCACGCGGCGACGTTACGCTCGTCTCGGGCGGTGCCTCGCGCGACAAGATCGTCGAGGTGGCGGGCATCCCGCCAGGAGAGACGGCGCGTCGCCTCGCGTCGGCAGGGGAAGGAAAGGAGACTTCATGAGTATCGAGACCGACCGGTTCCGTAGCGCACTCCTCGAGCGCCGCGAGCAGCTGCAGGGGACCATCAGACACCACGACATCGGCGGCGCCTCGCTGGTCGAGGAGACCGGCGAGCTGATGTCTTCGAGTGCCGACAACCATCTCGCCGATACGGCCAGCGAGACCTTCGAGCGCGAGCTGGACGAGGGGCTCGAAGAGGACGCCGAGCGGCAGTTGCGCGAGGTCGAGGACGCGCTCGAACGGATCGAGAACGGGAGCTACGGTACGTGTGGGACGTGCGGGAAGCCGATCCCCGAGGAGCGCCTGGAGGCGATTCCATGGGCGACCCTTTGCGTCGAGGACGCGAGAAAGCAGGCGCGGTGAGCGAACCGGCACGCCGCGAGACCCCGAGGTCGCTCGATGTCCGCATCGGCTCCTCCACGGATGCTCTCCGACCGATCTCGTCGGCCCAGCGATCGCTTGCCGCGGGACCCCGTCAGTGGCTCGGTTTCGGCGCCATCGCCATGGCGGCAATCGCCGCGGATCAGCTGACCAAGCAGATCGTGTCCGGAACGCTCACCCTTGGCGAGGAGGTGCACATCATCGGGCCTTTCTCGATTCACCATGTCAGGAACCCCGGCATCGCGTTCGGGTTCTTCTCCGACGCGACCTCGATCGTGATCGCCCTGACGACGATCGCCGTTTCCTGGATGGTCGTCTTCTTCGCACGCTCGGGACGCCGGCACCCGATCCTCCCCGTAGCGCTCGGGTTCGTCCTCGGTGGCAGCAGCTCGAACCTGCTCGACCGGATCAGGCTCGGCCACGTGACGGACTTCCTGGACGTCCGCTTCTGGCCCGCGTTCAATCTGGCCGACAGCTTCATCGTCGTCGGCATCGCGATCCTCTTCGCCGCGCTTGCGGCGGCCGACCGCCGCCCCGCACCGAGATCGCTTGGCGCCTCTCCGCTTCAGCGCCTCTGAGCCCGGCCGGCTCGACCGCGCCCTCGCGGCCCGTCCAGAGATCGGCTCGCGCTCGCTTGCAGAGCGCCTCGTCGAGAACGGCTCGGTCCTCGTCGACGGCCGTCCCCGCTCGAAGAGTCACCGTCTCGCGGGCGGGGAGGAGATCCTGGTCGACTTGCCGGCAGCGGCCGGACCGCTCGAGCCGTGGCCGATGGACCTTCAGGTGGCGTGGGAGGACGAGCACTTGCTCGTCGTCGACAAGTCCGCCGGGATCGTGGTGCATCCAGCAGCGGGTCATGCAAGCGGCACCCTCGTCCATGGCCTGCTCGCGCTGGACGCAGCCGGCGGCGACGAGGAGCGGCCGGGAATCGTCCACCGGCTCGACCGGGACACGTCGGGGCTCCTGCTAGTCGCGCGCTCCGACGAGGCCCACGGCCGTCTGCAGGAGCGGATTCGCCGCCGTGAGGTGGAGCGCCGCTACCTCGCGCTCGTCAGGGGACGGCCGGAGTCGCGTACGGGCCAGATCGAGGCACCGATCGGGCGCGATCGCACCGACCGGACGCGGCACTCGCTCGATACGGCCACGCCCCGCCAGGCGATCACCCTCTTCGAGACAGTCGAGCTCCTCCCCGAGCACGCGTTGCTCGAGGTGCGGCTCGAGACGGGACGCACGCACCAGATCCGAGTCCACCTCGAGGCGATCGGGCTGCCGATCGCCGGGGACCCCGTGTACGGCGTTGCCGGCGACCTCGGTCTCGAGCGCCAGTTCCTGCACGCGGCGGCGCTCTCGTTCGCCCACCCGTTCACCGAGGAGCCGATCTCCCTCCGCTCGCCGCTGCCCGGCGATCTTGCAGCTGCGCTGGAGCAGGCTCGAACCGCTTAGCTACACTCACATCCGTCCAGTCTCCGATCCGGCGATACGGAACGGGTGGGGGTGCCGGTCGCTGCCAACTACAGGCGACGTTCGGTTCCGCCCGCGCCCCGCCGGCTGTACCGCAACCTAACCACGAAGGGGGATCGATCCCTTGGCAGTTGTCTCCATGCGAGAGCTCCTGGAGGCCGGAGTCCACTTCGGCCACCAGACCCGCCGCTGGAACCCGAAGATGAAACGCTTCATCTTCACCGAGCGCGGCGGTATCTACATCATCGACCTCCAGCAGACGTCCGAGCTGCTGCAGGAGGCATACGACTTCGCCCGCAACATCGCCGAGCGCGGCGGCACGATCCTGTTCGTCGGCACCAAGAAGCAGGCGCAGGACGCGGTCGTGCAGGAGGCCGCACGGGTGGGCATGCCCTACGTCAGCAACCGCTGGCTCGGTGGGCTGCTGACGAATTGGAAGACCATCACCGATCGGATCGCACACCTGCACGAGCTGCGCCGGCTGAAGACGGAGGGTCAGCTCGACCTGCTGCCGGCCAAGGAACGGATCACGATGCTCGCCGAGCTCGAGAAGCTCGAGGCCAACCTCGGCGGCGTTGCCGACCTGCGCCGGCAGCCCGACGCGATCTTCATCGTCGACCTCCGCAAGGAGCAGCTGGCCGTTCGCGAGGCCCGTCGGCTGGGTCTCCCGATCGTGGCGCTCGTGGATACAAACTGCGATCCGGACGAGGCCGACTACATCATCCCGGGCAACGACGACGCGATCCGCTCCTGCAGCTTGATCGTTCGCGCAATCGCGGACGGGATCGCAGCCGGCCAGAAGAAGGTGACCGAGCACGAGTTCGCCGCCGCCGCGTCGAACGGCAACGGCGATGGCCCGGAGGTCGCCGAGACCGGCGAGGCCGCCGAGCTCGATCCGGCCGCCGTTGACGAGACGCCCGCCGAGGACGCGACTCCCGCCGAATACGAACAGCTGAGCCCGAAGGAGACGGTGGTCGAGCCCGAGCAGCCGTCGGAAATCACAGGCGAGGCGGCCGCCGCGGAGCCGAACGTCATCACGACCGAAGGGGAGGAACAGTGAGCACGACGATCTCCGCAGATCTCGTCAAGCAGCTTCGTGATGTCACTGGCGCCGGCATGATGGCATGCAAGCGAGCCCTTCAGGAGATGGAGGGCGATCTCGAGGCCGCCCGCACGCTCCTGCGCGAGCGGGGGATGGCGCAGGCCGGCAAGCGCGCCGACCGCGCCACGAGCGAGGGACGCGTCGGCTACCGGCAGAGCGACGATCGCATGACGATGGTCGCTGTCGGGTGCGAGACGGAGCCGGTGTCAAGGAACGACGAGTTCCAGGCGTTCGCCAAGAATGTCCTGGACGCGGTCGACGACCGGGGCCCCGAGGCGGTCGCCGAGGTCGACGGGGATCGCATCGAGCTGATCGCGAAGCTCGGCGAGAACATCCTCGTGACGGGTGCCGAGCGGTTCAAAGCCGGATCGGGAGAGGTGCTCGGCGCCTACGTCCATCCGCCGGCGAACAAGATCGGTGTGATCGTGAAGCTCGCCCACGGCACCCCGGAACTCGCGAGGCAGGTCGCGATGCACATCTCCTTCGCCGCGCCAGAGTGGACGACCAAGGAGGATGCGCCGGGCGACGCGGTCGAGGCGGAACGGCAGATCTACCTCAACTCAGACGAGCTCCAGGGCAAGCCCGAGCAGGCGAAAGAGAAGATCGTGGAGGGGATGCTGGCGAAGCGGTTTTTCGCGGCACAACCGGGCGGAGCGCTCACGGAGCAGCCGTGGATCCACGAGTCGTCCCAGACCGTCGGCCAGGCGCTGGCAGCGGCCAGCGCCAGTGTGGTGGCGTTCAAGCGCCTGACTGTCGCAGAATAGGCCAGTGTCGAATAGATCAGCGCCACTCCAGACCGACGACAGGGCGGAGCGCGCGCTGACAGGCGCTGTTCCCGCCTTTCGTCGCGTCCTCCTGAAGCTCTCTGGCGAAGCGCTGATGGGCCCACGGGAGTACGGACTCGACCCGAAGACCGTGGAGGCGATCGCGAGCGAGGTCGTCGACGTGCAGAGCGAGGGCTTGGAGCTTGCGATCGTTGTCGGCGGAGGAAACATCTACCGCGGTATCGCGGCGGCGGCGGACGGCATGGACCGCGCCACGGGCGACTACGCTGGGATGCTCGCCACCGTCCTCAATGCGCTCACCCTGCAGGACGCACTTGAGCGCCAGGGCGCGGTCACGCGCGTACTCTCGGCGCTCGAGGTGTCGGAGGTCGCGGAGCCGTACATCCGCCGCCGCGCGATGCGTCATCTCGAGAAGGGCCGCGTGGTCATCTTCGCGGCCGGCACCGGCAACCCGTTCTTCACGACGGACACGGCGGCTGCCTTGCGCGCCCTGGAGATCGGCGCCGAAGCGATCCTGATGGGGAAGAACGGGACAAACGGCGTCTACGACGGCGATCCCCAGATCGATCCTGATGCCCGCTTTCTGCCCGAGCTCACGCACCTCGAGGCGATCGAGCGCGGCCTGCGTGTGATGGATACGACGGCGCTCTCGCTGTGCATGGAGAACGACTTGCCCATCCACGTCTTCGAGCTGGCCCAGGGCAACATCCGGCGCGTCGCGTCGGGCGAGCGTGTGGGCACCATCATCTCGACTCCGAAGGAGGACATCTGATGGCGACGATCGAGGAGTTCCTCCAGGACGCGACCAGGCGGATGGACAAGTCGATCGAGACGACCCGCAACGAGTTCAACAGCGTGCGCACGGGCAGGGCGTCCACGGCACTCCTCGACCGGATCACGATCGACTATTACGGGACGCCGACGCCACTCAAGAACATGGCCACGATCGGCGCCCCCGAGCCGCGCATGCTCACCGTGCAGCCGTTCGACCCCACCCAGATCAGGGCGATCGAGAAGGCGGTGCAGGAGTCCGATCTCGGGCTCACCCCCTCGAACGACGGCAAGCTGATCCGCCTGCCGATTCCGCAGCTGACCGAGGAGCGGCGCAAGGAGCTCGTCAGGCTCGTCCGCCGCTACGGTGAGGAGGGCAAGGTCGCGATCAGGAATGTGCGCCGCGACGTCATGAGGCACCTCGAGGAACTCGTCCGGAATGGCGAGGTCGGCGACGACGAGGAGCGGCGCGCCGAGACGCAGGTGCAGAAGCTGACCGACGAGCATACGAAGACGATCGACGACCTGATGAAGCACAAAGAGGCCGAGATCATGGAAGTTTGACTCGCTACGCGAGTCAAACTTCTAGATAGCGACCTTCTGTGACCGTGCTTTCTAACCACGATTCGCGCGAAGCGCGAAGCGTGGCGGCTCGAAGCGTGGCGATCATCCTCGACGGCAATGCCCGCTGGGCGGAGGCGCGCGGACTGCCGGTCGCGGAGGGCCACCGGGAGGGCACGCGCGCGGTGCGCCGCACGGTCGAGGCGGCAATCGAACTCGGCATCCGCTCGCTCGCAGTCTACGCCTTCTCGACCGAGAACTGGACGCGGCCCGTTGAGGAGGTGACCGACCTGATGGAGATCTTCGGCGAGACGATCGAGCGTGAACTCCCGGATCTCGCCGAGCAGGGGGTACGGACGCGGTTCATCGGTCGCCGCGATCGCGTGCCGCAGCAGCTGCGCGAGCAGATGGAGGGGCTGGAGCGTGACACCGCGGGGAACGACACGCTGCTGCTGTGGATCGCCTTCGACTACGGTGGGCGCGAGGAGATCGTTCACGCCATTCGTCGCCTCGCCGAGGATGGAGTGGCGCCGGACGGCATCGACGAGGCGGCCGTCTCGGCCCGCCTGTACGCGCCGGACCTGCCCGATCCCGATCTGCTCATCCGCACCTCGGGCGAGCTGCGCCTCTCGAACTTCTTCCTCTGGCAGCTCGCCTACGCGGAGCTCGTCTTCGTCGACACGCTCTGGCCGGACTTCGGCGAAGCCGACCTGCGCGCCGCTCTCGGCGAGTACGCAAGCCGCCGCAGGCGCTTCGGAGGCCGATGAGCCAGCTCCTCTCCCGCGTCCTCGTCACGGTAGTGGCGCTCCCCGCCGTGCTCTGGCTCGCCTGGCTCGGCGGTTGGTGGCTCTTCGGCCTCGTTTTCGTCGCCGCGCTGATCGGCCTGCACGAGCTCTACGCGATGGCGCGAAGTTTGCGGCCGCTCGTGCTCGCCGGGTACGTGGGGGCGACGGCCACGCTTCTCGGCGCTCACCTCGGCGGGCCCGAGTGGATGGTCGGCGGATTCGTGCTCACGCTCCCGCTCGCGTTCCTTCTCTACGGCATCGCCGAGACGCGCCAAACGGGCACGATCACCATGGGCACGACGGTGCTCGGCGTCGCGTGGGTCGGCCTCGGCCTCGGGCATCTGCTCCTGCTGCGGGACATCCCCGACCACGGCGATCTCGCGATCCTCACGGTCCTGCTCGCCGTCTTCGCCGACGACACGGCGGCGTACTTCATCGGCAGACTCGTCGGCCGGCACAAGCTGGCCCCCGCACTCTCGCCGGGGAAGACGTGGGAGGGGTTCGTCGCAGGCAGTGCCGTGGCGGTCGCCGTCGCCTTTTTCGTCCTTTACGACCAGGACTTTCTGACGATTCCCGAGTCGCTCGCGCTCGGAGCGGCCCTCGCGCTTGCAGGTGCGGCCGGAGACCTGTTCGAGTCGGCGCTGAAGCGCGACCTGCAGGTGAAGGATTCCGGCCGACTGCTTGGCGGCCACGGCGGCATGCTCGACCGCATCGACGCCCATCTCTTTGCGGCTGTTGCGGGGTTCTACGTGATCCTCGCCTTCGGGTACGCCTGAAGACACCCCTACACTGTCCGAGTGAAGCGAATCGCGCTCCTTGGCGCAACCGGATCGATCGGGGAGCAGGCGGTCACGGTGATCGAGCGGCATCCGGAGCTCGAGCTCTGCGCCCTCGCCTCCGGCTCCACCGACCTGGATCGCCTGGCGGCGGCGCACGGGGTCGATGACGTTCAGGTGGGCGGCGATCTGACGGGATTACTGGAAGCGACCGAGCCGGACATCGTTCTGAATGCGGTCGTGGGTTTCGCCGGCGTCGAGGCCACCTTGTGGTCGCTCGAGCGCGGCGTCACACTGGCGCTCGCGAACAAGGAGAGCCTCGTCGCGGCGGGGGAACTCGTCCTGGGCGCGCACGAGCGGGGTGGGGGGCTGCTGTTGCCGGTCGACTCGGAACACAGCGGCGTCTTCCAATGCCTGGAGGGCCGAGCCCGCGAGACCGTCGACTCGATCGTCCTCACGGCGTCCGGCGGTCCCTTCCGCGGTCGCTCGCCGGAGGAGCTCGAGCTCGTGACCGTGGCCGAGGCACTCGAGCATCCGACGTGGAGCATGGGCCCGAAGATCACGGTCGACTCGGCGACGCTGGCGAACAAGGGACTCGAGCTGATCGAGGCGCACTTCCTCTTCGGCCTGCCGTACGACCGGATCGAGGTGGTCGTTCACCCGAACTCGGTCGTTCATGCGCTCGTTCGCTTCCGGGACGGTGCTACCCTCGCCCACCTCGGCTACCCGGACATGGCCGTGCCGATCTCCTACGCCCTCACCTATCCTGAGCGAGCTTCGACGGACGTGCCGGCGCTCGATCTCGCGTCCGGTCTCACGCTCGAGTTCTTACCACCGGACCTGGACACGTTCCCGCTGCTCGCTCTCGCACGTCGAGCCGGTGAGCTCGGCGGGACGTACCCCTGCGCGTTCAATGCGGCGAACGAGGTCGCGGTCGATGCGTTCCTTGCCGCGCGGCTGTCGTTCCCCGGCATCGTGCGCACCGTGGAAGAAACGCTTGCGGCGGCGGACGGCTCCCCTGCGCGCGACCTGTATGACCTTGTTCAGGCGGACGCGGAGGCCCGCCGACTCGCCGAGAGCGAGCTCGCGGTTCGATGAGCATCTTCGTCTCGATCCTCGGCCTCGGCCTGCTCATCCTGATCCACGAGGCGGGGCACTTCTTCGTCGCGCGCACCGTGGGCATGAACCCGCGCAAGTTCTACGTGGGCTTCCCGCCTGCGCTCGTGAAGACGCGGCGCGGCGGGATCGAGTACGGCATCGGTGCGATACCGCTCGGGGGGTACGTGAAGATTCCAGGCATGCACCGGCCCGCGGCCGGCGACCTGGATGTGCACTTCGGCCGCGCGCTCGCGGAGCAACCCTCCCTGACGTCCCCGGTCGAGGAGCTGCGCCGTCGGCTCGCGGCGGCCGACTACGTGAACGCGCGCGCGGCCGTCGCGAATCTTGCCCGCGAGGTCGAAGCTGCCGGGCTCTCCGCTCCCGCCCGGAGCACCGCAGAGCGTGGCCTCACCGAGGTCGACGACGCGCTCGGACCGGATGCCTACTGGCGGGCACGAACCTGGAAGCGCGTCGCAGTCATCTTCGCCGGCCCAGGCGCAAACCTCGTGCTCGCCGTTGCCCTGTTCGCGGCCCTCTTCATGGCGGGGGGTGGTCGCGCGACGAGAATCGTCGACAATGTCGTTCCCGAGACTCCGGCTGCTGCAGCCGGCCTCGAGACCGGCGACAAGATCATCGCCATCGGCGGTCGCGCGGTGGACGCCGACGAGATCGCCGAGACGATCTCCACCTCCAAGGGTCGTGAGCTGACACTGATCGTGGAGCGCGACGGAGATCGCATGGCACTGCGGCCTGTAAAGCCGGAAGCGACGGATGGCTCGTACCGGCTCGGCTTCGTTCTGCGCGGGGAGGGACTCGGCCCTGTCGAATCGACCGGGCAGGCACTCCGGGTGACAGGGCTCGTGACGAAGGAGATCGGCGCCTCCCTCGGCCGGCTCGTCACCGGCGACGGGCGCGAGGAGATCTCGAGCCCGGTAGGAATCGTCCAGGGCTCCTCGCACGCGGTCGACCAGGGCACCACGAACTACCTCTGGGTGCTCGGCCTGATCAGCCTCTCTCTCGCCCTCCTGAACCTCCTGCCACTGCTGCCGCTCGACGGCGGCCACATCATGTTCTCGCTCATCGAGGGCATCCGCGGCAAGGCCGTCACACGTGAGGTGTATGAGCGGGTCTCGGCGGTCGGGATCGCGGTCGTGCTCCTGCTCTTCTTCATCGGCCTCTCCAACGACATCGGACGCCTGGGTAACTGAATTGTCAGCGCAAGATGAGCATCCGCGGAAGCGGATGCTCATCGCGCGAAGATCCCTAAAGGGGGCCGCCCGCGGCCCAAGACCATCTGGCCTCAGCCGTATCGGCAAGGAATTCTCTCGCGACAGAAACAGGCGGGTACCCTGTGCCCAGTGGCTTCGCAGGTCCGGATCAAGGTTGGCGGCGTCGCCATCGGTGGCGGCGCCCCAGTCGTCATCCAATCGATGACGCTGACGCCGACGCGCGACGTGGAGGCAACGACGGCGCAGATCGCCGCGCTCGCGTCGGCCGGTTGCGAGATCGTGCGGTGTGCGGTACCGAAGACTGAGGACGCGGAGGCGCTGAGGAGGATTGTCCGGCTCTCGCCCCTCCCGGTGATCGCCGACATCCACTTCAACGCCTCTCTCGCCCTGAAGGCGATCGAGGCGGGGGTTGCCGCTGTCCGCATCAACCCTGGCAACATCGGCGGCCCGGAGAAGGTCGAGCAGGTCGTCACGGCTGCGAAGCAGGCGGGCATCCCGATGCGAATCGGCGCCAACTCCGGCTCGCTCCCCAAGCACCTGCACGCGCTTGCCCAGGCAGACCAGGCGGAGGCGCTCGTCGCAGCCGCGCTCGAGGAGGTGGAGCTGCTCGAACGGCTGGACTACCGCGACTTCAAGATCTCCGTCAAGTCGACGCACGTGCCGACGATGATCCGTGCCTACCGGATGCTCTCCGAGAAGGTGCCGTATCCCCTGCATCTGGGCGTCACCGAGGCCGGAACCCCGTTCGCCGGCTCGATCAAGAGCGCCGTCGGCATGGGCGCGTTGCTCGCGGACAGCATCGGCGACACGCTGCGCGTCTCGCTGACGGCCGACCCGGTCAAGGAGGTGGAGACGGCCTGGGAGATCCTGAAGGCCCTCGGGCTGCGGGAGCGCGGGCCGGTGATGATTTCCTGCCCGAGCTGCGGGCGCGACAACGTCGGCGTGGAGAAGCTCGCCGTCGTGGTCGAAGAGCGGCTGCGCGACTACCCGCAGGCCTTCGAGGTCGCCGTGATGGGGTGCGCCGTGAACGGACCGGGGGAGGCGGGAGATGCCGACTTCGGGATCGCGGGCGGCCGCGACGCCGGCTTCGTCTACGCGCACGGCCGGGTGCTGAAGAAGGTCTCATCGGACATCCTGATCGACGAGCTCTTCCACGAGGTCGACCGCTGGATCGAGGGTGGGATGCAGCGGCCGAAGCGGCTCAAGATGGCGAAGCCGGCCGCCCTGGCGATGGCCGAGGCCTCGCTCATCCCGCTGGACTGATCTGTTTGCAGCGGGGCCGATCCTGCGGATCGGCCGCAGGCATCAGCGAAAGCGGATGCTTGCCCGCGCGAAGATCCCTGAAGCTATGCACCACCACCCGCGGCGTGTCGTCCGCGGATGCAATGCCGAGGCTGCTTCCGTGATCTCCTTCCAGCGGGAATATCTCCTTTGCAGCGGGCCGATCCCGCGGATCGGCCGCAGGCATCCGCGAAAGCGGATGCCTGCCCGCGCGAAAATCCCTCAAGGGCCGCCTCCGGCGGCCGCCGTTTCACTAACCTCTCGCCGATGATCCACCGCGCCTCGACGCTGCACCTGCCGACCCTGCGCGACGCGCCCGCCGACGCCGAGGCGCTTTCGCACAAGCTCCTCGTTCGCGGCGGCTTCATCCGCCAGGTCAGCGCCGGCCTCTGGACGTTCCTGCCGCTCGGCTGGCGCGTCCACCGCAAGGTCGAGCAGATCATCCGCGAGGAGATGGACGCGATCGGAGCACAGGAGATGTACGCGCCGGTGCTCACCCCGGCCCACCTTTGGATCGCGACGGGGCGCTACGAGATCCCGGAGCTCTTCAAGCTCAAGGACCGCAACGGGCGCGACTTCGTCCTCCCGCTCACGCACGAGGAGACGTTCACGTTCCACGCGCTCGAGCTGCAGAGCTACCGGCAGCTGCCGCAGTCCTGGTACCACTTCCAGACCAAGGATCGCGACGAGCCGCGCCCCCGCGGCGGTCTGCTCCGCGTCCGCGAGTTCGTGATGAAGGACTCCTACTCGTTCGACCGCGACGAGGCCGGGCTCGAGACGAGCTTCCGGGCGCACGAGGGCGCCTACGAGCGGATCTTCGAGCGCTGCGGGCTCGAGACGCACCGCGTCCTCGCCGAGAGCGGGATGATGGGCGGGAGCGAGTCCTTCGACTACCTCGCGCCTTCGAGCTCGGGCGAGAACACGCTCGTGACGTGCGAGAACGGCGACTACGCAGCGGACCTCGAGATCGCGGTCGCGGTCCCCCGCGCGCCCGACCCGCCGGAGCCCCTGGGCGCGCCCGTCGAGATCGAGACCACGGACACGCGCACGTGCGAGGCGCTCGCCGATCTGCTCGCGCTCGACCTTGCCGCGACCTCGAAGGCGATGCCCGTCATCAAGTCGGACGGGACGCTCGTGCTCGCGTTGATCCGGGGCGACGACCGGCTCGAGGAGGCGAAGCTCCAGGCCGCGCTCGGGAGCGACTTCCGCCCGGCGACCGCCGAGGAGATCGTCTCCGGGTTCGGCGCCGACGGGGGCTCGCTCGGCCCGGTCGGCTTCGCAGGCCCTGTGGTGGCAGACGAGGCGCTCCGCGACGGGCAGTTCGTCGCGGGCGCGAACCGCACCGGCTGGCACTTGCGGGGCGTCGAGGCGGGCCGGGACTTCCAGGCCGAGTTCGCCGACATCCGCCAGCCCAAGGAGGGCGACGCCTGCACCGTCTGCGGCGAGCGGCTCTCGTTCCAGACGGCGATCGAGGTGGGCCACATCTTCAAGCTCGGCACCCGCTTCTCCGAGGCGCTCGGCGCGAAGTACCTGGACGAGGACGGGGTCGAGAAGCCGATCGTGATGGGCTCGTACGGGATCGGTCCCGGTCGGGTGCTGGCGGCCGCCGCCGAGCAGCACGGCAGCGACGAGGGGATGGTCTGGCCCGCCGAGATCGCGCCCTACGACGTCCACGTCGTCGTGCTCGGCTGGGACAACCCCGAGCTCGTGCGGATCAGCGAGGAAGTCGCCGGCTCGCTCTCCGCCGAGGGTCTGGATGTCCTCCTCGACGACCGCGAGCTCCGTCCCGGTGAGAAGTTCGCGGACGCAGATCTGATCGGCTGCCCCGTGCGCGTCACGGTGGGCAAGAAATCCCTGGCTGACGCCGCAGTCGACGTCCGTCTCAGAGGGGGTGGAGAGGAGGCGCGGCTGGCGGGTTCAGACGCTGCAAAATGGGTAGTCGAACATCGATGACCCGGCGCAGGAAGTACAGCGAAGAGACGTTCGGGCCAACGATCGAGCGCCTGATGGCCGACACCGGTCTCACCTACCGGGGACTTGCTGCTCGCACTCAACTGTCGGCCGGCTATCTCAACCATCTCGTCCACGGCAACCGCCCTGTGCCGTCGAAGGACGTCGTGGAGCGACTCGCCCGCGCGCTCGACGTCGAGCCTGAGCATTTCCGCGAGTACCGCCTCCGCGTGATCACCGACCGGCTGGAGGCGAAGCCGGATCTGATCGACCGGCTCTACAAGCGCCTGAGCACAAGCACTCGCGAAGCCGCTCGTTGACGGTGCGGATGGTGTCCGCCCGCACCGTCGGCACGCGGTCTGCCGTCGCCGGCCGGGGCGCCCCACCACAGACGTAGGGCGCCCCGGCGCTAGTCGCCCAGCTCGCTATGGAGTGATGGTCAGCGGGATTGCGGGCAGCTGCCCTCGGATCTCGCCGGCGGGGTTCAACTTCGTGTGCACGTTGACGTAGGCCCTTCCCGCCTCGAGCGCGGCGAGCGTGGCGCCGCTCACGTTCGCGCTGCCCCGCGCGCCACTCCTGCATGGGCCGCAGAGCGACACCGCAACCCGACCTGCCCGGCCCCGAGGACCGATGTGGATGTGCGCGGCGAGCGCACGCCCGGTCAGGCGGCCGAACGTCAGGCGCCAGGTCAGCACCGCCCCCGCGTCCGACTTCGTCGCGGCTGCGGTGAACGCTCCGGCCGCCCGGCGGACATCCCCCTTCGGCTTCGGGATCTCCTGCCGCGCGTTGAGAACGGGTCTGATCGTCGCCTCGGTGCCCAGCTGAGCCCTGATCTCGCCGGCCCGATTCGCGGCGGTGTGCACGTTCACGTACGTGCCTCCGCTCTGGATCGCGTTCAGAAGCGTCGCGTCGACGCTCATGTTCCCTGTCGCGCCGCTCTCGCACGGTCCGCAGAGCGCGAGCGAGACGGGTCCGGCTGCGCCGCGTGGGGCCGTGTGAATGTGAGCAGCGGCCGCGGGGCCCGTCAAGCCGCTGAAGGTCAGTGTCCAAGCGATCGTCGCGCCGCCTGTCTCCGACCGTGTCGCCCTGGCCAAGAACAGGCCTCGTGCGTTGCCCACGTCGCCGGTCGGCGCTGGAACCTCCTCGGCGACGCTCATGGCTGCTCTCAACTGGATGCTGCTCGCCGTACTGCGGGCCACGGCGGCACCTGACATGACCAACACGATGCCGAGTGCGCCTACGGCGACGGCCAACGAAATCTTCCTCACGTAACCCCTCCTCATCAGAAAACAGGTCTATCGACCCCTACGCGATTGACCGGCCCTTGTATTCGCCCCGGGGATGCGTCCGGTATCCTCCGCCGCACGGGGCGTGGCGCAGCCTGGTTAGCGCGCTAGTCTGGGGGACTAGAGGTCCCGAGTTCAAATCTCGGCGCCCCGATAGGACGAAACCCCCGCCACCGGGGGTTTCTGTCGTTTGAGAGCTTGTGAGCGCGTGGGCCACTAGCGGGCCAAACGCTCAACCACCGTCGCCTGCTTCGACCGGCCATGCACGGCGGGCGGCGTCGAGCGTCGCAGGTTCGACCGTAGCCGTGACGAGGCGGAGCATTTCTTCAATGAACCACGAGGGGCTCTCGTACTGGCTGGGGGGTCCCGCGTAGCGATCGGCGAGCTGCTCGGCCGAATGTGCCAGGGCGGTGTCAATCTCATCGTGCGTGACAGCGAGCCCCGGGTCCATAGCGCCGTACGCTCCTGCGACCTCGTCAAAGGCCCGGAAGTCGATGTTGAGCGCTGCCATCACGAACGGTTCGAGCTCGCTGAAGGTCAGGACGTGCTCGAAACCGGCCCAGTCGGGATGCTCCGCGCGCCACGCGCTCTCGTCGTGCTCGTCGTGTTCAGACACCGGTCTCTTCCTCTCGTGCTTCCGTTGAAGTCGCATCGAACGTGTCAAGTAGCCCGCGCAGGTACTCCTCCGAGTCCGGCAACAGATGCCCGTAGGTGCGGTCGATCTGCTCGACGCTCGAGCCCATCAGCCGGGCGAGGTAGAATAGGCTGACGCCGGCGGCGATCGCGAACGACGCGAACGAGTGCCGCAGCGAATAGGGGACGAGGTGGGGGAGGCCGGCCGACTCGAGCGCGGGGTACCACTCGTTGCGCCGCCATGCGTGCAGGCTCAAATGTCCGCCCCTGTCACCCGGGTAGATGAGGGACGGCCCGAACCCCTGCGGGGACGCCCGGAGCGCGTCCAGGGCCCTCCTACGCAACGGTAGGCGCCTCCGTGAGCGTTCCTGTTTCCCGTAGTCCTTCACCCGGCCGTCCGTGAACACACGACGGACATGCAGCACGCCGGCTTTGAGGTCGACGCCGCGCCACTCGAGCGCCAACCACTCCTCCGGCCGCAAGCCGGTGCCGGGACGAGGATCGGCAGGGACGCTCTCGTCGGGTGGAGCTCGAGCGCGAGCTTGTCGAGCTCCTCCCAGGAGCCGAACGTCGGCACCTCCCGCCGTTTGGGCTCAGGATTCGGTACGAGCTGCGCCACGTTCTCGCTTGTCAGCTTCGCCCGCACCGCGTAGCTGAGCACCTGCCGAAGCGCCTTGTGCGCGTGCCAGGCGGAGCCTTCCGGGAGCCGTTTCCGCCAGGCGCCAACCGTGCGCGCGTCCAATCGGTCGACCCGGACACCACCGAGGCCGTGCTCACGTTCCCGTGCTCGCGGCTTCACCGGGATACCGTCCGTGGCGAGCTTGAGCCGATCCCTGAGCGCCCTGATCGTGTTCTGCTCGGCGACGTGCTGGGCCAGGTACTCGTCGACGAGCTCGGCCAGCGTCAGCGGCGACGGGGCGGGGGTTTCCCCCCGCATCCGCCTCCGCTCGACATCCTGGAACCAGGTACGCGCCTCGCTGCGGCTCTTGAAGCCGGGCTGCCGCCGCCGCCGGCCAGTCTCGTCGCGCCACTGCAGGCCATATCCGGTTGCTGTCTTGTAAACGCTGCCACGTTGGTCAGCCGGCATTGCCGCTCCTCTTTGGAGTCACGACCTCGAGCGCCATCACGTCACGTCACGCTGCCGCTCCATATGCTCCACCGTGCCGACGAGATGCTCGAGGTCGAAACGGATCTTCGCGAGGCAACTCGATAGCGCGCCAACAGTCTCGAGCGACAGAGGTTCGGCACCCCGTTCGATCGCTGCGGAGACGTCCTCGATCGACGGGGCGCTGTCGAGGTTGACGAGCCGATTCAGTGCATCCGCCAGGGGCTCGAGCCTCGGGTAGACACCCTCGATGCAGCCGGAAAGGATGTCGAGCTCGGCCGCCGTCGGCCACGTGAGCGGTGCGGTGCTGCTAGGCATGAAGCCTCCTAGCGCAGCGGCCCCCAGCTTCGGCGGTGATGGCGCCTCGGCCAGGGGCCGAGCGCAACGTAACAACCGATCCGGGAGTGCAAGCCATCACCTCGCACGGACCGATCATGCCACCCCCGGCGGCCGATTGCTAGTCGACCTCTCCCGACCCTCGAGCCATGCCTCGATCGCGCTCTGCCGGAACCGGAGGACGTTCGTGGCGAGCCTGATGCCGGGGATTTCGCCGGCGCGGTAGCGGCGCAGGACAGTCTCCGGCGAGAGACCGAGGAAATCCGCCACCTGGCGCGTCGTGAGGAGACAGTCGCTGATGCCACCCCATCGCGTGCCAGCGAGTGAAGTCACGGGGCAACCTCTTCCGAAAAGTCGTCGTACACGTACTCAACACCTATAGAGATAGGGGTATCTGACATTTCGGAAGAGGTCGTAGCGGCGTCATGAAGCTCGACGATTTCCCGTCGAATCCGCCACACGTCGGCTTTCCCCTCGCCCTGCGACTCGCGTGCGATGACGTCATGAGCGGCTAGGTCCTGCAGCACCCGGTGCGCGGTCGGGTTCGGTAGGCCCAGCATCGTCGCGAGCTCGGTCGTGGTTGCCTGGTCGCGTGCCAGCAGGAGTTCCAGCGCTTGCCGTCGTGCGGCCGGCATCGAGTCGAGCCTGGTCTTCAGGGTGACACGCCACGCGATCTCGTCGCTGACGCCGATCAGCCGTAGGCCGGTGAGGAGGCGGGCGAGGGCGCCTACGATCCGGCCGGGGGCTTCGCTGTCGGGGACGAGTTCGATCTCGCGCCGGTAGCCGTCGCGGACGACGGGGGAACGGGCCTGCGCGACAAGTACGGCGAGCGCGACGAGCCGGTTTGTGTCGGCCACCGTCAACGCGGGCGGGTTTGTGAGGTCGATGCCGGCGAAGAGGGCGGCGACGGCGTCGGCGAGTTCGCGGCGCATCCCTCGCTCACGGCCGTGGTGGGCGAGACTCGAACGTCCCTGCGCGCTGGCGTCGTCGACGGTGACGCGGTGGATCAGGAATCGCTCGCCGAGCTGCGCCATCACCGCGTGGTGTTGGTCGATGACGGTTGTGGCGCCGGCGAGCAGCCCCACCCGGCCCTGCCAGTGCAGGCGGCGGCCGCCATCGACCCCCACCATCCGCGTCCATGAACCGTCGAACAGCTCCCTCAGCGCTGCCAGCACGGCAGCACGGGCGTCTCGATTCATGCTCAGGATCGAGCCAAAATCTTTGAGGACGATGATGCCGGCGTCGCCGATCTCGCGGAGTAGGCCGCCGCTTGCCCCAGCTGTCGTCTCTTTGCGCGGTGTGCCGCTCAATAAGGCGGCCTCGGTCAGTGTCGCGACGAGGTGGACGGCCTCGAGCCGGCTCGTTGCGGTCAGGGCCTCGGTCTTGCCGCTGCCGGCGGCACCGACGAGAATCAGGCCAGGTCGGGTCGAAGCTCGCGACGCGGTTGGCGGCGACGGCTGCACAGGTGACGTAGACGGGGCCGGGGTCCGGTAGGTGCATCCACCGGCTGAACACCTCGAGCACGTCGCCGATCGGGCGCGGCTGAACAACGGAGACGGTGCGGATCGCGGTCTCGGCGTCGGGCTCGATTGTGTTGTGGAACGCCACGCTTTGCAGCTCCGCGTCGTCGAGCGGCGGCGAGCATCGTTTGTTGAGCTCGCGGAGTGTCGGCAGGATTTCGTCGCCGGTCAGGCTGCTGCGTTTGAGCTTGCCGGCGACGGTGAGCATTGCTGCCCTCCGTTTGCCTTCGGGGATGACGTCGTCGACCTTGGCGACGACTCCGTTTCGGCGCTGCGAGGTGCTGTCGAGCAGCCATGCGGGCAAGTCGGCCAGTCCGCGGTCGAGCGGACGTAGCCACTGGTATGCGCGCCCCGTCTCGGCGTGGCGGGATGGCGGCACGACGATGTAGCCGCCGTCGCCCCGTACGTCGATGCCGGCGCCCAGGGTTCCGGCGCTGTTCGGTACGTCCTGGCCGCCGGGGTGACGGAAGAGGACATGCTGGCCGCCGCCACCGGTGAGCGTTCGCGCAGTCGCGGGCAGCGCACCGTGAGCCCGCTCGAGCTCTTTCAGGGTGCCGGCGCCACCGTGCTGAGCGTCGACGTCGACGGCGACGATGCCGCTGGCGGCGCCGGTGCGGACACCGATGTTCGCGCTCGGCCACCGCCGCCACCATTCCGCGACCACCTGCACGTCCGTGGAAGCCGTGTTGAGCCCCCCGTGGTTGCGCGGGACCTTCCCGTCGAGCGGCAGTACGGGTAGGCCGACGGCGGCGTAGGCGAGGGCGGCGGCGAGCAGGTCGCCCGCCGCCGTCTCATGGTTCTCACGCGGCACGATCGCCGCTCTCGCCGAGCACCATCGCGACCCAGGCGGGCTCGGCTCCGAGCTTGAGAAGCCGTTCCCGCTCCTGTTCGCGCTGTTTCCGGCGGATCCGCCGCCGCGTCTGCTCGCCGCCACGTGAGCGCCGCTGATCCGCGCGGAGCAGCCACGCTTCGTGGCTCTCAGAAGGGAATGTCATCGTTCGCCCCCTTCTCGTCGGCGGGCAGCTCGGGGATCGGCGGGCCTGCCGATGCTTCGTCGCCGGACGGGGGCTTCCGCACCACGACGAAATCCGGATAGCTGTTGCCGGAGGCAGCATCCTTGTCGCCGACGTACTTGATCGAGACGACTTCGCCCGGCTGGACGCGACCCTCGACCTCGGTGACAACGAACGCTTTGCGGACGTCATCCCACTCGGAGAGTTCGCCGTCGATCAGCCGCCGGCGAAGCACGACCGAACCGACAAGCACCGACCACAACGTGCCGTTGCGGTCGGTGCCGGCCAGGAAATCAGCCTCCCCGTATTTCGTGTGCCCGCTCGACCATCCGGCTGCGAGGATCGTCAGCGGGTTCGGCGCGTCCGTGTCACGGAACGGCCACGGCTTGCCGCGGGAGACCTCGGCTTCCGCCTCGGCGAAGCGGGAATCATCTGTTACGCTCATTGCGATTCTCCAATCTGTCTGGGTGGGGCCCCGGCTACGACCGGGGTCTCGTCGCTTTCAGGGGTCTGTGAGAGCGTGCAACTCCTTCAGTGGCCCGGCCCCTCACCGGGCCGCTGTTTGTTAGGACGCCGGGCTTGTCTCCTTTCGTGTCCGTGGCCGGCTTCTGGTTGCTAGGCGGCTGTCGAGCCGCGGGTGCCGTCTGCATGCTGCTCGAGCGTGCGCAGGAGGCGGACCCAGCGGATCGCGGGTTTCCCTCTCGGTCGGCGTTGCCCTGACTCCCAGCGGCTCAGCGTCGCCTGCGCCACCCTGCAGGCCGCAGCGGCCTCACTCTGCGCGAGACCGGCTGCCTGACGGAGACGCGCTCCCTCCCCGGTGGCGGCGAGCCGCCGTGCCGCGAGTAGGTCCTGAACCTCCGTCTTATTCATGCCGCTATGCTGCGGCAAAGGTAAGGCTAGGTCAAGACCTTACCTTTGCCGTGAACGGTGTTCATCCGATAGAGGCAAGGTCTTGACCTGGCCTTACCCGATCAATACCATTCGCAGGGATGCCAGTTCACCGGATGGCCTGTAAGGGGCGCGACGTCGTGTTCTGGCTCGAGCGCCAGGAACCGATGCGCACGACGGAATACGGCCGGTTCCGGATTGCAAGTGCATTCGCGGCCGAGTTTCCTGACTATGGCCTCCGCATCGAAGTCGAGGTCACGGACGGAATCGCGGAAATCGCTGCGATCCGACGTCTCGCCGGCGCCCCCGCTCTGACCGTAACCTGGCTCAAGACTCGCAAGCTGGACACGATGCTGCGCGAGGCACTTCGCTTCACCACATTCGAGCTCGTCCGGGTCCCGACGAAAGAGTTGGCCGAGAACGTCGAGCTGAAAATCGCATTAGGTGACGTCACGCCGGATGAAGGGGGGTGCGTCGCGGGGTGGCTACCCCTGTACTGGCGTGCAGCAACCCACGAAGCCGAGACTGTTCACGCACGGAGTCGTGCGCGGCGCGGGACGCGGCTCACTGACGAAGTCCTGCAACGGGTCGCCGACGTCTACCTAGGCGCGGCCGGCAAGGATCCACGCATCGCAGTCGCGAAGGACTTCGTTATCACCCCCTCTGCAGCGTCGAAGCGGATCACGAAAGCCGAGCAAGGCGGATTCCTGCCCGCGACCAGCAAGGGTCGCGTCCGGCGTCCCGGCTAGCCCGCCGAAGCCTCGAGCTCATTACGCAACTCGCTTATCCACCTGCAGACTTGCGACCTCCGCACGCCAAGCCGCTTCGCCACCTCCGCCTCCGTGAAGCCAAAAATCGCGATCGGTCCCGCTACCTCCCGCAGAATCATCCTGCCGCGCGGCGTGAGCCGCTCCCAGCGTACCGTCCGCGGAATCGTCGTCGTCCGCCCCGCGAATTGGGGCGTCGAGGCTGAGTTGGTTGAGGAAGGCGCGTTTTTCTTGGCCGCCGAACCTGGTATTTCCGAAGCGTTGCCTAAACCAGTCAGTGGTTCGGAGCCGGCAGCGGCGGTACGCGAACTGGCTGAAGCTCGGTGAGAGGCTGGGGTCGTATTTCCGGCTGGCTTCCCAAACGACACAAATGAGGTAGGTGAGCGCGTCTTCATGCTCCTGCGGATTCAGCCTTCCCCGGGACGCGCGTAGCTGGTCTGTGAGCGCCTTAGCCGCGAGTTTCTCGATGTCGTGCACGTCGTGAAATCCAAGGACACGCTGCAGGAGCGGCACAGCGAAAATATACCCCCGGTTTCGGCCGAACTTTTCACCACGAGTACGCGATCGCGGGCGGCTTCGGTGTGTACCGGACCGCCCCGAAATGCCCCATCACTGCCGCCACCGTCGCGTCGATCCGCTGGGTCTGCCGGATCTTCGAGACCTTCCAGCCGCGATCGGTCATTCTGGCGGCGGTCGCCCGCACGTGCGCTGTCAGCACCGGATCGCCGGGGTGGCGCAAACGGCCCTCCAGCACCGCCGCGTAGAACTCTGCGTATGCCTCCGCCATCGGCGCGGATGACTGCGTGAGCTCCACCATCATGATCCCTTCCGCGCCCAGCATCTGAGCGGAGCGGATGAAGAAGTGCGGGTCGTAGAACGCGCCGGCGATCCGATATTTGCGCGCCAGCCGCCGAATGTGCTCCTCGACCGCCTCGAGCTGAACGCTGCCGCCCTCGACGAACTCGTGGGCGACCGCACCACGTTTCGCCACCCACGAATGGCAGTCGAGGAGGATCGTCCCGTCCTCGCGCCGCCACGCCACCGCGACCGCGGTCGCATCATGGTGCAAGCCGATATCGACGCCGAGAGACACGGTTGCCCCCTCCGGGATCCCCGCGCCCTCCTCGAGGCACGCGTCCCACGCCTCCGCGCTGATCCAGGCGAGCACACTGGCCGCCCACACACAGCCGTGGAGTTGCAGCACCTCGCTGTCTGTCAGCTCGGGATTCGCGGCCTGCCTGGCCAGATACTCCTCCGTGATCCAGGAGGCGGGGTTCGCGAGCAGCATCGCGGCCGTGTCGTGCGGGTCGGCCGTCGGCGCCGAATAGTTGTAGATCAGGGTGCGCGCCTCGGTGTCGCGGCTGATCGTCAACCCAGGCTGCCCCTCGAGCACCCCTTGCTTCTCGTTCGCCGCCAGCAGCCGCCCCAGAATCGACGTTTCCCGCTCCGACGCGTCCCCCGCCGTCGTGATCGTGAACACCTGCGTCTGCCGCCGCGCGCCGCCCGCCGTCGTCAACGCAGACCACGCCTTGCGTTGCGACGGCTTCGACCACGCGTGCAGTTCGTCGGCGACAACCAGCGACGGCGAATACCCGTGCAGGGTGCTGGGGTCGGACGCCATCCTGAGGATCTTTCCGCCCCCGTCGACACGCGCGATCTCCCCGATGTACTCGCGCAGATGCAGCCGCTCCAACAGCTCCGGGTTGCGGCGCACGAACGAGACAACCGCGTCGAACAACCGGCCCGCCTGCCGATCCGAAGCCGCCGCCAACAAGATCTCCGGCTGCGTCTCATCGTTCAGCAACCGATAGAGCGCATAGGCCGCCAACAGGCTCGTCTTGCCGTTCTTGCGAGCCACCACGAGCGCCACGCTCGCCCAGAACGGGCGCCCATCGGCCTGCACCGCCAGCGCCTCCCCCATGAACTCCCGCTGCCACGGCTCGAGCAGCAACGGCCTCCCCGCGAACTGATCAACCGACTGCACCAGGAACGTCTCGCACCACCACCCGAAATGGTCGAGCTCGGTCCCCGCCCCGTACGCCTCCCAGCGTGGGCAAGCCACGCCGCTGCTGCTCACCCGACGGCCTTCAGCTTCACCCGCGGCGGTGCCACCCGGTCCGGGGCAGAAACCGCCCCCGTCGGACGCCCAGACCGCCCCGCCGGCCGCAACGAGCGCGCCAACGAATCAACCAGCTTGTCAGCCTCGTTCAGCATCCGCCACAACGGATGCGGCACGTCCTGCCCCATCGACCCCCTGGCGAGAAACGGGGCATCCAAACCAGCCCACTCCGCTGCGATCGCGTCCCGACGAGCCAAAGCCTCATCATGCAGCCGCTGCAGCACCGCCGGCTCGCTCAAAAAACGCCTCCGAGAGATTCCGGCATTTCCGCGTTGGCGAGGGGTGGACGCGTGCGTCTCCCAGGGACACCACTCCGGGGTCTGAGCGGCGCGCTCGTCACTGGTTCGGCCGTCGCTGCGCGCGCGCCGCGTCTCTGATGATCTCGTTCATGTTCACCGATTGTGGTGGCGGCGGGACCGGGCGGCCCGGGCCGGCGTCGATCGGAGCTGGCGTCTGCTGCTCGCCGTCGGGCTGTTCGTCGGCGGGCCGGTGTCCAACGACGCGGCGTTGAGCGAAGCTGCGCAGGACCTGGTTCATCCGCGTGTTGCTCTCAGGCACTGGCCGCCTCCCGTGCTCGTTGCGGTGGCTGAGCGTCGGTGCTGAGAGCGGCGATGATCTTCTCGACCTGGAGCGGGTCGCCGCCGGGGCCGCGGATCGTGCGGAGTACGGCAGGACGGGGCCGGTACGCGGTGAGCTCGGGGCTGGAGACCCAGGCTACGAGGGCGGCTTGTTCGCTCACCCTGGCGCGCGCCGCGGCGAGCGTGTCGATCGCAGCGGCGTACGCCGTACCGGCGTCCTCGAGTGCCTGTTCGGCGTCGTCGCTCCACGCTTCTCTGTGGGCGGTGAGGAGCGCGGCGAGCTCCCCCTCGAGCAGGTCGATCGCGCCATCGAGCGCCTCGAAGCGGCGACGGGTCGCAGCGATCTCGGCCTCCAGTTTCTCGACATGCTTCCGTGACGGTTCGCCAGTGCTGTCTCTGGCGAGGGCGGCCGCGTAGTCGGCCCGGTGCTGCTCGTCGGCTTTCGCGTGCTCGGCCCGCAACTCGTCGAGTGTGCGGCCTGTGTCGGCGGTGTCGACCTGCAATCGTGCATGGCGTTCGCGGAGCTGCTCGAGCTCCGGCCAGGCAGTTGTCGGTAGCGCTTGGAGGACGCGGCGTCCTCGTGGGTCACGCATCGTTGAGCCCTTTCTGTTGATGGCCCGCTGCCGGCCGCGGACCCCCGTCCCCAACAGTTGGGGGGTCCGCGGTGTCACCGGCCGGCATGCCGGCGGGCGCGGGGCTCGCGGGCAGCGCGGCTGATGGCCGCCCGGAGGTGGTAGGGACGCTTTCGCGGAGGTGCTCGGCGAGCGCGTCAGGGGTGATCCGGAGCGGCCCTGACGCGCCGAGGCGGAACGCCCGCAAGTGCCCCTCCTTGATCTTGCGGTACAGGGTCGAGCGGCTCTGATGCAGGACGGCCGTCGCCTGGTTGATCGTCAGCAGTACGGGTGTCCTGTCCTCCATCGCTCTCGCCTATCGGCGCGGGACTGCGAGCATGCGTTCAGTGCTCCGTTGTTCCAACTGCTCTCGCACGATCGTGGAGACGAAAGGCTGAAGACGCCGGCTGGCCAAGTTCGGTACCAACTTCGGCGAGCGAGTAGCTGTTGACGATCGAAGAGCAGCTACCGAAACGACGAGCTCGCCACAAGTCCCACGTCAGGCAACAGCCGACGCGGAAACGGCTTTAGGCCGAGACGAAGGTGTGCGCTGGGTACATCTCCGGTTGGGCCGTGACGCCAGCCTCCTGCAGGGTCGGGCCGAGCTTCTCTCCAAATCGCGCGCAGGCCTCCTCCGACTCCCACACATCGACAACGCGAAAGCCGCCCTCAGCTTCTCCAGCAGAATGAACCAACAGACCTTCGACAGGCCAGTCCGCAGGCGAGTTGAGGCCGCTCCCACCACTGATCTTGCGCACGACCTCCTCGTAGCTCTCCTTCGTCAACCCCGCTCCCTGATGAACCAGCACGACCGGCACCGCTACCTCCTTGTCGGAATGGTGCAGACACTACGACGACTTCCAGCGCCGTGCAACCCCGCCCGCTGCGGGGGGTACATCGCCGGGCGCGCTAAGGAATTCGAGCGCGCGGCGCAAAGACGTCGGTCGTGGGCCAATCCCGGGCCAAACGTCGTAGAAACAAGCCCACGCAGCCAAGCCATTATCCCATGGGATAAGCGGCGCAAACCCGCATGGTTGCGTCCGTTCAGCGTCGTTCGTTGTCGCCCGTCGCCCCCCTGGAGTACGCTGGGGGACTAGAGGTCCCGAGTTCAAATCTCGGCGCCCCGATGAGACGAAACCCCCGGAAACGGGGGTTTCTGCTGCCGGTAGCTGGGAGCCGCCCGTGGCCGGACGGGGTGCACCCGCCCGGCCATCGCCGTTGTCGATCAGGCTGGCTGGTGTTGCTTGGCGCCCTGCTGGGCGAGCCGTTTGCCGATCGTCTTCATCTTCTCGAGCGCCTTCTTCTCCTGCTCGAGGTTCTCGTTCAGCAGCTTGACGACGTCATCCTCGCCCATTGCCTCGGCCGTCGTGACGAGACCTTCGTAGGCGGCGATCTCGTAGTGCTCGGTGCGAGCCCCGGCCCCGGTAAGGAACGAGTCGAGCACGTCCTGGGAGGGAGACTCCTTGGCGACGAAGTCATCGTGTTCCTTCTTGATCCCCTCGATGCCGGGGCACTTCTCCGCGGTCGCTTTCTCGCCGAGCTTCTCGAAGGCCTGCTCGACGTTCTTGACATGCTGCCGCGTCTCCTCAAGATGCTGCTCGAAGCTCACTCTGAGCTCGTCGTCCGATGCTTCCTCCTGCAGCTTTGGGAGCGCGCTCACGAGCGTGCGCTCCGCGTAGAGGACGTCGCCGAGCTCGTGCAGAAAGAGCTCGCGCGGATTACTCATCTGGTCGGCCATGTGGACCCCTTTCGTCTGTGACACGGTCCTCTTCGTGTTCCCGCGCGAGACCTCGTCAAACGAATCGAGCCACACCGATACAAGTCGGTCTGTGGAGGCGATGCGTCGCGCTCCTAGGACATGACACGGAGCCCGAAGTAAGCCAGGAATCCCATCCACGCCAACTGTGGCAGGCCGAAACAGACGGCGAGCAGGAGTTCGGCGACCCGGAACGACTGTGGCTCTGCCCGTTGGGCCTGCTGTTGCTCTCGAGCATCCTGAGCTGGGGCGTGGAGGGTTACGCCGTTCGGCCCGTCGTTCTTGGTCACCCACAGTTCGTCTTCAAGCCATGCGGGCTCAAGTTCATGCGTCGCGGTTGCCATAGCTTCTTCTTCCTGCTTTGTCGGCGCTTTCTCGCCTTCCCTTGAGGCCCGCACCGCTCCGGTTGCCCCTGTGCCCGATGATCCACCCGGAGCAGGAGCCCTCCGTGACGATCAGGTAAGAGCTGTGTAAAATGGAGCGGCCCACCGCGGTCCTCCTCCAAGACCTGGAGAACGGCCGATCATCCGAATAGGATCGGCCGGTGAAGGGCCTCTCAGTGGCGGTTGCGCTCGTGGTGACCTTGACCCTGGGTGGGGCCGCGGCGGCGCGGCCCGAAGTCGTCGGATCCCGGGCGAAGACCGCGATCTTCTACTACCCCTGGTTCGGGACACCCGCTCGCGACGGCGAGTACGCTCACTGGCAGCAGGGAGGAACTGAGCCGCCCGCGAGCATTGGCTCCAGCTACTACCCCGCGCGCGGCCTCTACTCCTCCTCGGATGGGATCGTCCTCTCCGCGCAGATGCGTGAGATCGCCGCAGCGGGCATCTCGACAGTGATCGTCTCCTGGTGGGGCCGCGGCTCGGCCGAGGACGCTCGGCTTCCGCGCGTTGTCGAGGCAGCCCGCGCGAAGGGTCTCACCGTCGCCGCACATCTCGAGCCGTACGAGGGCCGGACGGTGGCGAGCACCCGGACGGACATCGACTACCTGCGCGGCCTCGGCCTGCGGGACTTCTACGTGTGGGCCTCCTCGGAGCTGCCGGACGCGGAGTGGCGCGAGCTGAACCTGGCGCTTGATGACGTTCGTCTCTTCGCGAACACGAATCTGGCGGGCCGTGCAGCGGCCGGCGGGTTCGACGGCCTCTACACCTACGATGTGCTCCTCTTCGACGGCGCCCTGTTCCCGCGACTCTGCGGCCAGGCTCGTCGGCTGCAGCTTCTCTGCGCGCCGTCCGTCGGCCCGGGTTACGACGCCCGGCGTGCGACCGGAGACAAGCGCCTGCGGTCGCGACGCAACGGCGTTACCTACGACGCAATGTGGCGGGGGGCGATCGCGGCGCGCGCGGACATCGTGACGGTGACGAGCTACAACGAGTGGCACGAGGGCACGCAGATCGAGCCTGCTCGTTCGGGCAAGCGCGGGTACCGGAGCTACGACGGCGCGTGGGGGAGGCGTGGCCGCGTGGCCGAAACGGCCTACCTCGCGCGAACTGCCTACTGGACGGCCCGCTTCAGCTCGTCCAGGCGTTGACCACGTCGGCGCCGCAGCCGGCGACGAGCGCGTCGAACACGTCTGCGGTAGAGACGCCAGCGAGTGAGGGGTGGTCGAGGTCGACCTCGATGTCGGGCCAGCGATCGAGGCCGAGGCTGCGCGCGCCCTCGTCGGCGCCGTAACACAGCAGCCGCTCCGTCCCGAACACCCCCCGGCGGCCCGTCTGGCGGCGGCCGATACCCTCGAGCTCACGGAGCTCCTCCAGCGGATCGATGCGGACGTTCGAGTCCGAGCCGATGCAGAGAGAGATCCGCCGGTGTGCGATCCGGGCAGCAGGGAGAAAGCCGTCGGCAAGATCCGCCTCGGTCGTCAGGCAGGCACAGACGGTCGTGTTGGAGTCCGCCAGCAGGTCGAGCTCGGCGCCGTCGGCATGCGTCGCATGCACGACGGTGACGTGAGGGCCGAGGCAGCCGGTGCGTGCGAGCAGCTCGATCGGGCGGCAACCATGCTCGGCGAGGCACTCCTCGACCTCCTTCGGTTGCTCGTCGGCGTGGACGTGCAGAGGCAACCTCTCCGAGGCTGCATAGCGGCCGAGCTCTTCCAGCCATCGAGCCTCGCAGGCACGAACGGAGTGAGGCGCAACGCCGACGCTGACACCTTCGCCTCGTAACTCCTCGAGCTGGCGCAGGTACTCGGCGACCGAGGCCTGACGCATCCGCTCGAGCCCGCCGCGGCCGTAGGCGACGAGCAACAGGACGAGCGCGACTCCCGCCTCCTCGGCCGCATCGACGGCTGCACGCGCCTCCGGAAGCCCGAGATAGTGGAACTCGCCGACGGCGGTGTAGCCGGCGTCCCGCATCTCGCGATATGTCTCCGCATAGAGCCGTTTGACCGTGTCCGGAGTCTGCCGCTCCGCCTCGGCGAGCATCAGCTGGCGCCATTCCCAGAAGTCGCCGCCCCCGGAACGCCCCCGCAACGCGCGCTGAAAGGTGTGCGAGTGGGAGTTCACGAAGCCCGGCAATAAGAGCGCCTCGCTCATCCGCTCTATCCTTTCAGCATGGCCACGCGAGCTGTCTCGGCACCGCTCACGCGGATTCCGAACGCGCTCACGCTGCTGCGCCTGGCGCTGATCCCTCTCTTCGTCGTCCTCTTCGTGCGCGCCGAGGATGGTTCGAGCTGGGCCGCAGGCTGGGTCTTCCTGGTCGCCGGCGTCACCGACCAGGTCGACGGCTGGCTCGCCCGGCGCTGGCGAGTCGAGTCGCAGTTCGGGAAGCTTGCCGATCCGCTGGCCGATCGCCTGATGATCGACGCGGCCGTGATTCTGCTCGCGCTCGAGGGCAAGCTGCCCTGGCCGGCCGCGCTCGTCGTCGTCGCCCGTGACTTACTGCTCGTCGGCGGGTACAAGCTCCTCGTGCCCCACGGTTACGAGCTTTCCGTCAGCACCCTCGGCAAGGCTGCAACCTGGCTGCTGTACCTCTCCGTGGGCCTCCTCGTCGTCGTCGGGCAGGACACGGAGTGGCCGCTCTGGCTCTTCTGGGTTGCGCTCGGGCTCGCTCTCGTCGCAGCGGCGCAGTACGTTGCGAGGGCGCGGCGGGAGGTGGGCGCGTGAAGGCCGTCGTGATGGCGGGTGGGGAGGGGACGCGCCTGCGGCCGCTGACCTCGAACCAGCCGAAGCCGATGGTCCCGATCGTCGGCAAGCCGTGCATGGAGCACATCCTCGAGCTGCTGCGCCTGCACGAACTCAGCGACGTGATCGTGACGCTCGCGTTCATGCCGCAGGCGATCCGGAGCTACTTCCGCAGCGGCGAGACGCTCGGGATGAAGATCGAGTACTCCGTCGAGGAGCTTCCGCTCGGCACCGCGGGGTCGGTACGGCTCGCAAGCGGAGCGCTCGATGACACGTTCCTCGTCATCTCCGGCGACGCGCTCTGCGACGTCGACCTCGGCGCCCTGATCGCGTTCCATCGCGAGAAAGGTGCCGCGGTCACGATCGGACTCAAGTCAGTCGACAACCCGCTCGAGTTCGGGATCGTCGTCACCGACGAGAAGGGGCGCGTCGAGCGGTTCCTCGAAAAGCCTTCGTGGGGGCAGGTGTTCTCCGACACGATCAACACGGGTATCTACGTGCTCGAGCCCGAGGTGCTGAAGCACATCCCGGCCGACCGGCCCTACGACTTCTCGAAGGAGCTCTTCCCACTCCTGCTCGAAATGGGGAGGCCGATCTACGGCTACGTCCTCGACGGCTACTGGCAGGACATCGGCAACCTCGACCAGTACCGCCAGGCCAACTTCGACGCGCTGGACGAGCGGGTGCGGTTGAACATCGACGGGATTCGGCTGCGCGGCAATGTCTGGTTGGGCGAGGGTGCCGAGATCGACGATGTCGAGCAACTCGAGGGCCCGGCCTACATCGGCAACTACTGCCGCGTAGCCCGCGACGCCTCGGTCGGGCCATATTCCGTGCTCTCAGCGAGCGTGGCGCTGCGGGAGCGGGCGCGGACGACGCGATCGGTGATCGACAGCTCGACGCACATCGGGCGCAGCACGCTGATCGAGGGGGCTGTCATGGGACGCTCGTGCGACATCCGCGACCACGTGCGCATCCACGAGGGAGCGGCGATCGGCGACGAGGTCACGATCGGCTCCGAGGCGAGCATCATGCCGCACGTTCGGATCTACCCCTACAAGGAGGTGGAGACGGGCTCACAGGTGAACGAGAACCTGATCTGGGAGTCACGCGCCTCCACGCGACTCTTCGGCAAGGACGGTGTCGCCGGGCTCGTCAACGTCGACCTGACGCCCGAAACCGCCGTGCGTCTGGCTGCCTCCCTTGGCACCGCCCTCAAGCGCGGCGCCCGCGTCGTGGCGAGCCGCGACTCCGGCGACGCTTTCCGCATGATCAAGCGGGCGATGATCTCCGGGCTCAACGCAACCGGCGTCGACGTCGCAGACCTGCGCGTGTCACCGCCCTCGGTTGGTCGTCATGTCCTGAAGACGCAGGCGTTCGACGCTCACGTCCACGTTGGAGCCGGCCCTGTCGATCCGGAGGCAGTCGTCATTCGCTTCTACGAGCCGCCGGGCATTCTCATCACCCCGTCCTTCCAGGCGGAGATCGAGAAGAACTTCTCGCGCCAGGAGCTGCGGCGCGTCGCCGCGGGCAGCGTGGGCTCCGTCTCCTATCCGGCGCGTGTCCGCGAGAGCTACGCGCATGACCTGCTGGACTCCCTGGACGTCAAGGCGATCCGCGGCCGTGGTTTTCGGATCGTCGTCGACTACGGCTACTCGGCCGCGTCATTCCTGCTCCCGCTCGTCGTCGGTCCGCTGGGCGTCGAGGCGGTGTCGTCGCACGGCTTCTTCCCCGACGACGGCGGCGGCCCCGGGACGATCGCGCAGGGGATCGGGCAGACGAAGAAGCTGGTCACCGCGATCGGGGCCGACCTAGGAGCAGTCTTCGATCGGGCCGCCGAACGTCTGTATCTGGTCGACGAGCGTGGGCGGGAGGTGCCGGTCGAACAAGCGCTGCTGCTCTTCCTCAGCCTCATCAGCTCGGCCGGGCGGACCGGCAAGGTGGCGTTCCCGGTGACGGTGACGAGCCAGGTCGACGCGCTCGTCGACGGCAACCTCGAGGTCGTGCGGACGGCGAACTCGCTATCTGACCTGACGCGTGCGGCCGCGGAGGAGGACGTCGTCTTTGCGGGCGCGGTCGGCGGCGGCTACGTCTTCCCGGAGTTCCTGCCGGCCTACGACGCGGTCGCCAGTCTGGCCAAGCTGCTCGAGCTCCTGGCCAGGGTCAAGAGCCCCATCTCAAAGCTCGTCGGCGAGCTTCCGCAACCGACGTTGATCCACCGTCAGCTCGCCTGTCCCTGGGCACAAAAGGGCCTCGTGATGCGGCTTCTGAATGAACGGCTGGCCGGTCGGGACCTGGATTTGACCGACGGGATCAAGCTGATCGGCGAGCGTGGCTGGGCGCAGGTGCTGCCCGATCCGGACGAGCCGCTCCTCCACCTCTACGCGGAAGGCACGACCGACGCAGACTCAACCGAGCTGGAGCAGGAAGTGCGCGAGCTCGTCGAGGAGATCATGCAGGGAGACGGCGCGAAGCCACGAACTCCGGCGGAGGCAGTAGAAACCTCAAGCTGAGGTTGACCCCTCGCTACCTCGGCTGCTTTACTGAGGGCTCGATCCGGTTTCGCTTCAACCAGGGAAAGGCGGACAGTGGACGATACGCCCAGCTTCGACGAAGGCGAGATGGAGCCGCTGCCGGACCTCGGCACGCTCTCGGACGACGACCTCAAGTCGCTGATCGAGGAGCTCCAGCAGAAAGAGGATCAGGTGTCGTACCGGCGGCGGCTGCTGCAGGGGCGCATCGACATTCTGCGGGCAGAGCGGACCGCCCGGCTCAAGGGTCAAGGGGTGGACGTGGATGTGGATCGCCTGACGGACATTCTCGCCTCGCGCAGCACGGCCGGCGCCGACGAGGAGTCACCCAGTTGAGCCATGTCTACTGCCCGGAGTGCGGCTTCCAGAACCCTGAGGCTGCGAACTTCTGCTCGAAATGCGGCTCCCTCTTGCGTACCGACGAGGCAGGTGAGCAGACGATGACGCTCTCCCCCGAGGAGCTGGCGGACGATCCAGCCGCAGCGCTCCAGGATCTTCCAGGGAAAGGTCCGACGCTCGTCGTTCGATCCGGAGGCGGCAGAGCCGGAGAGAGTTTTCTCCTCGCGGAGGAGCGCACGTTGATCGGCCGCTCCCCGGAGTGCGACGTGTTCCTCGATGACGTCACCGTCTCGCGCCGGCACGCCCAGATCGCCCGGAACGGGCCACGCTTCACGATCGAGGATCTCGGCAGCCTGAACGGCACCTTCGTCAATCGCCGCCGCATCGAGTCGACCGAGCTCGAGGACGACGACGAGCTGCAGATCGGCAAGTACCGCCTGACCTTCCTCCGTCGATGAGCACCACGGCCGTCGACCGGCGCGAGCAGCAGCGCCTCCACACGATCGGCGCTGTCTGCACGCGGTTGCAGCCGGAGTTCCCCGACATCTCGATCTCCAAGATCCGCTATCTCGAGGATCAGGGGTTGCTGACTCCCAAGCGGACCCGGGGAGGCTACCGGCTCTTCAGCGAGGAGGACATGGAGCGGCTCGAGACGATCCTGCGTCTCCAGCGGGACGAGTTCCTGCCGCTGCGCGTGATCCGCCAGGAGCTCGCGGCCGGCGCGGGGGCGGAGCGCAGGCGGCGTCGGCCGGCTGGTCTCGGCGACACCGAGCAGGAGCTCGATCTGGCCGAGCTCTGTGACCGGGCGGACATCGAACCAAGTCTCGCACGAGCCCTGGAGGAGTTCGGGTTGCTCGTACCACGCGTCGAGGGCGGCGAGCGCCTCTACCGCGAGAGCGACGCGGAGATTGCGGCCGCCTGCGGACGCCTGGCGCACTTCGGGATCGACGCCCGCCATCTGCGTACGTTTCGTAACTCAGCCAGCCGCGAAGCTGCCCTCCTGGAGCAGCTGGTCGCTCCGGCGCTGCGATCCCGGAATCCCGAGCGACGGAAGACGGCGCTGGACGACCTGCAGTCGCTCGCCGAGGCGTCGCAGGAGCTTTCACGGCTGCTGTTCTGGCGCGAGCTGCGCAACGTCGCAGAGCGTTAGGGTCCAGGTCGTGCCCACCGATCTGCGTACGCTCGTCCGGGAGGTTCCCGACTTTCCGCAGCCGGGAGTCGGTTTCAAGGACATCAGCCCGTTGCTGGCGAATCCGGAGGGGCTCCAGCAGGCGATTGCCGAGCTCGCGGCCTGGGGGAGGACGAAGGAGCCGGATCTCGTGGTCGGTGCGGAGGCCCGGGGCTTCATCCTCGGGGCGGCGATCGCGCGCGAGCTCGGATGCGGCTTCGTTCCCGCCCGCCGCCCGGGGAAGCTGCCACCCGAGACGGTCAGCGTCACCTACGCGCTCGAGTACGGCCAGAACGCGCTCGAGCTGCAACCGGCGCCGTTCTGGGACGGTGCGCGCGTCCTCATCCACGACGATGTACTCGCCACCGGCGGCACGGTCGAGGCGATCGGAAGCCTGATCGAGCAGTTGGGCGGCAACGTCGTCGGAGCGGCGTTCATCATCGACTTGACCTTTCTCGAGGGCCGCAAGAGACTCCCGCGGTACGAGGTCCATTCCCTGATCGAGTACTAGGCCTGCAACGAGCGGGTGTGTTGCAGGTGCCGTCACGTGCCGATAACCCTTCTCCATGTACGACGCGCTGACCGGCCGCTACACCTTCTCGTGTCCTCACCGGACAGAGACACGGGTGACGCTGTCCGCATTCCGCCGCCTCGAACGGCTGCCCGGAGCGGGACATCCAGCCGTCTACGAAGTCCGCTTCGACTGCGGGTGCGGGGAGGAGCACACCGGCCTCGTCGCCCACGACGAGCTCGACTGGGCGCCGCTCGGTGCGCAGGTGGGGCGGTTCGTCAACCTCATGACCTCCATGATCGCCGACGCAGCCGCAGAGCTGGTGGAGACCGCAGCGGCGAGGGTGAAAGCCGGCGAGTGGCCGTGGAGCTTCTACTGCTACCCGGAAGGGCGACCTCGACCCGTCTTCCCGTCTTCGTTCGTGGCCGTGGCTCCTGGCGAGCGCTCGCTTGGCCTCGCCGTCCGTTGCCCCGTCTGTGGCGCCCTCTCCGTCAACCTCGTCTCACGGCCCCACGTCGACCTGCCGTTCTGGAACGACGACAAGGTCGCCGTCGTCGCTCACGTCTTTCCCGAAGACGCACTTCGCGCGCTCGACGCGTTCCGCTTCGAGCTCCAGTCATCCCGCTTCGACGAGCGACGGTTGCATCTCGAATAGCTCCAACTCCGTTGTATCTGCGACGGGATCGAAGACAACGGAGGCGGAGATGATGGGCATCACGAGAGGTTTCACGACGCTGATCGGCGCCGCCATCGCCGGATTCCTGATCTGGTTGTCGACGCAAACGGGCAGTGGGTCGTCGGGGGAGTACTGGGGCAGCTACGGTCTGATCGCTGCATCAGGGCTGACGATGGCGCTCTCGCAGATCCTCGGCGGGTGGACGAAGTGGGGCTGGCCGCGACTTTCGGCCGGCGTCTTCCTGCTCGGCTTCCTGCCGGTGCTGATCGTCGGTGGGTGGGTCCTGCTCGCACGCCAACCGGCCGACTTCTTCAACACGATGAACTGGTCTCGCGACCTCGGGATCGACGGTTTCGTCGGGGATCTGGGAGAGGTGTTGGCCGCGATCGCGTTCGGGATCGGCCTCACGTTCGGGCTGTGTTTCGACACGGCGGGCCCCCACCGCGAGCTCGTACCGGGCGAGCACGGCGAACCGGTGACGCGGCGCGCGCGTCCCGTTGCAGGCGAGCCGCTGACCGACGAGCCGGACGAGAACCTCGAGGAGACTGCGCGCCGCCGGCCGCTGACGACTCGGGACGGCGAGCACGACACCACCTGATCCAAGTCCAACTCGAGACCACTGGTCGCCTGCCCCGCGCCGTTGATCAGCGAGGCGTGCTGAGCGCCTGCATGAGCCGGCATGTCAGGTCGTGCCCCAGTACTGCCTCGAGACGGTGACGCGCGGTTGGCCGAGGGTCGGCTTCGAGGACGAGGCAATGCCCGAGGAGGAGGTCGAACCTGACCGGCTTGCTCGGGGTGGTGGCTGCGGCGTCCATCCGCTCCAGACATCGGCGCGTTCCGAGCCACCGGTGATCCCTGAGGGGAGGGAAGATTTCCTCCAAACACCCCCTGAAGCTGTGCAGCGCAACCCGCGGTGGGTCGGTCCGCGAATGAACCGTGAGCTGGATCCGTCAGGTCCGAGGGCCAGGACGATCCTCGCCGTTCAGGCGGACGAACAGGAAGATCGCGCCTGCGGCGACGAGCGAGAGGATCAGCGCGGTCCCGCCCGACACCCCCACGGCGAGCATCCCGGGCCAGAGGATCAGGAAGAAGAGCACGGCCCAGGCAAAGGACTGGACGCCATGGTCGATGCTCGGCATACGCAGGTGCACGTCGCGATCGTACTCAACGTCCAACAGGGCATCCTGCTGAACCGAATGAGGGGGCTGCCGGGCTAAAAGTTCCGCAATTTGCGCGGTCCCGGTCGGCCGAGCCTTGATCGGACTCCTTTCTCTGCTTTAGGTTCCCGCTTGCAGAGAGCACGGAGCGCGATTAGGTCGAAGCCGAACTCGAGGGCCGTACGCGGAAGCGGAAAGTCAGCGGGTTCGGTGGACGAAAGCGCCACCGGCTCTCTGAATTTTTTTCGCAAGGAGCGGGATCCGCGGGAGCGGATCCCGCTCCGCGTTACGACCCCTGAAGCTGTGTAGTGCGACCCGCGGCCCTCGTCCGCACATGGGGATGAGCCCGGCCCCGAGTCTTCCTCGTCGCTCACTAGGATGCGCGCGTGGGCCGCGCAGCTGTCGTCACCGCAGCCAGCGCGGCATTGCTCGCTGCGCTCGTGCTGACTGCCCTCGGCCTCGGTGACAGCGCTGCAGCTCTGCCGAACTGGCAAGCGCTCGTCCTCGGCCTCGTCCAGGGCGCCACCGAGCTGCTGCCGATCTCCTCCTCCGGCCACCTGATCCTCGTTCCCTGGCTGGGGGACTGGGAGTACCTCAAGGAGCACGACGCCTTCAACCAGACCTTCGACGTCTCCCTTCATCTGGGGACACTCATCGCCGTCGTCCTCTACTTCGCCCGCGACCTCGCCTTACTCGTCTCGGCGTTCCTCCGGACGCTGCGGCGGCGCAGGATCGAGACGGACGACGAACGAGTCGCGTGGTTCGTTGCGGTCGCGACCCTTCCGGCGGCCCTCGTCGGGGCGGTAGGGGAGGAGTTGATCGCCAGGCGGCTCGGCGAACCGTGGCAGATCGCGATCCTCCTGGCCCTCTTCGGCGGTGTCCTGTGGCTTGCCGACCGGCGACCCGAGAGACGCCAGATGGGGGAGCTGAGTCTGCGCGCTGCCTTCGCCGTCGGGCTAGCCCAGTGTCTGTCGCTGCTCCCGGGCGTCTCACGATCCGGCATCACGATCAGCGCCGGGCGATTCCTCGGCTTGGACCGGGACTCGGCGGCTCGATTCTCGTTCCTGCTGCTCGTCCCGATCACATTCGGCGCGGTCGCCTACAAGGGCATTACAGACGTCCTTCTGGGCGAGCTCCCGCCCGGGATGACCGGCCCCTTCCTGGTCGGCAGTCTGGCGTCGGGGGCCAGCGCGCTCGTCGCCATCTCCGCACTCCTCGGCTACGTCCGCCGCCACGACTACTCACTTTTCGTCTGGTACAGATTGGCGGCAGCGGCGGCCGTGCTGGTCCTGATCGGGACCGGCGTTCGCTCCGCCGGCTTCTGATGAGGCCGGCAATCGGGTCGAGGCCAGTAGGGCTGGCCGTCGTCGGAGCCCTCGCGATCGCCTTCTCGGGCCTCCTCGTCCGGCTCGCGGACGTCGAGCCGTCGACGGCCGCACTCTATCGCTGCGTCTATGCGCTCCCCTTTCTGCTCCCGCTCGCCCTGCTCGAACGGCGACGGTTCGGGAGACGCGAGCCGGGGCAGCGGCGGTTGGCGTGGATCGCGGGGCTGTTCTTCGCCGCCGACCTCGTCCTCTGGCACCATGCGATCGCTGCGGTCGGCGCAGGTCTCGCGACCGTCCTCGCGAACACGCAGCTGATCGTGGTTGGTATCGCCGCGTGGGCGCTCCTCGGCGAGCGTCCTTCGCGACGGTTGATCGCCGCTGTCCCGCTGGTCCTCGCCGGCTTCGTCCTGATCTCGGGAGCTCTGGGTGCCGACCCGTACGGTGAAGAACCAGCGCTCGGGGTGCTGTTCGGGATTCTCACGGCGATCGCGTATTCCGGATTCCTGCTCGTGCTGCGGGCGGGCAACCGCGACGTGCGCCGGCCGGCGGGGCCGCTGCTGGACGCGACGGCCGCCGCAGCAGCAGGCTCGCTGGTCGCCGGAATCTTCCTGCGCGAGCTCGAGCTCGCGCCGAGCTGGCCGGCCCACGGCTGGCTGCTACTGCTGGCGGTGTCGGCGCAGGTCGTGGGGTGGCTCGTGATCTCGGTCTCGTTGCCCCGGCTCCCCGCCGCGCAGACGGCCCTTCTGCTGACGACCCAGCCCGTCGCAGCAGTCGTCTTCGCGATGCTCCTGTTGGACGAAGATCCCTCGCTCATCCAACTGACGGGGATCGCCCTCGTGCTCGCCGCGATCGCGGGCGCAACGGCCAGAAGGGCCCTGCCGGCAGGCTCAGGCTGATTCGATCGAGGGCTCGAACTCGGCTGCGGTTGTGTCGACAAGAGACTCGAACAGAAGTCAACCGCCGCCACATCACCCCGCGGGGTGGACCGCAGGACCGTCCGAACGACCTGTTGTGCCGCTTCGCATCATTGGCTAGGGTGCCCGATCTTCAGGGGTTGCCGTCCGTTCGCTGGGCGGTGGCGCAGGACGTGGTCGACGCATGGCGTCGTGCTGCGGATGCGAAAAAGAAGGGGGAAACAATGAGGGGAAAGGCACTCAGCCGGGCGCTCGTCGTCGCCGTCGCGCTCGCAGGAATCCTGGCGGTGTCGCCCGCGAGCGTCCCAAGCACGCCTCTCGCGGCTCAGGCCTACGTGGCTCTCGGCGACTGCTCGCCGGGTGCGGACTGGGGCACGCTGCGTCAGGACCTGACTCAGCGCGTGATCGAGCTCGTGAATCAACACCGTGCGGCCCGGGGCCTGGCGCAGCTCCAGGTGTCGACACCGCTGACGAGCTCGGCCATCTGGAAGTCGCGCCACATGGCTCGCTACCAGTACATGGCGCACAACGACCCGGCGCCGCCCGTCGCGCGCGGAGTGGGGGACCGGCTGCTCGCGTGTGGCTATCCTGCCAACAACGCCGGCTGGGGCGAGAACATCGCTTACGGCTATGCCTCCGCCGATGCAGTCATGCAGGGGTGGCTCAACTCGCCGGGCCACCGGTCGAACATCGAGAACTCGAGCTACCGGGCGATCGGTGTGGGTGCGGCCTCGAGCAGCGCGGGCACGCTGTACTGGACGCAGCAGTTCGGCACCACCACTGGCGGTGCCGTCCCGCCGCCGCAACCTCCGGCACCGTCGCCTCCACCGCCGCCTGCCGTCACCTACGCCTGCTCGAACGGGCGCGACGACGACTTCGACGGCAAGGTTGACTATCCGGCCGATCCCGGCTGTACGAGTCCCACCGACACCGACGAGTACAATGCACCGGCGCCGCCGCTGCCTCCGGCACCGCTGCCTCCGGCGCCGCTGCCTCCGGCACCGCTGCCTCCGGCGCCGCTGCCTCCGGCACCGTCGCCTCCACCGCCGCCTGCCGTCACCTATGCCTGCTCGAACGGGCGCGACGACGACTTCGACGGCAAGGTTGACTATCCGGCCGATCCCGGCTGTACGAGTCCCACCGACACCGACGAATTCAACTGGATGGGGTTCCCCTTCTAAGACTGGCTCACCGGAGGCGGGGTGCCGTGCCGGGCGCGGCGCTTCGCCTCGGCGGCTGCGTCTACTTGACATAACGTCCCTTTACGTGCGTTGACCGTTCCGATTGGACATTCGTGTTTCGGCGCGAGAAGGTGACGGGTACAAGCTCGGCCGAGCCTTCTGGGGCTCACCCCACAAATGACGACGATTGACATCGAACATCTCCTGCAGAACGAGGAGATCCGCCAGCTGCTCGACGCGGCCGAGCACGCCGGGTCCGTGCGCTCGGCGGAGGTCGTGGAGATCGTCGAGGCCCACCAGCTCGATCCACTCGAGCACGATGCGCTCTTCCGGGAGCTCGAGCAGCGCGGAATCGAGCTTGCCGACGATCCAAAGCTCGAGGAGCCGGCAGTCGCCCCGGTCGCCGCACCCCAGGAGACGACGACCGATGCCCTCCAGCTTTTCCTGCGCGAGGCCGGCCGACATCAGCTTCTGACGGCTGCCCAGGAGGTCGAGCTCGCGAAGAAGATCGAGCGCGGCGACATGCTCGCCAAGCAGCACATGATCCAGTCGAACCTGCGCCTCGTCGTCTCGATTGCGAAGAACTACCGCAACCAGGGCCTGCCGTTCCTCGACCTGATCCAGGAGGGGACGCTTGGGCTGATTCGGGCCGTCGAGAAGTTCGACTGGCGCCGCGGCTTCAAGTTCTCCACCTATGCGACCTGGTGGATCCGGCAGGCGGTCGCGCGGGCGCTCGCCGACAAGGCGCGGACGATTCGCATGCCGGTGCACATCGTCGAGCGGCTCCAGAAGATGAACCGGGCCGAGCGGACGCTGTGGACCCAGCTCGGCCGGGAGCCGACGCTCGAGGAGATCGCGGAAGAGGCTTCGCTGCCGCTTCAGCAGGCGCTCGAGGTGCGGGCGGCCGCTCGGGCCTCAACGAGCCTGGATCAACCGGTCGGCGAGGCCGAAGACGCGGTCTTCGGCGACTTCGTCGCCGGAGAGGGGCCGCTCCCCGAGGAGGAGGTCGAGGTCTCGCTGCGCAGTCAGGCGCTGAAGGCAGCCCTGGACGCTCTCTCCGAACGCGAGCGCCAGGTCGTGATCCTGCGCTACGGGCTTGCGGACTCGGATCCGAAGACGCTCGAGGAGATCGGTCGGCGGCTCGGTCTGACCCGCGAGCGCGTTCGTCAGATCGAGATCGACTCGCTCAAACGCCTGGCCTCGTTGCGCGAGATGGAGTCCGTCGGGCTGTAATTTTGCGCAAGGTAGAAATCTGCAGAAGCAGATTTCTACCGCGCGAAGATCCCTAAGGTGGGTCGGCGGAGTCGTCCGCTACGGCCAAGGTGTCCCCCTCGCCCCGCCGAAACCGCTCGGTCGGCTGCGCCCGCAGGCGCGCCTCCACCACGCGTTTCTCGGTCTCGAGGAGCACCTCTCACGCTCCGCACGTTTGCTCTCGAGCGCTGCGTCGGCCGCAGCGATCTCGACGCGCAGCCGCTCGACCTCGCGCTCGTCCCTGCATAGGTGGCCTCGCCAAGCCGCCGAAGGCCTCCGCACGCGAGTGCTCGAGCTGCTCGACGTCCTGGGCGAGGAGCGTCAGCCTGCGCCTCGCCGCTGCCCGCGCAGCCAGCGACTCGACCGTGGCGTTCGCACGCTCGCGGATGCCATCGTACGAGCGGACCGCGCGCCTGGCGATCCTGCTCTCGTCGGCCCGGCGTGCGATAGCCGGAAACCCGGTCAGGAGCAACAGGCCGACGACAAGCGCGATCGACCCGAGGAGCGTCCCACCGGTGACGAGAAGATAGACGCCCAGCCCAACCGCCAGCCCGCCGATCAGGAGGAGCGCCGTCGCTGGTGGCACGCCGAAGACAGGCCGGTCGGCCGCCTGCACGTTCACCGTCTGCCGCTCCGCTGCGGGCGTGAGGGACGCGCCGCACCAGCCGCAGGAAGGCATCGCGGCCGGCACTTCGTTTTGCAGGCAGGACAGTGCGTCAGCGTGGTCATCGAGGCGAAAACGGAGCTCGAGCGGACACGGTTCGGCCGCGAAGCGGCCCTGCAGCAATCTCCGCGCGGTCGGAATCCGCTTCCGCAAGTTCCGAGCTTGCGGACGAAAACAGCGCGCTGCCGTCGAACAGGCTGTCACCTTCCGCCCCCAGACGCTCCAGTACCAGCGCATAGGCCTCGTCGAGATGCGGCGGCCGCGCCTGGCGGTGTCCGTCTGAAGCAATGATCGTGGCGAGACCGCGCTCGACGAGATCCCACCCCAGCTCCCGGGAACCAAGGCCGTGGCGGCCGAGGAGCGAACTGGCGTTCACCTGCAGCAGCCAGCCCTGCCCCGCGAGCTCCTCTGCGAGCACCGGACGCGCGAGCACCTCCTCTGCGCGCTCCGGATGGGCGATCACCGGGTGCAAACCGCACTCCACGGCGTGCGCGGCGACGAGGAGCAGCTCCTCGTAGCCGACCCAGAACGGCACCTCGATCAGGACACGATCGGTGCCGCCCAGCGCATAGCGGCGAAGATCCTCGTCCAGGAGCGGCCGGTTCGGAGTCAGCTCGTAGCCGAGCCGCAGCTCGAGCCCTGCTTGAGGCGCCAGCTCGGCGAAGGCGGCCTGGGTCCGCTTTTCGCGGGCCTCCGTCAGAGGCAAGTGTGGCCAGACGTGCGGTGTTGCGAACAGGATGCCAGTGCCCCGGCGAGCGGCTTCACGGCAGAGGACGGCGCCTTCCTCGACCGAGCCGGCGCCGTCGTCCCCGGAGGGACAGACGTGCGAGTGGCAGTCGACGAAGACGGGCCGGCTCATGAACCCGACAGTACCTTCGAGGTTCTCAGGAGCGGAGGTAGAACTCGAGCCCCGGCGCGAAGGCGCGAAGCTCACGGAGAGCGCGTGCCTCGAGCTGACGGACCCGTTCCCGGGTGATGCCGAGGCCCGCACCGACTTCCTCGAGCGTCTGCGGGTGGACGCCGTCGAGGCCGAAGCGGTGCGCGAGAACGTGCCGCATGCGCGGATTCAGTCGGTCGAGCGCCTCCGCGAGCTCTGTCGAGCGGAGGCGGTCCGCCGTCTGGGCGTCAGGGCCGGCCGACTGCGTGTCCTGGATGAGGTCGCCGTAGAGACTCTCGCCGTCCCCCACCGGAGTCTGGAGGCTCACCGGATCCTCGACGAGCTCCAGGAGCTCCCGGACGCGCTGCTCGGTGAAGCCGCTCTCGGTCGCGATCTCGTCCAGCTTCGGGTCGCGGTTGAGCTTCTGGGCGAGCACTCGCCGCGAGCGAGTGACGCGGCGGACCTGGTCGGCGACGTGGACGGGAAGCCGGATCGTGCGCCCCTGCTCGGCGAGCGCACGGGTGACAGCCTGGCGGATCCACCAGGTCGCATAGGTCGACAGCTTGAAGCCCAGCTTGTAATCGAACTTCTCGACTGCGCGGATCAACCCGAGGTTTCCCTCCTGGATCAGGTCGAGCAGTGGAACGCCGGCCTTGGTGTAGTTGCGTGTGATCGACATCACCAGGCGCAGGTTCGACTCGATCAGCTTGCGCTTGGCTGCCTCGTCACCGTCATCCTTGCGGCGCGCGAGCTCCCGCTCCTCCGCAGGTGTGAGCAGGCGGCCGTCACCGATCTGCCGGACGTAGAGCTTGAGAGGATCCTGTGAGGGAGCCGGGGTCTCGGCCTGCTCCGTCTCCTCCCCACCCTCGGGGGCGGCAGGGTCGTCGAGCGCGGGCAGCAGCTCGAGGACGGGCTCGTGGGCGTCTTCCGGAAGCGGCTCGGCAGTATTCGAGGAGTCCACTGTGCACGCTCTATCGGCTCCGGTCGCGCGCAGCTTGAGGATCGCGAATGCCGCCGCACGCCACCCTCGACGGCGGGAAGCGGAACTTTCCTAACTTCGTCGAAACACCTTTCGTCTACCCTTCGCAAGTCGGAAATACCGACAAGTCGGAAAAAGAAGCCGAGGATCGCCTGCATGTGTGGAATCGCCGGATACAGCGTCAGTCTCCAGTCGAGCGTGAACCGCACGCTCGCCGCGCAGGCGCTATTGGCCGGGATCGCTGAGCGGGGCGCTGACGCGGTCGGGTACGCGTACCGGGACCCGGGCGGCGAGATCAGTGTGCACAAGCGCCGATCCGGAGCGACCGCCCTGCTCGAGGAGCTGCGCATTCCCGCCGGTGCCACGCAAGCCCTCGTGCACGTCCGCGACTACACCAAGGGTCACCCACGGATCGAGGCCAACAACCATCCGATCCGACACGGTGCTGTTGTCGGCATCCACAACGGGATCATCGTGAACGACGAAGAGATCTTTGCCCGGTACGGCTTCGAGCGAGCTGAGCCAGAGATGACCGTGGACTCCGAGGCGATCTTCGCGCTCGCCGAGCACTCGGAAGGCAGCTCCGAGGCGCTCGAGGAGCTGCATGGAGCAATGGCGACGAGCTGGCTCGACGAACGGCAACCTGCCACGGTGTTCGTCGCACGCGCCGCCGGCCGGCCCCTGTGGATCGGCACTGCAAGCCAGGAGGTCTTTTTCGCCTCAACTCGCGACGCCCTCGACGTGCTCGAGCGGACGCTTCGTCTGACGCTTCGCAAGCGCGAAGTAGACGAGGGAGCGCTGCTGCGCGTGGAGGAGGGCCGCGTGGCTGCAGTCGAACGGTTCGTGCCTGACCGCTCGTACGTCGAGGAGACGGTCCTTCCCTCGGTACGCGCACCGCACGAGGGACAGTCGTGCCTCCGGCGGCTCGCCGCGATCGCACTCGCGACCGCGTGATCGCAAGGGCCTAGCCCACGACGCCGTCTGCCGCGACGGGCGCCCCCTCGTCGAGCAGCCGCTCGCGGACGAGGAACTGGAAGGCGGCCCAGGCAGGCTGCACGTCGATCATCCGGTAGACCTGCCATTCGGTCAGGAGTGACCCGTCGCCGAGACGCGCCTCCTTCCAGTCGTCCATCTTCGGCAACCGGCCGAGCCTGCGCGCGAGGGCGGCACCCTGCTCCACGGCCCGCTCCAGACGCTCCTCCCCCACCGGCACGTCGAAACCGGCCTCGCGTAGGGCATGCGCGAGCGAGCCGAACGTGTGCCACAGAAGCGACTTCGAGGGCATCGATCCCTTCCGGGCATCGAGGTCCCGCGCGGTGGGCGTACGGTCGAGCTCCTCGCCGAGAGCACGCAGCTGGCCGAGCAGCTCGTCACGCGTGGCGAAGCGCCTCGGCACGAGTCCCGCCTGCCGCTTCGCCGCGTTCCAGCTGCCGAAGTGCTCGATCACGGTCTGAGGGTGAACCGTCGTCTCCGCGTCGGCAGCGAATTCCCGCATCGTCGGAGATCGCCCCAGCCGCTCCGCGCACTCGCGCAGCTGCTCGAGGATCTGCTCGTTCGTGTAGCGCTTCCGGATTCCCGCCTGGAACTCGGCGAGGGCCACCGGGTCGATGCCCGCCACCGCTGGGTGGCGGCGAGGACGTGCCATGCAACCAGTGTAGAGCAAAATAGAGAACTTGCAAGGACGGCCTATCGGTTCCAGGTCAGCTTAGGAGACGGCGAACAGCTTGCGGCGAAGCTCCGCGTGGTCGACGAGCGATTCGTCCGGCAGGATCCGTTCGAGCGCGGACACACAGCGAGGGCAAAACTGCGTGCCGGCTGCCCCGCGCAGCTCGACGAGCGCCTCCTCCGGGGGCCTGGCCGCGCGGTAGATCCGAGTCGTCACCATCGAGTCGAGCGCGTCCGCCACGTGGATGATTCGGGCACCGAGCGGGATCTCCTCGCCCAGCAGCTGATCGGGATAGCCGGTCCCGTCGAAGCGCTCGTGGTGATGTCGGATCGCCGGGACTGCATCGTTCAGGAAGCCGAGACGGGCGATGAACCGCGCGCTCTCGTCTGCGTGACGCTTCATCAGGCTCCACTCCTCCTCGCTGAGGCCGGCCGGCTTGAGCAGGACCGCGTCGGGGATCGCAAGCTTGCCGATGTCGTGGAAGAGGGCCGCGTAGCCGAGCAGATCGAGCTCGGCCTGAGAAAGCTCGAGCTCACGGCCGAGGGCAAGCGCGAGCTGCTGGACCCGACGCGAATGGCCAGCTGCGTCGCGGGCGTCGACAGTCGCCGAAAGGCTCTCCATCGCTGCGGTCGAGCGCTCCTTCAGGAGCCGGTTCGCTTCCTCCAGCGAGACGTTCTGGGTGTGGATCGTCTCCGCCGCGTGGCGGAGCTTCTGGGCGCTCTTCCGCGTGCGCGCGAGGTAGGCCTCCTGGGTCTTGCGCATCAGGAGAAGCGGCACGGCGAAGACGGCAAGGGCATAGAGGCCGACGGCGTGGTAGGCAAGCGTGATCACACCGCCGATGAACCCGTAGACGACATAGTGCGGCGCGAGCCAGAGGAACCGTTCCTGCCAACCGGGCCGCCAGGACTCTCGGCTCTCAAGCGAGACGGCGAACGCGAAGAGGCCGGTGTGGACGACGAAGTACGCCGCGCCGGCGGCGAGTCCCGTAAGAACGGTGGCGAGCTCGGCGAGGCCGCCGGTGATGCCGGTGGAGAAGACCAACGTGGCAGCCAGACCCGACAACGTCAGAGCGCCGGTGTTGAAGAGCACGTTGTAGACCGTCGGCCTGCGCGCGCTCCAGTCGACGAGGGCGGTTGCGAGCGCGATCGCGAGCGCGACACGGGAGCCGAACATCGCTGCGCCCGCGAGTGCGCCGACCGCGCTGACCGAAATCGCGCCGTCGTCGAGCTCGAGGGCGAGCGCCTGCCCCACTCCCACGAGCGCCACGATCGCCAGCATGCCGACGACATCTGTCGATCCGCCGAAGAGCAGTCCGGCCACTCCAGCCGCGATCCCCAGCATGCTCACCGAGCCGACCACGACTCGGAGCGGACGGGAGAGCTGAAGGAACCGTGGGGCGGCTGTGGTACGCCGCGTGTGCGGGTGCTCCCGTGCGGGCGCTCGCTCGACGGTGGTCACGACCGAGGTCCGATCGCTTTCTTCCTCCGGCACGGCGACGAGACGCTCGCTGTGGGAGAGCGCCTTGTGGAGTGGCTCTGAGCTCGCGCCGAGCACGCGGTTGCGCCCTTGGAGCTTCGCGCGGTAGACGGCCAGATCGGCTTGGTGCACCAGCGCGTCCGGGTCCTGGGCGTCCGTGGGGTAGGAAGAGATTCCGATGGAGACGGTCGCGCAGATCGGCTCGCTCGACGTCTCGACGTCGAAGCGCCGGTCGGCGACGGCACGCCGGATCCGCTCCGCGATCACCATCGCCTCCTCGGGAGGCGTCTCCGGCAGGAGGATGCTGAACTCCTCGCCGCCGAAGCGTGCCGGCACGTCGTAGTGGCGCAGCTCTGCGCGGAAGATGTCGGCGATGCCCCTGAGCACGGCGTCCCCGGCGAGATGGCCGTAATTGTTGTTGATCTCGCGAAGCAGGTCGAGGTCGGCCATGATCAGCGACAACGGCCGCTCGAAGCGCTCTGCCCGGCCGATCTCCTCCGTCAGCGCCAACGAGAAGTGCCGCGCGTTGAAGAGCCCGGTCTTCGGGTCGACGCGCGCCTCGGCCTGGAGCTGTGGCACCGAGAGCGCGCGGTGGATCAGCAGGAGCGGCGCGAGAGCGAACGCGACCAGCCACAGGTTCGAGTGCCAGAACGTCGCGAACACGACCCCGAGGGCCGTGAGCACGAGATCGGTCCAGAGCCACTGGCCGTCGAAGAGGCCGATCTCGCGGAAGCTCGTGCCTCGCGCGAGATGGACCATGCCGACGAGGACCAGGTGGTTGAGAGCGACGAAAACGGCGCACGCCGCCGCGCCTGCAAGTGCGGTCTCGACGCCCCCGCTCCCGGCGAGCAATTCGGGACCGGCCACGACCCTTGCCGCGCCCCAAGCCCCGAGCGTCGCGAGGGTGTAGTTGAAGATGTTGAAACTCTGCATGTACCAGGGATAACGCTCCTTCAGCCACTCCGGCAGGTTCGTCACGACGCCCATCAGGATGAGGAGCTCGGGCGGTAGGATCAGCGCGCCCGCGACGAGGAACACGATCGACGCGTGGTAGGCGCGCTTGCTGCCCGGGACACGGACGAGGAAAAGGTGAGAGGCGGCGGCGGCCGCCGCAAGGACGCCGAACGAGATCCACGAATCGACTGGCACTCCCCCGGCGAGACTCGGCAGGAGCGGCACCGCTGCGGCGGCCGTCGCAAGGCCGAGCAGCGTGAGAAACGCGAGCGCGCGCGTCGGCAAGTTGGAGCGCGACTGGTCGAGGCGATCCTCGCGCGTCACCGCCGCGTCGCTGCTCATCGGGTACTCCTCACCGCCGTACTCCTTCACCACGGAAACCGCTTTGTTGAGGCCGACCTGTAACTCATGAGGTCGCGGCGGTCACACTGGGGCTCAACGTAGCGCGCGGCCGGTGGAGGGTCATCCCCCGTTCGAGGGGCGCCCCGTGACGCCGGGGCGCGTGAGGTCGATCGGGTCCTGCTACTCGTTCCAACTGCTCTCGTTCCAGCTGCTCTCGTTCCAGCTGCTCTCGTTCCAGCTGCTCTCGTTCCAGCTGCTCTCGTTCCAGCTGCTCTCAGACCAGGTGGACTCAGTCCAGGTCGAGGCCGCCCACGTGGGGTTTGCCGCCACGTAGGTGTTCCAGGCGGCACCGTCGAAGCTCCTGGCACCCCCCGTCCCCAGAACGAAGGCGTACAGATTGGCGTTTGGGTTCGGCGGAGCCGAGATCCGCGTCGCGGCCGCTGCGTCGATCTCGCCGACGCCGCCCTTCCAGCCCTCCGTGGGCAGTGCCCGCACCGTCAGCATCAGCGCGCCCTTCACCTGATCGGGCGACCAGTCGGGATGCCGGGCGAGGATCTGGGCCGCTGCGCCCGCGACGATCCCCGAGGAGAACGACGTGCCGGACATCCACATGTAGCCCGAGGTGAGAACGCGCTCGGGCAGAGTCGTCGGAAGCGTTGCGCGCGTAGGCACCGGGCTGACCAGGTACCGGCCGGGAGCCGAGACATCCGGCTTGGCGAAGCCGAGCACCGAGTGACCGTGGGCCGACCACGTCGGAACCGTGTCGTCCGAGGCGATCGTCGTCCCGTATTGGTCCACCGCGCCGACGGTGATCACGAAGGGATCGCTGCCGGGCGCCTTGATCCTGACGGGTCCGGTGCTCGAGCCATAGTTGCCCGCAGCTGTGACGACGACGACGTCGTTGAACCAGAGCCGCTCGACCGCGTGGTTCAGCGGGTCGTGATTCGAGTTGGTGACGTCAGCCCGCGACAGCGAGAAGTTCGCGACGCGGATGTTGTACTGCGCCTTGTTGGCGATGATCCAGTCGGTGGCTGCGATCACGTCGCTCACGCTCGACTGGCCGTGCTCGTTCGAGGTCCGGATCGAGACGATGGGCGCGTTCGGAGCCGCCCCTTGGTGACCGACCCCGCTACCCGCGGCGAGACCGGCGACCATCGTGCCATGACCCTGCCCGTCACCCGAGGCACCCGCCGAGCACAGCGAGCAGATCACCGTCTGGGCGACGACACGCGAGCCGAAGTCGTCCAGCAGCGACGAGTCGACGCCGCTGTCCACGATCGCGATCGCAGGCGCCTGGGGCGCCGGCGACTGGGGCGTGCCCCACAGGCCCTCTACGGCTATCGTCTGCCGCCACATCTCGCTGTCCTGGTACGTCGCGCTGCGAACCGCCGAGTCGCGCGTGATCGATAACCCGGCGGATTTCGCGGCGAGCTGTAGAAGCTGCGCACCGGTGACCTCGGCCGCGACGCCGGGAACGACGCCGAACTCCCGCTTCACCTTTCCGGAGTGCCTCTTGACGGCGTCGCGGGCCTCCGCCCCATCGTCACCGCCCTCCTGCTCGACGATGACCGAGAACTTCTGGCCGGGCTGAGCCGCAGCCGCCTCACGAAGACTCTCGGGGACGTAGGCACCCCCGCTGCTCTGCGCGAGACCTCCCGCCGGAAGAGCGAGTGCCAGCATCGCCATGCAGGTCATCGCCACTCCGCGGCCGTCCTTGCCGCAGAGAGCTACGTTGCCGCGAGTGCCGCTCGTCGATCTGGCCATCGTTCTCCTTCACCGCGCCGAGGGCGCGAGCCGCAATACCGTGCACACCGGAGTCCGTACGCCACGTCGAGCTCCTCGTTCGTAAGACCTCGCAGACCGTAGGCGCCTTTCCTGGGCGGCTCCTCCCCCCTTCGGGTGGCGCGCTGAAGAGTTCACTCGAACGAGGGATCATCGGCGACGGGTAGGCTCGACTCTTCGATGAGCGCCCGCCTGGCCGTCGCATCGCTCGCCGCTCGCGCGGCGGCGCGTCTCTCGCGCCTGGCGGGAACCGGCGGCGGGACGACCTTGCCGGGCAAGCTTCTCTGGAAGCTCGATCCGGCGGCGATCGACGCGCTCGCGGCCCGACTTCCGCACGGGGTCGCCCTCGTCTCCGCCACGAACGGCAAGACGACCACGACGGCAATGGCCGCCGAGATTCTCGGCGACGGGCACAGGCTTGCGTGGAACAGCTCCGGTGCGAACCTCGTCTCCGGGATTGCCTCAACGCTCCTCGCGTCGCCGGACGCGGAGCTCGGGCTGCTCGAGGTAGACGAGGGGGCGTTGCCCGAGGTGGTCCAGCGCGTGCGCCCGCGAGCACTCCTGCTCGGGAACCTCTTCCGAGACCAGCTCGACCGCTACGGGGAGCTCGAGCACGTCGTCGAGCGCTGGCGCAAGACGGTCCGCCGGCTGGACGCGGAGACGACGCTCGTCCTCAACGGGGACGATCCTCAGGTGGGTGACCTCGCGCGCGAGCGGAGCGACGCCGTGACCTATGGGCTCGACGATCCCGCCCAGGCTCGCCCCGCGCTCCAGCATGCGGCCGACTCGCGCTACTGCGTCCGCTGCGCCCGGCCCTACGAGTTCGCCGCGGCGTACGTCGGTCACCTGGGCGACTACCGCTGCCCGGCGTGCGGCCACGCGCGCCCGGAGCTCCAGGTCGTCGGCAGGTCGATCGAGCTGCGAGGGCTCGAGAGCGCGTCGTTCGAGCTCGTGACACACGCGGGACAGACGCGGGTCCGGTTGCCGCTCCCGGGGCTCTACAACGTCTACAACGCCGTGGGCGCCGCGGCGCTCGCCCAGGTGCTCGGTGCGTCGCTCGAGGAGATCCGAGCTGGGCTGGAGCGCTTCGGCGCGGCCTTCGGGCGGTTCGAGCGTATCGCGGCCGGCGACAAGACGCTCCTGGTCCTGCTGATCAAGAATCCGGCCGGGGCGAACGAGGTGATCCGTACGCTGCAGGACGGAGGCGTGCCACCGCTCCTGCTCGTCGCGCTGAACGACGCCATCGCCGACGGCAAGGACGTCTCGTGGATCTGGGACGTCGACCTGGAACCGCTTCTCGCGCGAACAGAGCGCCTCATCGCCTCCGGAGAGCGCGCCGCGGAGCTCGGCGTCCGCTGCGTCTACGGCGGGCTGCCGGAGGCGTCACTCGAAGTCGAGCCCGATCTCGAGCGGGCACTGGACCGAGGTCTCCAGCTGACCCCGGAACGCGGTGAGCTCGTCATCCTCCCCACCTACACCGCGATGCTCGCCCTGCGGCATCTCTTCACCGAGCGGGGGCTCGTCAAGCCCTACTGGGAGCGGTCGTGAAGATCAGGGTCGGCCACCTGTACCCGGACTATCTGAACATCTACGCCGACCGCGGGAACATCGCAGTGCTCTCGCGCCGCGCGGCGTTGCGCGGGCATGAGCTGGGGGTGGCCTCCGTCTCCGTCGGTGAGGAACTCCAGCCGGGAGAGCACGATTTGCTCTATATCGGGGGAGGCCAGGATCGCGAGCAGGCCCTCGTCGCGCCGGATCTCGCTGCGAAGGGGGAGGAAGTGAGGGAAGCGGTGGCGGCAGGGACGGCTCTGCTCGCTGTCTGCGGCGGCTACCAGTTGCTCGGCCGAGGCTACTCCGGCCGTCACGACGTCGACATGCCCGGCGTCGGGCTCTTCCCGCACGAGACCGTCGCGGGCGACCGGCGCATGATCGGCGACGTGCTGCTCGAGTGCGAGCTCGAGCCGGGTGTGCGGCGAACGCTTGCCGGCTTCGAGAATCACGCCGGTCGCACGCGGCTCGACCCTGGCGCGAAGCCACTCGGTCGCGTCATCGCCGGCTTCGGTAACGACGGCGAGTCAGGCTACGAAGGTTGCCGCGTCGGGCGGGCCGTCGGCACCTACCTCCACGGGCCGCTGCTGCCCCGCAACCCGTGGCTCGCGGACTGGGTCCTGTCCCAGGCGCTCGCCCACGCGAGCGGCGGCGAGCCCCCTGAGCTCGAGCCGCTCCCCGACCGGCTCGAGGCGGAGGCTCACGCCGTCTCAGCGCAGCGAGCCAGAGACCGTGGCGGCCGCCTCTAGGACCGGATGCCCTCGTGCTGCACGTGCCGAATCAATCTCAGGGAATCCACAGGGCTCCCAGGTACACGGCGGGGTCGCCGGGCCGCCAGCGTGCGAGAAACCGCTGGATCGGCGGGTGCAGCACGATCCCCTCCAGGTCCTCGGTGGAGAAGAGCCGGTGCCCCCGCACCGCCTCGTCTTGCGAGACGACGAACTCGAGCGAGCCATCGACGTCGCCCGCGAAGATGACGTGGATCACGTGCTTGGACACGAGGCTGCGCTCCGGGGAGATCGAGTCCACGATCGCGACAGGACCCTCGAACGGTGGTGGCTCGATGCCGACCTCCTCCGCGATCTCGCGGTCCAGAGCGTCGATCAGGCTCTCGCCGGACTGGACGCCGCCACCCGGCAGCAGCCACGCTTCCCGTCCCCGCTTCACGTGGCGGCAGAGGAGCACGCGGCCGTCCCAGCGCAGGATCGCCGAGACGCGCACCCTGGGCTCTGCTCGCATCGCCGACCTACGTCCGCGACGAGCCGAAGCCGCGGACGCCGCGCTCCGCGGCCGGAAGCTCGTCGACCTCGATGAGCTCGACTTCAGGCACCTCCATCACGACGAGCTGCGCGATCCGCATGCCCGCCTCGATCGTGAAGCTCTCGCTCCGATCCGTGTTGAGAAGGACGACTCGAAGTTCCCCCCGGTAGCCGGAGTCGACCAGGCCAGGCGAATTCACCACGGTGATGCCGTGCCGGGCGGCGAGCCCGGAGCGCGGCTGCACGAACCCCGCGTAACCCTCCGGCAGGGCGACCGCCAGGCCCGTACCGACCGTCACGCGCTCGCCCGGCCCGAGCACGACCGGCTCTACCGCTGCGAGGTCGAGTCCCGCGTCGCCCGCGTAGGCTCGCTCCGGGATGGTCGCGTCCTCGCGCAGGCGAGCGATCCGCAGCTCGATCACGTCGTTTCCGCTTCACGAAAACGATAGATCGCATCCGCAACCACGTAGGGCGCAAATCTCGCGATCTCTCGTCGTGGCAGCCTGGCGCGAATGAGAACCCCATCCTTGCCGTCCTCGCGCTCCTCGATCGGTGCGCCAAGTGCATAGAGCTCGGCGAGCTTCCCCCCCTGGTCGTACGGCAGCAGCAGGCGGACGTCCTCATACCGGTCGGCGAAGCGGGCCGCGACTCGATCGCGCAGATCCTTCACCCCTTCGCCGGTCGCGGCTGCGACGTGCAGGGCGCCGGGAAAGCGGTTGGTGAGCCGCCGCCGTCCTAGCGGGTCGACGAGATCGATCTTGTTCAGGACGAGCTCGACGGGGACGTCGTCGGCGCCGATTCCGCTCAGCACCGACTCGACCGACTCGATCATCTCGTCCAGCCGGTCTTCCGACGCCGAGGCGTCGACGACGTGGAGTAGGAGATCGGCCACGAGCGTCTCCTCCAGCGTCGACGAGAACCCTTCGACGAGCTGCGTCGGCAGCCGCCGGATGAAGCCGACGGTGTCGGTCACGAGATAGTGCTTGCCGTCGTGGTCGTAGCCGCGTGTGGTCGGGTCGAGCGTCTCGAACAGGCGATTCTTCACGGAGACATCGGCGCCGGTGAGCGCGTTCAGCAACGTCGACTTGCCGACGTTCGTGTACCCGGCCAGCGCGACGATCGGCGTGCCGCTGCGCCCGCGCGCCTTGCGCCGCAGACCTCGCTGCTTGCCGAGTTCCCGCAGCCGGCGGCGCAGGAACGAGATCCTCCTGCTAGCGAGGCGACGGTCGGTCTCGAGCTGCGACTCCCCGGGACCGCGCGTGCCGACGCCGGCACCGAGAGCGCCGGTGCCGCCGCCGAGGCGTTCGAGGTGCTTCCACATCCCACGCATGCGCGGCAGGTTGTACTCGAGCTGCGCCAGCTCGACCTGGAGCTTGCCCTCGGCGCTCGTGGCGTGCTGCGCGAAGATGTCGAGGATCAGCTGCGTACGGTCGACCACGCGGGAGTCGAGCGCGTTTTCGAGCGCGCGCTGCTGGGTGGGGTCGAGCTCGTCGTCGACGAGGAGTACCTCCGCGCGCGCGGCGGCATGCGCCTGCCTCAGCTCGTCCAGCTTTCCCTTGCCGACATAGGTGCGCCGATCCGGGTGCGGGCGCTGCTGCACCAGCTCGTCGACAGGCTCGACGCCCGCTGTGCGAGCGAGCTCGCGCAGCTCGCTGAGCGCCTCGTCGGCGTCGGCCCCTTTCGAGAGGACCGCGACCACGAACCCCCGCTCGGGCTCCACGCCCGCGGCGGTGGGTTCGGGCCGGCGCGTCGTCACACCGAGGATTGTGCCACGCTTGCCACCATGCCACCTCTCGCCGACCGACTCGCGAAGCGAACGCTCGAGCTCGTGAACATCCCTTCCGAGAGCCGCCACGAGAGCGAGATCGCGGCCTACGTCGCTGACGCGCTCGACTGGAGGCCGACGTGGCGAAGCGGAGAGACGCTCTGGTACGACGCCGGCGTCGGGACCCGTCCTCTCATCGTGCTCGCCGGGCATCTGGACACAGTGCCGAGCCAGCAGAACGTGCCCGGGCGGCTCAGCGATGACGCCGTCGTCGGCCTCGGTGCGAGCGACATGAAGGGCGGTCTTGCGGTCATGATCGAGATCGCCCGTGCGTGGGCGGACCTGCGGACGACGCCCGAGCACGATCTGGCGTTCCTGTTTTTTCCGAGGGAGGAGCTGCCGGCGTCGGAGAGCGCACTACCCGAGTTCTTCGACTCCGTGCAACGTGTGCACGAGGCGGCCCTCGCGATCCTGCTCGAGCCCACCGATGTGACGATCCAGGCCGGCTGTCTCGGGAACCTGAACGCGCTATTCCACTTCCACGGGGTCAGCGGGCATTCAGCACGCCCGTGGACGGCGGAGAACGCGATCGAGAAGGCGCTCGAGGGGCTCCGCCCCATCGCCGCGATCGAGCCCCGCCCGGTCGAGCTCGGCGGGCTCAAGTTCACCGAGGTGGTGAGCCTTACGCAGATTCAGGGAGGGATCGCCTCGAACGTGATCCCCGACCGCGTCACTGCAAACGTGAACTTCCGCTACGCACCAGACCGCTCGCCGTCCAGCGCAGAGGCATATCTCCGCAGCCTGATGCCGTCCGGAGCCACCTACGAGGAGGCCGGCGACTCGCCGCCAGCACGTGTCGTCACGGACTCGCCGCTCGTGCAGCGGCTGCGTGCCACGAGCGACCTCGCGCTCGAACCGAAGCAGGCATGGACGAACGTCGCCGACTTCACCTCCCGCGGCATCGACGCCGTCAACTTCGGGCCCGGTGCGACCCGCTACGCACACCGTCGCGACGAGCAGGTCGAGATCGCCGCCCTGGAGCGTTGCTTCGTCTCCCTCTGGGACTTCCTCACCGGTAGCGTCTGAAACACGTGCCCATCTCACCAGTGCTCGAGCGCCAGACGACGTATCCGTTCGTGCGGTTGAACGAGGCGGCGCGTCGGGTGGAGATGCGAGGGGTCGAGGTGATCGACTTCGGGATGGGCGACCCACGCGAGGCGACGGATCCGCTGATCCGGGATGCCCTCGTGTCCGGCTTGCGCGAGCGGATGGGCTATCCCCTCGCCCAGGGGCTGCCGGAGCTGCGGGAGGCGATCGCGCGGTGGGCGCAACGTCGGTTCGACGTCGGGCTCGACTCCGACACGCAGATCATCCCCACGCTCGGCAGCAAGGAGGCGATCTTCAGCTTTGCGCAGGTCGTCGTCGATCTCGAGCGCGGGAAGGACACGGTCGCCTACACAGAGCCCGGCTACCCGGTGTATGAGCGAGGCGCGCTCTTTGCGCATGCGCGGCCGCTCGCACTGCCGTTGCGGGAGGAGAACCGCTTCATGCCCGACCTGGACGCGATTGACGAGGAAACTTGGGGTCGCCTCGCCGTCTTCTGGGTCAACTATCCGAACAATCCGACCTGCGCGACCGCTCCGCTCGCCTTCTACGAGCGGCTCGCTGGGCTCGCCCGCAAGTACGGCTTCGTCGTGGCCTCCGACGAGGCCTATACCGAGCTCTTCTTCGGCGAGCCGCCCGCGTCCGCGCTGCAGGGGGGCGACCTGACGAACGTCACCGCCTTCAACACGCTCTCGAAGCGCTCCTCGATGACCGGGTACCGCAGCGGCTTCGTTGCGGGCGATCCCGAGCTGATCGCTGCACTGCGCGCCTTTCGGCCGGCCGTTGGCACGACGCCCCAGGAGTTCGTGCAGCGCGCCTCGGTCGCGGCGTGGAGCGACGAGGCGCACGTCGAGCGGACGCGGAAGCTCTACGGTCGGAAACGTTCGCTCTTCCTCGAGTTCTTCGCGCGCAAGGGCGTGCGCGTCGCCGGCAGCGAGGCGACGATGTACCTCTGGCTCGAGGTTCCAGGGGCGGAAACCTCGGAAGGCTTTGCGGAGGGCTTGCTCGAGCACGGCGTGCTCGTCGCGCCCGGCTCCTATCTCGGCGCCACCGGCGAGGGATATTTCCGCCTCGCGCTGGTGCCGTCCGAGCAGGACTGCCGCCGCGCGATCGAGATCCTCGAGGAGGTGCTATGACGTCGCGTGCCTTCGGCCCGCTCTCATGACCCCCGAGCGGGTCGAGGAGATCGTCGCGCAGCTCGATCGGGGTGAGCGTCGGGTCGCATCGCCGGTCGATGGCGAGTGGGTGGTGGACGTCGAGGCGAAGGAGGCGATCCTCGCGTTTTTTCGCCTGCGCAAGGTGGAGCCGATGGAGGTCGGCGGCTTGCACTTTCTCGACAAGATCCCGGTCAAGACCGACTATGCCGAGCGTGGCGTTCGGGTCGTCCCGCCCGGCGTGGCGCGCTACGGATCGTTCCTGTCGGAAGGCGTCGTCCTGATGCCGGGGTACGTGAACATCGGCGCCTGGGTCGGGCCGCGGACGATGGTCGACACGTGGGCGACGGTCGGGTCCTGCGCCCAGATCGGCGCGGATGTCCACCTCGCGGGCGGCGTCGGGATCGGCGGCGTCCTCGAGCCGCCGAACGCCCGGCCCGTGATCGTCGAGGACGGAGCTTTCGTCGGCTCGCGCTGCATCGTCACGGAGGGCGTCCGCGTCGGCGCAGGCGCGATCCTCTCCGCCAACGTCTCCCTCACTGCGAGTGTCCCGATCATCGACGTCACGGGCCCTGAGCCGGTGGAGCAGCGGGGCTTCGTACCGCCGCGGGCCGTGGTCGTCCCCGGGACGCGGCCGAGGCAGTTCCCGGCGGGGACCTACCAACTCGACTGCGCGCTGATCATCGGGTGGCGCCGCGAGTCCCACGACGAGCGGCTCAGCCTGAACGAAGCCCTGCGCGAGTTCGAGCTCGCAGTGTGACGTCCGGTTGGGTTCGCCGGGGGCTTGAAGCGGGCCGGCAAGACGCCAGCGTTACGGCAGGTAGTCGCCGCGGGCAATCTCCACGGCCGGGCCGCGCAACGTCGCCACGTCCTCCGAGTCGATCCCCACCTCGAGCTCGCCTCCAGGCATCCGCACCGTCACCGGGCTGTCGCACCAGCCGTTCACGATCGCGGCGGCAGCGACCGCTACGGCGCTGGAGCCCGAGGAGCTCGTCTCCCCCGCTCCGCGCTCCCAGACGGCGGCCGTCAGTGCCCGGGGCCCGTCGACCCGGACGAGCTGGACGTTCGTGCGGTCTGGGAAGCGCGGGTGTCGCTCGATCTGGGGGCCCAGGCGGAGCAGGTCCTCACGGAGCGGGTCCCGTCGGAGCACGGCGTGCGGATTCCCGACCGAGACGATCGTCAGCTCGACCCGCTCGTTGGGAAGCTCGATCGTCTCCGTCTCGCCCACCTCCACTGGCCCGAGGTCCATCTCCACGAGCCCGTCGGTCATCCGGGCCGCATATTCCCGCCCGGCGGTGCGAACGGTCACCGTGTCGACGCCATCGCGGCGCGCGAGCCAGGCGGCGGCGATCCGGGTCCCGTTGCCGGAGAACTCGGCCTGCGACCCGTCCGGGTTCCAGATCGTGACGTCCGTGCCGTCGACCTCGAGCACGCCATCCGAGCCGATCCCGTAGCGAACGTCGCAGAGCTGCCGGGCGAGCTCGGCGTCGACCCGCTCCTCAACGAGCAGGTAGGTGTTGCCGAGCGCGTGCCACTTAGAGAAGCGCACGGAGATTATCCACATGTTGAGGGCGCACTCCTCTCGCAGAATACCGCCGCCCCGGGTGTGCCCTCCGCGCTTTCGAGCCCAACCCAAGCACACATCGATCCCCTGCTAGCCGACGAACTGGAGAGCCACTTTGCCTAGCCCGAATGTAGGACTCGCTGCGCGTTCTGTCGCGCTCAACCGCCGTTACGGTCTCGGCCAGTTCGCGCCGCAGCCCGCCAGAAAACCGGTCGTGCCTGCCTCTGTCCGGCCGGGGGCGCCGGTTGCGCCGAACTTCGAGGCGTTGTTGGCGCAGCTCGCAGGTGGCCAGCGAGAGCGTTCCGAGGAGGAGTGGAACACACTGCTGGGCGCGCGGACGAAGCCGTTTGTCGACGCGATCGACAACAGCACGCTCCAGGCGCGGGCGTTCAACGAATACAACTTCGAGACCAAAGACCGCACCCGCTGGGGCCGTCTCAAACGCGACCTCCGCGTCCTCCCCACCGCGATCGACCCGACCGAAGCCAAGACAGCGCGTGACCGAGAAGTCGCCCGGACAGGCGGCGGCACACCAGCCGCCGTCAAAGACCACCAGAAACGGATGGCAGCGCTCAAGACAGACGCGAAAGCGCACGGAGTCACTCCTCCCGAAGACGCGATCACAGCCAGCCGTCGCATCCGCGCCATCGACCTCGACGTGAATCGGCTCAGCAAGAAGAAAGGCGAGAGCTCACCTCCGAGGAGAAAGCCCGGGCGGCGTTCCGCACCTACGCCAAAGCGTTCCCGACACGCACCCACACCTGGCAGAAACGCTTCAGCGCCGGTGCCGACGAAGACCGCTGGCAGTCCTACTACGAAGACATGCGCGCCGAAATCTACGAGCCCTACGCACGGCTCGAGCTCACCTGGGACAACTGAGCAAGCGAACACATGAACCGATCCTTCGCCCCCACCACCCACCGGAACTGCTCACCCAAGACACCTGTCGGCAGCCCTGGACGCCGCCCGGAGACAGCGTCAAGGAAACGCCGCTCCACCGCGGCCTTTTACAGCCTCCAAAACGCCGCGGTACAGCGGCCTTATAACCCAACGCTAAAATGCCGCGCTCAGACGCGTAAAATGCCGCGCTACCGCGGCCACGCATTATTAGAGGCAACAGTAAAACCTTGAACGACAACATGAGCAAAAACCACGTGACACCAGAAGCACACCGCTAGATGCCCGCAAGACGCCGCAACGGACGCCCCGACTGTGCCGGCAAACTCCGCAACGGCTCACCCTGCAACAACGCCGCCAAACCAAACTCCAACCTCTGCGGCCGCTGCCAATACCGACAAGAACACGAACACGAACTGTTCGACCCAGCCCCCATCCACCTCGAGCAGCAACCCGAGCCGGCCGAAGACAACCGGATCACCGCCGACCGGTTCCGCGCCCAACTCGCAGACGACCTCGCCGAAGACTACGACCTCGCCGTCGCAACCCTCAAAGCCGCAATGACCACCTCAGGCAAACGCGGATACGCCACCTGCCCCGCCTGCAAAATCCGGGTGCCCGTCGACATCCCCGACAACGGCGCCCGCGTCCGCGCCGTCCAAACCTGGACCGAACTCAGCCTCGGCCGCGTCCGCGAAACCCCAACCACCAACACCGCCACCCGCGGCAGCCACCCCCACAGCCTCACCATCAAAGAACTCGAAGCCCTCACCGACAACGAGCTCGAAACGCTCACAGCCGGCGAATGGCCCACCGAAACCGCCGCCCAACAAATCACCGCCACCGCCACCACCCACCCCGACGGGACCGCCACCATCCCCGCCCAAGAATGGGCAGCCTTCCTCCAGGCCCGACAAACATGGGACACAACGCTCGCCGCCCGATGAACAAACCCCGGCCCGCCACCATCCCCCAGCTCTACCGACTCAACCAACTCAACTGCCTCAAACTCATGCCGATCAGCGAAGGCGACCAAATCAACTTCACCGACGCCGACAAAATCCTCGCCGACGCCGAACGAGAAGGCCTCTGGACACCCAAGCACCCGCGAACCAGGGACGACTGATGCCAGCCGAGTTCAAGTGCTCCAACTGTGAAAACAACTAACCACCGCGCAGCCGTTCCTCCCTAGGAGAGATTGGCGAAATGCGAAACCCGGCTGATGTGCCGCATCAGCGTTAGCTGTCAGCAAGAACTTCCGCCAGTGCGTGTGAGGCCTGGCGGATCATGCCCGGGTTGGTGTCCCAGTAATACGGGAGGGCCATCACGGCCTGGAAAAGCGCCCAGCCGCGGCCACGTAGCCATGATGCGTCGTCGACTTCGAGTTCGGCTCGATACCGCGACCGACTGCCATCTGCGAACACGTTCCAGGCAGGCTGCAGGTCACAAGCGGGATCGCCGACGTTGAGGCCACCCCAGTCGATGACCGCCGACAGATGGCCGTCAACGACGAGCAGGTTGCCCGGCAGCAGGTCGCCG
>Ga0208612_1000017_pt1 | contig 160981 bp, 152 predicted proteins | sample AntDryMetagUQ889_FD_188089 | JGI IMG/M metagenome (GOLD analysis project Ga0208612, IMG submission 188089) | Polar desert microbial communities from Antarctic Dry Valleys - UQ889 (SPAdes) | ecosystem: Environmental > Terrestrial > Soil > Desert | place: Antarctic Dry Valleys | collected... | reverse complement strand
CGTCGAGAACATCCTGCTCAAGCTGATCCAGGCCGCCGACTACGACGTCAAGAAGGCCGAGACCGGGATCATCTACATCGACGAGGTCGACAAGATCGCGCGCAAGGCCGACAACCCGTCGATCACCCGGGACGTCTCGGGCGAGGGCGTGCAGCAGGCGCTGCTGAAGATCCTCGAGGGCACGCAGGCCTCCGTACCGCCCCAGGGTGGACGCAAGCATCCCCACCAGGAGTTCCTCACGATCGACACGACCAACGTGCTGTTCGTCTGCGGGGGCGCGTTCGCGAACCTCGACAAGGTGATCGAGCGCCGCGTCGGGCACAAGGGCGTCGGCTTCGGCGCCGCGATCCAGCCCAAGATCAACAAGGACACGGGCGAGATCTTCGAGCAGTGCCTGCCCGAGGACCTGATCCGGTACGGGCTGATCCCGGAGTTCATCGGGCGCCTGCCGGTGATGTCGGCGATCCACCAGCTCTCGCGCGACGACCTGGTGACGATCCTGACCGAGCCCCGCAACGCGCTGGCCAAGCAGTTCCAGCGCTTCTTCTCCTTCGACGGGATCGAGCTGGTCTTCTCCGACGACGCGCTGGTCGCGATCGCCGACAAGGCGCTCGCCCGCGAGACCGGTGCGCGCGGGCTGCGCTCGATCATCGAGGAGACGCTGCTCGAGGTGCAGTTCGAGCTGCCGTCGCGCCGCGACGTGACCAAGTGCGCGGTGACCCGCGAGACGATCGAGCAGGGCCGCAAGCCGACCCTGGTCACCGAGGCGGCGCCCGACGAGGAGCCGCTCGAGGCGCGCGAGGAGTCCGCCTAGCCCCTCCGCCGGCGGCGCGGCGGCGCCTAGACTGCCGTCCGTGCCAGAGCTCGAGGCCCGCAAGCGATACGAGCCCGCGGAGGTCGAGCCGCGGATCCTCGAGCGCTGGCTGGAATCGGGCCTGTTCCATTCCGAGCCCGAGGGGACGGCCGCCGAGAACTACTCGATCGCGATCCCACCCCCCAACGTCACGGGGTCGCTGCACATGGGCCACGCGCTCAACAGCGCGATCCAGGACGTTCTCGTCCGCCACCACCGGATGCGGGGGGAGCGCACGAAGTGGATCCTCGGCACCGACCACGCGGGGATCGCCACGCAGACCCAGGTCGAGCGCCAGCTCGCCGACGAGAACACCAGCCGGGAGGCGATCGGCCGCGAGGCCTTCATCGAGCGCGTGTGGCGCTGGCGCGAGCAGTACGGCCCGACGATCATCGCCCAGCTCCAGCGTCTGGGCGCCTCCTGCGACTACGAGGACGAGCGCTTCACGCTCGACGAGGCCTACGCGCGCGCGGTGCTCGAGGTCTTCGTCGCGCTCTTCGACCGCGGGCTGATCTACCGCGACCGCTACCTCGTCAACTGGGACCCGGGCTCGCGCTCGGCGATCTCCGACCTCGAGGTCGTCGACAGGGAGGTGACCGACACCCTCTACTCGATCGGCTACGACCTCGAGGATGGCTCGGGCCAAGTGACCGTCGCCACCGTGCGGCCCGAGACGATGCTGGCCGACACCGCGGTCGCGGTGAACCCGACCGACGAGCGCTTCTCCCACCTGGTCGGCAGCACGGTCATCCTCCCGCTGGTCGGCCGCCGTCTGCCGGTCATCGCCGACGAGCACGTCCGCACGGACTTCGGCACGGGCTGCCTGAAGATCACCCCGGGCCACGACCCCAACGACTTCGAGATCGGCCGGCGCCACGGACTGGACCAGATCACGGTGATCGGCGAGGACGGCAACATGGCCGCTGCGGCCGGCGGGCGCTTCGCCGGCCTGCCGGTGCTCGAGGCGCGCGAGGCGGTGGTCGCGGCGCTGGAGGCCGAGGAGCGGATCGCGGCGCGCGAGCCCTACCACCACGCCGTGCCCTTCTCGCATCGCTCCGGCGAGCGCATCGAGCCGCTGATCTCGCTGCAGTGGTTCATGCGCATGGAGCCGCTCGCCGCGCCCGCGATCGAGGCCGTCACCTCCGGGCGCGTGCGCATCCATCCCGAGAGCCAGCGGCGGGTCTACCTGGAATGGATGGAGAACATCCGGCCGTGGTGCATCTCGCGCCAGCTGTGGTGGGGCCACCGGCTGCCGGTCTACTACTGCGACGCCTGCGAGGAGACATACGTCTCGGTGCAGGCGCCCGAGCGCTGCGGCGCCTGCGACGGGCCGCTGCGCCGCGACGAGGACGTGCTCGACACGTGGTTCTCCTCGGCGCTGTGGCCGTTCGCGACGCTGGGGTGGCCCGAGGAGACGCCCGAGCTGCGTGCGTTCTATCCCACCGACGTGCTCCTCACCGCGCGCGACATCCTCTTCCTCTGGGTCGCGCGGATGATCATGATGGGGCTCGAGTTCACCGGCGAGATCCCGTTCACCGACGTCTACGTGCACTCGATCATCCAGGCGCCGGACGGGCGCCGGATGTCCAAGTCGCTCGGCACGGGGATCGACCCGCTCGACGAGATCGAGGCCCACGGCGCCGATGCGGTCCGCTTCGGCCTGCTGGCGATGTCATCGGCGCAGGACGTCAAGTACTCGGCGGAGAAGATCGGCCAGGGCGAGGCGCTGGCCAACAAGCTGTGGAACGCCTCGCGCCTGATCCTGCTCGGCGTGCAGGAGGGCGTCGACGCTGCGCCGTCGCCCGAGACGGTCGAGGACCGCTGGATTCTCTCGCGCCTTCAGCGCGCCAAGGCGCTGGCGACCGAGCGCGTGGATGCGTTCGACTTCGCCCACGCCGCACTGGGGCTCTACGACTTCGTCTACGCGGAGCTCTGCGACTGGTACCTCGAGATGGTCAAGCCACGCCTGTACGGGGGCGAAGGCGGAGAGTCGCGGGGCGCGCGCGAGGTGTCGGCCACGCTCCTGCACGTCCTCACCGAGACGCTCACGCTCGCGCACCCGGTGATTCCGTTCGTGACGGAGGAGATCTGGTCGTTCGTGCCGGGCCGGGAGGGGGAGCTGCTCGCGGGTCGCCGGGCCTCGGCGCCCGACGTAGCGCTCGTCGACCAGGCCGCCGAGGCCGAGGTCGGCCGCGCGATCGACGCGGTGCGCGCGCTCCGCGGCTGGCGCGACCGCGTCGGCTGCTCGCCGGGCGACCGGGTCCCGGTGCGGTTGGCGGCCGACGGCTACGAGGCGACCGCCGCGCAGGTCGCGCGCCTCGCGCGGCTCGAGCTCTCCGGCGACGGCGGCGACCCGGTGGCGACGGTCACGATCCCCGGCGGCTCGGTGCTCGTGCTCCCGGGCGGCGGCTTCGACCCCCAGGCCGCCGAGCATCGCCGCCAGGAGCGCCGGCGCGCGCTCGAGGCCGAGGTCGCGCGCAGCGAGTCCAAGCTGGCCAACCGGGGGTTCGTCGAGAAGGCGCCCGCCGCGGTGGTGGAGGGCGAGCGCGAGAAGCTGGCCCGCTTGCGCGCAGACCTGGAGGCCGTGTGACCGGCGGCGCGTGGTCGGCCGAGCGCGCCGAGCGTCACCTCCTGTCGCTCGAGCTGTTCGGCATGCGCTTCGGCCTGGACCGGATGCGCCGGCTGATGACCGCGCTGGGCTCGCCGGAGCGGGAGTTTCGCTCGATCCACGTCGTGGGGACGAACGGCAAGTCCTCCACCGCGCGGATGACGGCGGCGATCCTCGCGCGCCACGGGCTGCGGACGGGCGCCTACCTGTCCCCGCACCTGGTCTCCTTCGCCGAGCGCGTCAGGATCGGCGAGCGCGACCTCGAGCCGGCGGCGCTAGGGGCGGCGGTGCAGCGCGCCGCCCGCGCCGCTGCGCTGGTCGATCGCAAGCTGCCCGAGCCCGAGCGGGTCACCCAGTTCGAGACGCTGACCGCCGCCGCCTTCTCCGAGCTGGCGGCGCGCGGGGTCGAGGTCGCGGTCGTCGAGGCCGGGCTGGGCGGCCGCTACGACGCCACCAACGTGCTGCCCTCCGACGTGCAGGTCCTCACCAACGTGGGGCTGGAGCACACGCGCTGGCTGGGGCCGACGATTCGCGACATCGCGGGCGAGAAGCTCGACGTCGTGCGACAGGGGTCGACGCTCGTCGTGGGCGAGCTGCATCCCGATGCCGCGGCCGTCGCGCGCGCGGTCGCCGCCGAGCGAGGCGCTCTCGTGGTCCAGGCGACGCCGGGCGCCGCACCCGCGCGACTGGCCGCGCGCGGCGCCTTCCAGCAGGCCAACTGGGCGCTCGCCCGCGCCGCAGCCGAGGCGTTCCTCGGCGAGCTCGATACGCAGGCGGTGGACGCGGCCGGCGCCTCCGTGACAATTCCGGGCCGCTGCGAGATCGTCGCGCGGGACCCGCTGACGATCCTCGACGGCGCACACAACCCCGACGGCGCGCGCGCCCTGGCCGCCGCGCTGCCCGAGCTCGCCGGCGACCGACCGGTCGTGGGAGTGATCTCGATCCTCGACGACAAGGACGCGGCCGGCATGCTGCCTGCGCTGATGGCATGCTGCGCGTCGGTGGTCTTCACGTCGAACCGCAACCCCCGTGCCCTGCCGCCCGCGACGCTTCAGTCGCTCGCCGGTCAGGTCGTCGCGGACGCGCCGCCCTCGCAGCTCGAGCCCGACCCGCGCCGCGCGATGCAGGTCGCGCGCGAGGTCGCAGGGCGCGGCGGCGTCGTGGTCGCCGCGGGGTCCATCTACCTGGTGGCCGACCTCGTCCGTCCGCTCGCCCAGCGGCGGGCCTCGATCCTGTGAACGACGAGGGGCCGCACTTCCTGCCGATGATCGGCTTCGTCGCCGTCATCGTCGCCCTGGTCATCCTGGTGTTCTTCGGGATCGGGTACGGATTCGGGCGACTCTTCCTCTGAACGCCAAATCGCAGCCTGTCCGCCCAGCCCCGAGTAGAGTTTCCCGCTCTCATGCCGCCCCTCAGCGTCTTCGGTATCACGAACGACGGCCTCAACCTGGCCGTCAACCTGCTGATCCTGTGCCTCGTGGTGATCTGGCTGGCGACGGTCTACTGGACCTACGCCGACGCCCGCCGGCGCATGCTGGACCCGATGCTGATCGGCTGCGCGACCGCGGCCTCGCTGTTCCCATTCGTGGGGACCGTCGTCTACATGATCGTGCGGCCTCCGGAGTTCCTGGAGGACGTGCGCGAGCGCGAGCTCGAGATGCAGGCTGCCGAGGCGCGCCTGCACTCGGCCGGGTACAGGCTGTGCCCGCACTGCGACGCGGAGATCGAGCGCGACTTCGTGCGCTGCCCCTCGTGCCTGCGCAAGCTCAAGGAGCCCTGCGTCAGCTGCTCGCGCCCGCTCGAGCCGGCGTGGAGGGTGTGTCCGTTCTGCGAGGCCGACGTCGCGCCGCCGGCGCCGGCCCGCCGGCCCAAGCGCCGGCGACCGGTGGCGGCGGAGCCGGCCACCACGGCGGGTGAGCGGGCGGCGAAGCCGCCGGTCACCGAGGCGCCGGCGGGGCGCCCGGCGGCGGCCTCTGAAGCGCCGCCCAACAGCTGACCCTCGACAAGGAGGCCCTCGTGGACAGGACGCTCATCCTGGTCAAGCCCGATGCGTTCGCGCGCGGCCTGACCGGCGAGATCGTCGCCCGCTTCGAGCGCAAGGGCCTGCGCATCGCGGCGATGCGCCAGATGACCATGACCCGGGAGCTGGCCGAGCAGCACTACGCCGAGCATGCGGAGCGTCCGTTCTTCGGCGAGCTGGTCGAGTTCATCACCTCCGGCGCGCTGGTCGCGATGGTGCTCGAGGGCGAACGTGCGGTCGCCGCCGCGCGCCAGGTCATCGGAGCCACCGACCCCGTCGAGGCGTCGCCCGGATCGATACGCGGGGACTTCGCGATCGACAAGGGAACGAACCTCGTCCACGGCTCGGACTCCGACGAGTCCGCGCAGCGCGAGATCGGGCTCTTCTTCCCCTAACGTGGCCGAACTACGGAGCCGCCTGGTCCTCGCCTCCGCGTCCCCCCAGCGCCGGGCGATCCTCGACCAGCTCGGAGTCGTCTTCGAGGTCCGGCCCGTCGAGGTCGAGGAGGAGACGTCGGGCGAGCCGGTGGCGGTCGCCGGCGCCAACGCGCGGCGCAAGGCGCAGGCCGCTGCGGCCGTGCACCAGCCCGTCTCGGCCGACGCCGAGGTTGAGGCCGAGGCCATCCTCGCCGCCGACACGGTGGTCGCGCTGGAAGGACGGATCCTTCCCAAGCCACGCGGCGAGTCCGAGGCCCGCGAGTGGCTCGACGTGCTCAACGGTGCCACGCACCGCGTCGTCACCGCGCTCGCGCTGGCGCGCGGAGGCGAGTTCGCCGAGGCCCACGAAACGACCGACGTCACGTTCCGGACCCTGAGCCGCGGTGAGCGCGACTGGTATCTCGCCACCGGCGAGTGGCGCGATCGCGCCGGGGGCTACGCGATCCAGGGCCGCGGGGCGGCGCTCGTCGCGCGGATCTCGGGCGACTACACCAACGTCGTGGGCCTGCCCGTGCCGGCGCTGCTGTCGCTTCTGCCCGACGTCCTGCGCGGTCGCGCCGGGGCGGGGGGGCCCCGCAAAACTGCTAGCGGGTGATAGCGAGAGCGCTATCAGGGGCTAGCACCTCGCGAGAGGGACGCCACCTCGACGAGAGGATGCCCATCTCGACGAGCGCCGCGCCCACCCAGGAACTCCCGTGGTTTGCAGGAACTTCGCACGCGCAAACCGCGGTGCACGCACGAATCGCCCAGGCGTCGTTCGCTACACTGCGCCCGGCGCGGCTTCGCATCGACGTTCGGCGGCTGATCTTGCCGCGCACGAGCCGCCCTGCGGTTCTCCCGTTCCCATGGGCATGTTCTCCTACCTCACCGGCTTCGGTGGCCGCGACATGGCGGTCGACCTCGGGACCGCGAACACGCTCGTATACGTCCGCGGGCGCGGGATCGTGCTCTCCGAGCCCTCCGTGGTGGCGATCGACTCGCGCAGCGGGGAGGTCCACGCCGTGGGGATCGAGGCCAAGCGGATGCTCGGCCGCACGCCGGGCACGATCTCGGCCATCCGGCCCCTCAAGGACGGGGTGATCGCCGACTTCGACGTCACGGAGGAGATGCTGCGCCACTTCATCCAGAAGGTCCACCAGAACCGCTGGGCGCATCCGCGCGTCGTGGTCTGCGTGCCCTCCGGGGTGACCGGCGTGGAGAAGCGCGCCGTCGAGGAGGCATGCCTCTCGGCCGGCGCGCGTCAGGCCTACCTGATCGAGGAGCCGATGGCCGCCGCGATTGGGGCCGGCCTGCCGGTGGGCGAGCCCACCGGGAACATGGTGGTCGACATCGGCGGGGGGACGTCGGAGGTCGCGGTGATCTCGCTCGGAGGGATCGTGGTCTCCCAGTCGATCCGCGTCGGCGGCGACGAGCTCGACGACGCGATCATCAACTACGCCAAGCGGGAGTACAAGCTGCTGATCGGGCAGCAGACCGCCGAGGAGGTCAAGCTGGAGATCGGCTCGGCGTTCCCGATGGAGGAGGAGGTCCAGGCCGAGATCCGCGGACGCGACATGGTCTCGGGCCTGCCCAAGACCGTCGTGCTCACCAGCGAGGAGATCCGCCAGGCGCTCGAGGAGCCCCTGGGGCAGATCATCGACGCCGTCAAGGAGACCCTCGACCGCACGCCGCCGGAGCTCGCCTCCGACGTCATGGATCGTGGGATCATGCTGGCGGGCGGAGGCTCGCTGCTGCAGGGTCTCGACGATCGCCTGCGGCACGAGACGCAGATGCCCGCCCACCTCGCGGAGTCCCCGCTGACCTGCGTGGCAGTGGGCTCCGGGCGGTCGCTCGAGGAGTTCGAGGTCATCCACCGCACCAGCAAGAATTCAAGGAACCGCCGCCGCCGCTGATGGCGCCGCGCGGTCCGACAACACCGTGAAAGCCACTTCTTCGTGTACAAGCAAACGGTCCGCAGGCGGCGGGCAGTCCTGGCACTGCTCGTCGGGCTGTCGCTCGTCCTCCTAACCGCATACTTCGGAGAGTCCTCCGGCGGCCCGCTGCACGCGCTGCAGCGTGGCGCGATGCAGGTCCTGGCCCCGATCCAGGAGGGGACCGGGACCGCGCTCAAGCCGTTCCGTGACTTCGTGGGCTGGTTCGGCGACACCCTCGACGCGCGCGACGAGCGCGACAAGCTGCGCGAGGAGCGCAATCGCCTGCGCGACGAGGCGATCGGCGCCCAGGCGGCACAGCGCGAGAACCAGCAGCTGCGGCGAATGCTCGCCCTGAACCGGACGGGCGAGCTGTCGGACTTCGAACCCGTCACCTCGCGCGTGATCGGCCGCTCCCCGACGATCTGGTACGCGACGCTGACGATCGACAAGGGCAGCGTCGACGGCGTGCGCGTCAACCAGCCCGTGGTAAACGGCGACGGCCTGGTCGGGAAGGTGACGGCGGTCTCCCACGGCGCCGCGCAGGTGACGCTGATCACCGATCACACGAGCGGCGTCTCGGCCAAGGTCGTCACCCCGCTGGTCACCTCGAGTGCCAACGGCGTCACGGGCCTCGTGCAGACGGCGGTGGGCCGGCCGAGCGACCTCCTGCTCGACTTCGTCTCGCGCCGCTCGAGGCTCCAGAAGGGCGACCGCGTCGTCACCGCGGGAAGCCGCTCCAACCAGCTGGAATCGCTCTTTCCGCCCGGGATCCCGATCGGGACGGTGACCCGCGTGGACGAGGAGGAGCTCTCGCAGTACCAGCGCGTGCACATCCGCCCCTTCGCCGATCTGCGCCGCCTCGAGTTCGTCCAGGTGCTGACGCCCGGCTCGGGCGGCGGCGACGAGGATCGCGCCGGGTCGCCATGAGCGCGCTCCGTCCACTCGTCCTCCGGCTCGCCCTCGTGGGGATCGGAACGGTCCTCGTCCAGATCGCCGCCGTGTCGCAGATCTCGCTGCTGGGCGTCAGCGCCGACCTGGCGCCGCTCGTGGTGATGTCGGTGGGGCTGCTGTGCGGCTCCGTGGCCGGCGCGGGGATGGGATTCGGGGTCGGCCTGTTCGTCGACACCGCGCTGCTGCAGACGCTGGGTGTCTCGTCGCTGATCCTGCTCGCCGTCGGCTACGGCGCCGGCCGTCTGCGCGAGCTGCGCGATCCGGCGCACGGTTTGACCCCGCTCGCCGTCGGCGCCGCCGCCACCGCGCTGGCCGTCATCGGCTTCGCGCTGATGCAGTTCCTGCTCGGCGTCGACGCGCCCGTCAGCCTCCTGCTGATCCGTGACATGCTCGCCACCGTGGTCGTCAACGGCGCGCTCGCGCTCCCGGTCTACGGCCTCGTGCGCCGCCTCCTGCTCCCGGTGCTCCCCGACGACCCCCGCCGGCGCCGGCGCCGCGCCTACGTCACCGGCGGGCTCAGCCCGATCTCGCGGGCGTAGTCCACAACCCCATGCTTCAGCTCCCCGAAGACCGCCGCCCGCCGATCACGCCCCAGCTCGCCCTGCGCATCGCGATCCTGGGCGGGATCGCGCTGGCGCTGTTCGCGATCATCTTCTTTCGCCTCTGGTACCTGCAGGTGCTCTCGGGCGACCGCTACCTCGCCGAGGCCAACGACAACCGCGTGCGCGACATCGTGGTCGCCGCGCCACGGGGCGACATCCTCGACCGCAACGGCACCGTCCTGGTCGACAACCGGGTCTCGATCGCCGTGCAGATCGACGCCCAGAAGCTTCCCGGCTCCGGGCCCGAGCGGGCCGCGCTCTTCGCGCGCCTCGGCCGGGTGGTCGGCGTGACGCCCCGCTTCATCGGACGCGAGATCCGCGAGCAGACCAGGCTCCTGCCCTACGCGAACGTCACGGTCAGGCAGGACGTGCCGCGGGCCGTCTACTCCTACATCCGCGAGCGCCAGAACCAGTTCCCCGCCGTCACCGTCGACCGGGTCTACCTACGCTCCTATCCCTATAAGGAGCTCGGCGCCCAGCTGTTCGGGACGGTGGGGGAGATCTCCAAGGAGGACCAGCGCCTGTCGCGCTTCCGCGGGGTGCCTCAGGGGACGATCGTCGGCAAGGGAGGGCTCGAATACGTATACGACCGCTACCTGCGTGGACGCTCCGGCGCCAAGCGCGTGCAGATCGACGCGCTCGGCCGGCCCAAGGGCGAGTTCCGCCAGTTCGAGCCGGTCCAGGGGCGCCAGCTCAAGCTGTCGGTCGACCTCAACCTCCAGCGGGCGGGCCAGCAGGCGATGTCCGAGGCCGGCGGCATCCCGATCACCGACGGCGTCAAGAACCGCGGCGGCGCGTTCGTCGCGCTGGACCCGCGCAACGGCGAGGTCCTGGCGATGGGCTCCTATCCGTCGTTCGACCCGAACATCTTCTCCAAGCCGCTGCGCCAGTCGACCTTCGCCAAGCTCAACAGCGAGGACACCGGCGCGCCGCTCGTCGATCGAGCGATCTCCGGCCTGTATCCGACCGGCTCGACCTTCAAGCTGATCACCGCCACGGCGGCCTTGGAGACCGGGCTCATCTCCGCCCAGACGCCGATCAACGACCCGGGCTCGATCCAGATCGGCGACATCGTCTTCAAGAACGCACGCGGGACCGCCCATGGGACGATCGCGATGAGCGACGCGCTGCGGGTCTCCTCGGACGTGTACTTCTACCGGCTCGGCCAGCAGGCCGACGGGACCGGCAAGCAGATGATCCAGCAGTGGGCCGGCCGCCTTGGCCTCGGCCGCGCGACCGGCATCGACCTGCCTGGCGAGACGAAGGGGCTGATCCCCACCCCGGCGTGGCGCAACGAGCTCTTCCGCCGCAAGCAGACCGACCGGCCCTGGAGCGTCGGCGACAACGTCAACCTCTCGGTCGGGCAGGGCGATCTCCAGGCGACGCCGCTGCAGATGGCGGTGGCCTATGCGACCGTCGCCAACGGCGGCCGCGTCGTGACGCCTCACCTGGGCCGGCGCGTCGAGGACGCCACCGGCCGGCTGCTCCAGCGCATCGAGCCCGGAGCCAGCCGCAAGGTCAAGATCTCCCAGGAGACTCAGGACGTGATCCTCGACGGCCTCCGGCGTGCTGCCTCGGAGGGCGGCGGTACCTCCGCCGACGTGTTCGCAGGCTTCCCCCGCAGGGTGATGGGCAAGACCGGGACCGCGGAGCGCCCCGGCCAGGCCGACCAGTCCTGGTACGTCGCCTACGCGCCCGATCGCCAGCGCCCGATCGTGGTCGCCGCCACCGTCGAGCAGGGGGGCTTTGGCGCCGAGACGGCGGCCCCGGCGGTGCGGCTGATGCTGTCCGAGTGGTTCGGGGTCGAGAAGAAGCTGATCCGCGGGATGAGCGCGACGCGATGAGCGCGGACCCGACCAACCCCATCCACCGGCGCGTTGACGACCTCGCCCAGCCGCGGCGCGCACCGATTCCCGTCGACATGCTGCTCGCCCTGGCGGTGGTCGGGCTGCTGGTGTGCTCGCTGATCACGCTCCAGGACGCCACGCGCGACGACGTCCCCGGCCAGCCGAACTTCTACGTCTACCGCCAGGGCGCCTACGCCGTCGTCGGGCTGGTGCTGATGGTGCTCCTCACGCGCATCGACTACACCCGCCTGCGCGAGCTCAAGTACGGCCTCTACGCGGCGATGATCGGCCTGATCGTGATGGTGATCCTGGTCGGCAGCGCGGCGCGCGGCTCGCGGCGGTCCTTCTCGCTTCCGTTCTTCTCCTTCCAGCCCTCCGAGCTGGGCAAGCTGCTCCTGATCCTGGCGCTCTCGGCCTTCATGGTCGACCGCGTTCGGCGCCTGCGCGATCGCGACACCACGCTGCGCGTGATGGTGATCGCGCTGGTGCCCGCCACGCTGGTGATGCTCCAGCCCGACCTGGGCACCGGCCTGGTCTACGTCGTGATCGGCCTGTCGACGCTGTTCGTGGTCGGCACGTCGTGGCGGCACTTTGCAGGTCTGGCGGCGATCGGCGCCGCCGTGGCGGCGCTGGCGCTGGTGGCCGCGCCTGCCGCGGGCGTCGACGTGCTCAAGCCCTACCAGACCGATCGCCTAACCGCGTTCCTCAACCCGTCGGAGAACCCGGGCTCCGAGGGCTACCAGCAGAACCAGTCCAAGATCGCGATCGGGTCCGGTCAGAAGACCGGCCGGGGGGCCGAGCGCGCAACGCAGACGCGACTCAACTTCCTCCCCGAGCACCACACGGACTTCATCTTCGCCGTGGTCGGGGAGCAGTTCGGCTTCCTCGGCGCCGCGATCGTGCTCTCGCTGTACGCGCTGCTGATCTGGCGCGGGCTGCGAATCCTCACCCTTGCGAAGAACCTCTACGGCGCGCTGCTCGCCGGCGGCATCGTCGCGATGCTGATGTTCCAGGTCTTCGTGAACGTTGGCATGACCGTCGGGATCATGCCGATCACCGGAGTGCCGCTCCCCCTCATGAGCTACGGGGGATCGTCGGTGCTCATGACCCTCTTGGCCGTCGGCGTGCTCCAGTCGATCCACGTGCAGGCGCGCGTGTCGGTTGCGGGCAAGAGCCGCGTCCTCTCCTACTGAAAAGGACTAGATCAACTTGAAGAAGCAAGTGCTGGTGAGCGTCGACCGGGAAGAGACCCGCGTCGCTCTGCTGGAGGCCACGGGAACACCCGCCTCCAAGGCGGCGGTGCGCCGCCGCAAGAACCCCACGGCGGGCTACCGCGTCGCCGAGCTCTACCTCGAGCGCCGCGGCGCGCGCTCCATCGTGGGCAACATCTACAAGGGCCGCGTCGACAACGTGCTGGCGGGCCTGGAGGCCGCCTTCGTCGACATCGGGCTCGAGAAGAACGGCTTCCTCCACGTCGACGAGATCGTGCTCCCGGGCGTGGAGACACCACGCCGGGGGCGCGGCTCGGGCAAGAGCGGGCGCCGCATCACCGACCTGCTCAAGCCGGGCCAGGAGGTAGTGGTCCAGGTCGTCAAGGACCCGCTCAAGAGCAAGGGCGCGCGGCTCTCGATGGACCTGACGATCGCGGGGCGCTACATGGTCTACTCGCCCACTGGCGAGGGGATCGGCGTCTCGCGCCGGCTCGAGGACAAGGAGCGCGCCCGCCTGCGCAAGGAGATCAAGGACCTCGATCTGCGCGGCGGGGGCGCGATCGTCCGCACCGCCGCCCACGGGGCCAAGCGCGCGGACTTCGTGCGCGAGCTGCTCTATCTCTACAAGCTCCACGACGTGCTCGAGAAGCGCGTAGCCGAGTCCTCGGCGCCGTCGATGGTCTTCCAGGAGGCCGACCTCTCCGTGCGCGTGGTGCGCGACATCTTCTCGGAGCACTTCGAGCGCGCTGTGGTCGACGACGCCAAGCAGCATCAGCGGCTGATGTCGTTCTTCACGCGCACGGCGCCGGAGCTGGTGGAGCGCGTCGAGCACTACGACGACTCCAAGCCGCTGTTCGAGGCCTACGGGGTCGAGGACGTGCTGCAGGGGACGCTCTCGCGCCGCGTCGATCTGCCCTCGGGCGGCTACCTGATGATCGACTACGCCGAGGCGCTGACCGTGATCGACGTCAACAGCGGCTCCTACACCGGCCGCGGCAAGGGCGCGCGGCTGGAGGACGTCATCACCAAGACGAACCTCGAGTCCGCCGAGGAGGTCGTCAACCAGCTGCGCTTGCGCGACATCGGCGGCATCATCGTGATCGACTTCATCGACATGGCGCGGGCGCGCAACCGCGACGCCGTGCTGAAGACCCTGCGCCAAGCACTCGACGAGGACCGCACGAAGACCTTCGTGGTGGAGATCTCGCCGCTGGGCCTGGTCGAGATGACGCGCCAGAACGTCACGGAGGGGGTGCGCGAGATCATGACGCGCGCCTGCCCCACCTGCGACGGCGAGGGCGTCATCCGCTCCGAGGAGACGATCGCGATCGACTTCGAGCGGCGCCTGCGCGAGCAGGCGGCCGAGCGCCGGGACGGCGAGGCCCTGCTCGTGCAGATGAACCCGCGCGTGAGCGCGCAGTTCACCGGCAACGGCCAGCGGATGCTCCACGACCTCGAGGAGGCGACGGGGAAGCGCTTCCACTTCGAGGGCTCAGAGGGCCTGCCGCTCGACCACATGGCGATCGTCCTGCAGGGAACGCGCGAGGAGGTCGAGGAGCGCGCGCTGCCCTTCCGGGCCGGAGACGAGGTGCTGGTCTCGATCGTCGAGCCGCACATGTACAACGTCGACGACGCGGTCGCCAAGATCGACGGCTACATCATCTCGGTCACCGCCGGCGGCGCGCACGTCGGCGAGAAGCGCCTCGTCCGGATCGAGGAGGTGGGCCGCACGGCGGCCAGCGCCACGCTGGTCGGCGGCGCGCCGACGCCGGCCGACGCGCTCGAGCAGGGCGCCCCGGGCATCATGGAGTCCGAGGACGGCGGGAAAGACGGCGGGAAAGACGGCGGGAAGGATGACGTACAATCCTCCGCTCGGCGCCGTGGCCGCAGAGGCGGCCGGCGCCGTTCCCGCGCCAAGGCCGGGGCGGCCCCCGACTCCGGCGCCACCGAGTGAGCATGAACTACGCGATCGTCAAGACCGGCGGCAAGCAGTACCGCGTCGAGGCGGGCCAGTCCCTCCTGGTCGAGCGGCTGTCCGCCGGGGAGGGCGACACCGTCGCGCTGGAGCCGCTGATGCTGCGCGACGGCGACAAGCTGCTCGACGGCGACGACCTGGGCAAGGCGACGGTGTCGGCCCGCGTGGTCGCCCACGAGCGCGGCCCCAAGATCCACGTGCTCAAGTTCAAGCCCAAGCGCGGCTACAAGCGCCGCTCCGGCCATCGCCAGGAGCTCACCCGCCTCGAGGTGACCGAGATCAAGTCGGGTGGCCGCGCCGCGAGCGGCGCGCGCAAGCCCGCGGCGAGCGGCACGCGCAAGCCCGCGGCCAAGAAGGCGGCAACAAAGGCGGCAAAGGAGGACGACGGCTAATGGCGCACAAGAAGGGCCTCGGCTCCAGCCGCAACGGCCGCGATTCCAACGCCAAGCGCCTCGGGGTGAAGGTGTTCGCCGGCCAGGCCGTCACCGGCGGCGAGATCATCGTGCGCCAGCGCGGCACCCGCTTCAAGCCGGGCGACGGCGTGGGCATCGGCAAGGACGACACGATCTTCGCCAAGCGCCCCGGCACCGTCGAGTTCCACACGGGCCGGCGCGGCCGCGTGGTCTCGGTCGTCGAGAACGGCGAATAGCTCGAGCGGCGCCGGCGGCCCCACCGCCTAGCGCAGCGGGCGGACCATCACGTCGGCGACGTCCACGCTCGGCGGCTGGCCCACCGCGTACATGACCGCGCGCGCGATGTCGTCGGCGGCGAGGCCGTCGACCGGGTCGTCGAAGAAGGGGGTATCGACCATTCCAGGCTCGATCAGGGTCACCCGCACGCCGGTCCCCTGGAGGTCGCCGCGTGCGGCCTCGGCCATCGCGGTGACCGCCCACTTCGTGCACGAGTAGAGCGATCCCGGCAGCGCGACGCGTCCGGCGACCGACCCCGTGAGTAGGAGGTGCCCGCGCGATTCCTTCAGCGCCGGGATCGTGGCCCGCAGGGTGCAGGCGGCGCCGTAGACGTTGGTCAGCACCATCGAGCGCCAGAACTCGGGGGTCTCCTCGAGGAAGCCGCGCTTGGCGCCGAACCCCGCGTTGGCGAACACCACGTCGATCCGGCCGAAGGCATCCAGCGCCGACTGCGCCATCGCCTCCTGCTCTCCCCACTCGGTCACGTCGCAGCGCACGGCCAGCGCGCGCTCGGCCCCCCCGAGCTCGCCAGCGAGCGCCTCGAGCCTTTCCTGGGAGCGCGCGGCCAGCACCAGCCGGTACCCCTCCTCGGCGGCGGCGCGCGCGGTGGCGGCGCCGATGCCCGTCGAGGCGCCGGTGATGAGGAAGACGGGATCGGCCATTTCGCAGCTCCTTGGGGTGGTGGCGGGCGGTGTCAGGATGGTCGGCGACACCATGCTCCACGATCGAGCCAGGATCCACGTGCAGGCCGGCGCCGGCGGCGACGGATGCATGAGCTTTCGCCGCGAGGCGCACGTCCCGCGAGGCGGGCCCGACGGCGGCGACGGCGGCCGCGGCGGGGACGTCACGATGCTGTGCGACGCCTCGCTGCGCGATCTGCAGTCGTTTCGCCGGCGCTCGCACTACCGGGCCGGGCGCGGGGGACCCGGGCAGGGAGCGCTGCGCCACGGCGCCGACGGAGAAGGATTGGTCGTGCGGGTGCCCCCCGGCACGCAGGTCGTCGGTCCCGACGGGGCGACCTATGACCTGGTGGCGCCGGGGCAGCGCGCGGTCCTCGCGCGCGGCGGCGGGGGAGGCAGGGGCAACAAGCACTTCGCCGGTCCCACCCGCCAGGCGCCGCGGTTCGCCGAGCGCGGCCTGCCCGGCGAGGAGGGCTGGGTCGAGCTTCAGCTCAAGCTGCTGGCCGACGTCGGTCTGGTCGGGGTCCCCAACGCAGGGAAGTCGTCGCTGCTGGCCCGGCTCACGCGCGCTGCGCCGAAGGTCGCCGACTATCCGTTCACCACGCTCGAACCGGTGCTGGGGACGATCGAGCGCGACCATCGCCAGCTTGTCCTCGCCGACATCCCCGGCCTGATCGAGGGCGCGAGCGAGGGCGCGGGGCTGGGGCACGACTTCCTCGCCCACGTGGAGCGCACGCGGCTGCTCGTCCACGTCCTCGACCTGGCACCCGTCGACGGCAGCGACCCGGAGGAGAACTTCGCGACGATCGAGCGTGAGCTGGAGGGCCACGATCCCCGGCTCGCCGCGCTCCCCCGGGTGCTCGCGCTCTCCAAGGCCGACCTCGTCGCGCCCGACGCGGGGGAGGCTGCCGCGCGCGCGTGGTCCCAGCGCCTGGGCGAGGAGGTGCCGGTCCTGCTCACCTCGAGCGCCACCGGCCAGGGGCTCGACGACCTGACCGAGCTGCTGATGCGCCGGGTCGAGCCGGAGGCGCCGGTGCCCGCCCCCGAGGCGCTGCCCGACGCGCAGGCGCTCGCCGAGCACCGCGTCTTTCGCCCCGCGGGGCGCCGGTCCTTCGCGGTCGAGCGCACCGGGGAGCGCAGGTTCCGCGTGACCGGCGAGGGAATCGAGCGGCTGCTCGCGCGCTTCGATCTCGGCAACGAGGAGGCGCTGGCCTTCCTGGAGGCGCGGCTGCGCGGAATGGGGGTGATCGAGGCGCTGCAGGAGGCCGGGTTCGAGTCCGGCGACGACGTCGAGATCGCGGGGATCGAGTTCGAGCTCGAGCCGGGGGCGCCGCTGTAGGCCGCTCACCGCGCGCGCCGCCCGTAAGCTGGCGACGCCATGGGCACGACAGTCATCAAGCTGGGCTCGAGCATCGTCGCCGACGACGCCGGGCAGGTCCGCGAGGCCGTCCTGCGCTCCGTGTGCGCCGAGGCCGCCGAGCTCCACCGCGGCGGCGGTGACCTGCTGCTGGTGACGAGCGGCGCGATCGCCCACGGCATGCGCCAGCTCGACCTGCCGACGCCGGCCTTCGGCGGGGGTGGGCGCCCGCGCGCGATGGACGAGCTCCAGGCGGCAAGCGCGATGGGCCAGGGAAAGCTCTACCGCGTCTACGACGAGCTGCTGCGAGAGCAGGACGTGGCCAGCGCGCAGGTGCTCCTGACCTTCTTCGACATGAGTGCGCGCACGCACTACCTCAATGCGCGACAGACGCTGCGAAAGCTCCTGGAGTGGCGCGTCGTCCCGGTGATCAACGAGAACGACACGACCACCACGGACGAGATCTCCTTCGGCGACAACGACTTCCTCGCCGCCCAGGTCGCGGTGCTCGTCGCGGCCGACCTGCTCGTGCTGCTCACCGACACCGACGGCCTGCACACCGCCGACCCGCGGCGCGATCCGCAGGCGCGCCTGGTCGACGAGGTGATGGACTTCGAGGCGCTCGGCGACATGGAGATCGGTCACGAGACCTCGCCGCTGGGCTCCGGCGGGATGCGCTCCAAGGTCGTCGCCGCCGAGATGGCGACGGCCGCGGGGATCGAGACGGTGATCACGACCGGGCTGCGACCGGGGACGATCGCCGCCGCGGTGTCCGGCAGTCCGCAGGGCACCCGCTTCCCGCCGCGGGCTACCCGCTACTCGTCGTTCAAGCTGTGGCTCAAGTACGCCAAGCCCTCCCACGGGCGCGTGGTGGTCGACGACGGCGCCGCGCGCGCGCTGCGCGAGGGCGGCACCAGCCTGCTGCCCGTGGGCATCGTCGACGTCAGCGGGGAGTGGGACGCCGGGGACGCGGTCGAGGTGGTCGACGGCGGCGGGGCGATCGGCAAGGGCATCTGCAACTACTCCTCGGCCGAGCTGCGCAGCGTGAAGGGGATGAAGTCCGCGCAGGTGCGCGAGCGGCTCCCGCGGGCGACCGAGGAGGCAGTGCACCGCGACTACTTCGTGCTCTCCTGAGCGTGTCGGGCGGCGCTGGTCGGGTCGCGTAACCTGTTCGCATGGCAACGACCACCCAGTCCGTCGCCGAGCTCTGCCACGCCGCGAAGGCGGCATCGCGCGATCTCGCCCGGCTCGACACGGGCACGAAGAACCGCGCGCTGCACGCGATCGCCGACGCCATCGACGCGCACGCCGAGGAGATCCTCGAAGCCAACGCACGCGACGTCGAGGCGGGGCGCGCCGGCGGCCTCAGCGCCGCCCTGGTCGACCGGCTGACGCTCGACACCGAGCGGATCGCGGCGATCGCCGACGGCGTGCGCACGATCGCCGCGCTGCCCGATCCGGTGGGCGAGGTGATCGACGGCGCGCGGCTGGCCAATGGGCTCGACCTGCGGCGCGTCCGCGTGCCCCTCGGCGTGATCGCCGTGGTCTACGAGGCGCGCCCGAACGTGACGATCGACGCCGCCGCCCTGTGCTTGAAGTCCGGCAACGCGATCGTGCTTCGCGGCTCCTCGACGGCCGCGCACTCCAATGCCGTGCTGGCGTCGATCGCGGTCCAGGCCGCCGTCGCCGCCGGCCTACCGGAGGGCGCGATCGCGCTCGTCGCGGGCGGAGGGCACGGCGAGCTCGCCGAGCTGGCCACCCAGGACGGGCTCGTCGACCTGATCATCCCGCGCGGGGGCGAGGGGCTGAAGGCGGCGCTCGGCGACGTGGCGACGGTCCCGGTGCTCTACGCGGCTTCCGGGAACTGCCACGTGTTCGTCGACGCCGGCGCCGACCTCGACGCCGCGCAGGACATCGTGCTCAACGCCAAGACCCAGCGCCCGGGGGTGTGCAACGCGGCCGAGACGCTGCTGGTCCACCGCGACGTGGCCGTGGACTTCCTGCCCCGCGTCCTGTCAGCCCTGCGTGAGAGCGGGGTGGAGCTGCGCGTCGACGGGCGCGCCAGGGCCGCCGCGGGCGAGCTGGCGGGCACGCTCGCCGACGCCTCCGACGAGGACTGGGACACCGAGTTCCTGGCGATGATCCTCGCCGTCGGCGTGGTCGACTCGGTCGAGCAGGCGATCGAGCACGTCAACCGGCACGGGAGCGGCCACTCCGAGGCGATCGTGACCGGATCGGCGCAGTCGGCTCGCGCCTTCCAGCTGGGCGTCGACGCCGCGTGCGTGTACGTGAACGCCTCCACGCGCTTCACCGACGGCTTCGAGTTCGGGATGGGGGCGGAGATCGGGAACTCCACCCAGAAGCTGCACGCGCGCGGGCCGATCGGCATGCGCGAGCTGTGCACCTACAAGTACCTGGTCGAGGGCTCGGGGCAGGCGCGCCCCTAGCGGCTTGGCGCGGCTCGGGATCCTCGGAGGGACGTTCAACCCTCCGCACATCGGCCACGTCGCCTGCGCGCGGGCCGCGCTCGATCGGCTGGAGCTGGGCTCGCTGCTGCTGATGCCCGTGGCGCGGCCGCCGCACAAGGAGATGGACGCCGACCCGGGCGCCGAGCACAGGCTCGAGTTGTGCCGGCGCGCAGCCGGCGGGGAGAGCCGAATCGGGGTGTCCTCGCTCGAGATCGACCGGGGCGGCCCGTCGTACTCCGTCGATACCCTGCAGGTCCTGCATGAGCGCCATCCCGAGGACGAGCTGACCTTCATCGCCGGCGGAGACATGGCGATGAGCCTCCCGGCCTGGCGCGATCCCGAGCGCGTGCTCGAGCTGGCGCAGTTCGCGGTCGTGGAGCGTCCGGGTGCGCCGCGTCAGGCGATCGAGCGCGCGGTCGCCGGGCTGGTCGGCAGCGAGCGCGTGCGGTTCTTCCCCATGCCGCCGGTCGACGTCTCCTCGACGATGGTGCGCACCGCGGTCGCCGAGGGCCGCCCGTTCCGTGACCTCGTACCCGATGCGGTCGCCGACTACATCGACGAGCAGGGGCTCTATCGCACGGCGGTGTCGGCGTGACCGGGCAGGAGCTGGCGCGCGCGGCCGCGGCCTACGCGGACGAGAAGAAGGCGATCGACATCGTGGAGCTCGACCTGCGCGAGGTGCTCGGCTACACCGACTACTTCGTCATCTGCTCCGGGAACACGGACCGCCAGGCCAAGGCGATCCACGACGAGGTCCACCTGCGGATGAAGCAGGAGCACGGCCTGCTGCCGCGGCGCGTCGAGGGCGTCGGCGAGTCACGCTGGATCCTGATGGACTACCTCGACGTGGTGGTCCACGTCTTCACCCCGGAGACGCGCGACTTCTACCGGCTCGAGCAGCTGTGGGGCGAGGCGCCGGCGCGGACGTACGAGGGCGCGGGGGAGATCGCCTAGAACCCGACTCCTGTCATCGGCGCGTCCCGTCCTGCTTCACGAACTCCTCCAGCCGGGCGCCCGCCTTGCGTCTGACCGCCGAGCGCACGATCGGCGTCCACCCGAGCAGCAGGCCGACCGGGCCCAGTGCCTGCCGGGCCCAGCGATGGAAGCTGAACTCGTCGCGGTGCTCGACGATCAGCCCGTCCGCGAACCGGAAGCTCGCGTGGATGTCGTTGACCACGGGCCGCCCGGTCTCGGTGAACGTGTAGTGCGCCTTCCAGTGCGCCGACCCGCGCTCGTCGCCGGCCTCGCGCTCGAGCAGCTCGATGCGCAGGTCGCCCGGGGTCTGGGTGAGCATGCGCCACATCGCCCCCGCGCGAGCGCCCCGGAGGTCGGGGAAGACCGGATCGGAGAACCGGACGTCCGGCGCGTAGCAGGCAGCCATCGTGTCGCCGTCGCCCTCGTCGAAGGCGCCGTAGAAGCGCTCGATCAGCGTCACGTTCTGATCCGTGCCGGTCATCGCCCCGCCTCCGCGCTCTGGAGGGACGGCGCAGGCTGGACCAGGCCGAGCTGGCCGAGGATCGTGGCGGCGTCGAAGTAGACGCGCTCGCAGACGAGCCTGTCGTCCTCGAAGAGGAAGAAGGCCACGGTGCGGCAGGCGAACTCCTTTCCCGTGGCGGGGATCCCGCGCAGCGGGCCCTGGTGGGTCCCCTTCAGGTCGAACTCGACGATCACCCCGGCGTCGGTGTGATGTAGGGCGATCAGCTCGTTGCGCTGATCGGGAAAGGCGGTGCGCGAGTCCTCGAAGTAGCGGCGCACCTCCTCCTCCCCGTCGAAGAGGTCGCCGGTCGGCACGATCTCGTACCGCGGGTGAGCGAAGGTGCCGAGCGTCGCCTCGAAGTCGTGGTGGTTCTCGGACTCCATGTGCTCCCGGACGAGCGCCTCGCGGCGCTCGCGAACGTGGTCGTCGATCGTCATGTCGATGCTCCCTCTCTTTCGTCCGAAGCGCTTGCTTTCGGGCCAACCTGATCGGAGTGAGCTTACGCCCGCTCGGGAGTGGAGACGCGGATCGGGGGCTGCCAGTCCGCCGGCGCGGACCCGTAGATCACGTCTGGGTCAAGATCGGCGCCCGTGGGCCAGGCGATCGTGTCGCCCAGCTCGTCGACGGCCACGCGGTCGAACATTGAACGCTCCCGCCGCGGCCCGAAGACGGGACCGGAGAGCAGCCTCCGTGACCTCGCCGGCGTCTCCCAGGTAGCCGGCGCCTGACCCGGGCGCGGCGCGCATCAAGTGCTACAGTCGTAGAAGCCATGCGGCCCAGCCGGGAGATCCCCCAGCGCGAGCTGCGCAACAACGTCAGCGCCGTGCTGCGCGAGGTCGAGGCGGGTCAGGCGGTGCGGGTGACGGTTCGGGGCCGCCCCGTCGCCGAGCTAGTGCCGGTCTCGTCACGGAAGGAGAACCTCTCTCCGGCGGACGTCGAGCGCATCGTGCGCGACGCGCCGCTCGATCCGGGCTTCGCCGCTGACGTCGCAGCCGTCGCCGGCGCCACGATCGACGAGCTCTGACCGGAATTCTCGACACGTCGGTGTTCGTCGCCCGCGAGCAGGACCGGCCGCTCGCCGAGCTTCCCGCGGAGGGCAGGGTTTCCGTCGTCACGGTTGCCGAGCTGCGGATCGGCGTCCTTATTGCGTCCGAGCCCTCCGTGCGCGCGCAGCGCATGCGCACCCTGACCGAGGTCGAGGCCCTGGCTGCGCTGCCGGTGGACGATCAGGTCGCCCGCGAGTTCGCGGAGGTCGTGGCCGAAGCGCGACGGCTGCGTCGCAGGCCGAAGATCCTCGACTCCCTGATCGCCGCGACGGCGCGTGCACTCGACGTGCCGGTCTATACGCAGGACGCCGACTTCGATGAGATTCCCGGCCTGCAGGTCGTACACGTGTAGCGCTTTCGCAACCGCGGCTGCGTGCTTGCGCGGCGAAGTGGAGCTAGCCGGGCTCGAACCGGCGACCTCGACACTCGGACTACATCGAGGCCGAGGGGCTCTACGGCGCGACCGTGACGCTGATCTCCGGCAAGCCGAAGATCACCGCGACGGCCACCGGGCCCGAAGGCACCTCCGAGTTCTCGGAGTGCAAGACCGTCACGGCGCCCTAGGGGCGGGCAGCCGCCGTCGGACCTCCGGCCGCCGTCAACGTGACCATCGGCTTGCCGTGGCGTGTGACAAGGACGTCCGTCCCCGCGGCGGCCTCCTGCATCCAGTATCCGAAACGGTCGCGCAGTTCGTGCGCGCCGACGGCCAGCTGCGCGACCGGGGGAGTGGAGCTAGCCGGGCTCGAACCGGCGACCTTCGGTATGCCATACCGACGCTCTCCCAACTGAGCTATAGCCCCGAGGCGATAATCGGAGGCCATTCTAACGCCCGCACGTTGCTTGTTTCGGCACGGCCCGAGGCGCAGGTGCACGAAGGTCCTCCCTTGAAAGTCTGCGATCGGAAGGAGGTAGGACTCCCCGTTGTCGGGGCAGAACATGGCGATGGCGTCGATCTCGTCGGAGTTGTACGTGGTCCTCACGTATCCGCTGGGGGTATAGCGGCTGGTGCCCGTCCGCGCGCAGATCACCTCCCCACGGAGGCTCGCCCATTTGCACTGCACCCGGATGAGCCGGTGGCCGAGGTCCAAGATCAGGTCATAGCGCCGACCCTCTGACAGCGGCAACGAGACGTTGATGCCGAGCTCAGTTGCTGCCGCGGCGATCTTGACCTCGGCAATGTTGCCCTTATCGGTCGGCGTGAGCACGCCACGAACGCTAGTTCGATCCACGTGACGGGGCTGCGCAGCGCCGTGACGACTTCGCACCTACCGCGCCACTAGATTCCGCGCCGTGACGGGACGGCGGGGAACGGGACATCGCGGGGGGCGCGCGGCGCTGGCTGCGCTCGCCGCCGGCCTAGTCCTGGCAGCTGGACGGTGCCGGGCCGCAGCCAGTAGAGGATCCCGCCGATCATCGGCAGGAAGCGGAAGGTCAGCGGCATCGATCCGCAGCCCAGCCCGAGGATGTCCCACAGCAGCGTCCAGACGACCAGCTTCTGGAAGACGATCGGCTGCGTCCACCAGTCGCCGATGTCCCCCAGCCCCCCGACGCCCGGCGTGGTCGCGGAGATGACCAGCGCCGCGCCGGCCAGTGTCGCGCTCTCCCAACTGAGCTATAGCCCCGAGCTCGTAGTCGCCGGCCATTCTAACGGGCGTCAGGGTGGCGATTCGAGTAGCTGGCTAGATTCCGCGGCATGCCGGCCCGGCGAATCTTGCCCCCCGCCCTCGCCCTCGCCCTGCCCCTCGCCCTCGCACTCGCCCTCGCCCTCACCGCGTGCGGCGACTCGGGCGACGGAGCCGGCCCGGTGATCGTCACCGACACCTCCCTGGCCAACTCCCTCGCCGTCAAGCAGAACGAGGCCTTCGAGGACGCGGGGCTGTTCGGCACCCGGGTCGGCGATGCCGGCGGGCGTTGCCGCGGCGGTCTGGTGCGGTGGAGCTGCACGGTCGACGTTCAGGTCAACGAGCGAATCGGCGATCGGCGCGTGTTCGCGGTGACGGTCGAGCCGAAGGGTTGCTGGGTCGCCCGCCAGACCGGGACGGACGTCGGCCGCACCGGGACCCCCAGCCGGCCGGGCAACCCGCTCACGTTGCGCGGCTGCATCGAATAGCCCAGACCGGGAAGCGCGCCCGGAGTAGAGTCGTTCGCGATGCCCCGCACGGACGCGGACGGCGAGCCCGGAGCGCCATGAACGCCGAGCGACGCGGAAAGGGAGGCTGGGACGCCGTCCTCAAGACGGAGGCCGGCCTGGTCGCCCCCGGCGGCGAGTGGCGCTCGGAGCTGTGGGCGACCGCCGAGGCGCAGTTCAACCGCGCGGCCGACCTGCTCGCGCTCGCTCCGGAGATCCGTGTCCGCCTGCTCGAGCCGCGCCGGGCGCTCACCGTCAACTTCCCCGTGCGCCGGGACTCCGGCGAGGTGGAGACGTTCACGGGCTACCGCGTCCAGCACACGCTGACCATGGGTCCGACCAAGGGCGGGGTGCGCTACGCGCCCGCGGTCTCGCTCGGCGAGTGCGCCGCCCTCGCGATGTGGATGACCTTCAAGTGCGCGCTGCTGGGGCTCCCCTTCGGCGGCGCGAAGGGCGGGGTGCGCTGCGACCCCAACCGCCTTTCGCCCGACGAGCTAGAGCGCATCACGCGCCGCTACGCGTCGGAGATCTTCCCGATCATCGGGCCCGACCGCGACATCCCGGCGCCCGACATGGCCACCGGCGAGCGCGAGATGGCCTGGTTCATGGACACCTATTCCCAGCAGGTCGGCCACCCGGTCCCGGAGATCGTCACCGGCAAGCCGGTCGTGCTCGGCGGCACCGTCGGTCGCCAGGTGGCTACCGGCCTCGGTGTGGTGTTCTGCATCGAGGCGCTCAGCGACCATCTCGGCTGGCCGATCGACGGCCAGCGCGTCGCGGTCCAGGGGCTGGGGAACGTCGGCGCCGTGATCGCGCGCGAGCTGCACGAGCGCGGCGCCTCGATCGTCGCCGTGGCCGACGTCACCGGCGGGCTCGTCGACCCCGACGGCCTCGACCTCGCCGAGACGCTGCGCTACGTCGCCGAGAACCGTTTCCTGCGCGGTTGCCCCGGCGGCGAGCCCGTCGGTCGCCAGGAGATCCTCAAGACGCCCTGCGACATCCTCGTGCCCGCGGCGCTCGAGCACCAGATCACCGCGGACAACGCGCAGGCGCTGGACTGCCGGATGGTGGTCGAGGCTGCCAACGGGCCGACCACGCCGGAGGCCGACCGCATCCTCGAGGAGCGCGGGATCGCCGTGCTCCCCGACGTGCTGGCCAACGGCGGCGGCGTCACCGTCTCCTACTTCGAATGGGTGCAGGACCAGCAGAAGTACTTCTGGGACAGCGAGGAGGTCGCGTTGCGCCTCCAGCGCCAGCTGCGCTCGGCGCTCGTGCGCGTGCTCGAGACCTCCGAGCAGCTCGGGGTCGACTGGCGCACCGCCGCGCAGTCGGTGGCGATCCGGCGTGTGGCCGAGGCCGCGCGGCTGCGCGCGATCTATCCCTGAGCCGCGGCTCTAGCGCTCGCGCGAGGACCCGGGGATGAACTCGGGGACGTCGAGATCCGTGTCGGCTGCCGGCCGCCTTCGCCGCGGCTCGACATCCGTGCTCGCGCGCCGAGGCCGGCCCGCCGGGTCCGCCGGCGCGACGCGGTCGATCCGGGACACGAGCTGGCCGTGGGCCGCCTTGACGTCGCGCAGCAGCCGCTCCGCGTTGACCCGCAGCGACTGGGACAGCTCGCCGAGGTTCGCGCTCAGCGCACTGCCCTCCGAGAGCACCTCGCCCGCCACCCGGCGGGCCTCGCGCGAGACCTCTCCGGCGTCCAGCGCGGCCGACTGGCGGACGAGGACGGAGTACTCGTCGGCCTCCTGGCGCAGCCGCTCGGCCTCGGCTCGTGCCGTGGCCTCGAGGTCGCGCGCCAGCGCGGCGGCGCTCGCTCGCTGGGCCTCCTCCTGAGTCTGGGAATGGGCGAGAACGGCCTCGGCCTCCTGCCGCGCGCGGTCGAGGATCTCCAGCGCCTCGGCCTCGGCGGCCTCGACGCGGTTGCTCGCCGCGCGGTCGGCCTCCGCGATCCTCGCGTCGGCACGCCGCTCGGTTTCGTCGCGCAATCGCCGCGCCGCCTCCTCGGCCTCGGCGACGATCGCCGCGACGTGGTCGGGCCAATCCGGCTCGTTGTCCACGTCGGCCGCGGGCGGTGGGTCCGATCCCGGTCCTCGGGGCTGCGGGGCAGACATCGCGGGTGATGGTATTCGGGCGACGAGGCGGGGTCGCAAGAACGGCACCAAGCTCCGCGCCCCGCGCCCCCGCTCGCCGTGGTGGCGAACGTTCCTCGCGGGCCGTCGATAGCCTCCGGCGCGTGACCGAGCAGCGCTACGACCCGCACGAGATCGAGCCCCGATGGCAGGAGGTGTGGGCGCGCGAGCACGCCTGGGAGGTGGCCAACGACGACGCCGGCGAACGCCCCAAGTCCTACGTGCTCGAGATGCTGCCCTACCCCAGCGGCGAGCCGCACATCGGCCACCTCAAGACCTACTCCGTCGGCGACGCGATCGCCCACTTCCGGCGGCGCAACGGCTTTCGCGTGCTGCACCCGATGGGCTACGACGCGTTCGGCCTGCCGGCCGAGAACCACGCGATCAAGACGGGCGAGCACCCGCGCGACTCGACGGCCAAGTCGATCGCCTCCTTCCAGCGCCAGTTCCGCCAGTGGGGGATCTCGATCGACTGGCGGCGCGAGTTCGGCACCCACGAGCCGCGCTACTACCGCTGGACGCAGTGGATCTTCCTCAAGCTGCTCGAGCAGGGGCTCGCCTACCGCAAGGAGGCCGCGGTCAAGTGGTGCCCCAACGACCGCACGGTGCTCGCCAACGAGCAGGTGGTCGACGGCCGTTGCGAGCGCTGCGGGGCCGAGGTCGAGGCGCGCCAGCTCGAGCAATGGTTCCTGCGCATCACCGATTACGCGGACCGCCTGCTCGAGGACCTCGGGAAGATCGACTGGCCCGAGCACGTCAAGACGATGCAGCGCAACTGGATCGGCCGCTCGGAGGGCGCCGAGGTGGTCTTCCGCTGCGCCGAGCTGGAGATCGACTACCCCGTCTTCACCACCCGGCCCGACACGCTGTTCGGCGCGACCTTCTTCGTGCTCGCCCCCGAGCACCCGGACGTCTTCCGGCTCGCCGCCGGCACCGACCACGAGCAGGCCGTCCACGACTACGTGGCCCACGCGCTGACCGAGTCGGCCGAGCTGCGCGGCGACGTCGAGGAGCCCAAGACCGGCGTGCCGCTCGGCCGCACGGTCACCAACCCGGTCAACGGCGAGGAGCTCCCCGTCTTCGTCGCCGACTACGTGCTGATGGAGTACGGGACCGGGGCGATCATGGCGGTGCCCGCGCACGACGAGCGCGACTTCGCGTTTGCCCGGGCCTTCGACCTTCCCGTCCGCCGCGTCATCCAGGGCCCCGACGACGAGCTGCCCTACACGGGCGATGGCGAGCTGGTCGGCTCGCATCCCGACTTCGACGGCTTGCCCAACCGCGAGGCGCTCGAGCGGATCGTCGGCTGGCTGGACCGGGACGGCAAGGGGCACGCGTCGGTCTCCTACCGGCTGCGCGACTGGCTGGTGTCGCGCCAGCGCTACTGGGGGTGCCCGATCCCGGTCGTCTACTGCGAGAGCTGCGGCCAGGTGCCCGTCCCGGAGGACCAGCTTCCCGTCGTGCTCCCCGACGTCGAGGACTACGCGCCCAAGGGGCGCTCGCCGCTGGCCGCCGCGGAGGACTGGGTGGCCACGGACTGCCCTTCGTGCGGCGGTCCCGCCCGCCGCGAGACCGACACGATGGACACCTTCGTCGACTCCTCGTGGTACTTCCTGCGCTACTGCGACGCGCTCAACGACGACGCGCCGTGGGACCCCGAGGTGATCCGCCGCTGGATGCCCGTGGACCAGTACATCGGCGGAGTCGAGCACGCGATCCTGCACCTGCTCTACGCGCGCTTCTTCTGCAAGGCGCTGACCGACATGGGCCTGCTCGAGATCGAGGAGCCCTTCGCGGCGCTCTTCACCCAGGGGATGGTCACGCGCGCGGGCGCGAAGATGTCCAAGTCCAAGGGCAACACCGTCGACCCGGCGGAGATCTCGAACCGGTACGGGGCCGATACCGCCCGCTGCTACATCCTCTTCATCGGTCCTCCCGACCAGGACGTGGACTGGTCCGACGAGGGGGTCGAGGGCGTGCACCGTTTCCTCGGCCGGCTGTGGCGACTGGGCGCCGACGCGGCGGCCCTCGAGGGACCGTCCGAGCCTCCGGCCCGGCCCCAGGGCGATGACCTGCTGCTGGCGCGCAAGGCGCATTGGGCGATCGCGAAGGTCACCCACGACATGACCGGCCGCTTCGCGTTCAACACCGCGATCTCGGCGGTGATGGAGCTGGTCAACGAGGCGTCGCGCGTGCGCGGGTCGGTCGAGCCCGGCACGCTGCGCTTCGCGGCGGCGACCGCGGCGTCCCTGATCTTCCCGTTCGCGCCGCACTGCGGGACCGACGTGTTCGACCGCCTCACCGGACGCCCCCTGTGGCGCGAGCCCTGGCCGGATTCCGACCCGGCGATGCTCGAGCGCGACACCTTCGAGCTGGTCTGCCAGGTCAACGGGAAGGTGCGCGACCGCGTGCAGGCGCCCGCGTCGGCCTCCGAGGCCGAGCTCCTGGCGCTGGCGCGCGAGGCGCCGAACGTGCGCGCCCACCTGGACGGGCGCGAGGTGGTCAAGGAGATCGTGGTGCCCGGAAAGCTCGTCAACGTCGTCGTGCGCTGAGCGGTTAGGGTCGCGCGCATGAGCCAGGCCGCCGACGTGCCGGTCGGGAGCGACGCCCCGATCCTGGAGGTCATGGCCACGATGCGCGCGATGCGCCGGCTCAAGCCCGACCCGGTGCCCAATGAGCTGCTCGAGCAGCTGGTGGACGCCGCGACGTGGGCGCCCAGCGGCGGCAACGTGCAGGCCTACTCCTTCGTCGTCGTCACCGATCGCGCCCAGATGGCGCGCCTCGCGGACCTGTGGCGCGTCGTGTGCGACTTCTACCTGGCGTCCTTTGCCACCGTGGCGCCCTCGCACATGTCCGAGGAGCGCTACGAGCGCCTGCGCGAGGCGCTGCGCTTCCAGCGCAACCACTTCCACGAGACCCCGGCGGTGATCGTCGCCTGCTACGACATCGGCGAGTGGGCCTCGCGCCTGCGTCGGCAGTGGCGCCAGTTCTCCGGCGCCGCACGCGGACTCGGCGCCCGGCGCACCGCCGAGCTCCTGCGCGGAATGCGCGTTTTCGGCGACCGCTCCGTTGCCGCCTCGGTCTACCCCGGCGTGCAGAACCTGCTGCTGGCCGCGCGCGCGCGCGGTCTCGGCGCGACGCTCACCACCTGGCACCTGGCGCTGGAGCCGGAGTTCAAGGCGGTGCTGGGCATCCCGCGGCGGGTGGACACCTTCGCCGTCATCCCGGTCGGCTACCCGCGTGGCAACTTCGGCCCGGTCAAGCGGCGGCCCGCCCGCGAGGTGATCCACCGCGACCGCTGGTAGCGCGGTGGAGGAACACGGACGCTACGTCGCGGTGATCGGGTCGGGGGACCCCGACCCCGAGCGCGACGAGCTGGCCGAGGCGGTCGGGCGGGCCTTGGCCGAGCGCAGCGCGATCGTGGTGTGCGGAGGCCTGGGCGGCGTGATGGAGGCGGCGTGCCGCGGCGCGCGCGCCGCGGGCGGCGTGACGGTCGGCCTCCTGCCAGGGGCCGACCGCGCAGGCGCAAACGCGCACCTGAGCGTCGCGATCCCGACGGGCCTGGGTGAGCTGCGCAACGGCCTGATCGTGCGCGCGGCCGACGCGGTGATCGCGGTCGGCGGCGGCTACGGCACGCTGTCGGAGATCGGGTTCGCGCTGAAGACCGGCCGCCGGGTGATCGGCCTGGGGACATGGGAGCTCGCGCGTGGCGGCGAGCCGGCGACGGGGATCGACGTGGTTGTTGATCCCGCCGAGGCGGTCGTGCGGGCCCTCGCCGCGGCCGCGTAGGCCGCTCGGCTGTTCAGAGTGTCAGTTCAGCCAAGCGCGTCTTGGAGCCGTCGCCTGACGTCTTTGCAGCCTGGTCCGCGGAGACGTACCTGAAGCTCGTCCTCGCCTTCGATCTCGCTGTCGAGGTAGCTGAGCTCCTCTTCGGCGAGCTCTCGCACCGTGATGTCCTTCGTCTCGGCACCGGATCCGTGCGCGTCGTAGAACGTGTACGTCACGCGATGGCCAGGATGCCGGTGCAGCTCGCGGATCAGGACCTCGGCGCTTCGCCTCAGCTCGCGGTCGAGCTTTGGGGGCGTTTCCGCTGCAGGGCAGAGGTTTGAGAGACGGAGCTCGGTCGGAAGCTGGGCTTGGAGTGCCGGACTCACATGCGGCGCGGCTGCGCGCTTGACCTGCTCTGCGCCGGCCCAGGCGGCCGGCAGCGCGGCGAGTGCGAACACTGCGACCGCCGCCTTGCCGGCGTGATCGTGCAGAATCCGCCCCAACAGCCACCCGATCGCCGTGGCGCCACACAGCACCGGAATGAAGAGGAACACGACGAGGTAGGCGTACCCGTCTTCCGCCGCGACCGCTGAGGCGAGCGTGCCTGCGATCGGCAGAAGCAGGGCCCACCAGCGGGCGATGGCGAGGCCCAGGCCGAGGTGGGCGGCGAGGGCGACCAGGGCGATCGCCCAGAAGTCATCGCGGCCAATCGTCAGCGGGTCATAGAGCCCGGTGACGAGCGTCCCCGCCAGGACGACGTAGGCCACGAGTCCCAGCTCCCGCCTTGACATGCCAGAAGTACCCCGTGGCGATCGGCGGGTGACCGGCGCCGAGAGGCCTTTGCCGCGGTCTCTTGTTGCGTTCGGAGCGTCTCGCGTGCGGCGGTCGCGCCTAGCCTCGCCGCGTGGACTCGATCTCGCGCCGGCAGGTCGCGCTCTACGCCGCCGGGGCGCTCCTGATCCTCCTCCTGGGCGCTCGCTACCTGCGCGACAGCCGGCCGGCGTCGGGCGGCGCCGGCGGTCGCGCGGTGCCGGTGCGCGTCGACGCCGCCGGCGAGCGCTGGGTGGTGGTGCAGGTCGCTGGCGAGGTGCGGGACCCGGGCGTCTACCGGCTGCGGGCCGGCCAGCGCGTCGACGACGCCGTTCGCCGAGCCGGAGGGCCGACGGGTCGCGCCGACCTGGCCGGCGTGAACCTCGCGGCGAAGGCGGAGGACGGGCGGCAGGTGATCGTGCCCGCGCGGGCGCCGCCGGCGGGCGCCGCTGGCGCAGCCGCGCCCTCGACGGCCGGCGCCTCCGCCGGGGTGGCTCCCGGTCAGCCGCTCAACCTCAACACAGCCACCGTGGATCAGCTCGACGAGCTCGACGGGATCGGGCCCCAGACGGCGGAGAAGATCGTTGCCTATCGCGAGCAGCACGGTGGCTTCCGCTCGGTTTCCGAGCTCGACCGCGTGCCCGGGATCGGCGAGAAGCGCCTGGCTGCGCTCCAGGACCTCGTACGCGTGTGAGCCGGTGAGCAGCCTCGCCGCCGTCGGAGCGCCGCTGACGGCCGCCCTCGCGGCGGTCCGCGCGCATCCACGCCATCTGGTGCTCGCCGCGCTCGTGGCAGGCCTGCTCGCCGCGCCGGCCCCGCCGCTGCCCTTCGCCGTGGCCATCCTCGCCGCGGCAACGGCCGGGCGCGCTGCGGTCGCGGTGGTCGCCGCGGCCGCGGTGCTGGCCGGAGCGGTCATCGCCGACGCGCGACTCGCCGCGATGGATCGCACGGCGCTGCGTACCCACCTCGGTCAGTCCGTCGCGGTCCGCGCGGCCCTGCTCGAGGCGCCGCGGCGCAGTCGCTCGAACGGCCGCTCGGCGCTCGCGCAGGTGGTCCGAGGGCCGGGTAGCGGCGAACGCGTCCTGGTCCGGGCCGGGCGCCGAACGCGATGGCCCGCGGCGACACCCGGGGCCGTCGTCTCGATCGCCGGCCGTCTGGCTGCGCTGGGCTCGCGCGACGGCCACCAGCACCGGCGCGGCGCCCATGCGGTCCTGATCGCCGGGCGCGTGGCGGCGACGGGCACGCGGCGCGGCGGGCTCGCCGGTCTGCTCGACCGGGCACGCTCCCGCGCCGAGACTGCGGTGTCGTCGGGGCTGGACCCGCCCCGCGCGGCGCTCGCGCAGGGCATGGTGCTCGGGCGCGACGAGCGGTTGAGCGAGCCCGTGCGCGCGGACTTCCGCGACAGCGGCCTCGCGCATCTGCTCGCGGCCAGCGGCCAGAACGTGATGCTGCTGGCGGCGCTGGCCCTCGCGGTGCTGGGCGGCCTCGGAATCGGGCTGCGCGGTCGCCTCGCCGGGGCGCTGGTCCTGATCGCGCTCTACGTGCCGCTGGCCGGGGCCGGGCCCTCGATCCAGCGGGCCGGGGTGATGGGGGCCGCGGCGATCGTCGCAACCCTGGCGGGTCGCCCCGCTTCACGCTGGTATGCGCTCCTGCTGGCGGCGGCGATCACGCTCGTCGCGAATCCGCGCGCCGCGGGCGATCCGGGATGGCAGCTGTCGTTCGCCGCCGTGGCGGCGATCGCCGTGGCCTCCCCGAGGATGCGCGTCGCGCTGACCGCGCGGCGGGTGCCCGCGGGCGTGGCCGAGGCGGCGGCGCTCTCGGCCGCCGCCACGCTCGGCACCGCGCCGCTGCTGGCCTTCCACTTCGACCGCGTCTCACTCGTGTCGCTTCCGGCCAACCTCCTCGCCGTCCCCGCCGTCGCGCCGGTCATGTGGCTGGGGATGCTCGCCGCGGCCGCGGGCCCGTTGCTGCCCCCGGTCGGCCTCGCGCTCAACGCGCTCGCGCAGTTCCCGCTCGCCTATCTCGGCTGGCTCGCCCAGGCCGCGGCGGGCCTCCCCGCCGCCGCGCTGCCGCTGCAGATCGGCTCGGTCGGTGCGCTGGTCGCGGTCTACGCCACCGGGGCGGCCGGGCTGCTGTCGCGCCGGGTGCGCGGTCCTGTCGTCGTCACCGCCGTGGCCGCGCTGGGGCTCGCGCTGGCGTTCTCCGGCCCGGCGGCGCCGCCCGACCCGCGAGTGCTGCGCGTCTCGTTCCTGGACATCGGCCAGGGTGACGCGACGCTGCTCCAGCGCGGAGGGGCGACGGTGCTCGTCGACACGGGCCCGCCCGGCAGCCCGCTGCTTCAGCGCCTGCGCGAGTCCGGTGCTCGCCGGATCGACGTGCTGGTGGTCACCCACGCCCAGGCCGACCACGAGGGCGGGGCCGTCGACGTGCTCTCCCATCACCCGGTGGGCCTGCTCGTGGACGGCGGCGACGGGACGCGCACGCCCGAGCACCGCGCGATCGTCTCCGCCGCTCGGCGCCTGCGGGTGCCCCGGGTGGCCCCCGACGTCGGGCAGGTGATGCGCGCCGGGCCGCTGGTCATGCGCGTCCTGTGGCCGCCGCGCGAGCCTTTCGAGCGCCACGCGGGCGAGGATCCGAACGAGCGCGCGATGGTGCTGCACGTCCGCGACGGCGCGATCGACGTGCTGCTGCCCGCCGACGCCGAGTCGCCGGTCACCGGCGCGCTCGACCTCCCGCCTTCCGAGGTGCTCAAGGTGGCCCATCACGGCAGCGAGGATCCGGGCCTTCCCGATCTCCTGCGAACCGTGCGCCCGCGCGTCGCTGTGATCGAGGTCGGTCGCCACAATACCTACGGCCATCCCAGGCCGGCGACTCTGGCGGCGCTGCGCGCGGTACCGCTGGTGCGGCGCACGGACCGCGACGGGACGGTCCGGCTGACCGCCGATCGTGGCCGGCTGAGCGTCGCGACCGACCCCTAGACTCGGCGATCGAATGCCCGCCTTCAAGCCCGCCTACCTGATCCACGGCGACGACCACGGCCGGATCGCCGAGCGCCGCGCGCGGCTGCGCGCGCTGGCCGAGGCCGAGAGCGGAGCATCGGGGCTGGAGCTTCTCCAGGGCGAGGAGTCCTCCCCCGAGGCCGCCGCCGCGGCGCTCTCGGCGATGACCCTCGGGCTCGGCCGGCGGTTCGTGATCGTGGACGGGGTCGAGCGCTGGAAGGACGCCGAGATGGACTCGCTGGAGGCCGCGCTCACCAGCCTGCCGCCCGAGACCACCGTGGCGTTCTTCGCGCGCGAGGAGGGCCGCAACGCCGCGCCCGAGCGCCTGCGCGCGGCTGTCGAGCAGGCCGGCGGGGACGTCGCAGTCGAGGCCACGGTCAAGCAGTGGGAGCTGCCGAAGTGGGTGGCCGAGCGCGCGCGCGAGCTCGGGATGGAGCTTCACCCCGGGGCGGCGAAGGCGCTCGTGGCCCAGGTCGGCGATCGCCAGCAGCGCCTGCTGCGCGAGCTTGAGAAGCTCGCGCTCTCGCTTGGGCCGGGAGCGCGCGTGGGGCCCGACGACCTCGAGGCCCTGGCCGCGGCCTCCGCGGAGCGCCGCGCCTACTCCCTGGCCGATGCGCTGGTGGCCCGCGACGGCGCGGCCGCGACCCGGATCTACCTCGAGCTGCGCGCGCAGGCTGAGCGCCTCCCCGGCCTGCTCTACGCGATGACCCGCCGGGTGCGCGACGCGCTGGAGGTGGTGGCACGCCTGGACGCAGGCGAGCCCGCCGCGCAGGTCAAGCGCAGCCTGCGGATGCCGCCGAAGGTCGCCGAGCGCTTCGTCGACGACGCGCGGCGGGCCGATCGCGACGGCCTGCGCCGCGCGCTCGAGCAGCTCGCGGACCTCGAGCTCGAGTCGCGCGGCGGCGGCCGCTCGGTCCCGGAGGACACGGCGGCGCTGCGTACGCTGCTGCGGCTCTCGAGCTAGGCGCGCGGGGCGTTGCCGGCGCGCAGGCGCGCGGCCTGGGCCTTCTTGCGCGCGCCGGTGTTGCGGTGCAGGGCGCCACGATGGACCGCCCTGTCGACGGTGCTGATCAGCTCGCGGTGGTCGGCGTCCGCGCGCGCGTCGTCGCCGGCCTGCGCCGAGTCCTCCAGGCGACGGAAGAGCGTCTTTACCTTGGAGGTGTAGCGGCGGTTCTCGAGCCGCTCGCGCTCGGAGCGCAGGATCCGCTTCTTCTGGGAGTGGATGTTGGCCATGACGCAGGAGCGCCCCGATCTGGCGCCGGGGCGGCCCGTCACTATATCGCGGGCCTGAGCTACGCTGGCCACGTGCGAAGGCGCCGGGGCGTGCGCCTACGATAGCGCCGGGATGCCCGCGGACGACTTCGTCTCCAACCCCGAAGCGCCGCGGGAGGAGCCCGTGGCGACCGCCGTCCCCGGCCCGCGGCCGGGGCGCGGGGTCGCCGTCAACACGGCGATCTTCTCCATCGCCACCGGGCTCTCGCGTGTCGCCGGCCTGGGTCGCGAGATCCTCGCCTCCTCCTACTTCGCCACCAGCGGCGCCTTCTCGGCCTTCACGCTTGCCTTCCAGGTACCCAACCTGCTGCGGATGCTGGTGGCCGATCAGGCGGTCTCCGCGGCGTTCGTCCCGGTCTTCACCGACCTGCTCGAGAAGGAGCGTCGGCGTGAGGCCTTCCAGCTCGCGTCCAGCTTCTTCTTCCTCATCCTGGTCGGCCTGGGCGCGATCACCGCGGTCTTCGTCGTGCTGGCGCCCGTGGTGATGCCGTTGTTCACCGGGGGCCAGTTCACGCCGGCGCTGGACGACCTGGTCGCCGGCCTCTCCCAGGTCCTCTTCCCGATCGTGGTGCTGCTCGGCCTCAGCGGGCTGACGCTCGGGATCCTCTACGCCTACGACGACTTCACGATCGGCGGCTTTGCCCCGCTGGCGTGGAACGTCGTGATCATCTCGCTGCTGGTCGCGCTGCGCCCGCTGTTCGAGGGCCCCGACCAGCTCTACGCCTACGCGATCGGCGTGCTCGCCGGCACGATCGTCCAGTTCGCGATGACGCTTCCGCGGCTGCACCGGCTCGGCTTCCGCTTCACGCTGAGGCTCGACCTGCGCGACCGGCGGCTTGGCCGCGTGATGAAGCTGATGCTGCCGGTGACGATCTCGCTGGGCCTGATCAACTTCTCGCTGGTGATCAACTCCTCCCTGGGGTCGCTGGTATCCGAGGAGGCGCCGCGCGCGATCGATGCCGCGTTCAGGATCTACCAGCTGCCCCAGGGCGTTTTCTCGATCGCGCTGGCCACCGTGCTGTTCCCGACGCTCGCGCGCTACGCGGCCCGGCGCGACACCGACGGGCTGCGCGCCTCTGCCGCCAACGGAGTGCGCCAGATCTGCCTGCTCCTGATACCCGCCGCGGTCCTCTCCATCGTGCTCGCCGAGCCGATCACCCGCCTGATCTACGAGCACGGCGAGTTCGGCCCGCGATCGACCGACCTGGTCTCCTCGGCGCTGCTGTGGTTCTCCTTCTCGCTGCCGCTCAACGGGGCCAACCTGCTGCTCACGCGCACGTTCTTCTCCTTCCAGCGCCCGTGGCTGCCGACGGCGCTCGCGGGGGTCAACGTGGTGGTCAACATCGTCGTCAGCGCCGCGCTCTACGGCCCGCTCGGCATCCCGGGGATCGTGATCGGGACGCTGGCGGGCAACGTGGTGATGACCGCCGGCCAGGTCTTCTACCTGCGCCGGGAGCTGCGCGGGTTCGAGGGGCGGCGGACCGCGATCGCGGTGGGCCAGATGCTGGCCGCCTCGGCCCTGATGGGCGCCGCCGCCTACGGGGTCTGGCGCGGGCTCGACGAGGCGCTTGGCTCGGGCCTTGGCGCCCAGATCGCGTCGGTCGGCACCGCCTGCCTGGCCGCGACGATGCTCTACGCGGGCGCCGTCCTGCTGATGCGCGTGCGCGAGGCCGAGCAGGTGCGGGCGCTGATCGCGGGGCGCCGACCCCGCCGCCCCGCCTGAGCCGGCCCGCGCGCGGCGACCCCTAACCTGTCTGCGCCCATGGCCGACCAGGCGCACATCCGCAACTTCTCGATCATCGCGCACATCGATCACGGGAAGTCGACGCTGGCCGATCGCATCCTCGAGCTCACGCAGACGGTCGACCCGCGCAAGCATCGCCCGCAGATGCTCGACTCGATGGACCTCGAGCGCGAGCGCGGGATCACGATCAAGGCCCAGGCGGTGCGCGTCTCCTACACGGCGCGCGACGGGGAGACCTACCAGCTGCACCTGATCGACACCCCGGGGCACGTCGACTTCACCTACGAGGTCTCGCGCTCGCTGGCCGCCTGCGAGGGAGCGCTGCTGGTGGTCGACGCCTCCCAGGGCGTGGAGGCGCAGACACTGGCGAACACCTACCTGGCGATCGACTCGGGGCTCGAGCTGATCCCGTGCCTGAACAAGATCGACCTGCCCGGCGCCGAGCCCGAGCGTGTGGCCGGCGAGGTCGCCGAGCTCCTGGGCGAGCCGGCCGAGCTCGTCCGGCGCATCAGCGCGAAGACCGGCGAGGGGGTGGCGGACGTCCTCGAGGAGCTCGTCGAGAAGGTGCCGGCGCCCTCCGGAGACCCGGCGGCGCCGGCGCGCGCGCTGATCTTCGACTCGGAGTTCGACCAGTACCGCGGGGTCGTCGCCTACATCCGCGTCGTTGACGGAACCTTCCGCCGCGGCGAGCCGATCCGGGCAATGGCCGCGGGAACCGTCGCCGACATCGACGACATCGGCTTCTTCACGCCGCAGATGACGCCGGCCGAGCAGCTGGGCCCGGGCGAGGTCGGCTACCTGATCACCGGGATCAAGGAAGTCACCAACCTGCGCGTGGGCGACACGCTGACGACCCGCGCCAACCCGGCGGCCGAGGCCCTGCCCGGCTACCGCGAGATCAAGCCGATGGTCTTCTGCGGCCTCTTCCCGATCGACTCGGACCGCTTCCCCGAGCTGCGCGATGCGCTCGAGAAGCTCACTCTCAACGACGCCGCCCTGTCGTGGGAGCCCGAGACCTCCGACGCGCTGGGCTTCGGCTTCAGGTGCGGGTTCCTCGGGCTTCTGCACATGGACATCGTGCGTGAGCGCCTCGAGCGCGAGTACGACCTCGAGCTGCTGGCCACGATGCCCTCGGTGGAGTTCGAGGTGACGCTGACCAGCGGCGAGGCGTTGGCGGTGCACAACCCGACCGACATGCCCGACCCCGCCGAGATCGAGGAGGTCCGCGAGCCCTACATCCGCGCCTCGGTGATCTGCCCCAAGGAGTTCGTCGGGCCGGTTATGGAGCTCTGCCAGGAACGCCGCGGCGAGCACGCCGGAATGCACTACCTGTCGGCCGAGCGCGTCCAGATCACCTACGACCTCCCGCTGGCCGAGATCGTGCTCGACTTCTTCGACCAGCTCAAGTCGCGCACGCGCGGCTACGCGTCGCTGGACTACGACCTCACCGGCCTGCGCCCGTCGGACCTCGTCAAGCTCGACGTGCTGCTGGCCGGAGACCCTGTCGACGCGCTGTCCTCGATCGTCCACCGCGACAAGGCCTACGACTTCGGCCGCACGCTCGCCGAGCGCCTGCGCAAGCAGATCCCGCGCCAGCAGTACGACGTGCCGATCCAGGCGGCAATCGGCTCGCACGTGATCGCGCGCGAGACGATCAAGGCCTACCGCAAGGACGTGATCGCCAAGTGCTACGGCGGCGACATCACGCGCAAGCGCAAGCTGCTGGAGAAGCAGAAAGCCGGCAAGCGGCGGATGAAGCAGGTAGGGCGCATCGAGGTGCCCCAGGAGGCCTTCCTGGCCGTGCTGGAGCTGGGGGACGAGGGGTAGGCGCGGGCACGGACACGCCTAACCCGCCGGCGGCACGATCCGCAGCACGCGGTCGTCGCCTTCGCGGGGCGAGCCGCGGCCATCCGTGTTGTTGGTGAGCGCGTAGAGCGCCCCGTCCGGGCCCTCGACGACGGTGCGCAGGCGGCCGAAGTCGCCCTCGAAGAGCGCCTCGTTCCCCGTCACCCGGGCGCCGGCGAAGGAGAGCCGGCGCATCTGCTCGCCGACCAGCGCGGCGACGAGGAAGTCGCCGGTCCATGCGGAGCCCGGGAGCGAGACGAAGGTCGCGCCCGACGGCGCGATCGCGTCACGATAGAGCGCCGCCGGCGACTCCAGCCCGCCGCGGCGCTCGTCGCCCGAGATCTCGGGCCAGCCGTAGTTCGCGCCCGCGCGCACGACGTTGACCTCGTCGTTCCCGCGCGGCCCGTCGCCGCCGCTGGGGCCGTGCTCGGAGGCGACGAGGCGCCCGCTGCCGGGCTGCCAGTCGAAGCCCTGCGGGTTGCGATGACCGAGCGAGAAGACCTCCGGCCGCGCCGGTCCGGCGCCGCGGTAGGCCGCGGGGCCGAGCGCCAGGAACTTCCCGCCCAGCGAACCCCGATCCTGCGCCAGGTCCGGGTTGCCGCTCTCGCCGGTGGAGACGTACAGGCGCCGGTCTGGACCGAAGTGGATGCGCCCGCCGTCGTGGATCGCGCCGGCCGGTATCCCCTCGACGACCACCGCCTGCTCGCGCAACCGCGCCCCGTCGAGTCGGTAGCGAACCACCTCGTTGTCCTCGCCGGTCGTGCGGTAGAGGTAGACGAAGCGGTTGCGGGCGAACTGCGGGTCGACGGCCAGGCCGAGTAGGCCGCCCTCTCCGTCGGAGGCGACCGACACCTGCGCGACCGGCGCCGCCTGCAGCCGTCCCGCGGCGGAGAGCAGGCGCACGCGGCCCGGGCGCTCGGTGATCAGCGCGCGGCCGTCGGGAAGGAAGGCGATCTCCCACGGGACCTCGAGCCCGGTGGCGGCAGTCTCCACCTTAGGTCCGCCGGGATTGCGCGCGAGCCGCGGCGCCGGCCGGTCGGCAGCAGGTGGCGCGGATGCGGTGGTGCGCGGGGGCGCGGAGACCGTGGGGGCGGGCTCGTCGTCGCCGCCGCAGGCAGCGGCCGCGAGCGCGGCGACCAGCGCGGGCGTGACGGAAACCCGGCGCCACGCCGCCGTCATTCGCCCATCACCTTGATCACCAGCCGCTTGGAGCGGCCACCGTCGAACTCGGTGTAGAAGACCGCCTGCCACGGTCCCAGGTCCAGCCGCCCGTCGGTGATCGGGAGCACGACCTGGTGGTGCACGAGCAGGTTCTTGAGGTGGGCGTCTCCGTTGTCCTCGCCGCCGCGGTGGTGGCGGTAGTCGCCGGGATCGGGCGCAAGCGCGCGCGCCACGTCGTTAGCCGGCGGTTGCCACGACGGGGGCGCCAGCTTGTCCAGCCACTCCAGCGCGTCAGCCTGGATCCCCGGCTCGTCGTCGTTGACCCACACCCCCGCCGTGATGTGCATCGCCGAGACCAGCACCATCCCCTCCTGCACCCCCGACTCGTCGACCGCGGCCTGCACGTCCTGCGTGATGCGCACGAACTCGCGCCGGCGCTCCGTGTTGAAGGTGCGGTAGACGGTGTGCGATGTCATCGGCGGGGACTCCTCTCGGTGGGGATCCGCGACATCATCCCGCCATGGACCTGGGTCTGGAGGGTCGCAGCTGCGTCGTCACGGGCGCCAGCCGGGGGATCGGGCTGGCCACCGCGCGGAGCCTGTGCGGGGAAGGGGCACGCGTGCTCCTGTGCTCGCGCGGCGCCGAGGAGCTCGAGGAGGCGGTGCGCGAATGCGCGGCCGCGGGCGGGGAGGCGGACGGACTCGTGCTCGACGTGACGGCCCCGGACGCCGGCGAGCGCCTGGTCTCGACGTGCGCGGAGCGCTTCGGTCCCGTCGAGATCGCGGTGGCCAACGCGGGCACGAGCGTCGCGCGGGCGCTCGAGGAGCTCACCGATGCGGACTGGCAGGCTCAATGGGAGCTGCACGTGATTGCGCCCTTGCGGCTGATGCGGGCGGCCGCGCCGGTGATGGCCGAGCGCGGCGAGGGGCGCATCGTCAACGTCTGCTCGTCCTCGGGCAAGCGGCCGTCGCTGACCAACGCCGCCTACTCGGTCACCAAGGCCGCGCAGCTGTCGCTCTCGCGCGTCTTCGCCGACACCTACGCGGAGCGCGGCGTGCTGGTCAACGCGGTCACGCCGGGCCCGGTGGAGACGCCGCTGTGGATGGCCGAGGGAGGCCTCGCCGACCAGGTGGCCGAGCGCCAGGGCATCACCCGCGACGAGGCGCTGACCACGGCGCGCGAGAAGATCCCGCGCGGGCGCTTCGGCACGGAGGAGGAGATCGCCGCCGTGATCGTCTTCCTGTGCTCGGCTCGCGCGGCGAACGTGGCCGGCGCCGCCTGGTCGGTCGACGGCGGGGCCGTCCCGATCATCCTCTAGCCCCTTCAATGGCGAAGAGCCCGGTATGGAGGCCGGGCCCTTCTCCTGTGGACGAAACCTGGGCCGGGGGACTCTGCCGAACCGGATTCCGTCGTTGTGATCGATCGATACCCGATGTTGCGACGTGGCTAACCCGTTGATGCGCGATCCGGCGCGTAGACTGCCCGTCCGCACGCCAGCGGCCCGAGGAGGTGCCTTGCCGGTCAGGACCGAAGCCGTCGGAAAGACCTACCCGCCCGCCGTCTACGCGGTCGGTCGCGAGAAGGTGAAGGAGTTCGCCGCGGCCGTGGGGGAGACCAACCCCGTGCACCTCGATCCCGAGGCGGCCCGCGCTGCCGGCTATGCGGACGTCGTCGCCCCGCCGATGTTCGCCGTCGTCTACAGCGCGCCCGTGATGGCGCCGGCGATCTTCGACCCGGAGATCGCGATCAACTTCGCCACGATGGTGCACGGCGGCCAGCAGTTCGTGTGGGGCCCACCCGTCGTGGCCGGCGACGAGATCACCACGACCGCGTCGGTCAAGGAGATCTACGAGAAGGACGGCAAGGGGTTCTACGTGTTCGAGACCGTCTCCGCCAACCAGCGCTCGGAGACGGTCTGCACCGCGACCTGGACCAACATCGTCAGGGGGGTCTGAGATGCCGCAGCTGAAGGCGGGGGAGACGATTCCCGAGCTGAGGGTTACGCCCGACCGCTACGTCACGCACCGCTACGCGGGCGCCTCCGGGGACTTCAACCCGATCCACATCGACGAGGACTTCGCCAAGCAGGTCGGGCTGCCCGGCCGGATCCTGCACGGGCTGTGGACGATGGCCCAGGTGGCGCGCGCGCAGACCGACGCGGCCGGCGGGCCCGAGCGGCTGCGGCGCCTGTCGGTCCAGTTCCGTGGAATGGGCTTTCCCGAGCAGGAGCTCACGGTGACCGGCACGGTGCGCGAGGTGGCCGGCGAGGTTGCCGTCGTGGACACCGTCGCCGAGCAGAACGGGCAGCAGATCATCCGCAACGCCGAGGCCGAGCTGGCCGTCGGCTGAACGGTCGCGCATGTTCCGTCCGCCGCCCCGCAGAACATGGCGGCATGGTGCACGTTCAGCTGATCTGCTCCGACGAGCACTGCGGTGAGGTCTACGAGGCGTTCGGGCTGCTGTCCGAGATCGAGGCGCTGTGCTGCGCGTGCGGGTGCACCCTGCACGTAGTGCGGTGGCTCGGCGAGGAGGCCGAGAGCTCGCACCGGTTCGTGACCCTGCTGCACGCCGCCTGAGCGCCGCACGCCGGGCCGCGCAGGGAGCGGCCGTAGAATCCTCGCATGCTCACGGCTCGCCAGGAACTGCTCCTGCGCAAGGTGGTCGAGGGCCATCTGGAGGCCGGCCAGCCCGTCGGCTCCAAGTGGCTGGCCGCCGACGTGGAGGTGCGGTGGGGCCCGTCCACGGTCCGCCACGAGCTCGCGGTGCTCGAGGAGCACGGCCTGCTCGCGCACCCGCACACGAGCGCTGGACGGGTGCCGACCGACGGCGGGTACCGCTACTTCGTCGACCGCCTGCTTCCCCGCCTCCCGGCCGGCCGCGAGCCGCTCGCGCTCGACCTGGTCCGCAGCGAGGTCGACGAGGCGATGCGTGCGACTACGGAGAAGCTCTCCCAGGTCACCTCGCTGCTGGCGATCGTCTCGGCGCCTCCGATCGACACGTCGACGGTGCGCCACGTCGAGGTCCTGGTGCTTCAGCCGCAGGTGCTGATGGTCGTGGTGATCACCTCCACGGGCGGCGTCACCAAGCGCCTTTTCACAGTCGACGAGCCAGTGGACACGGGGCTCGTCGACTGGGCGGCGGCGTACCTCAACGAGCGCCTTGTCGGTCTCGGGCTGGGCGCGCGGATGCTCGCCCAGCGGCTCGCCGACCCGACGCTGTCGCCGGCCGAGCAGGGGTTCCTCGACGAGCTGGCGCCCGCGTTCACCGGCCTCGCCGAGACGGCCGACGAGACCCTCTACGTCGAGGGCGCGGCGAGGCTGTTGCGCGAGCACCGCTTCCAGGACCTCTCGCAGCTCAACGAGCTGATGCAGATGCTCGAGCGCCGGGTGACGCTCCTCGGCGTGCTGACCGAGGCGCTGGCCCAGCGCGACGTCTACGTCCGCATCGGCCAGGAGAACGAGGTCCCGGCGCTGCAGTCGCTGACCATCGTCGGCTCCGCCTACGGCCTGCCCCGGCGCAGCCTCGGGACGGTGTCGGTGATCGGCCCGGTCCGGATGGACTACGCGGCCGCGATCCACTCGGTCCGCGAGGCCGCCTCCCAGCTCTCGCACTTCGTCGAGGAGGTCTACGACGAATGAGCGCACGTTCGCGACCGGCAAGCTGACCAGGTCCATGCCGACCGACTACTACGAGCTGCTCGGCGTCACGCGCGGGGCCAGCGAGACGGACATCAAGAAGGCGTTTCGCCGCCTGGCGCGCGAGCTGCACCCCGACGTCAACGACCACGACCCAGCGGCCGAGGGGAAGTTCAAGGAGGCGGCCGAGGCCTACGAGGTCCTGTCCGACCCCGAGCGACGGCGCATCTACGATCGCTTCGGGCACGAGGGGCTGCGCTCCGGCGGCTACGAGCCGTCTTTCTCGGGCTTCGGGTCCTTCGCCGACATCTTCGACGCGTTCTTCGGCGGCGGCCAGGGCTTCGGCGGCGGCGAGGGCCGCTCCGGCGCGATCCAGGGGGGCGACATCGCGGTGCCCGCCGAGGTGGACCTGGCCGGCGTCGCGACGGGCACCTCCGTGGAGGTCTCCTACGACGCGATCGCGCTGTGCGAGCGCTGCCACGGCAACGGCGCCGAGCCGGGGACCCCGATCGACACGTGCGAGCGCTGCGGCGGCCAGGGCCAGCTGCGAGCGGTGACCCGCACCCCGTTCGGCCAGGTTGCCCGCGCGGTCGCCTGCGACGTGTGCGGCGGCGATGGCAAGACCGCCCAGACGCCCTGCGGCGAGTGTCACGGGCGGGGGCGCAAGGCGGCGCTGCGGCGCCTGGAGGTGGAGGTGCCGGCGGGGATCGAGGACGGCCAGCGCATCCGCCTGGCGGGGCGCGGGCATGCGGGCGAGGGCGGTGGGCCGACGGGGGACCTGTACGTGCTCGTGCGCGTCCGCGAGGACGAGCGGTTCATCCGCGACGGCGGCGACCTCGTGACCGTGGCCGACGTGCCGGCACCCGGCGCCGCGCTCGGCACGGAGGTGGAGGTGCCGACGCTCGACGGGTCGGTCACCGTCGACGTTGCCGCGGGCACCCAGCCGGGCGAGACGATCGTCGTGCCCGGCCGTGGGCTTCCCCCGCTGCGAAGGGGTCGTCAGGGAGATCTGCGCGTGGTCGTCAACGTGGTGGTGCCGCGCCGGCTCTCGCGCGAGCAACGCGACCTGCTCGAGCGCCTCGGCGACTCCCTGTCGGAGGAGAACCTCCGCTCCGACGAGGGCGTCTTCGCCAAGCTCAGGCGCACGCTGCGCGCGTGATCCGCCTGGCGCTGCGGGTGCGCCGCGAGCAGGCCGAGCTCGTCCTCGCCGAGCTGCTCGAGCTGGCGCCCAACGGCGTGGAGGAGAGCGAGGAGGGCGAGATGGTCGAGTACGCCGTCTACGGCGCGCCCGGGGAGCTGCCCGCTCTGCCGGCGCTGCGCGCAGCCGCCGGCGAGGCCCTGCTAGACGTGCGCACGGAGGAGCTCCCCGACGACTGGACCGACGCGTGGCGGGCCTTCCACGAGCCCGTCGCGATCGGCGACCGGCTGAGGGTGCGCCCGCCCTGGGCTCAGCCCGCCCCGGACGCGGGGCCGATCGATCTCGTGATCGACCCCGGCCAGGCCTTCGGGACCGGCTCGCACCACACGACGAGGCTCTGCCTCGAGCTGCTGCTGGAGCTGCCGCCGGGCGACGCCTTCGCCGACCTCGGCTGTGGCTCGGGGGTGCTGGCGATCGCGGCCGCCCGCCTGGGCTGGGGCCCGGTGACCGGGCTCGACCACGAGGCCGCGGCGGTGGACGCGGCGCGCGAGAACGCCCGCGCCAACGGCGTCGCGCTCACGGTGGAGCGCTGCGACCTGCGGCACGAGCCGCTGCCCGTCGCCCCCACGATGGCCGCCAACCTGCTGCGCCCGTTGCTGCTCGTGCTCGCCGATCGCCTCACTCAGCCACCCGACCGCCTCCTCGCCGGCGGTCTGCTCGCCGGCGAGGCCGATGACGTCGCCGCCGCCTTCGGCCGCCACGGCCTGCGTGAGCGCGAGCGCCGCCACGCCGGCGAGTGGGCGGCGCTGCGCCTCGAGCGCTGAGCGCACGATGCTCGACGCGGCAATCATCGGCGCCGGCCACAACGGGTTGGTCGCCGCCGCCTACCTCGCCCGGGCGGGCCTCTCCGTCGAGGTCTTCGAGCGTCGCGACCTGGTCGGCGGCGCCTGCGTGACCGAGGAGCTGTGGCCCGGCGTGCGCGCGTCGCCGGGCGCCTACACGCTCTCGCTGCTGCGCCGCGAGATCGTCCAGGAGCTGTGCCTGGCCGAGCACGGGCTCGCGGTCGCCGTGCACGAGCCCTACCTGTTCGCGCCGCTTCCCGACGGGCGGCGGGTTATCACCTGGTCCTCGCGAGAGCGCACGTGCGACCAGCTCGAGCGTGACTGGTCGCGCGCGGACGCCGAGGGATACGCGGCCTTCGCGCAACGCTGGGAGGAGGCCGCCGCCCGGGCCCGGCCGCTGATGCTCGAGCCACCGAACCGGGAGCGCTGGGTGGGCGCCGTCGGCCCGGAGATCCTCGAGGGCTCGGTGGCCTCCGAGCTCGCCGGGATCCCCTCCGAGGAGGTGCGCGTCCCCTTCGCGATCCAGGGGCTGATCGGGACGCTGGCCGCGCCCGAGGACGCCGGCACCGCGTTCGTCGCCTTCTACCATGACCTCGGCGACGCGGCCGGTCCGCCCGGCGTGTGGGGGTTTGCGCGCGGAGGGATGGGCGCGGTGACGGTGGCGCTGCGCTCGGCGGCCGAGGCGGCGAGCGCGACCGTCCGCCTCGAGGCGCCCGTAGAGCGGGTCCTGATGGCCGGCGACCGCGCCGTCGGGGTCGTCCTGGCCGGCGGCGAGACGGTCCCCGCGCGGACCGTGCTCTCCAACGCCGACCCGCTGCGCACGGCAGCCCTCGCGGGCCTCCCGGCGCCGGCGGGCTGGAGCCAGGCGGGGCCCGTCGTCAAGGTGATGCTGCTGCTGGACGGCCTGCCCGACTTCCCCGCGTGGCCGGGCCCGGAGCCATGGGCGGGGACCGTCGACATCGGCTTCTCGATGCAGGACCTGGCGGCGGCGGCAGCCGATGCGCGAGCCGGCCGGCCGGCTCGCGCGCCCTGGATCGAGGCCGCCTGCCAGACGGCGGCCGATCCCACGCTGGCCCCGGCCGGGCGCCACGTCCTGTCGCTGTTCTGCCAGTGCTTCCCGCCCGGCGTCCACGCCGACGCGGCGGCCGACACGGCGATCGCGCGCTTCGCCGAGGTGTGCCCCGGCCTGCCCGACCGGATAGAGGGGCGCGTGGCGCTCGGACCGCGCGAGCTCGAGACGCGCTTCGGGATCACCGGTGGGCACATCTTCCACGGAGAGATGCTCCCCGGGCAGTTGCTCGAGCGCCGCTTCGCGGCGCGGCGCTTCGGCGGGGTCGAGGGCCTCTACCTGGCCGGCTCGGGCGCCCATCCCGGCGGGGCGGTCACCGGCGCGCCGGGCTACCTCGCCGCGCGCGCGGTGCTCGAGGACCGCGCCGCCGCGCCGCGCTGAGCGCTCGACTTTGTAACACGTTTGTGACATTGGCCTCATCGCGCGCTGCGGCCTAGTCTGGAGCCGATGGCCTGGAACGTCGTGATCGCCGGCGGCGGCTTCGGCGGGCTCTATGCGGCCCGCACGCTGGAGCGCGTGCTGCCGCCGCACAGCGCGCGCATAACCCTGGTCAACGACGTCAACTTCATGCTCTTCACGCCGCTGCTGCCGGGAGCGGCCGCCGGCACGCTGGAGCCGCGCCACGTCGTCGTCCCGCTGCGCGAGGAGCTCGAGCACACCGACCTGCGCCTCGGCCGCGTCACCGGCGCCGATCCCGACCGCAACGTCCTGCGCCTCGAGGCGATCGAAGGCCACCGCGAGGAGCTGCGCTACGACCAGCTGATCGTCTCGCTCGGCTCCGTGTCGCGGACCCTTCCGATCCCCGGGCTCGTCGAGCACGCGATCGGGTTCAAGACGCTCTCCGAGGCGATCGCGCTGCGCAACCGCGTGATCCTCACGCTGGAGATGGCCGAGACGCTCGAGGACGACGCGGCGCGCGCCTCCTACCTCACCTATGTGTTCGTCGGCGGCGGATACTCGGGCCTCGAGGGCCTGGCGGAGCTGCAGGACTTCGCCGCCGACGTCCTCGAGCTCTATCCGCGCTGCCGCGTGACCGGCCTGCGCTGGATCCTGGTCGAGGCGCGCGATCGCGTGATGAGCGAGATCCCGGTCAGGCTGGCCGATCACGCCGCGCGCGACCTGCGTGGACGGGGAGTCGAGTTCCGCGTCGGCCAGACCGTCGAGACCGTGACCGGCGACGACGTCACGCTCTCCACCGGGGAGACGATCCCCACCCGCACCGTGGTGTGGACGGCCGGCGTCAAGCCCCATCCGGTCGTGCAGCGTCTCGGCCTCCCGCTCGACGACTCGGGGCGGATCCGGGTCGACCGGTTCATGCAGGTGCAGGGACGCGAGAACGTATGGGCGATCGGCGACGCCGCGGCGGTACCGGACCCGGCGCGCAAGGGTCAGGCCTGCCCGCCCACCTGCCAGCATGCGCTGCGCCAGGGCCGTCGCGTCGCGCGCAACGTCGCGGCGGCGCTGGGGACCGGCCGCCGCAAGCCGTTCCGCTACCGCACCCTCGGCGTGTTCGTCGACCTAGGGCGCCACCAGGCGGTGGCGAGCACGATGGGCATCCGCTGGCGCGGCTTCCCTGCGTGGTTCCTCGCCCGCACCTACCACATGGCCGTCATGCCGGGGGTCAAGCGGCGGCTGCGGCTGATCGTCGACTGGACGGTCGACCTGCTCTTCGATCGCGACGCTTCCGAGCTCGGCCAGCTCGGCCACCCGCCGTCGCTGGCGGGCGAGCTCGAGGAGCACAGCAGCGGCGGCACACGGGGCGAGCCGGACGCCGATGACGAGCGCGCCGAGCTCGAGCCTCCGCGGGTGCCGGATCCCACCGGCGTCTGATCGCCGGCCGGCGCGCGTATCCTGTGCGCAGCGTGACGCTCGCCGATCAGGTCAAGACCGACCTCGCCACCGCCATGAAGGCGGGCGAGAAGGACCGGGTGGGAGCGCTGCGGTTGGTGCTCTCCGAGCTCCAGAAGGCCGCCAAGGAGGGTGGCGACGACGAGGTCGCGGTGCTGCGCCGCGAGCGCAAGCGGCGCCTGGACGCGGCCGAGCAATTCCAGGCCGCGGACCGCGAGGAGCTCGCCGCCCAGGAGCGCTCCGAGGCCGAGCTGATCTCCTCCTACCTGCCCGCGGAGCTGGGCGACGCGGAGCTCGCGGAGATGGTCGCGGGCGCCGTGAGCGAGTCGGGCGCCTCCTCGCCCCAGGACATGGGCCGCGTGATGGGGCTGGTCATGCCGAAGGTCGGCGGCCGCGCTGACGGCAAGCGCGTCTCGGCGCGCGTGAGGGAGGCGCTCGGTGCGTAGACAGCTCGAGCTCGCCAACCCGGTCGCCGCCGGGCTCGCCGGCGCCGAGGACGCGATCCTGCGCACCCTCGAGGGCCATCTCGACTGCGACGTCTTCCTGCGCGGGAACGTCCTCACGCTCGACGGAGATCCCGATGCCGTCGAGACGGGGGAGACCGTGGTCCGCGAGCTGGCCGAGCTGATCGAGGAGGGCCATGAGATCGCTCCGGGCACGATCGAGGCGGTCACCCGGGCGCTCGACCAGCACGAGTCCCCCGCACGGATCCTCGAGGACGTCGTGTGGCGCCACCGCGCGACCAAGGTGGCGCCCAAGACTGTCAACCAGAAGCGCTACGTCGACTCCATCCGCGGCCACACGATCACGTTCGGGATCGGGCCGGCGGGGACGGGCAAGACGTTCCTCGCCGTCGCGATGGCGGCGGCGGCGCTGGCGCGGCGCGAGGTCAACCGGATCATCCTCACGCGGCCCGCGGTCGAGGCGGGCGAGCGCCTCGGCTTCCTGCCCGGCGACCTGATGGCCAAGGTCGATCCCTACCTGAGACCGCTGTTCGACGCGCTCCACGACATGATGGACCCCGAGCAGGTGACCAAGCACCTGGAGCGCGGGGTGATCGAGGTCGCGCCACTCGCCTTCATGCGCGGGCGCACGCTTAACGACTCATTCGTGATCCTCGACGAGGCGCAGAACACCTCGCCGGAGCAGATGAAGATGTTCCTCACCCGGCTGGGCTTCAACTCGAAGGTCGTCGTCACGGGGGACATCACCCAGATCGACCTGCCGCGCGACCAGCGCTCGGGCCTGGTGGTCGTCGGCGAGATCCTGGATGCGGTCGAGGACATCGCCTTCGTGCGCATGGGCGGCGAGGACGTCGTGCGCCACAAGCTCGTGCAGCGGATCGTCGAGGCCTACGGGGAGCACGCCGAGCGGCTCGCCCCCGAGCTGCGCCCCGCCGACCGCCGGCGCGCCTGATCGCCCTGCTCGACGTCGAGGTCATCGCGATCGAGCGGGCGGCCGACCGCATCGCCGTCGCGGACGTCGAGCAGCTCGCGGCACTGGCGCTCGGCTCCGCCGGCGTCCACGAGGGCCACCTGGCGGTGGAGTTCGTCGACGTCGCGCAGATCGCCTCGCTCAACCGCGAGCACCGGCGGCTCGAGGGGGCCACCGACGTGCTCTCGTTCCCGGTCGACGAGGGCGCGCCGGCGGCCGGACCGCGCGAGCTCGGCGACGTGATCATCTGCCCGAACGAGACGGAGGACCTGCGCGAGGCGGTGGTCCACGGCGTCCTGCACCTCACGGGCATGGACCACGAGACCGACGACGGGGAGATGCTCGTGCTCCAGCGCGAGATCATGAGCTGGGTGAGGGGATGACGCCGGCGGCGGCGCCGGCCACGCGCAGCGGCTTCGTCGCGCTGGCGGGCAGGCCCAATGCGGGGAAGTCGACCCTGATCAACGCGCTCGTCGCGGTCAAGGTGGCGATCGTCTCCGACAAGCCGCAGACGACTCGCCGCGCGATCCGCGGCGTCGTCTCGGGCGAGGACTGGCAGCTCGTCCTGGTCGACCTCCCCGGCGTCCAGCGCCCACGCGACCCGCTCACCGAGCGCATGCAGGGCCGCGTCGAGCGCGAGCTGGCCGACGCCGACCGCGCGGTCCTCCTGCTCAACGGCGAGCAGGGGGTGGGCCCGGGGGACCGCTTCCTCGCCGGGCGCCTCGACCAGGCCGGTGCGCCGGTGACGGTGGCCGTCAACAAGGTCGATCGGCTCGACCGCGCGCGCACCGCCGCCGCCCTGCAGGCCGCGGCCGACCTTGTCCCCGGGGCCGAGGTGTTCCCGATCTCGGCGTTGCGGGGCACCGGCGTCGGCGCCCTGCTCGAGCACCTCGTCGCAAGCCTGCCGCCCGGCCCGTTCTACTTTCCCCCGCAGCAGCGCTCGGACCAGTCCGAGCCCGTGGAGCTGGCCGAGCTCGTGCGCGAGCAGGTGCTCAGGCGCGCGCGCCAGGAGCTTCCCCACGCCGTCGAGGTCGAGGTGGAGGAGGTCGACCGCTCGCGGCCCGACCTGGTCGCGATCCGCGCGCGGATATGGGTCGAGGCCGAGTCCCAGAAGGGCATCCTGATCGGAGCGGGCGGCGGGATGATCAAGGCGATCGGCACGGCGGCCCGGGGCGAGATCGAGCGGCGCCTGGGCGCGCGCGTGCACCTCGAGCTGTCGGTCCGCGTGCGCCGGCGCTGGCGCGACGACGACGCGCTGCTCGACCGCCTTGGGATCGACTAGGCCGGGTGGCTACAGCTTGCGGGCGAGCTCGCCGGCCAGCCGCGAGTACTCGTCGAGGCCCAGCTCGGGCTCGAACAGGAACGGCAGCGTCACCACCGGCGCGTCGGCCCTCCGCCGCAGGCGCCCGAGCTGGGACTGCTGGCCCTTGGCCCAGCGGTGCTCGGTCCGCGCCGCGCTGAGCGCCGCGCGATGCCCGTTCTCGGCGCGCGCGGCCAGCGCGGCGGTGCGCTCGATCTCGGGCTGGGAGAAGCGCTTCGGGTAGAGGCCGTTGACGACGATCGCCGCCAGGCCGGCGCCGACGTCGCGCTGAAGCCCGCGCTGGAGCTCCAGCGTCTCGTTGACAGGCATCTCCTCCGCCAGCGCGACGGCGAGGTAGGCGGTCCGCCGCTTGTCGGCCAGCAGCTCGCTCACCCGATCGGCCTGCTTGCGGATCGGTCCCACGCGCGCGATCGAGGAGAAGGTGCGCGGCGTGCGCAGCATCGCGAGGCCGTGGCCGGAGGCCGGCGCGTCGACGATCACCAGGTCGTAGGTGGCGGCCTGCTTGTCCCATCGGTTCGGCTGGGCGATCTCCCACACCTTCACGATCGTCGCGATCTCGTTGGCGCCGGGGGCCGCGGCCGCGAAGTACTGGAAGGCGTTGTTGTCGAACAGCAGCTTGGCCAGCGCGCGAGAGCCCAGCTGCTGGGAGAGCCATTCGTTCAGCGCGCGCTGCGGGCCGATCGAGACCGCCCACAGGTTCTCGGTCAGCTCGGTCTCCTCGTCGCCCACCGCCTCGCGCCGGAACAGCCTCGACAGGCGGTCCTGCTCGGCGACCTCGCAGACGATCGTGCGGCGGCCGCGCTCGGCCGCCGCCAGCCCGAGGGCGGCGGCGACAGTCGAGCGCCCGACGCCGCCCTTGCCGGTCACGTAGATCAGGTTGCGATCGAAGAGGGATGCCACGGCACGACAACTCTGTCACGCTCAGACACGGGTCTGCCGGTGATCCGGACCGGCGCTCGCTGCGGATGACCGAACGAGAACTCCATGCCCCCGACCGCCCGGTGACCATGTCCACTGCGCTCGACCCCGGATTGCGCGCCTCCTACGGAGCGTGCCGGCGGATGCAGCGCCGTCACGATCCCACGTACTACTGGGCCACCCAGCGGCTCCCGCGCGACGTGCGCCCCGCAGTCCACGCGCTCTACGGCTTCGTGCGCTCGGCCGACGAGCTCGTGGACGGGCCGCGCCGTCCGCCCGAACCGGCGCAGCGGTGTGCCGCGCTCGACCGCCTCGAGCGTCAGCTCGAGGACGGGCTGCAGGGACGGCCGCCGGAGAACCCTGTCGTCTCGGCGCTCGTCGACGCCGGCGCGCGCCACGACCTGCCGCTCGGCGAGCTGCGCGTCTACATGCGCTCCATGCGCGTCGACTGCGGGCGCGTGCGGATCGGCTCGCGCGCCGAGCTCGACCGCTACATGGACGGAAGCGCAGGGGCCGTCGGCCGGATCATGGCGCCGCTGCTGGGCGCCCCCGCGCCACTGCACGACACCTTCGCGCGGCTCGGCGTTGCCTTCCAGCTGACCAACTTCATCCGCGACGTGCGCGAGGACTACGACCTCGATCGTGTCTACCTGCCGTGCGACGCACGCGAACGCCACGGCGTCTCCGAGGCGGAGATCGCGCGCGGCGAGGCGACGCCGGGCTTCCGCGCGCTGCTCGCCGCCGAGGTCGCACGGGCGCGCGCCCTGTTCGCCGACACCGCCGCGGCCGTCGCGGGCTGCTCGCCCGAGGTCCGCCCGGGCATGCGGATGGCCCGCGGGGTCTACGTGGGCGTCCTCGACCGCGTGGAGGCGATCGGCTTCGACGTCTTCGGCCGCCGCGCGCGCCTGGCCCCCTGGGAGGCGGCGGGAGCCGCGGTTCGCGCCCTGCGCCCCCGGCCGGAGGCCTGATGACGCGCCGCGCCACGAAGCGGGGTGAGGAGCGCACGTCGCTCGAGGGCACGCGCGCCGACGTGCTGGTCTGCGGCGCGTCCTTCGCCGGGCTCGCCGTGGCCCGCGAGCTGGCGGGGTCCGGCGCGTCTGTGCTCCTGCTCGACCGCTACGAGATCGGGGAGCGCGCCACGTCGGCCTGCGCGGCCCCGACGCCGTGGCTGCGCGCGATGGGCGTCGAGGCGTCGATCCGCCAGGAGATCCCGTGCATGCGCTTCACCACGCCGCACGGGTCGGTGCGCTACCGCCTGCCCTGGTCCTGGTCGGCGTTCGACTACAGGGAGCTGTGCCGGCTGCTCTTCGCGCAGTGCGACGCGCGCTTCGAGACCGCGAAGGTCGAGCGCCGGACGGGCGATCTGGTGGTGACCGACCGCGGGAGCGTCACCGCGCCGCTGATCGTCGACGCGCTGGGGTGGCGGCGGGTTCTGGCCGGCGACGGCTACCAGCCGCCCGCCGCGCCCCTGTCCCGGGGCCTCGAGGTGCACCCGGACGGCGGCGGCGAGGACCTGGACGTGTGGGTCGAACGCCGGCTGGTGCGCCGGGGCTACGGCTGGAGCGTTCCGGCCGGCGGCGAGCAGCGCGTGGGAGTGGGGTCCTACGAGCCGCGCGACCACGTCCGCGCTCCCACCGTCGATCTGGCCGAGCGACTCGGCGTGGACGCAGTGCGCTACCAGGGAAACTGGTTCCCCCACCGGCTGCGGCCGGCGGCCGAGGACGGCGTGTTCTTCGTCGGCGACTCGGCGGGGCACTGCTTCCCGCTGTCCGGGGAGGGCATCAGGACGGCGTTCTACTTCGGAATCGCCTGCGGGCGCGAGCTGCGCGCGGTGCTCTCGGGGGAGCGCTCACGCGACCAGGCACTCGCGCGCTACGGCGCCTTCTCCGCCGGCCACCGGCGCGCGTTCCGGCGCGCGCTGTGGCTCCAGCGCATCGTCCCGGCGCTGCCGCCCCGGCTGCTCGCCGCGGGGCTGCGGGCGCTGAGCGCGCAGTGGGCGGTCGACCGGTCATTCGGCTGGTACCTCGACCAGGCACATCCGTCCTTCGCGCAGCGCGAGCCGGTCGCCGCGACGCCCGTGGGCGCCACGGCCGCACCGGTCTCGCTCTAGTTCGCGACGATCCGCTCCAGCTTCTCGCGGCCCTTGTCGACGTCCTCCTGGTCCACCGGCGGGTTCGCCGGTACCGGGGCGTTTGCGGGGTCCACCATGTCCTGGCGACGATCGTCACGGCTGTCGGGCGGGTCTGAGATCCGCTCGGACTGCTGTGGGTGATCGTGATGGGTCACCCCCCTCGGCTACCCGATGCACAACGTCGCACTCCCCCGATTGCTTGCCGCAGCAGCCCGTGCAGGACGAACTGCGCGCGCACCTAGAATCCGAGGCCGTGGACGACACCGACATCGCCTATGACGAGCGCGGACTCGCGCCGTGCGTGGTGCAGGACTGGCGCACCGGCGAGGTGCTTACGCTGGCCTACCTCAACGCGGAGGCGCTGGCGCGCACGCGCGAGACCGGGGAGATGCACTTCTGGAGCCGCTCGCGCGGCGCGCTGTGGCACAAGGGCGAGACAAGCGGGAACGTCCAGCGCCTGCGTGCGCTGCGCTACGACTGCGACGCCGACGCGCTGCTGGCGCTGGTCGAGCCCGCGGGCCCGGCCTGCCACACGGGCGAGCGCAGCTGCTTCTACCGCGGCGAGCTCGCGCCCGCCGCCCCGCACGAGGCGCTGGGCGCGCTCGAACGGGTCCTGGCCGACCGCGATCGCGAGCGGCCCGGCAGGTCCTACACGACCGCGCTGCTCGAGGACCCCCGGCGGATCGGCGCGAAGATCCGCGAGGAGGCCGAGGAGGTCGCCCGGGCGGCGGCGGAGGAGAGCGATCAGCGCGTCGCCGAGGAGTCGGCGGACCTGCTCTACCACCTGATGGTCCTGCTGCGCGCGCGCGACATGAGCCTGGCCGACGCCGAGCGCGTGCTCGAGGCGCGCCGGCGCGGCGCCCCCGCCTGATGGCCGTCGCCGCCGGCGCGCCCTCGGTCACGCCGGGTCTCGAGGAGGTCCGGGCGCTTTCTCGCGAGCACAACCTGATCCCGCTGCGCCACTCGTTCATCGACGACTGCGAGACGCCGGTCTCCGCGTTCCTCAAGCTCCGCGAGGACGGCCCGGCGTTCCTGCTGGAGTCCGCCGACCAGGGACAGCGCGTGGGTCGCTACTCCTTCATCGGCTTTCGCCCCCGCGGCGTGGTGCGCTGGTCGCTCGGCGAGGACGGCGACCCCTACACGATCGCCGCGGAGGCGGTGGCCCGTCACCGCCAGGCGCCGCTGCAGGACCTGCCTCCCTTCGCGGGCGGCGCGGTCGGCTATTTCGGCTATGACCTCGTTCGCACCGTGGAGCCGCTGGGCGAGCCGAACCCCGACGCGCTCGGGCTGCCCGACCTCGCGCTGATGCTCTCCGACGTGCTGGTCGTCTTCGACCACCTGCGCCACACGGTCTCCGTCCTGGCCAACGTCTACCCCGAGGACGATGTGGAGCGCGCCTACGGGGCGGCCTACGAGGCGATCGTCGAGGTGCGCGCCCGCCTGGCCGGGCCCGTGCCGCGGCCCGACCGCGCGGCCGGACCGCGGGCGATGCCCGAGTTCGAGTCGAACATGCCGCGGGCGGACTTCGAGGCGATGGTCGCGCGGATCGTCGAGTACGTCCACGCGGGCGACGCCTTCCAGGTTGTCCCCTCCCAGCGCTGGTCGGCCCCGCTGCCGGTCGACGCCTTCTCGGTCTATCGCGGCCTGCGCGCCGTCAACCCGTCGCCGTACATGTACTTCCTCGACTTCGGCGACTTTCAGGTCGCGGGGGCGTCGCCGGAGCCCCTGCTGACGGTGAACGAGCGCCGCGCCTCCACGCGCCCGATCGCGGGCACGCGGCCGCGCGGGGCGACCGCCGACGAGGATGCCCGGATCGCGCGCGAGCTGCTCGAGGACGAGAAGGAGCGAGCCGAGCACGTGATGCTCGTCGATCTCGGGCGCAACGACCTCGGGCGCGTGTGCGAGTACGGGACGGTGGAGGTGGAGGACTTCATGGTCGTGGAGACCTACTCGCACGTCATGCACATCGTCTCGTCGGTGGCGGGGCGGCTACGGCCGGACGTCGGCGCGGTGCAGGCGCTGCGCTCCGTGCTGCCCGCGGGCACGCTGTCCGGCGCGCCGAAGGTGCGCGCGATGGAGATCATCGACGAGCTCGAGCCGGTCAAGCGCGGGGGCTACGGAGGCGCGATCGGCTACCTCTCCTACACGGGCGACCTCGACACCTGCATCCACATCCGCACGGTCGTGGTCAAGGATGGGATCGCGCACGTCCAGGCGGGCGGCGGGACGGTCGCCGACGCGCGGCCCGACTACGAGTTCCGCGAGTCCGAGGCGAAGGCGCGCGGCGTGTTGCAGGCGATTGCGCTCGCGTGCGCGCAGGAGGATTGGGAATAGTCCTCGGTCCTCGGCTCCCAGGGTCCAATCCATGCTCGTTCTCGTAATCGACAACTACGATTCCTTCACCTACAACCTCGTCCAGTACCTGGGCGAGCTGGGTGCGGAGGTGGAGGTCGTGCGCAACGATCGCGCCGCCGTGGACGAGCTGCTGGCGCGCGGCGCGGACCGCGTGGTCGTCTCGCCCGGACCGTGCACGCCCGACCAGGCGGGCATCTCGGTCGAGGCGATGCGGCGGTTCCCGGAGGCAGGGGTGCCGTCCCTGGGCGTCTGCCTCGGCCACCAGGCGCTCGCGCAGGCCTTCGGCGGCAGGGTGGTCCGCCACGAGCCGGTCCACGGCAAGACCACCACCGTCGAGCACGACGGCCGCACGATCTTCGCGGGCCTCGACAGCCCGCTCACGGTCGGTCGCTACCACTCGCTCGTCGTCGATCCGGACCTGCCCGCGTGCTTCGAGCGCTCCGCGCAGGGCGGCGACGTCGTGATGGGCATCCGCCATCGCGAGCTCCCAGCCGAGGGCGTCCAGTTTCACCCCGAGTCGGTGCTAACGGACGCCGGCAAGGGGCTGCTGGCCAACTTCCTCGGCATCGCGCCCGCGAGCACGCGCTAGCGATGCCCAACGCTCTCCTCACCCGCGCGATCGACGCCGTCTCCTCGGGTCGCGATCTCAGCGCCGACGACGCCTCGGCAGTCCTGGCCGAGATCATGGCCGGCGAGGCCTCCGACGTGGAGATCGCCGGGTTCCTCGTCGGCCTGCGGGCAAAGGGGGAGACCGTCGACGAGGTCGCGGGCCTGGCGCGCACGATGCGCGCGCTGGCCGCGCCGGTGGACGCGGGCCGCGAGGATCTGCTCGACACCGCGGGGACAGGCGGCGGGCGCTCCACCTTCAACGTCTCGACCACCGCGGCGCTGATCGCCGCCGGCGCCGGGTGTGCCGTGGCCAAGCACGGCAACCGCTCGGCAACCGGGCTGTCTGGCTCGGCCGACCTGCTCGAGGCGCTGGGCGCGCGCATCGACCTCGACCCCGAGGCGGTGGCGCGGTGCATCCGCGAGGCCGGCTTCGGATTCATGTTCGCTCCCGCCCACCACCAGGCGACCCGCTTCGTCGTCCCGGTCCGCAAGGAGCTCGCGGTCCGCACGATCTTCAATTTCCTCGGTCCGCTGACCAACCCGGCGGGCGCGACGCGCCAGGTCATCGGCGTCGCCGAGCCGGCGTACCTGGAGACGGTCGCTGGCGCCCTGGCGAGCCTGGGAGTGGCCAGGGCGCTGGTAGTGTCCAGCGAGGACGGGCTGGACGAGATGAGCACCGCAGGGCGCACCCATGTCGTCGAGGTCACCGGAGGCGACGCCGCGGCACCGGCCGCGATCACCCGGTACACCGTCGCCCCCGAGGACGTCGGGCTGGCGACCGGCCGGCTCGAGGACCTCGCGGGAGGCACGCCGCAGGACAACGCGGCGACCACCCGCAGCATCCTCGCCGGCGATCGCGGGCCGCGACGCGATCTCGCGGTGCTCAACGCCGGCGCCGCGATCTACGCCAGCGGGAGCGCGGACTCCCTCGCCACCGGAGTGCGCGCGGCCGAGGCGGCGCTCGACGACGGCGCGGCCGCCGCGGCGCTGGAGCGGTTCGTGACGCTGACAGGGGAGCTGGCCCCCGCATGAGCGTCCTCGACCGGATCGTCGACTCGACCCGCCGCGACCTCGAGCGCCGCCGCCGCGAGGTCCCGGTGGCCGAGCTCGAGCGCGAGCTGCAGGGGCGCGGGGAGGACCGGCCGTTCTCGGAGGCAGTGGCGCGGCCCGGGCTGTCGGTGATCGCCGAGTACAAGCGCCGCTCGCCCTCCGCAGGCCTGCTGCGCGAGCACGCGACGGTCACCGAGCTCGTCCAGGCATATGAGCGCGGCGGCGCGGCGGCGCTGTCGGTCCTCACCGAGCCCCACCACTTCGACGGCTCGCTGTCGGACCTGCGCGAGGCGCGCAGCGCATCGGGGCTGCCGATCCTGCGCAAGGACTTCGTCGTCGACCCCTACCAGCTCTACGAGTCCGCGGCGGCGGGGGCCGACGCGATCCTGCTGATCGTCGCCGCGCTGGACGCGCGCGATCTCGCGCGGCTGCACGACGAGGCGCGCGCACTCGACCTCGACGTCCTCGTGGAGGTCCACGACGAGGCAGAGCTGGAGCGCGCGCTGGAGATCGACGCCGCGGTGATCGGAATAAACAACCGCAACCTGACCGACTTCACCGTGGACGTGGACCGCACATACGACCTGCTCTCCGACGTCCCCGCGGGCAAGAGCGTCGTTTCGGAGTCGGGCTTCTCCACGCGCGAGGAGCTCGAGGAGCTCGAGCGCGTGGGGGTGGACGCGGTGCTGGTCGGCGAGTCGCTGATGCGCGCCGAGGACCCGGAGGCGGCCTGCCGGCTGCTGACCGCCGCCGTCGAGGGCGACACCTAGGGCCGTCTGCGCTTTAGGACACGTTCACCGCCGCCGACCACACTTCCGGGCCCATGAACACGACCTCCCTGCGCACCTCTCTGCTCGCCGCCGTCGTCGGCGGGGCACTCGTCGCCGCCGTGCTGCTCCTGCTCGACGTGGGGGGCGGGGGGAAGACCACCACCGTGATCCAGCAGGCTCCCGTCTCCCAGCCGGCCTCGAACGTCGCGGGGAGGGGTCCGACCGCGCGCGACATCTACAAGCGCGACGCGCCGGGCGTGGTGAACATCCGTGCCCAGGTGGTCCAGCAGGTCGAGTCGCCGTTCGACCTGGCTCCGCAGGAGCAGCGCGGCCTCTCGACCGGCTCGGGCTTCGTGGTCGACAAGGAAGGATTCGTCCTCACCAACGCCCACGTGATCGACGGCGCCTCGCGCGTCACCGTCCAGTTCGAGGACGAGAAGTCCGCCGACGCGAAGATCATCGGCAAGGACTCCTCCACCGACCTCGCCCTGCTGAAGGTCGATTCCGACGGCCTCAAGCTCAAGCCGCTCGCGCTCGGAGACTCCAAGAGCGTGCAGGTCGGCGATCCCACGATCGCGATCGGCAACCCGTTCGGGCTCGACAGGACGCTCACCACCGGGGTCGTCTCGGCGCTCCAGCGGCGCATCGACGCGCCCAACGGCTTCTCGATCGACAACGTCATCCAGACCGACGCGGCGATCAACCCCGGCAACTCCGGCGGGCCGCTGCTCGACGCGGCCGGCCGCGTGATCGGCATCAACTCCCAGATCGCCACCGGGGGTGGCGGCAACGGGAACGTCGGCATCGCCTTCGCCGTCCCGATCAACACCGCCAAGTCGGTCATCCCCCAGCTCAAGGGCGGCGGGAAGGTGTCGCGCGCCTACATCGGGGTCACCGGCACGTCGCTGTCGGAGCTGGGCCGGCTCAACCTCGCCACCCGCGAGGGCGTCCTCGTGCAGATGGTCTCGCCGGGCAGCCCCGCCGCCAAGGCGGGAATCCGCGGCGGCGACGCGCAGACTTCGCTCGACGGATCCGAGGTCGCCCTGGGCGGCGACGTGATCACCGCGATCGAGGGCAAGAAGGTCCAGTCGATGGACGACGTGATCTCGGCGGTGAGCCGCCGCAAGCCCGGCGACAAGGTCGAGCTCGAGCTGCTGCGCGACTCGCGCAAGCGCACGGTCACCGTCACGCTGGCCGAACGGCCGAGCGAGGCGCCGACCGAGCGGCCGAGCCAGGACCCGACGCAGCCCTAGCGGCCGCGGGGCGGGCGCGCGCCCCCGCTCTACCATGTGGGCATGGCCGGGCCCCGGGTGAAGATCTGCGGCATCACGAACCTCGACGACGCCGAGCGCGCCGTCGAGGGTGGCGCGTGGGCGCTCGGCCTGATCTTCCACCGCCGCTCCGTGCGCCGCTGCCCCCGCCGCGAGGCGGCGGTGATCGGCGCGGCGATGCGACGCCGGGCGGAGATCTGCGGGGTGTTCGTCAACCCGACGCTCGACGACGTCGCCGGGATCGCGGACCGTGCGGGGCTGACGATGCTCCAGCTCCACGGCGACGAGGGGCCGGCGTTCTGCGCGGAGGCCGCGCGGCGAACGGGCTGCCGGGTGATCAAGGCGGCGCCGGTGCGCACGCTCGCCGACCTCCAGGCGCTCGAGGCCTTCCGCACCGACTTCCACCTCCTGGACTCCGGCGCCGGGGGCCGGCGCGGCGGCACCGGGAAGACGTGGGACTGGAAGCTGGCGTCCGCTCACCGCAGCGCGATCCCGGCGATCCTCTCCGGCGGCCTGGACGCGGGCAACGTGGCCGAGGGCATCGCCGCGACACGGCCCTACGCGGTCGACGTTGCCAGCGGCGTGGAGGCCGAGCCGGGGCGCAAGGACCCGCTGAAGCTCGAGGCCTTCTTCGCCGCGGCCGGCCACGCGTCCGAGCCGGCGGGCCAGGCCGTCGGGTGAGTGCCGTCGAGCACCGCTTCGGGCGCTACGGGGGCCAGTACGTCCCCGAGACGCTGATGCCGGCCCTGGCCGGGCTGGAAGCGGCCTGGGTGCAGGCGACCGCGGACCCCGGGTTCCGCGAGGAGCTCGAGGCGCTGCTGCGCGACTACGCCGGCCGTCCGACCTCGCTCTACCACGCGCGTCGCCTGTCCGAGGCGGCCGGTCATCCGGTATGGCTCAAGCGCGAGGACCTGCTCCACACCGGCGCACACAAGCTCAACAACGCCCTGGGCCAGGCGCTGCTCGCCCGGCGCATGGGCAAGCCACGGATCATCGCGGAGACCGGTGCCGGCCAGCACGGCGTCGCCACCGCCACGGCCTGCGCGCTGCTCGGCCTCGAGTGCCTGATCTACATGGGGACCGAGGACATGCGCCGCCAGCAGCCCAACGTCCAGCGCATGGAGCTGCTCGGCGCCACCGTCGTCGCCGTCGAGGCCGGCGCGCGCACGCTCAAGGAGGCGGTCTCCGCGGCGATCCGCGACTGGGTCACCAACGTCGAGACGACGCATTACGTGATCGGCTCCTCGGTCGGCCCGGCGCCCTACCCGGCGCTGGTCCGCGACCTCCAGCGGGTGATCGGCGACGAGGCGCGCGCGCAGGTCCAGGCGGCTGCCGGCCGCCTCCCCGCGCGGGTGGTGGCCTGCGTGGGGGGCGGGTCCAACTCGATCGGCATCTTCACGCCGTTCCTCGACGACGACGAGGTCGAGCTGATCGGCGTCGAGGCGGGAGGCGAGGGACTCGAGTCCGGGCGCCACGGCGCCCCCCTCTCGGCCGGCGGTCGCGCCGGCGTCCTGCACGGGTCGCTCTCGGCGATCATGCAGGACGAGGAGGGCCAGATCGCCGAGGCCCACTCGGTGTCCGCCGGCCTGGACTACCCGGGCTCGGGCCCCGAGCATGCGCACCTGCGCGACTCCGGCCGTGCCCGCTACGAGGCCGTCACCGACGCTGACGCGATGGCGGCCTTCCGGAGCACCGCGCGGCTCGAGGGGATCGTGCCGGCGCTGGAGTCCTCGCACGCGATCGCGTGGGTGCTCGCCGCCGAGCCCTCGGAGCTCGATCTGGTGTGCCTCTCGGGCCGGGGCGACAAGGACCTGGCCGAGGTCCTCGAGCGCTCCTAGCCCGGTGGCCGGCCACGAGCGGATCGCCGCCGCGTTCGCCGGGTGCGACAAGCGTGCCGCGCTGATGCCCTACGTGATGGGCGGCTACCCGGACATCGGCGCCTCGCGGGAGATCGGGAAGGCCTGCGCGGCGGCGGGAGCCGACCTGCTCGAGGTCGGTGTGCCGTTCTCGGACCCGCTGGCCGACGGACCGGTGATCCACGCCGCGGGCACGGCCGCGCTGCGCGCGGGCGTCACGACGGAGGCCGTGCTGGGCGTGGCGGAGGCGCTGGCGCGGGACGTCCCGGTGGTGCTCATGTGCTACGCCAACCTCGTGCTGCGCCGCGGCGTCGACGAGTTCGCACGCGCCGCGGCCGCTGCCGGCGCCAGCGGCCTGATCGTGCCCGACCTCCCCGCCGAGGAGGCGCCGGCGGCACGCGAGGCGTGCGACGCCCACGGCGTCGCGCTGGTCCCGCTGGTGGCCCCCACGACACCCGACGACCGGCTCGAGCTGATCGGGTCCAACGCTCGCGGGTTCCTCTACGCGGTCTCCGTGACCGGCACCACCGGCGAGCGCCGCGACTTCGGCGAGTCCTCGCGTGAGGTGATCGCGCGCGCGGCGGCACACACGAGCGTCCCGGTCGCGATCGGCTTCGGGATCACCACCCCCGAGCACGCGCTCGCGGCCGCCGAGGCCGGGGCCGACGGCGTGATCGTCGCCAGCCGCCTGGTGCGCGCGGCCGGCGAGGCCGCGAACCCGGCGGAGGTCGTCGGCGAGCTGGTCTCCGGCTTTGCGGACGCCCTCGGGACGCCTCGTTAGGATCCCCGCATCGGACTCGTACTCGCCTTCACGTTCGGGCTGGTCGTGTGGATCGTCGGCTGGGCGCTCGGGATCTCCAAGTCCTTCGACATCTTCATGATCACGATGGCGATCGTGGTGCTCGCCGCGACCGCGCGGATCCTCGCGCCCTACCTGCCGGGCAGCCGCGGCGACTAGCCCGGCCGCGGCTGGAGTCGGTTCGTGGCTCGCATCGGGATCCTCACGGGCGGGGGGGATTGCCCAGGACTCAACGCCGTCATCCGCGCCGTCGTGCGCCGGGGGGTGAAGGACCACGGGCACGAGATCGTCGGCTTCCGCGACGGCTGGGCGGGCGTGCTCGCCGGCGACGCGGTCCCGCTCACGCTCGAGAACACCTCGGGCATCCTGCATCGCGGCGGGACCCTGCTTGGCACGTCGCGGACGAATCCTTACGCGCAGGAGAGCGGCGGCGAGCGCCTGCAGGCGACCCTCGATGCGGAGCGGATCGACGCGCTGGTCCCGATCGGCGGCGAGGACACGCTGGGCGTGGCCAGGCGCCTGAGCGACGACGGCGTGCACGTGGTCGGAGTCCCCAAGACGATCGACAACGACCTCGGCGGGACCGACTTCACCTTCGGCTTCCAGACCGCGGTGCAGATCGCCACGGACGCGATCGATCGCCTGCACAGCACCGCCGAGTCGCACAACCGCGTGATGGTGGTCGAGGTGATGGGCCGCCACGCCGGCTGGATCGCCGCCTACAGCGGGATGGCCGGGGGAGCCGATGCGATCCTGGTTCCCGAGCGCCCGTTCGACGTCGACGAGGTCTGCGACCGGATCCGGCGGCGCCATGACGCCGGGCGATCGTTCTCGATCATCGTGGTGGCCGAGGGGGCGACCCCCACGGGCGACACGGCTCGGTCGACCCACGCCGAGACCGACGCCTTCGGCCATGCCCGCCTCGGCGGGATCGCGGTGACGCTGGAGCAGGAGATCGAGCGCCGGACGGGCTATGAGACGCGCATGACGATCCTCGGCCACGTCCAGCGCGGCGGCACTCCCACGGCTTATGACCGCGTTCTCGCGACGCGCTTCGGGGTGGCGGCCGTGGACGCCGTCGCCGCGGGGCAGTTCGGGCGAATGGTCGCGCTGCACGCCACGCGGATCGAGACCGTGCCGCTCGCCGACGCGCTGCGCGAGCCCAAGCTGCTCGACCCCGAGCTCTACGCGACGGCCGAGGTCTTCTTTGGCTAAAACGGGGCGCATGTCCACTCGCCGCGCGCGCGCGCTCCTGGTCGCCCTGACCGGTGCCGCCGTCCTCGGCGGCTGCGCCTCCGGCCGCGAGGAGGACACGGGGATCGCCGGCGACACGCTGACGATCTACGCCAGCCAGCCGCTCCAGGGTCGCCTCGGCGCCCAGGCCGCCGACGTCGTCCGCGCCGAGCGCCTCGCGCTCGAGCAGGCGGGGGGCCGCGCCGGCCGGTTCCGGATCCGCTTCGTCGCGCTCAACAGCGCCGACCCCGAGACCGGCGCTTGGGACCCGGGGATGGTCTCGGCCAACGCGCGCCGCGGGGTGCAGGACGAGCGCACGATCGCCTACCTCGGCGAGCTGGAGACTGGCGCCTCGGCCGTCTCGATCCCGATTCTCAACGAGGCGGGGATCCTCGCGATCTCCCCGGCCGACACGGTGGCCGGGTTCACGCGCAAGCGCGGCGCGGCGCCGGGGGAGCCCGACAAGTACTACCCGACGCGCGAGCGCAACTTCGCCCGCCTCGTCCCGCCCGACGACGTGCAGGCGGCCGCACTCGTCGCCTACATGCGCGACAGCCGCGTGCGCCGCCTCTTCGTCGTCAACGACGAGAGCCAGTACGGCGGGGCGCTGTCGCTGTCGGTGGCCCGTGCGGCGCGACGCGACGGGATCGAGGTGCTCGACGAGCACGGCACCCATCCCGCCCGCACCGACCCGCGCGCGCTGGCAGCCGAGATCGCGGCCGCGCGCGCGGAGGCGGTGGTCTACCTCGGGTCGCCGGGGCCGGGCGTCGCACGCCTGTTGGCGGCCGTCCACCGCGCCGCCCCCCGGCTCAAGCTGTTCGCTCCCAACGCGCTGGCCCAGCCGGACTTCCTGGAGTCCCTCGGCCCCGCGGCAGAGATGACCTTCCTCACGGCTCCCACCCTCTCCCCGCGCCAGTACCCGCCCTCCCGGGTTGCCTTCGCGCGGCGGTTTCGCGCCCGCTACGGCCACGACCCCGCCCCCGAGGCCTTCTTCGGATACGAGGCGATGAGCCTGGCGCTATCGGCGATCGCCGGGGCAGGCGCGGACGCCAACGACCGCGAGCAGGTGATCGAGGCGATGTTCAGGACCGGCAGGTCGCGCGAGTCGATCATCGGCAGCTACTCGATCGATCCTCGCGGCGACACATCGGTCACCGTCTACGGCGCCTATCGGGTGCGCCGCGGGCGCCTGGCCTTCGAGCGCGTGCTCGACCCCCTCGGGGCGTGACTATGCGCTCAGGCGTCGGTCCTGCGTTGCACGCACGCGCCGGAGTTGTAGGATCACGCTTTCCAGTCTTTCTCGAGGGGGGATCCTTGTTGCGAGTTCGTTTTCTGGCAGTAGCCACCAGTTGTTGCGCGCTGACCTTCGGCGTCGCCGCATGCGGCGATGACGACGAAGGCGGGGGCAGTACGACCGCGGGCGGCAAGACGCTCACGATCTATTCGAGCCTTCCTCTGCAGGGAGCGTCTCGGCCTCAGTCCGAGGACGTGATCAAGGGCGAGAGGCTCGCCCTCAAGCAGGCCGGCAACAAGGCCGGAGACGTCAGGATCAAGTACGTCTCGCTGGACGACGCGACCGCGGCGGCCGGCAAGTGGGAAGCGGGCCAGGTCTCGGCTAACGCTCGCAAGGCCGCGCAGGACAAGAACGCGATCGCCTATCTGGGCGAGTTCAACTCCGGTGCATCGGCCATCTCGATCCCGATCCTGAACGAGGCGGGGATCCTCCAGGTCAGCCCGTCCAACACCGCTCTCGGGCTGACGAAGTCCGGCGCCGGGGCAGAGCCGGGGGAGCCGAACAAGTACTACCCGACGGGCAAGCGCACGTACGGCCGCGTGGTCCCGATCGACACGATTCAGGGCGCGGCGCAGGCCCAGTACATGAAGGACGAGGGCGTCACGAGCCTTTACGTCCTCAACGACAAGGAGGTCTACGGCCTCGGTGTGGCGAAGAACACCGAGGACGCAGCCAAGAAGCTAGGGATCAAGATCGCCGGCACCGACGGCTGGGACGGCAAGGCGCCCAACTACCGCGCACTGGCTGGCAAGATCAAGGCGTCGGGAGCGGACGCGGTGTTCACGGGCGGCATCATCGACAACAACGCCCCGCAGCTCTACAAGGACCTCAACGCGGCGCTCCCGGACGCCAAGCTGTTCGGGCCCGACGGTGTCGCGACCGTCGACATGACCAAGGAGATCCCGCCGAAGGTCCAGGCGAAGACCTATCTGACGGCGCCCACGGTCGCGCCTGACGAGCTGCCTCCTGCCGGCCAGAAGTTCTACAAGGACTACCAGGCCGCATACGGGGAGGCCGAGGATCAGATCGATCCTTACGCCGTCTATGGCTACGAGGCCATGAGCGCCACGCTGGCGGCGATCGAGAAGGGCGGTGACGATCGCGAGGCGGTCATCCAGGCCTTCCTCGACACCGACAAGGAGGAAAGCGTGCTCGGGCCGTACTCGATCGACGAGGACGGGGACACCACGCTCACCAACTACGGCGCCTATTTCGCCAAGGGCGGCAAGCTGGTGTTCAACAAGGTCATCAAGGGCCAGACGAGCTAGCGACAGGATCCAGACCGCGTGAGCGGGGGCGGGCCCACCGGGTCCGCCCCCGCTTCGCAGCAAAGGGCCGAGAAGTCCCGTATGGAAGCCGCTTCAGTGCCAGCAAGAGCCGGTCGGCGCGGGCTGACCGACTCCGCCCGGAGCTTCATCTCGCGCTACGGGCTGATCGGGATCCTCTTGATCCTGCCGGTCGCGTTCGGCTACAGCGACCTGCAGCGCGAGGGCGATCTGTCCCGGCTCGCCACCAACCTCAAGGACGGTCTCTCCAACGGGGCCATCCTCGCGTTGGTCGCCCTGGGCTACACGCTTGTCTACGGGATCATCGAGCTGATCAACTTCGCCCACGGGGACGTCTTCATGATCGGGACGTTCGTCTCGTTCGGGTTCTTCGGGACGATCGGGCTGACCCTCGCCACGGGGCCGCTCGGCCTGGTCCTGGGGTTGCTGGTCACGCTGATCCTGGCGATGGTCGCCTGCGGAACGCTCAACGTGATGATCGAGCGGGTGGCCTATCGACCGTTGCGCAACGCACCGAGGCTGGCCCCCCTCGTCGCGGCGGTGGGGTTCTCGTTCATCCTCCAGAACGTGGGGCTGCTGTGGCTCGGCGGCTCGCATCGCAGCGTTCCCGACCTCATCAACTCCCAGAAGCAGCTGTTCGAAGTGGCCGGCGTGCCGGTGAGCCAAGGAGACATCCTGGCCGTCGCCGTGACGATTCCGCTGGTGTTCGTTCTTGCCGGCTTCATCGTTCGCAGCCGCATCGGGAAGGCGATGCGCGCGACCGCGCAGGATCCGGACGCCGCGCGCCTGATGGGCATCAACGTGGACACGACGATCTCGTTCACGTTCCTGGTCGGCGGTCTGATGGCCGGCGCGGCGGGCCTGATCTCGGCCCTGTACCAGACCGACGTCTGGTTCTTCGCCGGCTTCACGGCCGGCCTGCTCGCTTTCACCGCGGCTGTGATGGGCGGCATCGGCAATCTCAAGGGCGCGGTGCTCGGCGGACTGATCATCGGGTGCATCCAGCAGATCTCGGACAACCGGATCGGGACCGAGTGGACGCCGGCGATCGTCTTCGCGTACCTCGTGCTGATCCTCGTCTTCCGCCCCCAAGGGCTGCTCGGGGAGCAGACGCGGGAGGCCGGATGATGGAGGCGACGGCACAGCGGAAGTCCCCGCTGGACCGCCTTCGCCGCCGTGCGACCCGCTCGGCGATCGCGGCCGTGGCGGTGATCGCGTTCGCAGCGATCTTCCCCTTCTTCTTCGACGCGGGGAGCGGCGTCGTCGAGGACTCGACGACCGCGCTGATTTTCGTCGTGATGGCGCTCGGGCTGAACATCGTCGTCGGGTTCGCCGGTCTGCTCGACCTGGGGTACGTGGCCTTCTTCGCGATCGGGGCCTACACGATCGGGTGGTTCGCCTCCGGCTTCTTCACCAACCAGGACATACACATCGGCGTGGCGTCGCAGCTCGCCGAGCTGCCGGGGATCCACCTGAACTTCCTCATCATCATCGTCCTGGCGGCGGTGTTCACGGCGTTTGCCGGCGCGCTTCTCGGCGCGCCGACGCTGCGGCTGCGCGGCGATTACATCGCGATCGTCACGCTCGCCTTCGGGGAGATCATCGGCCGAACCGCGGTGAACGGCGATGAAGGAGTGTTCGGCATCGGAAGCTTCAACCTCACCAACGGGCGACGGGGGATCACGCCGGTCGACAAGATCGACCTGCCTCTGGTGGAGCAGTTCACGACGCTCAACCTCAGACCCTGGTACTGGACGGCGCTCGTGATGGCGCTCGTGGTCGTCCTCATCAACGTCCGTCTGCGCGACTCCCGGCTTGGTCGCGCATGGATCGCGGTTCGCGAGGATGAGGTCGCCGCGGCCAGCATGGGCGTTCCGCTGGTCCGGACGAAGTTGCTGGCCTACTCGACGGGAGCCGCGATGGGCGGCGTTGCGGGCTCCTTCCTGGGCTCGTACTTCAACACCGTGAACGCAGACCAGTTCGAGTTCTCGTTCTCGATCTTCGTCCTGGCGATGGTCATCCTCGGGGGACTGGGAAGCATCTGGGGTGTCGTGGTGGGCGCCGTCACGCTCTCCTTCATCAACACGCGATTGATCCCCGACGTGCTCAACGACGTCCCCAGCAAGGTCGGGCTCGACTTCGACCTCACCCAGCTCGGCTTCGGGATCTTCGGCTTCCTGCTGGTGATCATGATGGTGCTGCGGCCGGAGGGCCTGATACCCGAGCGCCGGCGCAAGATCGAGCTCACGGAGGGTCTCGACGAGGACACGGTCTACGAGGTGCGCGCGTGACCGCGCGGGAGGCAGGTACATCCGCCCCGGGCTCAACCGACGCGCAGGGGAGCAGCCGCGCGAACGCCTCCGGCGCGATCCTGACAGCCGAGGGGGTGTCCAAGGTCTTCGGTGGTCTCGTGGCGGTCAGCGATGTCACGTTCGCGGTCCCGCAGCGATCGATCGTGTCGATCATCGGACCCAACGGCGCCGGGAAGACGACGTTCTTCAACATGCTCACCGGGCTCTACCGGCCCACGACCGGTCGCGTGAGCTTCGATGGAGAGGACATCACGGGACGACGTCCCGATCGAATCACCAAGCTAGGCATGGCGCGCACGTTCCAGAACATCCGGCTGTTCGCGACGATGAGCGCGATCGAGAACGTGCTCGTGGGTCAGCACGCTCGGATGAAGGCAGGGATCTTCGGCTCGATCCTGCGCATCCCGCCGGTCAGGCGAGAGGAGCGCGAGTCGCGTGAGCGGGCGCGCGAGATGCTCGCCTACGCGGGGCTTGATCGCTCCAACTTCGAGCAGACTGCGGCGAACCTCTCCTACGGAGATCAGCGTCGCGTCGAGATCGCGCGCGCGCTGGCGTCCGATCCGAAGTTGCTCCTGCTCGATGAGCCCACCGCGGGGATGAACCCGCAGGAGTCCCAGAAGCTCACCGAGTTCATCCAGCGCCTACGCGACGAGAAGGACCTCGCGGTCCTGCTGATCGAGCACGACATGAAGGTGGTCATGGGCGTCTCCGAGCAGGTGACGGTTCTGGACCACGGCGAGAAGATCGCCGAGGGCAGGCCGAAGGAGGTCCGCAACGATCCCAACGTGATCGAGGCCTACCTCGGGAAGCAGGGGTAGCCGCATGGCGATGCTCGCGGTCGACGACATTCACACCTTCTACGGGACGATCGAGGCGCTCAAGGGGATCTCGCTCGAGGTCAACGAGGGAGAGGTGGTGACTCTGATCGGCTCCAATGGCGCCGGCAAGTCCACCACGCTGCGGTCGATCTCGGGACTGACGCCGCCGCGCGAGGGGTCGATCCGGTTCGAGGGCGAGGAGATCGCCCTGACTCCCGCCCAGGACATCGTCCGGCGTGGAATCTCGCAGGCCCCCGAGGGTCGTCGCTGCTTTCAGCGCATGTCGGTGCGCGAGAACCTCGAGCTGGGTGCGTACCTGCGCCGCGACGCCAGCGTGAGCGACGATTTCGATCGCGTCTTCAAGCTGTTTCCCCGCCTCAAGGAGCGCGAGCGGCAGCAGGCGGGGACGCTGTCGGGAGGCGAGCAGCAGATGCTGGCGATCGGCCGGGCGCTGATGTCCAACCCCAAGCTGTTGCTGCTCGACGAGCCGTCGATGGGGCTCGCGCCGATCCTGGTGGAGAAGATCTACGAGACGATCACGGAGATCAACAAGCTGGGAACCACCATCCTCCTGGTCGAGCAGAACGCCAACTACGCGCTCGAGGTGTCGTCGCGCGGGTACGTTCTGGAGACCGGCATGGTCAAGCTGTCCGACGCATCGAGCGCCCTGCGCGAGAACCGCGAAGTGCAGGACGCCTACCTCGGGACATGACGGTTCTCGCTCTCCTCGGTTCGAAGGCGCTGTTCCTCACCTATGCGTGGCTGGCCTCGGCGATCGTCGCCTCCTATCTCTCGCATCGCAAGGGCTACGGCGAGCGGCCGGGGCTCGCGACCGGCCTTCTGCTCAACGTCGTCGGAATCGTCGTGTGGCTGGTATGGCCTGCGCGGCAGGACTCTCGCTGGAAGAAGGCGGGGGTGTTCGGCAGCCGCCTCAAGGACGAGCCCGACGGGGACGCGCCTCCCTCGCCCGAGGTCAGCGAACGCCCGTAGGCGCGCGGCAGGGGGGCGGCACCGGAACGCTGGCCAGCGACCGGCCTCCCTCGCCGGCCCGCGGCGTCACCTTGCAGAAGACGTACGACGCGTCGGAGTAGTCCAGCACGGCGTAGAAGGGGTACCCGAAGACACCCGATCGCGGGCGGCCGTCGGCATCGGGGAGGGGGACGGCGGCCTTCACCGCCACGCACTCGTAGCGGGCTCGCGCCGTTAGGAGGTCCGCCTCCTGGCGGCGCCGAAGATCCGTGCGCGGATAGGGCTCGCACGTCGTGTCCGCGATCGGTCCCTCGATCGAGCCCGCGCGCACGCGCAGGCGCGCATCGCGCGTGATCGCCCGCTCCACCTCGCCCAGCAGCGTGCGCCGTGCCGGCAGGCGCAGCGCCGGAGGAACGCGTGCCGGTGGCGGGAGTGCGCTGCGCCCGCGCCGCGGCAGCGCGTCCCTGGCCAGCCTCCGGCGCTCGGCGGCCTCGAGCGTGGCCTGCTCGCGCCGTTCGGCGCGCCGTCCGTCCTCGGCCGCCTCGCGTGCGGCGCCGAGCCCCAGCCCGCCCGCGACGCCGAGGATCACGATTCCCGCGGCGAGAAGCGCCTGCCGGCGCCGGGTGAGCCGCCGGCGTGGCCGGACGTGCACGTAGGACGCCCCGCAATGCGGGCAGCTGCGCTGGTCGGTGAGCGCCTCGCGGCCGCAGGCCGGACAGCGCCTGCGAGTCGGCGCGAAGGCGGCGGCGACGTCGGCGCGCACCCGTTCGCGTGCGGTCTCCCAGGCATCGGGCGGCGGGGCGTCGCGGCCGTCGGGTCCGTCATCAGTGGGCTCGCCGCTTTCGTCTGCCACCGCTCTCCACCGTCATCCCCGCCGGAGTATGCCTCCTAGGCGTTCCCCAGCGCCGAGCGCAGCGCGTCGTCGAGGTCGGGATGCGCGAAGCGGTAACCGAGGGCGAGCGGCCTTGCCGGCACGACGCGCTGCCCCGTGGTGACGATCTCGGCCATCTCTCCGTAGCGCAGTCGCAGCGCGAACCCGGGGATCGGCGCGACGGCCGGGCGGCGCAGGGCGCGTCCCAACGCGCGGGAGAACTCGCGGTTGGTGACGGGCTCGGGCGCGCTTGCGTTGACCGGCCCTGACCAGTCGGCGCCATCGAGCGCCGCGAGGACGATCCCGACCACGTCGTCGATGTGGATCCAGGGCATGTAGTGCGCGCCGCCGGCGATCGGTCCGCCGATGCCCGCCCGGAAGGGCGGGAGCATGGTCTTGAGTGCGCCGCCGGAGCGGTCCAGCACGATTCCCGTGCGCACCAGGACCACGCGCACGCCGAGCTTCACGGCGGCCGCGGCCGCTCGCTCCCAGGCCTGGACTACGCGCGCCAGGAAGTCGTCCGCCGGCGCCTGAGCCTCGTCCACCCGCTCGTCCCCGCGCGCGCCGTAGTAGCCCACCGCGGAGCCGGAGACGAGGACGGACGGGCGCGGCTCGGCCGCGCGCAGCCCGGCGACGAGGTTGCGCGTCCCGATCTCGCGGCTCTCGCGAATAGCCAGCTTCGATCGCTCGTTCCAGCGCTGCGCGACGGGCGCTCCGGCGAGGTGGACGACGGCGTCGCGTCCGGCCAGCGCCTCGGCCGGCGGCGGGCCGGCCACGGCATCCCACGGCTGAGCGTCCACGGCCCCGAGGCTCTCGCGCGCGCGATCGGGCGAGCGCGAAAGCACAGTCACCTCGTCACCGCGCCCCTGCATGCGCGCGACCAGCCGCCGGCCGATCAGGCCGGTCGCTCCGGTCACCGCCACTCTCATGTCAGTTGCCGCGGATCTGCTCGGTGTCCGTCGCCGCGAACCCGAGCTCGTGCTCGGCGGTCGCCATCCCGCTCTCCTTGGCCTCGCCGGCCACCGCCGCCGCAACTGCGTCGGCGACGTTGCGGTTGAACACGGACGGGATGATGTAGTCCTCGCGCAGCTCGGAGTCCTCGACGATGGCCGCGATCGCGCGGGCCGCGGCCATCTTCATCTCCTCGGTGATCTGGGGCGCACGCACGTCGAGCGCGCCACGGAAGATCCCCGGGAAGCACAGCACGTTGTTGATCTGGTTGGGGTAGTCCGAGCGCCCGGTGGCCATGATCCGCACGTGCGGCGCGGCCTCCTCGGGCGCGACCTCCGGATTGGGGTTGGCCATCGCGAAGACCATCGCATCGGGATTCATCCGTGTCAGCGCCTCGGCCGGGATCACGCGCGCCCCCGAGACGCCGATCAGGAGGTCGGCCCCTTCGAGCAGGTCGGCGGGCCTTCCGTCGCGGCACTCGGGGTTGGTGCGCTCGGCGTACCAGCGCTTCATCGCGTTCATCGAGCCGTCGGAGTAGTCGGCGCGGCGGGTGTGCAGGCCACCGCGCGAGTCCGCGCCGACGATCGAGGTCACGCCGGCCTCGAGCAGGATCTTCGAGACCGCGATCCCCGCCGCGCCCACGCCGATCACCACCGCACGCACGTCCTCGACCCGGCGACCCGTCAGCTTGCACGCGTTGATCAGGGCGGCGAGGACCACCACCGCCGTGCCGTGCTGGTCGTCGTGGAAGACCGGGATGTCGAGGTCGGCCTTGAGGCGATCCTCGATCTCAAAGCAGCGCGGAGCCGAGATGTCCTCGAGGTTGATCCCCCCGAACGCCGGCGCGATCAGCCGCACCGTGTTGACGATCTCGTCCAAGTCCTTGGTGTCCAGGCAGATCGGGAAGGCGTCGACGCCGCCGAACTCCTTGAAGAGCATGCACTTGCCCTCCATCACCGGCATCGCGGCCTCCGGGCCGATGTCGCCCAGGCCCAGCACCGCGGTCCCGTCGGACACGACGGCCACGGTGTTGCGCTTGATCGTGTACTGGAAGGCCTTCTGACGGTCCTCGGCGATCGCCTGGCACACGCGCGCCACGCCGGGGGTGTAGGCCATCGAGAGGTCGTCGCGCGTGCGCAGCGGCTGCTTGTTGTGCTGCTCGATCTTGCCGCCCATGTGCACCATGAACGTGCGGTCGGTGGTGTCGATGATGCGGGCTCCGCTCACTGTCTCGATCGCGGCGGAGATCGCGTCCCAGTGGGAAGGGTCGGCGGTGTCGACGGTGATGTCGCGCAGCGTCGTCCCGTGCTCGAGCTCGACGAGGTCGACGGCGCCGATCGTCCCTCCGGCGTCTCCGATCGCGCTGGCGACCCGCCCCAGCATTCCCGGACGATGCGGGATCTGCACCCGGATGGTGAGGGAATACTGGGCGCTGGGCTGGAGGTTCATGGAGGGGGCGAGTCTAGAGTGCAGGACGCGTGGAGACGAACGGCCGAGAGCTCTTCCTGATCGACGGCAACAGCCTCGTCTATCGCGCCTTCTTCGCGCTGCCCGAGTCGATCGCGACCTCGACCGGCTTCCCCACCAACGCGATCTTCGGGTTTGCCTCGATGCTGGTGAAGATCCTCACCGACTACGGGCCACAGGCGACGGTGGTCGTCTGGGACGCGGGTTCGTCGGGGCGCAAGGAGGTCTATGAGGACTACAAGGCCCAGCGCACCAGCCGGCCGGACCTGCTCAAGGAGCAGTGGCCCCACTTCGAGCCGCTGGTGGACGCCTTCGGCTACCGCAACGTCGCCGTGGAGGGCTACGAGGCAGACGACGTGATCGCCTCGATCGTCGAGCGCGCCAAGGCGCAGAAGGTGCCGGTGATGGTGGTCACCGGCGATCGCGACGCGTACCAGCTCGTCGACGACGGCGTGAGGATCATGACCACGTCGCGCGGGATAACCGACACGAGGATCTATGACCGCGAGGGAGTGGTCGATCGCTACGGGATCCCGCCCGAGCTGATCCCCGACTTCATCGGGCTCAAGGGCGACACCTCGGACAACATCCCGGGCGTTCCCGGGATCGGCGACAAGACGGCGGCACAGCTGCTGCAGGAGTTCGGGACGCTCGAGGAGGTCCTGGCGAACGTCGACAGCGTCAGCGGCGCCAAGCGCAAGCAGAACCTGACCGAGCACGCGGAGGACGCGCGCATCTCCAAGCAGCTGGCCACCGCCGTGCGCGACGTCGACGTCGCGATCGACCCTGCGGAGGAGGCCTCGCGCGAGCCCGACCGCTCGCGGCTGCGGGAGGTCTTCCGGGAGTTCGAGCTGCGCGACCCGCTGCGCCGCCTCGAGGAGGCGCTCGACCTCGCGGAGGTCGAGGCGCCGCCGCGACCCGCCGCCGAGCGCTCCCTTGCGGTGAAGGTGCGCGCCGGCCGCGTCGGCGATGTCGCGGCGCTGAAGGGCGAGCGCCTGGCCGTCGCCGCGCTGGCCCCGCTCGTCCCCGAGGACGCGCTGTTCGGCGACACCGAGCAGCAGTGGCGCTTCGGCGCCCACGGGGGCGGGGCATTCGCCCTGGCCGGCGACTGCGAGCGTCCCGAGGACCTCGTGACCGCCTGCGGCGAGCGCGCCGTCGTGGTCCACGACGCCAAGGCGCTGGGGACGGTGCCGCCCGCCCTCGAGCACGACACGATGGTCGCCGCCTACCTGCTCGACCCGGCCGCGCGCGCCTATCCGCTCGACGAGCTGGTCGGCGATCGCGGGATGGACGCCGACGTGGAGGACCCGGCGGCCCGCGCCGCCGTGCTCACCGGCACGCTGGCCGAGTGGCAGCGCGAGCAGCTGCGCGAGCGCGGCCACGAGGCGCTGCTGCGCGAGATCGAGCTGCCGCTGGTGCGCGTCCTGCGCCACATGGAGCAGGCGGGGCTCAAGCTCGACACGGAGACCCTGGCCGAGGTCTCCGGGCGGGTGAAGTCGGAAGCCGACCGGCTCGAGCGCGAGATCTTCGAGCTGGCCGGCGAGGAGTTCACGATCGGGTCCCCGCAGCAGCTCGCCGAGGTCCTGTTCGGAAAGCTTGGCCTGTCGCGCAAGCGCCGGGGGAAGACCGGCTTCTCCACCGACGCGCGCGTGCTCGGGGCGATCCGCGACGAGCACCCGATCGTGCCCAAGATCGAGCGCTGGCGCGAGCTGACCAAGCTGGCGCAGACCTACCTCGACGCCTTCCCCGAGCTGCTGGCCGACGACGGGCGCCTGCACACCACCTTCTCCCAGGTGACCGCGGCGACCGGGCGGCTGTCGTCGATCAACCCCAACCTCCAGAACATCCCCATCCGCACAGAGGTCGGGCGTGAGATCCGCGCCTGCTTCGTCGCCGAGCCCGGCGACGTCCTGCTCTCGGCCGACTACTCCCAGGTCGAGCTGAGGGTCCTCGCCCACGTCGCGGACGAGCCGGCGCTCAAGGAGATCTTCCGGCGCGGCGAGGACGTGCACACCGCCACCGCGATGCAGGTCTTCGAGGTCGCCGCGGACGCGATCGATCCCGGTATGCGGTCGAAGTCCAAGATGATCAACTACGGGATCGTCTACGGGCTCTCGGGCTTCGGCCTCGCCGACCGCCTCCAGATCCCGCGCGAGGAGGCCGACGCGTTCATCGAGGCCTACCTCGAGCGCTTCCCGCGCGTGCGGGCGTTCATCGACGGCACGATCGAGCAGGCGACCGAGGACGGCTACGTGACGACGCTGTTCGGCCGCCGCCGCCAGGTCCCGGAGTTGCGCGCGCGGCGCTGGGAGATGCGCAAGCTGGGCGAGCGCCTGGCCGTCAACACGGTGATCCAGGGCACTGCAGCCGACATCATCAAGGTGGCGATGGTGCACTGCCACGACGCGCTCGCCGAGGCTGGCCTCGGGACCCGGCTGATCCTCCAGATCCACGACGAGCTGCTGTTCGAGGGGCCCGAGGCGGAGGCCGAGCGGGCCAGGGAGAGCGTGTGCCGGGAGATGGTCGCGGCCTGCGAGCTCGACCCGCCGCTCACGGTCGACGCGGGCTGGGGCCCCAACTGGATGGAGGCCAAGTAGTCGTGGATCGCGGGCTCGCGGTGATCCTCACCGCCGCGGTGGGCGGCCTGATCGCGCTCCAGGCGCCGATCAACTCGACGCTCGGCAAGGCGGTGGGGACGTGGCAGGCCGCCACGGTCTCGTTCGCGATCGGGACGGTCCTGCTGGTCGCGATCACGCTGGTCGCCGGCGGCGGTTTCGGCGACCTGGGCGAGAGCCGGCACGTCGCCTGGTACTACCTCGGCGGCGGTGTGCTCGGCGCGGCCTACGTGACGACCGTCCTGGTCACCGTGCGCCCGCTCGGCGCCGGCGGCGTTACCGCCGCCACGATCGCCGGCCAGCTCTCGATGGCCGTGGCCGTCGACCAGGTGGGCGCGCTCGGGGTCGAGCGCCAGCCGGTCACGGCGGCCAAGGTGGCGGGGATCGTCCTGCTGGCGGCCGGCACGTATCTCGTCGTGCGCGAGTAGCCCGGTCGGCGAATCGCCGTGACGAGCGCGCGCGCGGGCGCTAGGCTCGCATCGACACGACGCGCGTGTGACCGAGAGGGGGTCGATCGTGGAAGACGAGAGGGGGTCGATCGTGGAAGAGCCGGTTGAGCTGCCGACGGGCGAGGTGATCGAGGAGCGCCGTCAGGGCGAGCGCGCGATCGGGCGCCGCGAGGAGGACCATCGCCGCCGCCGCATGAGCACCATGGCGGCCGCTGTGTGGGCGCTGATCGGCGCACTGGTGGTTCTCTACCTGTTCTTCGTCGCGCTCGACGCGATCGATCCCGGCGAGTCCACCGTTCTCTCGGTGGTGGTGCTGGTCCTGGCGATCGCGTGGCTCGCGCACGCGTGGCGGCGCCTCTACGCGGGCGGCTTCAGCCCGAAGTCCGACCGCGAGCGCCGCGGCTTCTAGCGCCGCCTAGGCGGCGAGCGCGGCGGGGCGCGGCGCGGCGAGGCGCGGGGAGGAGGCGAAGTCCGGCGGCGCGATCGCGAGGTAGTGGTCGAACGCCCAGCGGGTAAGGCCGCGATGCTCCATCGCCTCGAGCGCCCGCGTCAGCAGGCGCGGCGGGATCCGCGGGATCCAGTCCTGTACGCGCAGCAGCCAGCGGAACTTCCACTCGTGCTCGGCGCTGAAGGCGTGATAGCGCGCCAGCGCCTGCTCGCGTGATCGGCGTCCCTCGTGCACCGCGCGCAGCTCTCGTCCGCACGCGAGGCCGAAGTAGAGCGCCGTGCGGATGCCCTCGGCGGTCGTCGGCAGGCAGTGGCCGGCAGAGTCGCCGGCGAAGAAGACGCCGTCCTCGGTCGCGGGGCGCAGCCGGTGCGGGATCCAGTTCCCCTGGTAGCGCACGGCATCGACGCTCAGGTCCTCGGCCAGCTGGACCGTCTGGTCCTTGACGTGGTGGCGGGGCTCGAACGAGCCGACCCCGACGCGCAGCTCTCCGCCGGCCGGGAAGGACCACGCGTAGCCCGCGCGGACGTAGGCGCGGTCGATCCACAGCTCGAGGTCCTCTCCGCGCCCGTCGGGGTGCACCTCGAGGCCGCGTGACAGGAGCGCCTCCGGGGGCTGGACGTTCTCGCCGGCGCCCAGCACGCGCCGCCATCCCAGCGCATCGACGATCAGCGGTGCGCGCAGGTCCCCGCGGTCGGTGTGGACGACCTCCCCGGTGCGGCCCTCGATCTTCGCCGTCTCGAACCCGGCGTCGTCGCCCTGCTCGCGCAGCAGGCGGCAGAGCGTGCGGTAGTCGAAGGTGGAGAAGGGCCACGGCAGGCGCCAGCGCGCGCTGCCGTGCGGCGTGTGGACCAGCAGGTCCGGAAAGGTCTGCTGGATCGAGTCCTCGACGCCCAGCGCCTCCAGCCAAGAGGTGGGGATCCCGCACGCCGACGTCTGGCGCTCGCCGATTTCGTAGCGGTCGACGATCAGCGTGCGCGCGCCGGAGCCCTGGAGCTCGCGCGCCACGGCCAGGCCGGCGAACGAGGCGCCGCAGATGAGGACGTCCCAGTCGCCGCCCAGGCGGGTGCGGGCGGCGCCGCGCTTGGTCGCACGCTGCGCCATGTGGCGGGATGATACGGAGCCCGTGGGGCCGCGCATGCCGCCCCACGACGCCAGGCTGCTATCGCTAACCTTCGGCGTTCATGGCCGAAATGACCACCGCTCCGCCCCCGGACGCCAAGGTAGTCGAGGGCTCCGAGGGCCTCCTGCTCGAGGTCGACGGGCAGATCGTCCCCAACTACGACGCGACGTTGACCCCCTTCGAGGAGGGCGACGTGGTCACCGGGAACGTCGTGCGCATCGACGCCGACGAGGTCCTGGTCGACATCGGCTACAAGTCCGAGGGGGTCATCCCCTCCAACGAGCTGTCGATCCGCAAGTCGGTCGACCCCGCCGACGAGGTGGAGATGGGCGAGGAGGTGGACGCGCTCGTCCTCACCAAGGAGGACCAGGACGGGCGGTTGATGCTCTCCAAGAAGCGCGCCCGCTTCGAGAAGGCCTGGCGGCGCATCGAGGCCGCCGCCGAATCCGGGGAGCCGGTGGAGGGCTCGGTCATCGAGGTCGTCAAGGGCGGTCTCATCATCGACCTCGGGGTGCGCGGCTTCCTGCCCGCCTCGCTGGTCGACATCCGCCGGGTTCCCCACCTCGACGAGTACCTGGGCCAGAAGATCGAGTGCAAGGTGATCGAGCTCAACCGGTCGCGCAACAACGTCGTGCTCTCGCGGCGTGCCGTTCTGGAGGAGGAGCGCAAGGAGGTCCGCCAGCAGATCCTCGATCGCCTCCAGCCGGGCCTCGTGGTGGAGGGGCAGATCTCCAACATCGTCGACTTCGGCGCCTTTGTGGACCTCGACGGAATAGACGGTCTGATCCACATCTCCGAGCTGTCGTGGTCGCACGTCAATCACCCCTCCGAGATCCTCTCGATCGGCGACACCGTGCAGGTCAAGGTCCTCGACATCGATCGCGACCGGCAGCGCATCTCGCTGGGGCTCAAGCAGACCCAGGAGGACCCCTGGCAGCGGGTCGTGGACACCTACACCGTCGGCGACGACCTGGAGGGCAAGGTCACGAAGGTCGTCACCTTCGGCGCGTTCGTGGAGATCCTGGACGGCGTCGAGGGGCTGGTGCACATCTCCGAGCTGGCGGCGCACCACGTCGAGAACCCGCGCGAGATCATCGAGCCGGGGGACACCGTCAAGGTCAAGGTCCTCGAGATCGACTCCGAGCGCCGGCGGCTATCCCTGTCGATCAAGCGCGTCGAGGGCCAGGTGCTCCCGCCGCGCACGCTGGACGGCGCGGACGACGAGGCGGCGCAGGACGCCGAGGGCGCAGGCGCGCTCGACGACGTCCCTGAGCTTGGGCTGTCGGAAGAGGTGTTCGCCGGCGATGACCTGGCACAGGTCGAGGTCTCCGGCAACGGCGAGGCGCCTCAGGCCGAGGTGGCCGCGGCCGACGCCGAAGCCCCCGAGCCTGCCGCCAGCGCCGAGGAGCCCGGCGCGGACGAGCCTGCGGCCGATGAGGAGTCCGCTGCGGACGAGTCCGCCGCCGACGAGGAATCCGCCGCGGACGAGCCCGGTACGGACGAGCCCGGTACGGACGAGCCCGACGCCGACGAGGCCGCAGCCGAGGCCCCGGCCGAAGAGCCCACCAGCTCGTCGTAGCGATCGCCCCGGACTCCTCGTCGAGCATTCCATTCGTCGGGCTGACCGGCGGCATCGCCGCAGGCAAGTCGACGGCGCTCGCGGCGCTCGAGCGGCTCGGCGCCGCCGTCCTGAGCACCGACTCCGTCGTGCACGAGCTCTACGACTCGCCGGAGTTGCGACAGGCAGTGGGCGAGCGCTGGGGCGAGGACGTCGTCCCCGGAGGCCGGGTGGACCGCAGCGCGGTCGCGGCGCGCGTGTTCTCCTCCGATGATGACCGGCGGTGGCTGGAGGGGCTCCTGTGGCCGCGCGTGGGCGAGCGCATCCTCGCCTGGCGCGAGGAGGTCGAGGCCATGACGCCCCGACCGCCGGCCGCGGTGGTCGAGGTGCCGCTGCTCTTCGAGGCAGGCATGGACGAGGCGTTCGACGCGACGATCGCCGTGGTCGCCCCCGAGACCGTGCGCGCGCAGCGGGCCGCGGGGCGCGGACACGCCGCCGTGGACGAGCGCGCCGGGCGCCAGCTCACCCAGGACGAAAAGGCCGAGCGGGCGGACTTCGCAGTGGTCAACGACGGCTCGGTGGACGCGCTGGAGCGCAGGCTGTCGGAGATACTTGTCACCCTGAGCTCATGAACGCGCGCGCCGTCAGCCGCAGCTCCCGGCCCAGCCGCGGCGGCAGCGTCCGGCGCCGCCGCCGAGCTGTCGCACTGCTGGTGATCGCGGCGCTCGTGGGCCTCGGCGTCGCGCTGGTCGCCCCGTACTTCAACCGCGCGGTGCGCGAGGTGACGCTGCCGCTTCGCCACGAGGACATCATCCGCCAGCAGGCCGAGGACAAGAAGCTCGATCCGGCGCTGATCGCCGGCGTGATCTTCGCGGAGTCGAAGTTCCGCGACGCGACGTCGCCAACCGGCGCGAAGGGTCTGATGCAGATCCAGCCTGCCACGGCGAGGTACATCGCCGACAAGTCCGGTGGGACGCGATTCGAGCTGCGCGACCTCGGCACTCCGCAGATCAACATCTCCTACGGCTCCTTCTACCTGCGCTACCTGATGGATCGCTACGGGGACAACGAGGTGCTGGCGGTCGCCGCCTACAACGGGGGGGAGACGAACGTCGACCGCTGGATCGTCGAGTCGGGACAGCGGGGCCAGGCGTTCACCAAGGCCGAGATCCCGTTCCCCGAGACCCGCGCCTACGTCGACCGCGTGCTCCACGCCCGTGACGACTACCGGCGCCGCTACCGGGACGAGCTGGGGCTCTAGCTGCCCGCGCCCGGGCGACCGGGGTCGCGGCCGCGCCGCAGCGCCACGCCGAGCCCCAGCAGCAGCGCCCCCGCCGCCAGAACGAGCCCGACCGTCAGCCCTGTGAACGGCAGTGATCCGTCATCGCCGCCCGTCGCTCCGGCCGCGACGGTGTCGGCGGCGCGTGGGCCCGTACGGGGGCGAGCGAGGCGGGTCGAGGCCGGTCGCTGGGTCGCGCCCGCGCAGCTCAGGTCGGCCACGAGGTCGCCGCTGCCGAGCTCGAAGCTCGCGCGCAGGATCGCGCTCGCCGGCTCGTAGGACCATGCCGCGGCGGGGAGCGCGCGGCCCGCGACTGTGACCGCGCAGGGCCGGCTGGCGATCGCCGCCTGGAGCTCGTAACGGCGTTGCGCAGGCGCCCGCAGGCGCAGGACCCATCGCTCGCGCTGGAGCTCCGAGGTGGCCAACTCGCCGGCGTCTGGCTCGGCGCGGCCGGTCCGTCCGCGGGCGGGCCAGGCCAGCAAGGTCCGGCTGCTGCGGTCGCGCAGGCGCACGACCCCGCTCCCGTAGTCGGCCAGGGTCTCGACGTCGGCCGGGAGCAGGGCGAGCAGCGTGCCGCTGCGAACGAACAGGGGAAGCTCGTCCTGGGGCGCCGGGACCTCCACCTCGGCGCCGCCGCCCAGGACGCGAGGCCGGCGCAGCTCGAGCGAGACGTCGGGGCGGACGGATACCGAGCGCCACAGGTCTATCCAGTCCCCGCGTGGGAGGTAGGCCCGCCGGCGCGTCGCGCCGGGCTCGATCACCGGTGCGGCCAGCAGATCGGGGCCGAAGAGGTACTCGTCCGCGCGCGCGGAGGCGAGCGCGTCGGTCGGGTAGGCGAGCGAGAGGTGGCGCATGATCGGCAGCCCGCTGCGGTCGTACTCGCGCTCGGCCGCGGCGAGGTAGGGGTAGAGCTGCGTGCGCAGCCGCGCGTAGCGGCGCCAGACGGGGAGCACGTCGGCGTCGAAGATCTGCGCGCGCGGCGTCTGGCGCAGAGCGAACCCGTTGGCCTGGGTGCGCATGACGCCGGAGGCGAACCCGAACTGGATCCACCGGCGCAGCAGCTCCGGCGTGGTCTGGGGCTCGGACAGCGCGAAGAACCCGCCGATGTCAGAGCCCCACAGGCTCACGCCGCTCAGCCCCATGGTGAGGCCGTTCATCACCGCGGAGGCGAGCCCGTCGAAGCCCCAGGAGGTGGTCGGGTCTCCGCCCCAGACGATCTGGGCCTCGCGCGCGGTTCCGGTCCAGCCCGAGCGGTTGAAGCGCGCAAGCGGCCGCGGCGAGCGCTCCCTGGAGTAGCGGTGGGCGGCCGCGTGGTAGAGCGTCGGGTAGAGGTTGTGCATCCGCGTGCCGGGCGTGCCGTCGGCCGAGACGGAGTCGGGCGGCGTGTACTCGCCGAAGTCCTCCATCCAGCCGTCGTAGCCGTGGCCGACTGCCTCGTCGAGCAGGTCCCCGTAGAAGCCCGTCGCGCCCGGGGCCGTGAAGTCGAACTGCCCCACGAGGAAGACGCTCGAGCCCGTGTAGCGGTACTCATAGGGCTGTCCGAGGGCGTTCTTGGTCAGCACCTCCCGATCGCGCGCCTCGCTGTAACGAGGCTCGTAGGTCGTGCAGATCATCGGGTTGAAGTAGGTGGTCACCGCGAGCCCGGCCGCGTGGAACTTCGCGGTGCGGTCGCGCTGGGCCTGCTCGGCGCCCTGCTGGTCCCCGCAGGGCAGGTAGTGCGTGTAGGTCTGCGCGAGCGAGCCGATCGCGCCGGCGTCCTTGAGCGTCTTGAGGTTGGCGTCGTCCGAGCCCCTGGGCTGCCACCACGGCCCGAAGTAGAAGGGCGCGGCGGCACGCGGCTGGCGTCCCACGCTGCTCGTGAACCGCCGCAGCACATCCGCGGGGCGGGGGCCGGCGAAGACGCTGAAGGAGAGCTGCGAGGCGTCGATCTCCATGCTCCATGCGTCTGCGCGCTCGCTGCCGGCCCGGAAGCGCGACGTCTCATCGCCCTCGATCAGCACGCCGTAGCCGCGCGTGGAGAGCAGCCAGGGGATGGGGAAGTAGGTGGCGTCGCGGCGGGGCCGGTACCCGGGAGCCGGGACGAAGCCGACCAGCGCGGGCTGCTCCACGTCCTGATAGGGACCCTCGGCGACGTAGTTCTCGACCTCGTTGCCACGTTGGTCCACGGCGTTGGACCGCTCCCCGAAGCCGAGGAAGCGCTCCGTCGCCGATGCCCGAAAGCCGATGCTCATCGCCTCCGTGCCCGGCGGCCCCGTCGCCGTCACGCGCACGACGCCGTCGGCCGCCGGAGCGATGCGGACCTGCAGCTCGCGGCCCAGGGGGTCGGTGGTTTCCACGGAAGCGACGTAGGCGTCGCGGTCGCGCTCTCCGCGCAGGATGCGCGTGGCGTGGAACCACTGCCCCCCGAAGCGGAAGGCCAGCGAGCCCGCGGAGCTGAGCGGCGTGCCGCCGGGCAGCTCCTCGAGCGCGCCCCCGCGGGCGTCGACGAACCGCAGGCCCCACGGGCTCTCGGTCACCTCGGCCCGCAGCGGGCCCGAGCTGACGTCGCGCGCGGGGTCGGCCTGCGCGCGGCCGGCGCCGCCCAGGCAGGCCAGCAGCGCGAGCGCCGCCATCCACTGCCCCCTCACCACCGATCGCCGCGTGCCCACCGCCCGACGGACTGTAGCGTCGCGGGGCCGACGGCGCGCCGCGTGCGCGCCCGGCCCGGCTGGGCCGCCCGCTACCCTCGAGGTCGTTCCGATGCCGCGCCTCGAGCTCGACTCCGCCTACACCCCGACCGCCGACCAGCCCAAGGCGATCGAATCGCTCGCCGAGGGGATAACTGCCGGCGAGCGCTTCAACACGCTGCTGGGCGCGACCGGCACCGGCAAGACGATGACCATGGCCGGGGTGATCGAGAGCGTCCAGAAGCCATCGCTGATCATCGCCCACAACAAGACCTTGGCCGCGCAGCTCTGCAACGAGTTCCGCACCTACTTCCCACGCAACGCGGTCGAGTACTTCGTCTCCTACTACGACTACTACCAGCCCGAGGCCTACGTCCCCAGCCGGGACCTCTACATCGAGAAGGACTCGGCGATCAACCAGGAGATCGACAGGCTGCGCCACGCGGCCACCGCGGCGCTGTTCGCGCGCCGCGACGTGGTGATCGTGGCGTCGGTGTCGTGCATCTTCGGCATGGGATCGCCCGAGACCTATGACGCCAACGTGCAGATCCTGCGCAAGGGCGACATGGTCGACCGCGACGCGCTGCTGCGCAAGCTCGTCTCGATCCAGTACACGCGCAACGACACCGCGCTCGGGCGCGGGACGTTCCGCGTACGAGGGGAGACCCTGGAGGTCTTCCCCGCCTACGCCGAGACTGCCTTCCGCGCGACCCTGTTCGGCGACGAGGTGGAGCGCCTCCAGCACTTCGACCCCCTCACCGGAGAGCTGATCGTCGACGACCTCGAGCACGTCGCGGTGTGGCCCGCGACGCACTACAACGTCAAGGAGGGCCAGATGGAGCGGGCGGTGGAGGAGATCGGCCGCGAGCTCAACGCCCGCTGCACGGAGCTCGAGGCCGAGGGCAAGCTGCTCGAGTCCCACCGGCTGCGCCAGCGTACGCAGTACGACATGGAGATGCTGCGCGAGATGGGGTTCTGCTCAGGGATCGAGAACTACTCGCGCATCCTGGACGACCGTGCGCCCGGGGCCCGGCCGTACTGCCTGCTCGATTACTTCCCCGACGACTTCGTCTGCTTCATCGACGAGTCCCACCAGACCGTTCCCCAGATCGGCGGAATGTACGAGGGCGATCGCTCACGCAAGCAGACGCTGGTCGAGTACGGGTTCCGGCTGCCCTCCGCGCTGGACAACCGCCCGCAGACCTTCGACGAGTTCCTCGAGATCACGCCGCAGATGGTGTTTGTCTCGGCCACGCCCGGCGAGTTCGAGCGCAACCAGGCCTCCCGGATCGTCGAGCAGATCGTCAGGCCCACGGGGATCGTCGATCCCGAGGTGGAGGTGCGCGAGACGCGCAACCAGATCGACGATCTGATGAACGAGGTGCGCGCGCGGGTGGACCGCGACGAGCGCGTCCTCGTGACGACGCTGACCAAGAAGATGTCCGAGGACCTGACCGACTACCTGCTGGAGATGGGCTTCAAGGTCCGCTACCTGCACTCGGAGGTCGACACGCTGGAGCGGATCCAGATCATCCGCGAGCTGCGCCTCGGCGAGTTCGACGTGCTCGTGGGCGTCAACCTGCTGCGCGAGGGACTCGACCTGCCCGAGGTTTCGCTGGTCGCGATCCTCGACGCGGACAAGGAGGGCTTCCTGCGTGGCGAGACCTCCCTGATCCAGACGATCGGGCGCGCGGCCCGTAACGTCCAGGGCACGGTCCTGATGTACGCCGACAAGGAAACCGCGGCGATGCGCGCCGCGATCGGCGAGACCGACCGCCGCCGCGAGATCCAGCGCCAGTACAACGTCGACCACGGGATCACGCCCGAGACGATCGTCAAGGGCATCTCCGACATCGCGGAGTTCCTCCAGTCGGACACCAAGGTGCCCAAGGGCGGCCGCCGGTCCCAGCGCCGCCGTCAGACGGAGATGAGCGCCGAGGAGATCGAGAAGCTGATCGTCGAGCTGGAGGAGGAGATGCTGGCCGCCGCCGACGACCTGCGCTTCGAGTACGCGGCCAAGCTGCGCGACGAGATCCGCGACCTGCGCCGCGAGCTCGAGCAGGCCAGGGCGGAGGCCGCGGCGACGCCCGGCTCCGGCGGCTGACCGCGCGGAACCCCGCACCCCGCTCGTCAGGCCGCCTAGGGTAGCCTCTCGCCCTGGCAATGACTACGGGAGGATCTGCCTTGGCCCTCGACCGGCAGGACATCGAGAGAAGAGATTTCCCCATCGGCCGGCGCGGCTACGAGCCCGCCGCGGTGGATGGCCACCTGCGCGCGATCGCCGCGGAGGTCGAGCAGCTCCAGCAGTCGCGCCGGGGGCCCGAGACCCTGGCCACCGCCGCCTCCGAGCAGGTGCGCGCGATCGTCGAGGCGGCCGAGACGAGCGCCGCCGGGATCCAGCGCGAGGCCGAGGAAGAGGCCCGATCGATCCGCGAGCAGGCCCAGGCCGAGGCGGAGCGCAGCCGCTCCGACGCCGCCTCGCAGGCGCGTGCGCACGTGGAGCGCGTGTCCGAGGCGACCTCGGTGATGCTGCAGCGCGTGGACGCGATGGAGGGCGAGCTGGGCGCGCTCGTGGAGAGCCTGCGCACCGGGGCCAACCGGCTCACCGCCGATCTCACGCTGCTCCAGGGCAACATGGGCGAGCTGCGCGAGGCCAACGAGGGCGCCGGGGCGCCGCGAACCGGCAGCCTGCCCGCCTTCGACGAGCCCGAGCCCGAGCCGGCGCCGGAGCCCGCGTTCGAAGACGAGCTCGGAACTGTCGACTCCGAGGCCGAGGCGGCCGAAGTCGAGGCGGCCGACGAGCCGCTCGCCGAGCCGGAGCCTGCGGAGGCCGAGACCGCTCCCGCGGGCGCCGACAGCGAGGGGGCGCGGCTGATCGCGCTCAACATGGCGCTGAACGGGACCTCGCGCGAGGAGACCGACCGCTACCTCGCCGAGAACTTCGACCTCGACGACCGCGCCGGTCTGCTAGACGAGGTCTACTCGCGCGTTGGGTGACAGGTCCGGCTTCGCCGGACCTCCCTAAAGGCCCGGCGAGGCCGGCCGGTCTCTGCGGAGCCTGCGCTGTTTGCGCAGGCTCCGCCCCCCGGAACGCCCGTTCGCCTCCGTACAATCGTGTGTGCTTATGTCGCCGCACGACCAGATCGTCGTCTCGGGCGCGCGCGAGCACAATCTGCGCGACATCACCGTCGCGCTCCCGCGCGAGGCGCTCGTGGTGATCACAGGCCTGTCGGGGTCCGGTAAGTCGTCGCTGGCCTTCGACACGATCTACGCGGAGGGTCAGCGCCGCTATGTCGAGTCGCTCTCGGCGTATGCGCGCCAGTTCCTCGGGCAGATGGACAAGCCCGACGTGGACTCGATCGAGGGCCTCTCGCCGGCGATCTCGATCGACCAGAAGACCACGTCGCGCAACCCGCGCTCGACCGTGGGCACCGTCACCGAGATCTACGACTACCTGCGCCTGCTGTGGGCGCGGATCGGGAAGCCGCACTGCCACATCTGCGGGAGGCCGATCGCCGGCCAGTCGGCGGAGCAGATCATCGACCACGTGATGGGGCTGCCTGAGGGCGCCCGCTTCATGGTCCTTGCGCCCGTGGTGCGCGGCCGCAAGGGCGAGTACGGCAAGCTGCTCGACGAGCTGCGAGCGGAGGGCTTCACGCGCGCGCAGGTCGACGGCGAGCTGCGGCTGCTGGAGGAGCCGATCGAGCTCGACAAGAAGTACAAGCACGACATCTCCGTCGTCGTGGACCGGCTGGTGATGAAGCCCGACGTCCGCAAGCGGCTGGCCGACTCGATCGAGACTGCAGTGTCGGTCGCCGACGGCCTCGTCGACGTGGAGATCGTGGGAGAGGGCGCCGAGGACGGCACGGCGCAGCGCGTCCTCACCTTCTCGGAGAAGTTCGCCTGCCCGGAGCACGGGCCGTCGATCGCCGAGCTCGAGCCGCGCATCTTCTCCTTCAACTCCCCCCACGGCGCCTGCTCGCGGTGCACGGGCCTGGGCTCCCAGATGGAGATCGATCCCGAGCTGATCGTGCCCGACCCGTCCCTGTCGATCGCCGACGGAGCGATCCTGCCCTGGTCGTCCTCCTCGTCGAACTACTACGAGGAGATCACCCAGGCGATCGCCGAGCGCTACGAGGTGGACCTGTGCACGGCGTGGGAGAAGCTCGCCGAGGAGGAGCGCGACCTCTTCCTCTACGGCACCGACGGCGACAGGATCTACATCTCCTACCGCAACCGCTACGGGCGCAAGCGCTCCTACACGACCGACTTCGAGGGAATCGTCCCGAACCTGGAGCGGCGCTACCGCGAGACGGACTCCGAGTATTCGCGCGAGAAGATCGAGGAGTACATGTCCGTGCGGCCGTGCCCGGATTGCGAGGGCGCGCGGTTGAAGCCAGAGTCGCGCGCGGTCACCGTCGCGGACCTGTCGCTGCCCGAGTTCACCGGGTTCTCCGCGCAGCGCGCGCTCGAGTGGATCCGCGCGCTGGAGCTGTCGGAGGTCGACCGCCAGATCGCGCGCCTGATCCTGCGCGAGATCGACGAGCGCCTCGGCTTCCTCGAGGCCGTCGGGGTCGGCTACCTCTCGATGAACCGCGCCGCCGCGACGCTGTCGGGCGGAGAGGCCCAGCGGATCCGGCTGGCGACGCAGATCGGCTCCTCCCTGGTGGGCGTCCTCTACATCCTCGACGAGCCCTCGATCGGCCTGCACCAGCGCGACAACGCGCGGTTGATCGCCACCCTGGAGCGCCTGCGCGACCTCGGCAACACGGTGATCGTCGTCGAGCACGACGAGGGGACGATGCGGGCGGCCGATCACCTCGTCGACCTGGGGCCCGGGGCCGGCGAGCACGGCGGCCGGGTCGTCGCCCAGGGGACGGCCGCCGACGTGGAGCGCGTCGCGGAGTCGATGACCGGGCAGTTCCTGGCCGGCCGCCGCCGCATCGAGGTCCCCGCCAAGCGCCGCAGGGCGGCCGGCTACGTCGAGATCGAGGGCGCCGCCCAGCACAACCTCAAGAACGTCTCCGTGAAGGTCCCGCTCGGAGTCTTCTGCTGCGTGACGGGCGTGTCGGGCTCCGGGAAGTCGACGCTCGTGAACGAGATCCTCTACAAGGCGGTCTCCAACCGGCTGCACCGGACCAAGCAGCGGCCGGGCGCCCACCGGCGGATCACCGGGCTCGAGGCACTGGACAAGATCATCTCGGTCGACCAGTCGCCGATCGGCCGCACGCCGCGCTCGAATCCGGCGACCTACATCGGGCTGTTCGACCAGATCCGCGAGCTGTACTCGAAGACCCAGGAGGCACGGGCGCGCGGCTACAAGCCGGGGCGCTTCTCGTTCAACGTCAAGGGCGGGCGCTGCGAGGTCTGCCGCGGCGACGGCCAGATCAAGATCGAGATGCACTTCCTGCCCGACGTCTACGTCCCCTGCGAGCAGTGTCACGGCAAGCGCTACAACCGCGAGACGCTGGAGGTCCGATTCAAGGGCCGGACGATCGCGGACGTGCTCCAGATGCCGGTCGAGGAGGCACTCGAGTTCTTCGCCCACATCCCCAAGATCAAGCGGCGCCTGCAGGCGCTGCACGACGTGGGGCTCGACTACATCCGCCTCGGCCAGCCGGCGACGACGCTGTCGGGCGGCGAGGCCCAGCGCATCAAGCTGGCCTCCGAGCTGTGCAAGGTCGCCACCGGGCGCACGCTCTACATCCTCGACGAACCCACGACGGGCCTGCACTTCGCCGACATCCAGCGGCTGCTCGAGGTGCTCCAGCGGCTCGTGGACGCCGGCAACAGCGTCGTCGTGATCGAGCACAACCTCGACGTGATCAAGGTGGCCGACCGGCTGATCGACATGGGGCCCGAGGGCGGGGAGGAGGGCGGCTACATCGAGGCGACCGGCACGCCTGAGCAGGTTGCCGCCGACGAGGAGTCCCACACCGGGCGCTTCCTGCGCGAGCTGGTCGCGCCGGCGCCGGCGCCCAAGCGTCGCCGGGTGGCGCCCAAGCGAAAGGTCGCGGCGGCGGCCTGAGCGACACGCCCGGCTACGCTGGTCGGGTGACCGGCCCCGCCGACTCCGACCTCGCCGCGCAGGCCCGGCTGTGGGCGCAGAAGTGGCGCTGGTACGAGCGCAACTCGCTGCCCTGGAACCGGGCGCGGATCCATTGGGAGTTCATGCGCCGGCACGCGTTCGTTCGCTGGCCGGTCCACGGCAACGTGCTGGAGGCGCTGCGCCAGGGCCGGCTCGACGTCGGCGAGGGAACGCTGCTCGAGCCGGGAGTGTGGATCACCGCGCCGGGTGAGGCGCGCGTGCGCATCGGCGCCGGCTCGTTCCTCAACCTGGGGGTGATGGTCGCCTCGGTCGACGAGGTCGAGATCGGCTCGCACTGCATGTTCGCCAACGGCTGCTTCGTGACCGACGGCAACCACCGCTTCGAGGACGCCGAGCAGCCGGTGACGTGGCAGGGCTTCAGCACCAAGGGCCCGACGCGGGTGGGGGACAACACGTGGTGCGGCGCCAACGTGGTGATCACGAGCGGAGTCACGGTTGGCGAGCGGTGCGTGATCGGCGCCAACAGCGTGGTCACCGACGACATTCCCGCCCGCTCGATCGCGGCCGGCGCGCCGGCGAAGGTGCTGCGGGAGATCGAGTACGGCGACGGCGCTGCTACTTCTGTGTCATCAGGGTGATGCCGTAGATCACGCTCGCAGTGAAAGCGACGAAGCCGAGCGCCGCCACCACCGCGAAGAACCCGGCCAGACCCGAGCGACCCTCACGGCGCAGGTCGGCGAAGCGCGTGGAGCCATAGATCACCAGGCCGAAGATGCTGGTGATCCCGATCCCCGCGACCAGGGCTCCGAGGACGAGCTTCGCGAGCACGTCCGTCTCGGCGATCGCCGCCAGCACCGTCATCCCTCTGCCGTGAGCGGCCGGCCCTCGGCCACGCGGCGCCCGAACATCGCGATCAGCAGGCCCACGAGCGAGATCGACACGACGAGTGGGCCCAGCGCGCCCGTCCCGAAGATGCGCGTGAGGCCGAACGTGGCCCCGCCGACCAGCGCGGAGGCCGGCACGGTGAGCACCCAGGCGGCGGCGATGTTGCCGGCGACGCCCCAGCGCACGGCCGACAGGCGCTTGCCCGCCCCCGCGCCCATGACCGCGCCCGAGACGGTGTGCGTCGTCGAGAGGGGATAGCCGAAGTGGGAGGCCGCGAGGATCACCGAAGCGCCGGCGCCCTGGGCGACGAAGCCCTGCGCCGGGTCCATCTTGATGATCCGCGTGCCCATCGTGCGGATGATCCGCCACCCGCCCGCGTAGGTGCCGGCCGCGATTGCGCTCGCCGCCGAGACGACCACCCAGTCGGGCACCTCGAAGTTGCTGGCCGAGATGTCGCCGTGCGCGACGAGGGCCAGCGTGATGATCCCCATCGTCTTCTGCGCGTCGTTGGTGCCGTGCGAGAGCGAGAAGAGGCTCCCCGAGACGATCTGCCCGAGACGGTAGCCGCGGTTGACCGGTCCCGGTCTCAGGCGTCCCACTATGCGGTAGGCGACGACGATCGACAGCGCCGCGGTGACGAAGGCCAGCGTCGGCGCGATCAGCGCGGGCACCAGCACCTTCTCGAGCAGCCCGTCGCCCTTGACCGCCTTGGCGCCCTCGGCCACGAACGCGGCGCCGACTACCCCGCCGATCAGGGCGTGCGAGGAGGAGGACGGCAGCCCGAAGTACCAGGTCGCGAGGTTCCAGGCGATCGCTCCGACCAGCCCGGCGAACACGATCGTCGTGCTGACGAGGTCGGCCTCGACGATTCCCTTGCCCACCGTCGCGGCGACCTCCAGCGAGATGAACGCCCCGACGAAGTTGAGCACGGCGGCGATCGCGACGGCCAGGCGCGGCGACATCGCGCGCGTGGAGATCGAGGTGGCGACCGCGTTGGCGGTGTCGTGGAAGCCGTTGGTGAAGTCGAAGCCCAGCGCGGTGGCCACGACGATGACGAGGATGACGTCGCTGTCCATGCGCGCAAACCGCCGGTCAGGCGTTCTTGATCACGATGCCCTCGAGGATGTTCGCCACCTTCTCGGTGGCGTCGACCGCGGCCTCGAGGCGCTCGAAGATGTCCTTCCAGCGGATCACGACCATCGGGTCGATCCCGCCGTCGAACAGCGAGGCGATCGCTTCGCGCACGAGCCGGTCGGCGTCGTTCTCCAGCCGGTTGATCTCGACCGTGTAGTGGTTGATGTCCTTGAACGAGCGCAGCCGCGGCATCGCCTCGGCGATCTGGCGGCACGACTGCAGCAGGATGCCGGCCATCTTCTGGGCCTGCTCCATCGGGGCCTCGATCTTGTAGAGACCGAGATAGTCGGCCACCTCCTCGGTGAAGTCGACGATGTCGTCGAGCCCGGAGGCCAGCTCGTAGATGTCCTCGCGGTCGATCGGGGTCACGAACGTCTGGTTGAGGCGATGGATGATGTCGTGCGTGATCCGATCGCCCTCCTGCTCGCAGATCAGGATGTCGCGCGCCAGGTCCGCGCGCTCGGGGTAGCCGCGCAGCATCTGGTCGAGCAGGTCGGCGGCGCGGACGATGTTCTTCCCCGCGTCCTCGAACAGGTCGAAGAACTCCCGTTCCCGGGGCACGAAGAGCTGCGACAGCCGCGCCATGCTCGCGATCCTCCTCGTCGGTTACGTGTGCGGACACTCGCCGGGGCTTGGCTCCCCGCCCGGCGGCGCGGGCAGTCTAGACGCTGGCGCGGGCGAGGGAACGGCGCCGCCTCGCGTCGGTGAGAATGCCGCGATGCGGCACGGGAGCGCGCGCGCTTGAACCTCTTCGTCGCCGGGTGGTCTGCGGGCGCGGCCGTCCCGTCCGAGCGGGCGCAGGCGGCGCTGCAGTCCCTAGCCCACCGCCTGCCCTTCTTTCCCGGACGCCCCGTCGCGTCGTGGCGCGCGCCGTCGGGCGCCGCGGCCGTGACGTGGCTGACGCACGCGCCGGAGCAGATCGGCGGCGTCGGGTACGTGGCGGCGCGCGAGCACGCTCTGGCGCTGTTCGCGGGTCGCCCGATCCGCTGGACGCCGGGGGGCGCCGACGGTCGCTCGCCGCTGGACCCGGCGACCTACCTCGAGCCGCTCGAGGCGTGGGCGGACGAGCTCGACGGCCGCGCCGTCGTGCTGCGCTACGACGACTCCGAGCGCGCGCTGGACGTGTGGACCGATCCGCTGGGGGCCTACCCGGTGTTCGAGGCCGTTGCGGGCGAGACGACATGGTTGTCCAACAGCGCGGCGCTGCTGCGCGACCTGGCCGGGACCGGGGAGCCCGACCACCTCGCGCTCGCCGGGCTCCTGGGGGGCGGCTGGTCGCTGACCGGCGATCCGGTCTGGCGTGGAGTTCGCCGGCTCCCGCGCGGCGCTCGGCGGCGCCTGGCGGCGAGCGCCGGCCCGGGTGGGGAGGCGGCTCTGCCCGATGCGGCGATCGCCGCCCTGCCCGGCGCCGGCTTGGACGTCGCCGCGGCCGCCGCGACCCTGGTGGCGTCGGTGCGCGCGCTCGCCGACTGGCCCGGGCGCCCGAGCGTGGTCCCGGTCACCGCCGGACGCGACTCACGGCTGGTGCTCGCAGCGGCGCTGGCGGGCGGGCTCTCCTTCGAGGCGGCCACGGGCGGCGCCCCCGACAGCCCGGACGTGCTGACCGGACGCCGTCTGTGCGAGCTGGTCGGGGTACCGCATCGCCTCCTGCCCGCCGATCCCCACGGCGACGTCTGGTCGGACCCCGAGCGCGCCGCCGAGCTGGTCCGCCTGACCGCCGGGGGCACGGCCTCGCTGGCCGACGCGGCGGGCTTTCCGATGGGCCCCTGGCCGGGGCCGCTGGCGCTGTGGCACAGCGGGCAGGGCGGAGAGGTGGCGCGCCAGTACTACGGCGTCGCCGCGAGCGCGGATGTCGCCGCGCTCGCGGAGTTCCTCTACCGCGCGTTCACGGGCCGCCGGCCGGGGCGGCTCGAGCCCCTCTCGGAGATGGGCCGCGATCTGGTCTTGGGCCACCTGCGGGAGTGGGTCGCGCGGCAGCTCGCGGCGGGCGCCCGGCCGGCCGACGTGCCCGACCTCTTCTACCTGCACAAGCGCATGGGGACGTGGGCGGGGGCGACGCACGGCTGCGTGGAGTTCGTGCGCGACACCACGTCGCCGCTGTGGAGCGCGCGACTGCTGCCCCACCAGCTCGGGCTGGCGGCCGGCGAGCGCGCTCGCGAGCACTTCCACCTGCGCGTCCTGCGCGAGCTCGCCCCGGAGCTGGTCGACGTCCCCTTCGAAGGCGGGCAGACGTGGCCCGGCCACCGTTCCGGGGCGCGCCAGCGTCTCGAGCGCCTCCAACGCCTGGGCATGAAGGCGGCAGGAGAGCTGCGCCGGCGGGTCGCCGTTCGCGGCGGGCTCAACGCGGCGCGGGCGCACCCGGACCCGTTTGCCGGAGTGCAGGAGCTGGTGGCGCGGCGTGCCGTGGCCGAGCCCGACCATCCGGCCTGGAGCGTGCTGGACCGCGCCCGTGTCGAGCGGCTGCTCTCCCGGCGCCCGGAGGCGCTGGACACGATGAGCCGCTATTACGTGTGGCGGCTGGCCACGGTGCTCCTCGCCCGCGACGCCTGAGCCGAGCCGGCGCTAGCCGAGGCTTGCGCGGAACTCCTCGAGCTCGCCGGGGTCGATCGAGTAGGTGTGCTCGGGGGCGGGGAATCGCCCGCCGCGCACGTCGTCGGCGTAGGCGCTCACCCCGGCCACCATCTCGGCCTTGAGCGCGGCGTAGCGCTTGGCGAAGCGGGGGCTGAGGCCCTCGTAGATCCCGAGCAGGTCGTGGAAGACCAGAACCTGGCCATCCGTCGAGGGGCCGGCTCCGATACCGATGACCGGGACCTCGATGCGTCCCATCAGCTCGTCGGCCACCGCGGCGGGGATGGCCTCGAAGACGATCGAGAAGCAGCCCGCCTCCTCGAGCGCGAGCGCGTCCCGGGCGACGGCCAGCGCGCGCTGCGCGGTGCGCCCCTGGGCCCGGTAGCCACCCAGCGCCGTGGCGGTCTGCGGCGTCAGGCCCACGTGTCCCATCACCGGGATGCCGGACTCGGCAATCGCCCTGGCGCGGTCGACGGAGCGCCCTCCGCCCTCCAGCTTGACGGCCTCGCACCCCGCCTCCTTGACGAAGCGCTGCGCCGTCGACACGGCCTGCTCGTCGGAGGCCTCGTAGGAGCCGAAGGGGAGATCGCCGATCATCAACGGCGTCTCGAGCCCGCGCCGCACCGCGGCGGCCAGCATCAGCATCTCGTCGATGGAGACAGGCACGGTCGACGGGTAGCCGAGCACCGTCATCGCGGCGGAGTCGCCGACCAGCACGAGGTCCACCCCGGCCGCCTCGGCGACCTGGGCGCTCGGGTAGTCGTACGCGGTGATCATCACCACTGGCTCCCCGAGCCGCTTCTTCTCGGCCAGGCGCGGAAGGGTCATTGCAAGACGCTCGATCGCCGGGGCGTCGGGCATCCGGGGTGTCGCGGACATGTCTGGTCGCTCCTTTGCGGGGTGCGGTTGGCGCCCTACGTGAGCAGGGTCGCCACCTCCTGGTCGATGGCGATGATCCGGTTGTCGGGGGTGACGTGGACGACGGTCGGCTCGTAATCGCCCAGCTCGGCCTCGTCGTACTGGGCGTAGGAGATGAGGATGATCGTGTCGCCACGGTGGACGAGGCGGGCGGCGGCGCCGTTGACGGTCACCTCGCCCGAGCCGCGCTCGCCGGCGATCGTGTAGGTCTCGAACCGCGCACCGTTGTCGACGTCGACCACGTGCACCTGCTCGTGCTCGCGGATGTCCGCGGCCTCGAGGAGGTCTGCGTCGACGGTGATCGATCCGACGTAGTGAAGGTCACAGCCGGTCACGGTGGCGCGGTGGACCTTGGACTTGAGCATCACGCGTTGCATGCGACGGTGGGCCTCCCTGTCGGGTGCGCGCCCGCGGGGACGCGCACGATCGTGTTGTCGATGAGCCGAGCCGCGCCGACCCTGGCCGCGACCGCGACGAGCGCATCGCCGTCGATCGCCGCCACGGGCGTCAGCGTCTCGGGATTGACCACCTCGGCGTACTCCGGCTCGACGCCGGCCGACTCCATCGCGGCTCGGGTGGCCCCGGCGACGGCGCCGGCGTCGGTCTCACCCGCGGCCACCGCCGCCTCGGCTGCATCCAGGCCGGCGCGCAGCGCGAGGGCGCGGCGGCGCTCGTCGGCGGAGAGGTAGACGTTGCGGCTGGACATCGCGAGCCCGTCGGCCTCGCGCACGATCGGGCAGACCTCGATCTCCACGTCCCACCACAGGTCGAGCGTCATCCGCCGCAGCACGGCGGCCTGCTGGGCGTCCTTGCCACCGAAGAACGCGACGTCGGGATCGACCATGTTCAGCAGCTTCGCCACCACGGTCGTGACGCCATGGAAGTGCTCGGGCCCGCGGTGGGCGCCGCAGAGCGTCTCGGTCATGCCCGCGACGGTGACGGTGGTCGCATCTCCGGCGGGGTAGACCTCCGCGACCGAAGGCACGAAGAGCAGGTCGACGCCCTCCGCGGCGGCCAGCGCGGCGTCGCGCGCCTCGTCGCGCGGGTAGGCCTCGAGGTCCTCACCCGGGGCGAACTGCGCCGGATTGACGAACAGCGAGACGACGACGACGTCGCAGCGCTCGCGCGCGCGGTGCATCAGCGACAGGTGTCCCTCGTGGAAGGCGCCCATCGTCGGCACGAGGCCGATCGTCGCGCCGTCGCCGCGAGAGGCTCCGAGCGCTCGGCGCAGCTCGCGGACGGAGCGAACTACCCTCATGCCGCCACCGTCCGCCCGGCCAGCGCGCGCGTGGCCTCAGCGAGCGCGTCGAAGAGATCGAGCAGCTCCGGCGCGCGCGCCTCGATCGCGTCGCGATGGCGCTCGACGGTCTTCTCGTCACCGCGCACGAGCGGGCCGGTGAGGGCGCGCTCGGCGCCGTCGGCGGCCCAGTTCTCGACGGTCGCGCGAACCAGCGGCACGAGCAGGTCGCGCTCGGCCCCCGCCGACTCCGCCAGCTGCTCCGCCGCCGCCTCCAGTGTGACGAGGAAGTTCGAGGCGATGGACGCGGCAGCGTGGTAGGCGGCCCGGTCGTGATCGGAGACCGCGAACGGGCGCATGCCCAGCGACGAGGCGAGCCGGCGCGCGGTCTCCAGCGCGCGCGCCGTGGAGCCGGCCACGGCGCATCCGGCGCCGGCGAAGACGGCGCCTCGCTCCGTCACGGTCATCAGCGGGTGCATCGCCAGGGCCTCGTGGCCGGCGAGGACCTCCAGCCCCAGCGAGCCCGAGCAGTGCCCGACCAGCGGGCCCGGCTCGAGCTTCGCCGCGGCAACGCGGATCTCGGCGTCGGGGACGCACAGCAGGATCACCTCGGCGCCGGCCCGGGGAAGCTCGTCGCGACCCAGCGGCCCGTCGACGTCGTGCCCGGCGTCGCGCAGGGCGGCGGCGAGGGCCGGGCCCAGGCGGCCGCAACCGACCACCGCACAGCGGCAGGCGGGGGCGGGCGGGGTTGTGCTCTGTCGGTCCAGTTCCCCCATGGGAGATACCGGCTGGCGTTTCGATTCCCCTCAAAGCCGGTCTTTGCGGAAAGGCGACTCCGAGGGGCCTGGAACTATACCCGCCGCCGTCGCCGGGCCGGTTTACGATCGCCCCATGTCGGATCCCGCCGCCCGCCGCGAGGAGCTCAAGCGGATCTACCTCGAGGAGGCGCGCGACTGCGTGCGCTGCACGCTCAGCGAGAGCCGCACGACCGTTGTGTTCGGCGCCGGCGACGCCAACTCCGACCTGATGTTCGTCGGCGAGGCGCCGGGCGCCAACGAGGACAAGACCGGGCTTCCGTTCGTGGGGCAGGCCGGCAAGCTGCTGGACCGGCTCCTGGGCGAGATCGGCCTGGAGCGCTCCGCGGTCTTCATCGCCAATGTGCTCAAGTGCCGCCCGCCGGGCAACCGCGACCCGCATCCGAACGAGATCGAGGCCTGCCAGGACTACCTGACACGGCAGGTCGAGCTGATCGAGCCACGGGTGATCGCGACGCTGGGCAACTTCGCCACGAAGCTTCTGCGCGCCGACCCGGCGGGGATCACGCGCGTGCACGGCAGCGACGAGGTGCGCACGATCGGCACGCGCGTCGTGCGGCTTGTGCCGCTTCACCACCCGGCCGCGGCGCTCTACACGCCGGCGACCCTGGAGACGCTGCGGGAGGATTTCGCGCGGCTCCCCGAGCTCCTCGCCGCGCCTCCGCCGCAGCCCCAGCGCCGGGCCGCGCCGGAACCGGCGGTCGAGGAACCCGAGGTGGTCGAGGAACCGGCGGTGGCCGAGGAGCCCGGCGAGGTGGCGGTCACCGATCGCCGCGGGGAGCGCGACGCCGCGGAGCAGCTCGGGCTCTTCTAGGCGTCACGCGGCCGGCGGGCCAGAAAGCAGAACTGGCCGCACAGGAGCAGCTTGATCGTGTTCACCGAGGCCGTGTCCAGCCGCGCCGCCCGTCCGAACAGGCCGATCAGCCGGTTGAGCGGGGACTCGCGCGCCCACCAGCGATCGAAGAGGCGCGGCATGCCCAGCCCGCGCTGGACGACCAGCGTCAGACCGTCGATGTTCGGGCGCGCCTCGAGCATCGGCAGGCCCGCGTCCTCGAGCATCAGGCCCAGCCCGTACGGAGTGAAGTTGCCGACGCTGTAGGAGTGGAAGGGCTCGAGCTGGGAGGTGGAGCCGGCCAGATGACCCCCCGGGCGCAGCACGCGCGCGACCTCGCGCAGCAGCGGCTCGGGCCGTCGCACGTGCTCGAGCACCTGCTTGCAGAAGACCAGCTCGAATTCGCCGTCTGCGAAGGGGATCTCCGTTCCGTCGAAGGAAGCGAACTCGGCGTCGGTCCGCGCGCGGTCGGAGACCTCGGGCGAGTCGGGCAGATCGAGGCCGACCCAACGCACCTGGGGATCGAAGCGGCGAAAGACGTCGACGGAGCCGCCGGCGCCGCACCCGAGGTCGAGCACCCGCGCCGGACCGCTGCCCTCGCGCAGGCGGCCGTACCACTCGCCCACGTAGTGCTCGGCGGCGATCTGGCGCGAGTGATCGCCGGGAACGCGCGGGCCGAGGAGTGATCCGAGGTCGTCGCCGAGCATTGGCTGGCAGTATCGCTGCGTTTGGAGGACCAAGCTCGCCATCATCCGCCCGTGGCGCCCGCGCTCTACGTGACGTACTCCGGGTTGCTCGGCGGCGCCGAGCGCCTCCTGCTTGACCTCGCGTCCGCGACCGACGGGCCTGTGGTCGTTGCGTGTCCCGACGGCGAGCTCGCCGCGGCGGCACGCGACGGCGGCCTCGGAGTCCTGACGCTTCCGGCGCGCCCGCTCGAGCTGCGCGGAGGCGTGAACGTTCGGGTCAGCGCCGTGGCCGCGCTCGCCGCCCACGCACGCGAGGTGGCGCGGCTCGTGGAGACGCTGCGGCCGGGGATCGTGGTGGCGTGGGGCATGCGCTCCGTGCTGGGCTGCGCGCTGCTGAGGCGCCGAGGCCGGCCGCCGGTGCTGGCCCATCTGGACGACCTGCCTCCGCCGGGTCCCGTCGGGGCGATGGTCCGTGCTGCGGCGAGCCGGGCCGATCGCGTCGTGGCCGTCTCGCTCGCCGTCGCGGCCGCGCTGGACCCGAAGGGACGGCTGAACGATCGCCTCGTCGTGATCGCTCCCGGCGTCGACCTCGACCGCTTCGCGCCCGTGCCGGCTCCGGAGGGGGCTTTGAACGTGCTCGCGATGGGTGCGATCGTCGGCCACAAGCGCCTCGACGTCGCCCTGGAGGCGGTCGCCCGCGCCGCGCCGGCGCTGGCGGAGCTCACGCTGACCGTCGCCGGAGCGCCGCTGGGCGATGCCGGAGCGGCGCAGGAGCGGGCGCTGCGCGAGCGTGCCGGGGCCGCCGACCTGGCCGGCCGCGTGACCTTCACGGGCCCGCTCGCCGACCCGCGCGAAGCGCTGGCGCGCGCAAGCTGCCTGCTGCACTGCGGCGAGCGCGAGGCGTTCGGCCTCGCGGCCGTCGAGGCGCTCGCCTCGGCGCGCCCCGTGGTGGCGGCGGACGCGGGGGGCCTCCGAGAGATCGTCGACGAGTCCTGCGGCCGGCGCTTCGCCCCCGGCGATCCCGCCGGGGGGGCGGCCGCGCTGGTCGAGGTCCTCGCCGATCCCGCGGTGACCGCGGGCCTCGGTACGGCCGCGCGGGAGCGCGCCGAGCGACTGTTCGACGCGCGCGAGGGGCGCGCGCGCTACATCGCCGAAGTCGCGGCACTGCGGATGGATTCCGTTCGCGAAGCGGCCCGCACGCAGGCGGGGGAGGACCTGGCGCTCGTGACGGTCACGCACGATTCCGCGCGCGACCTCGGTCGCCTCCTGGCGTCGGTGAAACGCCACCTGCCGGCCGCTCGCGTGATCGTCGTCGATTCGGGCTCCGCCGATGCCAGCGCCGCGACCGCGCGCCGGCTGATGCCGGCGGCGGAGGTGATCGAGATGGGCGCCAACGTGGGCTTCGGGCGCGCCTCGAACGCCGGCGTGCGCGCCGCGGACCGATCGGTCTGCGTGCTGGTCAACCCCGACGTGGAGCTGCTCGACGACTCGCTGTCGGCGCTGGCCGCCGAGCTGCGCCCGACCGCCGGCCCCGACCGTCTGCTGGCGCCGCTGGTGCTCAACCCCGACGGCACGCGGCAGGACACCGTCCACCCCGCACCGGCCTCGGTCGCCGACCTGACAGTCGCGGTGTTGCCACCGGCGCTGCTGCCACGCCGGTTGCGGGCGCGGCCGCAGCCCTGGCGCGCACACGCGCCGCGGCGCGTGGGATGGGCTGTGGGATGCTGCGTCGTCGCGAGGACCGAGACGCTGCGGCGCCTCGGTCCGTTCGACGAGCGGATCTTCCTCTACGGGGAGGACCTCGATCTCGCGCTGCGGGCCGCCGACGCCGGCGTCGAGACGTGGTTCTGCCCCGCGGTGAGGGTGGTGCACCGCGGTGGGCACGCTGCGCAGGCGGCCTTCGGCGGAGTGCCATTGGACCTGCTCGTCTCCCGGCGGCTCGCGGTTGTGCGCCACCGGCGCGGCGCGCGCCGCGCGGCGCTCGACGGCGCCGGTCAGGCGGTCCTCTTCAGCGGCCGGTTCGCGGCCAAGACGCTCCTGCGACGTGACGCCGGCCGCGAGCGCCGGCAGCTGCGCGCGCTGCTCGCGTCCGCACGGCGAGGCCCCCGCGGCAGCAGCCAATAAACTCGGCCGGGTGCAGACGTCCGCCCAGGCGCCCGAACGGGTCGCGCTCGTGCATGACTTCCTGCTCGACCTGAGGGGGGCCGAGCGCGTGTTCGCGCAGATGTGCGACATGTGGCCGCAGGCGGATGTCTTCACCGCCGTCTACGACGAGGAGGCCACCGAGCGCCGGTTCGCGGGGCGCGACGTGAAGACCTCGTTCCTCCAGCGGCTGCGGCCGACGGCGCGCACGTTTCGCCCGCTGCTGCCGCTCTACCCCTACGCGGTCGAGTCCTTCGACATGCGGGGCTACGACCTGGTCGTCTCCTCCTCGAGCGCATGGGCGCACGGGGTCCTGGTGGACGAGAACGCCGTGCACGTCTGCTACTGCTACAACCCGTTCCGCTACGCGTGGAACGAGCGGGAGGCCACGCTGGCGGGGCGGCGCGCGCTCAGCCGGGCGGCGCTGCGCTACGTCTTCAACCGGTGGCGGCAGTGGGACTGGATCGCCGCGCAGCGCGTCGACCGGTACGTCGCCATCTCCGAGCTCACCCGGAGGCGGATCCGCCGCTACTACAGCCGCGAGGCCACCGTGCTGCACCCGCCCGTGGACACCAGCCGCTTCTCCCCGGCGGACTCCACCGACGACTACTACCTGGTGGTCTCGGAGTTGATGTTCCACAAGCGCCTCGAGGTGGCGATCGAGGCGTTCAACCGCCTGCGCCGTCCGCTCGTGATCGTCGGCGACGGACCCGAGCTGCGGCGGCTGCGGCGGCTCGCCGGGCCGACGATCCGCTTCACGGGGCGCGTGTCGGATGACGACGTCGCGCGGCTGATGGCGCGCTGCCAGGCGCTCGTGGTGACGGCCACCGAGGAGTTCGGGATCGTCGCCGTGGAGGCGCAGGCGGCGGGTCGCCCGGTGATCGCGCTCGCCGAGGGCGGTACGCGCGAGACCGTGGTCGAGGGGCGAACTGGCGCCTTCTACGCCGCACCCGATCCCGCCGCGCTGGCGGCCGTCGTCGCCGGCTTCGACGTCAGCGCCGTCGATCCCGCGGCCTGCGTGGCGCAGGCTGCACGCTTTAATCCGGCCCGGTTCCGCGAGGGCCTGGCACGGATCGTCGCGCAGGCCCGCGAGGAGCCGCGCCCGCTGCGCCGTTCGGCGCGCCGCCCCCGGCTGGGCCCGTCGCGCCTGCTCACGCAGGCGTGACGGCGGACGTAGTCATCCCCAACTTCAACGGCGCGCGATGGCTGCGCGCCTGCCTGGACGCGATCGCCGCCCAGTCGCACCCCGCGCGTGCCGTCCTGGTCGTGGACAACGGATCCACTGACGGGTCCCTGGAGCTCCTCGCAGCGCGTCATCCGTCCGTCCGGGTGATCGCGCTTGGCGCCAACGCCGGCTTCGCGGTCGCGGCCAACCGAGGAATTCAGGCGTCCGAGGCCGAAGCCGTCGCGCTGGTCAACACCGACGTGGTGCTCGAGCCCGACTGGCTGGGGCGCACGACGGCGGCGCTCGACGCGGATCCGGGCCTCGGCTCCGTGGCCACGAAGATGGTCGACCTGGCCGACCCGACCCGGCTCTACGACGCCGGCGACGTCCTGCGTCGTGACGGGGTCTGCGAGCAGCGCGGTCACGGCAAGCGCGACGCCGGCCGGTTCGACCGCGCGGAGGACGTCTTCGCGGCCTGCGCCGGCGCCGCCCTGTACCGACGCCGCGCCCTCGCCGCGGTGGGCGGCTTCGACGAGCGCTTCTTCCTCTATCTGGAGGACGTCGACCTGGGGATGCGCCTGCGGCTGGCCGGATGGCGATGTCGCTACGAGCCCGCCGTCGCGCTGCACGCGGGCCGCGGGTCGGCGGCGGGCATCCCGCGGCCCGTGGCGACCTGGGTCGAGCGCAACACGCTGCTCCTGGTCGCCAAGGCCTTCCCGCTGCGCTGGATGCCGCAGGTGGCCTACCGACAGGCCTCGATGGCCTGGCATGCCGTGCGCGGTGCACGGCTGCGCGCGCACATGGCCGGGATCGTGGCCGCCACGCCCCTGCTCGCGGCGATGCTGCGCGAGCGCCGGCTCCTGCGCGCCGAGGCCGTCGTGCCGATCGAGGCCGTCGTCCCGGCGCGGCCGATCCGCGGGCCCCGTGCGGGCGGTCATCCCGCCGCGACGTACTGAAGCGTTGGGGCCGGCGCTCGCTCAGTCGCGGAAGCGGAACCGCAGCAGCGCGCCGATCGCGCCGATGCCGTCGCGCCACGTGATCTTCTTGCCCTCGGCGTAGGTGCGCCCGAAGTAGGAGATCGGGACCTCGTAGAGGCGCACGCCCTCGTGCCGGAGGACCTTCGCGGTCACCTCGGGCTCGAAGCGGAAGTCGTCGGAGACCAGATCGAGCGATCGGATCAGGTCGCCGCGAAACGCCTTGTAGCCGACCTCCATGTCGGAGATCGTCGTGTTGTAGAGCACGTTGGTCAGCAGGGACAGGAAGCGGTTGCCGGCGTAGTGCCAGAAGAGGTGCGCACGCTGGGGCTGGCCGCCGCGCAACCGGGTCCCGAAAACCGCGTCCGCGTGGCCGTCGATGATCGGTCCGAGCACGCGCGGCAGATCGGCCGGGTCGTACTCGAGGTCGGCGTCCTGGACCACGACGATCGCGCCGGTGGAGGCGGCGATCGCGGTCCGCACGGCGGCGCCCTTGCCCCGGTTGGCGTCGTGGCGGATCACGCGCAGGCCGTCCAGCTCGCCGTCGGCCAGGCGCTCGAGGACCTCGGGGGTGCCGTCCTGGGAGCCGTCGTCGACCACGATCAGCTCGAGGCGCACCGGCAGGTCCACCACGCGCCGCAGCGTCTGCTCGATCGTCGCCGCCTCGTTGTAGGCGGGCACGAGGACGCTGACGAGCGGCATCTCGGTCGCGCTCGTCGCGGTCGCCGGGTCGGCGAGCAGGCTGGTCCCCGGATCGTCGCTCATGGTCGGCCCCGGCCGGGCTCCCCGCACCCTGCCGGTGCGCGATGGTACTGCCAAACCGCGCGATCCGCCGCTCGCGCCAGCGGCGCGGACGGCCATCGGCGACACTGCCCGCGATGCCGGACGCGCTGAGGGGCTTTCGCGGGCGGGTGGCGCTGGTCGCGCTGGCCGGCGTCGCCGTGCGCCTGTTCTACGTCTACGTCCTGTCGCCCGACACGCGCGGGATCGGCGACTGGTTCTACTTCCACTGGCAGGCCAACCTGGTGGCGGACGGCAAGGGGTTCATCGAGCCCTTCTCCTACATGCTCGAGGGCAAGGAGATCGCCAGCGCCTCGCACCCGCCGCTGTGGACGCTGCTGCTCTCGGGCGTCTCCAAGCTCGGCTACACGGGGTTCCACGCCCATCGCGCCGCCGGGTGCGTGCTGGCGGGCGCGACGATCTTCGCGATCGCCTATCTCGGGCGCCGGGCCGGCGGCGAGCGTGTCGGCCTCCTGGCCGCGGGGCTGTTCGCGGCCTACCCGCTGATGATCGCCGCCGACGGCTCGCTGATGAGCGAGGCGCTGTACTCGCTCACGATCGCGCTGCTGCTGCTCGCCGCCTACCGCCTGCTCGACCGCCCCTCGACGCGCGCGGCGCTGGCGTTGGGGGCGGCGATCGGCTTCGCCACCCTGGTGCGCAGCGAGGCGCTGCTGTTCATCCCGCTCGTCGCGCTTCCCCTTGCTTGGCGCGCGGGCGAGCACCGGCTGCGCACGGCGGGGCTGGCGGTGCTGGCGACGCTGGTGGTGCTCACGCCCTGGACCGTCCGGAACGTGACCACCTTCGACTACCCGGTCGTGGTCTCCACCAACGGCCCGGCGGCGCTCAAGGGCGCCAACTGCCCGGAGACATACAGCGGCCCGAACATCGGCTACTGGGAGATCGGCTGCATCGGCTTCACCGGCCGCGACAAGCTCAACGAGGCGAAGGCCGGAAGGCAGTGGACGCGCGACGCGCTCGGGTTCATGCGCGACCACCGGGGCGAGCTGCCGGCGGTGCTGGCGGCGCGCGTGGGGCGGACCTGGGACGTCTTCCAGACCCGTCGCATGATCCCGTTCGCCGAGGGCCGTCATCCCGACGCCGAGCGGGCCGGACTGGTCATGTACTTCCTGCTTCTGCCGCTGGGCGCGTGGGGAGCGCTCGTGCTGCGCCGGCGCGGCCAGCGCTTGCTGATCCTGCTGGCGCCCGCGCTCCTGGTCACGCTGGTCTCGCTCGCCGTCTACGGCATCCCGCGCTTCCGGCACGCCTTCGAGATCCCGCTGGTGGTGCTCGCTGCGATCGCGCTGGCGAGCCTCGGGGAGGCTGGCGCCGCGCGGCTGGCCGCCCGCCGGGCGTCGGCGTGACGCGCGCTTTCGGCCCTGCGGCGACCGCGGGGCGCGCGCGATGACGCCTGGGATACTGCCCGCCGCGATGTCGACGGCAACACGCACGTCCCCGCCCGTCGCCGAGCACGGCGCGCTGTGGGACCTCGAGAACCTGGGCGGCGCGCGGCGGCTGCGCGACTTCGTGTTCTCCCAGTTCGAGGGGCTCGTCCGCGGCCGTGTCGCGGAGATCGGCGCCGGGATCGGCACGTTCAGCGAGCGGATCCTCGACCGGGGGGTGGAGCGGCTGCTGGTGATCGAGCCCGAGGCGGTCTGCGTCGAGCGGCTGCGGCGCGAGCTCGGCTCGCGCACCGAGGTCGAGGTGGCCGCCGAGACGCTGCCGGACTCGCCAGCGCTGGCAAGGTGGGAGTCCGAGGCCGACTTCGTGCTGTGCCAGAACGTGCTCGAGCACATCGAGGACGATGCGAGCGCGATGCGCTCGATGGCCGCGGCGCTGCGGCCCGGCGGCGATTTAGTTGTGCTCGTGCCCGCGCATCCACGGCTGTTCGGCGCGCTCGATCGCGCCTATGGCCATCACCGGCGCTACACGCGCGAGCGCCTGCGCGACGTGGTGGTCGCGGCGGGGCTCGCGGTCGAGGACCTCTATTCCTTCAATCTCCTCGGCGTGCCGGGCTGGCTCGTGCAGGCCCGGCGGGCGAAGCCGGCCATCAGCCCCACCGCGCTGCGCGCCTACGAGGCGCTGCTGCGCGGTTGGCGCCCGATCGAGGAGCGGTGGAGGCCGCCATGGGGCCTCAGCCTGATCGTCCACGCGCGCCGGCCGCGCTGAGGGGCGCGCTGCTGCTCGCTGCCGTCGCGGCCGTCGCGTGGCTGGCGGCGGGCCTGCATTCCGCGCGACTGGAGGCGCGCGGCAGCGAGATCGCCGGACGGCTTGCCGAGACGCACGACCCCGCGGACATAGACCGGGCCGGCCGGCTGTTCGCGCAGTCGCGACGCTGGAATCCCGACACCCGCCCGATCCTCCTGGAGGCGGGGCTCCAGCTGTTCGCGGATGCGCGCCGCCGCCGGGCCGCGAGGCTCGCCGAACTGGTGATCGCGCGCGAGCCCGACAACGCCGCGGCGTGGCAGATCCTCGCGCGGGCGTTCGAACGCACCGATCCCGCGCGCTCGCGGCAGGCGCGCCGGCGCCTGCGCGAGCTCTCCCCGCTCAGCGGCTGAGCGCCGCGCGGCCCGGTGCGTCCTCCTCCGCCTCGGCGCCGGCGATGCAGGCGCCGGCGAGCACGACGGCCAGCAGCGTCACAGCGGGCAGCTCCCAGTCCCAGTCGATCCCCGCGTGCATCGCCCATGCGGCCAGCGCGGCGCACGGCCCTGCCGCAGCTCCGGGCGCGCGTCGCAGCGCGCGGCGCGCGGCCAGGGCCACCCCTCCGAGGAGCAGCGCGAGCGCGGCCAACCCCACCAGTCCGAGCTCGGCGGCGGTCTCCACGTAGAGGGAGTGGGCGTCCTGGGCGGGCTCGGGGAACGGTCGCTCGCGCAGCCACTCGACGCGAAAGCCGCCCGCGCCCACCCCGGCCACCGGATGGGCGGCGAAGGCGCCCCCCGCCACGCGCCAGTAGTCGTAGCGATGGCTCTGCAGCGAGCCCAGCCGCGCCGCGCCCGCACCGGTGCGCGGAACGTCCTCGCCCCGCCCGCCCGAGGCGAGCGCCAGGACGGTCAGCGCGACGATCAGCCCCACGGCGCCGGCCACCGCCCAGGGTGGTGGCCGCAGGCCCAGGCGCTCGACCCGGAATCGCCCCGTCCCCTCGGCGTGGCTCGCGCGCCGGGACAGCAGCGCCGCCACGAAGGCGACCGCGATCAGGGCGACGAGCACCACCGCGCCGTCGCGCTCTCGGTCGGCGAGCGAGCCGGCCAGGGAGTCGACTCCGTCGAAGCGGCTCGAGATCACGGCGCCCGCCGCCGCGGCCTCGAGCGACAGGGCGAGTGCGCGCACCTGCGGCCAGTCGGGTGCCGTCGCCACGAGCACGAGCAGCCCCACGGCGAGGGCGGCGAGGGCGCCGCGCGAGAACGTGAGGTAGAGGCCGGTGCCGAGCGGGACGGCGGCCGCCGCGGCGGCCGCGCGGACCCCCGGGGGGCGCGAGCCGTCGCCGGCCAGTCGCACGCTCAGGACGATCCCCAGCGCGGAGAGGGCGCCCATGCCGTTCCAGTAGCCGAGCGGCTGGTCGAGACGACCCTGTGCGCTGGCGTTCGCCGCGAGGTCCACGACGCCGGGCAGCAGCCGCTCGGAGAGGCCGTAGAGCACCGCCGCCAGCGCTCCCGCGGCGAGCGCGGGCTCGATCGCGCGGGCCGCCCGCCGGTCGCGCAGCAGCGCCGCTGCGGCGATCAGCGCGCCGAGGTAGAGGACCAGCCGCTGGAGATCGTGGAACGCCGGTCCGGCCAGTGGCGCCCACAGCAACGACAGCGCCGTCCACGCGTACAGCAGCGCGAGGCCGCACAGCGCCGCCCGGCCCGCGGCGCCCGCCGGAACCGGGTGCCGCGAGGCCACGGCCGCCACGGCCACCAGCACCCAGGCGACGATCGCCGCGACGAGGCGCGGACGGTCGAAGAAGCCGCCGTCGAAGAAGGCGAGGACGGCGGGTCCGCCGAGCAGCACCGCCACGCACGGACCCAGGACGGCACGGCGCATCGGCGGCGGAGCCTACCCGCGTCCGGTCGCCTCGGCCCAGCCGGGTCTGGGCGCGGCAGGGCTCCGCTACGCTGCCCGCCGATGCGCTCGCGGCCGCTCGTACCGCTCGGCCTGGCGGCCGCGGCGTTCGCCCTCGCGCTGGCCCAGCGCCCCGGCGAGACCATCACCGACACCAAGATCGACCTGCTGGTCGATCCCGGCGGCTTCCTCGCCGACGTCGCCTCGACGTGGACGCCGAGCGGCTCCCTCGGCCACGTGTGGGGCGGGCAGTACGCGGGCTACCTGTTCCCGATGGGGCCGTTCTACGCGCTCGGCGACGCCGCCGGCCTGGCGCCGTGGCTGGTGCAGCGGCTGTGGCTGGGCGCGCTGCTGGCGCTCGCCGCGTGGGGGACCGTGCGCCTGCTCGACGCGCTGCTGACGCCCTCGCGGGGAGTTGCGCACGTGATCGCCGGTGCGCTGATCGTGATCAACCCCTACGTCACGGTGTTCGCGAACCGGACGAGCGTCACGCTGCTCGGCTATGCGGCGCTGCCGTGGCTGCTGCTGGCGACGCACCGGGGGCTGCGCGACGCGCGGCGCTGGTGGTGGCCGGCTGCCTTCGCGCTGCTGGTCGCGGCGACCGGGCCCGGGGTCAACGCCGCGGTCACCGGCTTCGCGCTGCTCGGGCCGGCGCTGCTGCTGGCGTACGAGCCACTGCTGGGCGAAGCGTCCTGGCGGGACGCCGGGCGCTTCATCGTGCGCGCCGGCGCCGCGACGCTGGCCGTCTCGCTGTGGTGGATCGTCCCGGCGCTGACCCAGGCGCGGCTCGGCAACGACTTCCTCGCCTTCACGGAGCAGCCCGGCACGATCTGGGGCACCACCAGCGTCACCGAGAGCCTGCGCCTGATGGGCTTCTGGCTTTCATACGTGGGCCTGGGCAAGGGCGCCGCGGTGCCTTACTTCGACGACTCCCCGACGCTCCTGTTCGAGCCCGCCGTCGTCGTCGCGGGCCTGCTGGTCCCGGCGCTGGCGCTGGCCGGGTTCGCGTGGACGCGGCGCTGGCGTCACGGGCCGTTCTTCCTCGCGCTGCTGCTGCTGGGCGTGCTGGTGATGGCGGCCGGGTTCCCCGAGGGCACGCCGCTGCGTCGCGGGCTGAACTTCGTCTACAACCACGTCGCCGTCCTCCAGTTCCTGCGGACCACCTACAAGGCGGCGCCGCTGGCGGCGCTCGGCCTGGCGGTGCTCGCCGGCGCCGCCGCCGCCGAGGCGTGGCGGCGACTCGAAGCGCGGCTGGCGCGCCGGGGCGCCCCGCTCGCCGTGGCGGCCGCCGCCTGCGTGGCCGTCGTGGCGTTGCTCGCCGCCGCTTCCTGGCCGCTCGCCTCGGGGCGCGCCGTCGACGCGCAGCTCGCGTGGGACCGCATCCCGCCGGCGTGGACGGCGACCGCGCGGGACCTCGACCGCGACCTGCCCGCCGGCGGGCGCGCGTTGGTGCTGCCCGGGCAGCTCTTCGCCTTCTACCGCTGGGGAGGGACCGTCGACGCCGTCCTGCCCGCGCTGACCGACCGCCCGGTGGCGGCCCGCTTCATCGTCCCGTTCGCCGACCTGCATGCGATCGACGCGCACTGGACAGTCGATGCGCTCGTGGGGCAGCGCCGGCTGCTCCCGGGCCAGCTCCCGCCGCTGCTCTCGCTCCTCGGCGCGCGCGCCGTGGTCTCCGGCAGCGACGACGACCAGCGCCGCTCGTTCGCGCCACCGCCCGGCGAGGCCGCGACCGCGCTGGCGCAGCAGGGCCTGGCGCGGCCCGACCGCGCCTACGGACCCGTAACGCGGCATCCGCGCGCGCCCGGCGAGCCGGCGGGGCCGGTGGCGCTTCCCCAGGTGCGTCGCTACGACCTCCCGCCCGGCCGCGCGATCGTGCGCGTGGAGCCGCTCGCGCCCGGCGTGATCGTCGACGGCTCGGCGGAGGCGCTGGCGGGGCTCGCCGCGCTGGGCGCGCTGCCCGCGGACCGTCCGCTGCACTACGCCGGGGACCGCAGCGCGGCCGAGCTGCGCCGCGAGGCGGCCGCCGGCGCCGAGATCGTCATCTCGGACTCCAATCGCCGGCGGGTCTTCGTCCCCTCGCGCCTGGAGCAGAACGCGGGGCCGACGCTCGCCGCCGACGAGCCGTTCAGCACCGATGCGGCGGTGCTCGATCCGTTCCCCGGCCGCGGAGCGGCGGGCCAGACCGTCGCGCTCTATGACGGTATCGCCGGCGTGGTGGCGCCCTCCTCGCCCGGCTACGCGCAGTTTCCCGAGCACCGGCCGTTCGCCGCGCTCGACCGATCACGGGCCACGGCGTGGCTGGCCGATCCGTCGCTCGACGTCACGCGCCGCTGGATCGAGGTCCGCTTCTCCGCGCCGCGCGACATCGCGGAGATCGAGCTGGTGCCCTACGGGGACCGGCGCGCGCGCGTCACCGCGGTGAGGATCGGGGGTCGGCGGTATCCTGTCCATGCCGGCGTCAATCGCCTGCGCGTCGGGCTCCGCGCCGTGGGTTCCCTGCGCGTCTACATCGCCGGCGTGCGGCGACCCGGCGGCGACTACGACGGCGCCGGGGGGATCGCCGAGCTGCGGATCCGAGGCGTGCGCGCGGCGGAGTGGCTACGCCCGCCGGTGCTCGCGACGCGCGCGCTGCGGAGCCGCGACCTCGCATCCAGCCCCGTCTCGTTCCTGTTCGCGCGCACGACCGGCGACGCTCCGTGGTCGCGCGGCCCGGACCGCGGCGCCTTCCAGGACAAGCAGTCGATCGATCGGGAGCGGATCGAGGTCGTGGGCCGCGGGGACGCGGAGGCGGCGATCGCGCGCCACTTCACCTCGCCGGTGGGGCGCGGGTTCGCGATCGGTGGCTTCGCGTCGGTGGACCCGGCGGCCGACGACCCGACGGTCGACCGGCTGGCGGGCACCCGCACGGCGGGGCGCTTTGACTCCTCCGGCCGTCACAACGGCCGGCCGGGTTTCCGCGCGTCCGCCGCGTTCGATGGGTCGCCCGGGCGTGGCTGGGTGGGGACGCTGGGCGCCGGACCCCGGGCGTTCCTCGCGTGGCGACTTCCCGCGCCGGTGACGGTGCGGACGCTGCGGCTCGAGCCGCCGGCCCTACCGGTGGCGCGCCCGGTACGCGTGCGCCTGCGCTGGGGCGGCGGCGAGACCGGCGCGCTCGCGGTCGGGCGCAACGGCGAGGTCCGGCTGCCGCGCCCCGCGCGCTCGGCGACCTTCCGGCTGGAGGTGCTCGCCGCGCGCGGCGGCACGACAACGGGGGCGGTCGGGATCGGGGAGGTGCGCGGCGTGCCGGGCGCGCGCTCCGTGCCGGCTGCTCCCGCGAGCCGGATCATCGCGCCGTGCGGCGCCGTCGCGGCGTCGGCCAACGGCCGCCGCGTCGCGCTGCGCGCGCTCGGGTCGGTCGCGGACCTCGACGCCGGGCGGCCGCTGCGCGCGCGGGGCTGTGGCGATCAGCTTGCGCTGCGGGCGGGTGCCAACCGGCTGCGCGGCGAACGCGGGCCGCTGCGGCTCGACCTCGTCCGGCTGCGCGCGCCGGCGCCGCGCCGCGCCGCAGCGGTGGCTCCCGCGGGGCGCGTGCTCGATCCGGGCAGGGCCGGCCGTGGCCGGCACGACGGGGTGCGGGTCGCGCTCGCGGCTCCGGCGTGGCTCGTCCTCGGCGAGAGCTACAGCCCGGGCTGGCGCGCCTACTGCGACGAGGTGTCGCTTGGCCGCCCCGTCGCGATCGACGGCTTTGCCAACGGCTGGCGCGCCCCGCGGGACTGCCGCGCCGTTCGCTTTGCCTTCGCTCCCAACCGCACAGCGGTGTGGGCCTACCTGTTCTCCGGGCTGGCGGCGCTCGTGCTGATCGGAGTGCTGGGGCTCGGCCTGCGTCGCCGCCGGACGGCGACGGCGCCCGCGCCCGCCGCGCGGTCGCTACCGGCGCCCGACAGGCCCGCGCGGTGGCCGCTGCGGCGCGCGGCCGCCGCCGGACTGGCCGCCGGCGCGGCGCTCGGATTCGTCTTCGCGCTGCGCGCGGGAGTGGTGATCGCGCCGGCCGTCGCGCTGATCCTGTGGCGCGGCGTCGGCGCACGGGCGCTCGTGCTCGCCGCGGGCGCGCTGCTGGGGGTGGTGGTGCCGGTCCTCTACCTCGTGCTCGCGCCCGAGGATCGCGGCGGCTTCAACTTCAACTACGCCGCGGACCTGATCGCCGCCCACTGGGTCGGCGTGGCGGCGCTGGTCCTCGTGATCGTGGCGCTGGCGCGCACGCTCGCGACGGCGCGCGCCGGCCACTGACGCGTCAGACGGCGACCGCCTCGCGACGGCGGGCGCCGGCCCGCCACGAGAGCGCCAGGACTCCTGAGGCGGCCACGCACTGCAGCCCGAAGATCAACGTGGCGACCGTGAGCAGGTTCGTCCCGCCGGCGCTGAGCAGGAACGGCTCCGCGATCGCCACCACCCCCAGGACCCAGAGGAACTCGAGCTGCTCGATCGCGAGCATGTACTGGACTGCGAGCGAGACGATCGCCAGCAGAGTCATCGCGGCGCCCAGCACCACCAGCGCGCGGCGCGCCTCGGCGAACTCGATGTCGAAGCCGAGCTTGAGCACCAGGCCGGGGACGGCGGCGTAGAGCACCAGCATCGGAAGGGCCACCATCCCCACCACCAGCAGGCCGCGCAGCAGCACCGGCCGCGGGTTGAGCCCCGCCGCGGCGCGGCGGGCCGCCTCCGGAACCAGGTAGTAGGCGATCCCGATCCCCACCCAGATCACGAGCTTGGCGGCGACCGCCGCCGCCGCGTATGCCCCGGCCCCGTCGCCGTCGACGCGGTGCTTGACCACGATCACGTCGAGGTTCTGGAGCACGGCGATCAGCGTCAGGCCGAGCACCGGGGCCCAGGCGCCGCGCACCAGGTCGCGCAGGTGCTCGGAGATCCGGCCGCCCTCCGGTGAGCCCAGGCGCCGGCGGATCACCACCGCCAGGATCGCCGCGGCGGCGAGCATCGACAGCGGCGTGCCGAGGTAGGCCCCGGTCACGCCGGCGCCGCCGGCGAACAGCGCCAGGCCGAGGATCAGGCGCCCGCCGGCCTCGAGGATCACGCTCAGGCCCGCCGCCTTGTAGGCGCGCGCTCCCTGGAGGATCCCCCGCTCGATCGACAGCGCGAGCCACAGCACCGCCGTGGGCGCGGTGGCCGCCGCGGCCCACTCCTGCTCCACGCCGATCGCCGCCGCCAGCCATTCGCGCCCGAGGATCCCGGCCACCGTGAACACGACCAGCGCCACGCCGAGCTGCTCCATCCAGCGCGCATGCGTGGCGGAGAGATCCGGCCCCGAGCCCAGCCGGCCCAGCGCCGCCTCGCGCGCCGTGGCGACCTGGAGCGCCAGGCCCGGCACCGAGAGGATCAGGAAGGTGGAGATCAGCGCGGCCAGCGACCCGTACCCGCTGGCGCCGAGCAGGCGCGCGAACACGACGGTGAAGAGCAGCGCGATTCCGTTGGCGAAGAGCGTCGCCCCGGCCAGGCCGACCGCCTTGGCCGTCTCCGAGCGCGCGAGCGAGTGGCGCAGCACGGAGGCGCCGCCGCGGCTGGCCGCCGCCTCGCGCGTGGACTCCATCACGTTCAGGTTGGTCGCGGCCGCGTTCTCCCACGTGAAGGATCGCGCGCGCGCCTCGGCGGCCGCACCCAGCCGCTCGAGCAGGGCCGGTTTCTCGACGACCTCCTGCACGCGCGCGACCAGCTCCGGCACGTCGTCGGCCAGGATGCCCGTCTCGCCGTCGACTATCGACTCGGTCAGCCCTCCCACGCGCAGCGCCGCGCTCGGCGTTGCGCAGGCGGCGGCCTCCATCACCGTCAGGCACCACCCCTCCGCCGAGGAGGCCGTCAGCGAGAGCCAGGCGCGCGCGTAGAGCTGCGGCTTGGAGTCCTCGGAGACGAAGCCGTGCATCCGCACGCGGTCGTCGATGCCGCGGCGCTCGATCTCGGCCTCGAGGACTTCGCGGTGGTCTCCTTCGCCGGCGATCTCCAGGCGCGCTGCGGGGATCGCCTCCACGACGTCGAGCACGTTCTCGATCCGCTTGTACTGCTTGAGCCGGCCGAGGTAGAGCAGGGTCGGCTCCGAAGCGCGCTCGCCGCGGTGGAACTGCTCGGGCTCCACGCCGAGATAGGCGACGTGGATGTCCTCGCCGGCGATCCCCATGTCGACCATGTCGCTGCGGGCCGCGTGGGAGATCGTCAGGAATGGCGTGCCGCTGTAGAGGAAGCGCAGCGGAAGCGTCTCCAGCACCGTCGCGACGAGCGCGCCCCGACGGCCGTGCTCGGCGACGTACATCTCGCGATGGACGTGGTGGACCAGGGCGACGCGGGGCTTGCGTAGCCACAGCGGGGTGAAGAACGCGATGCCGTTGATCACCTCGAGCACCACGTCGGCATCGCGGCCGACGCCGCGCAGGACCGCCCAGGCAGCGCGGGGGAAGACCGTCAGCCGCGTGCCCATCCGGTGGATCGTCAGGAGCGGCCCCAGCTGCTCCACCTTCGCGCAGCCCTCGTACTCGCCCGCGATCACCGTCACGCGGTGGCCCCAGGCGACCCAACGCGCCACCTGGCCGTAGAGGTTCGTGCCCGTCCCGCCCCCCTGCGGATGGGTCCAGTCGCGGTCGGTGAGGATGAGGATGTGGCGAGGCGGGACCTCCCTCGCCGCGGCGGCGTCCATCCGTCGCAAGCTACCGAAGGCGCCTCTGCGGTCGCGCGGCGGCAGGTCTCCGGCGCCCTCGCTAAAGTTCGCGCCCGAATGCCCCGTCGCCTCGTCGTGTCCCTCGCCTGCCTGGCGCTGGCCTGCCCCGGAGTGGCAGCCGCGCAGAGCCCTGGCGACGAGCAGTACCAGGACCCGTTCCCCAGCGAGTCGCAGGGCGGCGGTGCGCAGGGCGGCGCCGCGCAGGATGCGCCGGAGCTGCAGGGCCAGCCGCCCGCCGGCTCGGCCGACAGCGAGGCCCGCGCGACCACCGAGGAGACCCCGGCCGGACGGCTCCCCGCCACCGGCGGCGAGGCGGCGCTGATCGCGCTCGCCGGGATGGGGCTTTTGATGAGTGGCCTGGGCCTGCGCCTGCGGCTGCGCGTCCCCGGTGCCTGACCCGCCAGCCGGCGGCAGCACCGATCCAAGCCAGCTCGCCGGGATCCGCGAGACGGCCGGCCCGGACGAGACCGAGGCCGCTGGAGCGCAGGCTGCTCGAGCGTTGAGCCCCGGAGACGTCGTACTGGTCTCCGGAGAGCTCGGCGCGGGGAAGACGACGTTCGTCCGCGGCGCATGCGGCGCGCTGGGCGTGCAGGGACCCGTGACGAGTCCGACGTTCACGATCGGCCGTCGCTACGCCGGCCGCGTCGGCGTCGCGCACCTGGACCTGTACCGCCTCGAGGGGCTCGATGCCGAGGACCCGGCGTTGCTGGCCGATTACCTGACGCCCGACACGATCGCCTTCGTCGAGTGGCCCGAGCACGGCGGGCCCGACCTGGGACCGGTGCGCCTGCGCGTCCACCTCGAGCACCTGGGCGGCGACCGGCGCCGGCTCAGCATCCAATGAGCGTGCTCGCGCTCGACACCGCGACGGCGGCGACCGCGGTGGCCGTCCTGCGCTCCGACGGGATCGCCTTCGAGGGTCGCCACGAACCGGCGCCGGGCGAGCGGCCCGGGCACGCAACGCAGGTGCTCGGGCTCGTCGAGGAGGCGATGGCCGCCGCGCGGGTGACGCCGGAGCAGCTGCGACTCGTGGCGGTGGGCACCGGGCCGGGGTCGTTCACGGGCCTGCGGATCGGGGTGTCGACGGCGCGCGCGCTGGCGCAGGGCTGGGGGGTGCCCGTGGCGGGGTGCTCGACGCTGCGCGCACTCGCCGCCGGGGCGGGGGAGGACGACGCGGCGGTGCTGGCCGTCCTCGACGCGCGTCGTGGCGAGGCGTTCGCCGCCGCATGGGCCGGCGACACCTGCCTGCTCGCACCGGCGGCGCTGTCCCCCGAGGCGCTCGCGCGGGCGGTCGCGCGACTTCCCGTCGATGCGCTGGCGGTCGGCGACGGGGCGGTACGATTCCGGGCCCAGCTCGAGCCCGCCGGGGCCTCGATCCCGCCGGACGGCGACCCGCTCCATCGCGTCAGCGCGCGGCACCACTGCAGGCTCGTGATCGCGGCGGAGGGCGCCGGGCGCGATCCGGTCCTGCCCGAGTACCTCCGGCTTCCCGACGCGGAGATCGCCCGCCGGCACAGAACGTGACTACTACACAGATGAACGACTCGCTCGACATCCGCAGGCTGTCCTACTCCGACCTGCCCCAGGTCATCGCGATCGAGCGGCGGTCGTTCCCCACTCCGTGGTCGCTGGCGATGTTCGTGCTCGAGCTCTCCAAGCCCTCGGGCATCTGCCTGGCCGCCGTGCGCGGCGGGCGGCTGGTCGGCTACATGGTCTGCTCGCGCTACGACCGCGTCTGGCACATCATGAACATCGCGATCGATCCCGACGAGCGTCGCCGCCGCACGGCGACCGCGCTGATGGACGAGCTGTTCGAGCGGGTCGGGGACCCGTCGGCCCAGTACACGCTCGAGGTGCGCCAGTCCAACGGGCCGGCAATCGAGCTCTACGAGCGCTTCGGCTTTCGCTCCGCGGGCCTGCGCCGCCGCTACTACCAGGACAACGGCGAGGACGCCCTGATCATGTGGCGCACGCGCGCCGGGCAGGCGGCCGGGAACGACGGCGCCGGCGGGGAGCTGGCAGACGTCCCCGGCGTCGCGCGCGCGTGATCCTCGGCCTCGAGACCTCCTGCGACGACACCTGCGCCGCGGTCGTCGACGGCGCGGCGGTGCGTTCGAACGTCATCTCCTCCCAGGGGGTGCACGACCGCTACGGCGGAGTGGTCCCCGAGATCGCCTCGCGCCACCATCTCGAGCTCGTCAACGCCGTCGTCGACGACGCGCTGGCGCGCGCGGATGCCCGCCTCGACGACGTCGACCTGGTGGCCGTCACGCAGGGACCCGGCCTCGTCGGCGCGCTCCTGGTCGGCCTGCAGACCGCGAAGGGGCTCGCTGCGGCGCGGCGCCTTCCGCTCGCGCCGGTCGACCACCTGCACGGGCACGTCGCGGCCACCTTCCTGGAGCCTGATCCACTCCAGCCGCCGTTCCTGTGCCTGATCGCCTCCGGCGGTCACACGCTCCTTGCCGACGTGCGCGAGCCCGGCGACTTCGAGGTCATCGGTCAGACGCTGGACGATGCCGCCGGCGAGGCCTTCGACAAGGGCGCCCGCCTCCTCGGACTGCCATATCCGGGAGGCCCGGCGCTCGAGGCGCTGGCGGCGGATGGGGATCCCGCGGCCCATGCCTTTCCGACCGCGGAGGGGGTGGGGGGCCTGGACTTCTCGTTCGCGGGCCTGAAGACGGCGCTGCTCTACCGGCTGCGCGACCTCGGCGAGGCGCGGGCTGCAGCCGCGCGCGCCGACATCGCCGCCTCCTATCAGCGGGCGATCGTCGAGTCGCTCGCCGCGCGCGTGGAGCGCGCGCTCGCGCAGACGGACCACGATCGTCTCGCCGTCGGCGGCGGCGTGGCCGCCAACGGGGCGCTGCGCGAGCGCCTGGCCGCGCTGGCCCCCCGGGTCGCCGTGCCCGCGCCGGCGCTGTGCACGGACAACGCCGCGATGATCGCCGCCGCCGCGCGCCACGTCGAGCCGCTTCCGTGGCCGCGGTACCTCGACCTCGACGCCTACGCCACCGGCGAGCGCGGCTTGTGACCCTGGTGACCCTCTACGGGCAGCCCGGTTGCCACCTGTGCGACGACGCCCGCGTGGTGCTCGAGCGCGTCCGCAGCGAGCATCCCTTCCGGCTCGTGGAGGTCGACATCACCGGCGACGACCGGCTGCACCGCGCCTACCTGGAGCGCATCCCGGTGGTCACGGTCGACGGCGAGGAGGCGTTCGAGCTCTTCGTCGACGAGGCGGGGTTGCGGCGCCGCCTCGGTAGAGTGGGCCAGCGATGAGCTCGCGCGAGGTCGCCCTCGAAACCGAGGCGTCCCGGCCCCCCGGCGCCGGACCGGACCGCCTCTCCCTCGGCGTAGCGGCGCGACTGTCGCGCTACCTGCAGGTACTCACGCAGGCCCGCAAGATGGGCAAGGAGACGATCTCCTCGCAGGAGCTCTCCGACTACACGCACGTCAACTCGACCCAGATCCGGCGTGACCTGTCGGGGTTCGGGAAGTTCGGCAAGCGCGGCGTGGGCTACAACGTCGATCGCCTCGTCTCGCAGATCCGCCAGATCCTGCGCACGTCCGGGCAGCACAACATCGCGCTGTTCGGCGCCGGCCACCTCGGCAAGGCGATCGCCTCCTCGGACATCTTCGCCGACCACGGCTTCCGGGTCGTCGCCGTCTTCGACTCGGACCCCACGAAGCTGGGCGAGACGGTGGGGCCGCACACGGTCCGTCCCAGCGAGGACCTGTCGGCGGTCGTCGAGGACGAGGACATCGTCGTGGCCGTGCTGGCCGTTCCCACCACGGCGGCCCAGCCGCTGGCCGACGAGCTCGTCGACGCCGGGGTGAAGATCATCTTCAACTACTCCGAGGCCCTGCTCCAGGTCCCTCCCGAGGTCACGGTCCACACCTCGAGCCCCGCCGTCGACCTCCTCTACGCGCTCTACTTCTATCTGACCTGAGTGGCTGCGCCGGCGGCGGCCCCCGCGTGAGCATCGATCTCAACACCGCTCGTGAGACCTTCGAGGCCTCGGTCGACTTCACCGTGGGCCTCGAGGAGGAGTTCGCCGTGCTCGACCCGGAGACGCTGGCGCTGGTTCCGCGGTTCGACGAGCTGCGCGACGCGGCGGCCGCCGACCCGGTGCTCGCCGAGTCAATCGCGGGCGAGCTGATCGCCTCCGAGATCGAGATCCGCTCCGGGCGCGGCGAGGACTTCCACGAGGCCGTCGCGCGCCAGCGCGACCGCCGCCGGCGCCTGTTCGCGCTGGCCTCGAGCCGCGGGGCGGCGCTGGGCGCAACGGGGACCCACCCGCTCTCCGACTACCGGGAGCAGCCGATCATCGACACCGAGCACTACCGCCGCCTCGACCAGGACCTGCGCTACGTCGCGTGGCGCAACAACACCTTCTCGCTGCACGTCCACGTGGGCGTCCACGGCGCCGACCGCGCAGTGAGGGTGTGCGACCGCCTCAGGCCCGTCCTTCCGCTCCTGCTCGCGATCTCGGCCAACTCCCCCTACCTCGACGAGCAGGACTCCGGGCTGCACAGCGCGCGCTCCCAGGCCTTCACCCGGAGCTTCCCCCGCTGCGGCGTGCCGGACTCCTACGGGTCGTGGAGCGCCTTCGCCGCCTACGTGGACTTCCTCCTGCGCACCCGATCCGTCGTCGAGTACACGCAGCTGTGGTGGTCGATCCGCCCGCACGTCGACTTCGGGACCGTCGAGGTGCGGATCTGCGACGCGCAGACCACGGCCGGCGAGTCCGAGTCGCTGGCCGCGCTGATCGTCGCCTGCATCGCGCAGGCGACGCGCGACGACGACGAGGGCGTGCCCTTCGAGGACCCGCCGGGACGCCTGATCGAGGAGAACCTGTGGCGGGCGATCCGCTACGGCCGCGACGGCCATCTGATCGACCTCGGTCGCGTCGAGGCGTACCCCGCCGCCGAGGCGCCGGGACGGCTGCTGGAGTGGTCGGCGCCGGCGCGGGCCGAGCTGGCGCTCGAGCCGGCGCTGCCCGAGCTCAACGGCGCGCAGCGCCAGCGACGCATGATCGACGCCGGCGCCGAGCCGGCGGAGGTGTTCGCCGCCGCGGTGCGCGAGACTCGTGAGACCTACGCCCAGGAGGTTGTGGCATGAGCCATCAGGAGCAGGGCGGGCCGGGCGGCCCGGGACAGCCCAGCGAGGAGGAGCTGCGCGCGGCGCTGGAGGCCGAGATGCGCCGCATCAGCGTGGACGACGTGCTGCTGCAGACGATCGTCTCGCTGATCAACCTCGGCGGCCGCCGGGCGGGCCTGGCGCCGGGGACCGAGGGGGAGCGCGACCTCGGCCAGGTCCAGGCCGCGATCGAGGCGATCCAGGCGCTGATGCCGGTCGTGGAGCGCCGCGGCATGGCGGACGAGCTGGGTCCCGTGCGCGACGCGCTGGCCCAGCTGCAGATGGCGTTCGCGCGCCTCAGCGCGGGCGAGGAGCCGACCGGTTCCCCCGAGGGCGGCGACGAGCCCGGACGCGGCGCGCCCGGCGAGGAGGCGGCGGAGAGCGCGCCGTCCGCGCAGGGAGAGCGTCCGCCCAAGGGCCCGGGACCGGGGCAGTCCAGCGGCCGCCTGTGGGTGCCGGGCCAGTAGCGGTCGCGGCACCGCGCCTCGCGCAGGGCCTCGATAGACTCCCCGCGCCTTGACGCCGGGATGCGCCTGAAGTGCAGGGCCGCGCCCGGCGCTTGCCATCTGCGGGCCGGTCAACCGGTCCGTTTTCCTTAAAGACTTCGGAGGAAGCTTTCCTTGAGTGATTTCCTGACCGATCACGGAGTCGTCGTCGCGCTCGTGTGCGCGGGCGCGGCCATCGTCTACGGAGGCGTGACCGCGCGCGCCCTGCTGGCGCTCTCGCCGGGCAACGAGCAGATGCGCTCCATCTCCGGCGCGGTGCAGGAGGGCGCAAAGGCCTACCTGAACCGCCAGTACACGACGATCGGGATCGTCGGGGTGATCCTCGCGATCGCGCTGATCTTCCTCCAGGACGGTTACGTGGCGGCCGGGTTCGTGATCGGCGGCCTCGCCTCCGCGGCGGCGGGCTACATCGGCATGAACGTCTCCGTGCGCGCGAACGCGCGCGTAGCCGAGGCGGCGCGGGGAGGGGTTCCGCCCGCGCTGAAGGCTGCGTTCCGCAGCGGCGCGGTGACCGGCCTGCTGGTCGTCGGGCTCGCGCTGATCGGGGTGGCCGGGTACTACGGCGTGCTCACGACGCTCTTCGACCAGAGCCCCAAGGAGTCCGTCGACGCGCTGATCGGTCTGGGCTTCGGCGGCTCGCTGATCTCGGTGTTCGCGCGACTCGGCGGCGGCATCTTCACAAAGGGCGCCGACGTCGGCGCCGACCTCGTGGGCAAGATCGAGGCGGGGATCCCCGAGGACGACCCGCGCAACCCCGCGGTGATCGCCGACAACGTGGGCGACAACGTCGGCGACTGCGCTGGCATGGCGGCCGACCTCTTCGAGACCTACGCCGTCACGGCGGTGGCGGTGATGCTGCTGGGCGTCCTGACCTTCTCCACCGAGAGCGCCACGCAGGTCGCGCTCTACCCGCTGGTCCTGGGCGGCGTCTCCATCCTGGCGTCGATCATCGGCACCTACGCGGTGCGCTCGCGGGCGGGCAACGTCGAGCGTGCGCTCTACCAGGGGCTGATCCTCAGCGCGCTGATCGCCGCCGCGGCCTTCTATCCCGTGACGAAGTGGCTGATGGACGGCATCGACTTCGCCCAGGTGCAGAACAACCTCGACGCCCCGAGCGTCTCGCGGCTGTACTTCTGCTCGCTGATCGGCCTCGGCGTGACGGCGCTGCTGTTCGTCATCACCGACTACTACACGTCGACGCGCTTCAGCCCCGTGCGCAAGACCGCGCGCGCGTCGGAGACCGGGCACGCCACCAACATCATCCAGGGGCTCGCGCAGGGCTTCCAGTCGACGGCGGCGCCGGCGCTCGTGATCGCCGCCGGGATCTACGGCGCCAACCAACTCGCCGGCATCTACGGGATCGGCGTCGCCGTGATGGCGCAGCTGTCGCTGACCGGCCTGATCGTCGCGCTCGACGCCTTCGGTCCGGTTACCGACAACGCGGGCGGGATCGCGGAGATGGCCGAGCTGCCCGAGGAGGTGCGCAACGTCACCGATCCCCTCGACGCCGTGGGCAACACCACCAAGGCGGTAACCAAGGGGTACGCGATCGGCTCGGCCGCACTCGCCGCGCTGGTGCTCTTCGCCGCCTTCAAGCTCGAGCTCGCCGAGGAGCTCGGCGAGGAGCAGCTGGTGTTCGCGCTCGACCAGCCGGCGGTGCTGATCGGGCTGCTGATCGGCGGGATGATGGTCTACCTGTTCGTGGCGCTCTCGATGGAGGCCGTCGGGCGCGCGGGCGGTGCCGTAGTCGAGGAGGTGCGCCGCCAGTTCCGCGAGAAGCCGGGGATCATGGAGGGCACGGAGAAGCCCGAGTACGGCACCTGCGTCGACATCGTGACGCGGTCGGCGCAGCGGGAGATGATCCTGCCGTCGCTGATCCCGATCGTGGTGACGCTGGTCGTGGGGCTGATCTCCTACCGCGCGCTGGGCGGGCTGCTGATCGGGGTGATCGTCGTGGGCCTCTTCGTAGCGGTTTCGATGACCTCCGGCGGCGGTGCCTGGGACAACGCCAAGAAGCTGATCGAGGACGGGGCCTTCGGCGGCAAGGGCTCCGACGCCCACGCCGCGGCGGTGACCGGCGACACGGTCGGCGATCCCTACAAGGACACCGCCGGCCCGGCGATCAACCCGATGATCAAGGTGGCCAACATCGTCGCCATCCTGATCATCCCGCTGCTCTAGCCGCGGGGAACGGCGGGCTGCGCCCGCCGCGCACGATGCTGCGCCGGGACCTCGACACGGCCGAGCGCCACGCGATAGTGGCGCGCCTGGTGGGGTCCGCGCGGGATGTCCTGGACGTCGGCGGGCTGCCTGGGCGGCTGGGCGGAGCGCTGCCGGGCGCCGAGGTGACCACCGTCAACGTGGGGCCGCCTGCCGACGTCCTCTTCGACGGCGATCGCCTGCCCTTCACCGACCGCGCCTTCGAGGTTGTCACCTCGCTCGATGTGCTCGAGCACCTCGACCCCGCCGCCCGCTCGGGGCACCTGAGCGAGGTCGTGCGGGTGGCCGCCCGGCGCGCGGTGCTGTGCTGCCCGCTGGGCACGCCCGAGCACGTCGCGGCCGAGCGCGCGCTGGCCGAGTGGTACGCCGAGGTCGGCGGCGAGCGCGACCCGTTCCTCGACGATCACGTCGCGAAGGGCCTGCCGACCGAGCATGAGCTGCGGCGGCTGCTGGCCGGGGCGGGCGGCGAGGCGGCGGGAGTCCTGTCCTTCCACGGCGACTTCCGTGTCGCGGGCGACCTCTTCCGGCTGCGTGCGCTCGCCCACTTCCGCCGCCGCCCTGCCGATCGCCTTCGCTACGCCTGGCGGCGCCTCACCGTCCGGCGCGACGAGAGCCTCGGGTCGATCGCCGGTCCGCACGTCAATCGGGCCTTCCTCGTCCTCGATCGCGCGGGGGGCGCGGCCGGCGGCGCCGAGGCCGCGAGCGGCTAGCCGGGCCCGAGCACCTGGTCGCGCACGGCGGCCAGGAACCGCGGCTTCGCGAAGCGCTGGGCGCTCGTGCGGGCGGTCTCGCCCAGACGTTGCGTGGCGCTCGGGTCGGCGATCAGCGCGGCCGTCGCCTCCACCAGCTCGGGCACGGTGCGCCAGTGGCGCCCGTCGCGCCCGTCGCGGACCACCTCGGCCTGGCCGCCGAGCGGCACCACCAGCGGCACCGCGCCGTGCATCATCGCCTCCGCGGTGGCGATCCCGAAGTGCTCGAGGCGCTCCGGGTGGCGCTGCGGGTCCTCGCCGTAGCCGGCGGCGTGCCAGAAGAGGGTGCTGCGCGCGTAGAGGTCGCGCAGCTCGCCGACCGGCGCGTTGACGTGCAGGTGCACCGGCAGCCGCCGCGCGCGCTCGCGCAGCCCGTCCAGGAGACGGCGGGTCGAGGCCCGGTCGTCTGCTCCGCCGGCGACGTGCAGCGTCCACTCCGCGGCCCCCGGGCGCCGGCGCAGCTCGGCGAAGGCGTCGAGCAGCACGTCGTGGCGCTTGGCGTGCTCGCCGGCGAAGAAGCGTCCGACCGCGACGATCCGCGGCTCCTTCGCCGGCGCATGCGCGTTCGCCGGCGCGTCGACCGGCGGGCTTATCACGATCGCGTCGACGCCCAGGCGCCGGGCGATGTGCGCGCGGGTGAACTGCGAGTTGCAGACGAAGCGGTCATAGGAGCCCAGCGCGGCCGGCGCGCGCGCTCGCCCGACCGCCTCCAGCAGCGCCGCCCGCACGCGCTCGCTGGGCCGGTCGCGCGGACGTGTCGGGAACTGGACCACGGCCACCGCGCGGCGTGCACGGTTGAGGACCGGGACGTCGTTGGCGAGGGTCACGAGCAGGTCGAGGTCACCCGACGCCTGCGTGACCGCGCCATCGTCGGCCGGCACCCAGGCGAAGGCCTCGCGCGGGATCGAGATCCCGAGCCTTTGCGCCCACGCCGCCGGGTCGGGCTCGTCGGGCGAGAACAGAAGCAGCTCGCCCGGCCGGCGAGCCGCCTCTTCGAGGATCGTCAGGAAGTAGCGCTCGCCTCCGCCGAGAGCGGAGAGGTAGGGGTTGTAGAAGCCGATTCGCATCGCCGCCGGGCCCTGGCCGCCGCAGCGCGGGCCCGTCGTGATCCTAGGGGGAGGGGACCGCCCGCCCGGTGCCTACACTGTCCCGCCGATGGCCGAGCGAAGGCTCCACGGCCTCGAGCGTGTGCTCGGGGTCAACGCGCTGTTCTCGACGGCCTACGGCAACGTCGGATCCTCGATCTACTACGCGCTCGGGCTCGTGGCGTCGTTCGCGCTCGGGCTCACGCCGGTGGTGTTCCTGATCACCGGCGTGATCTTCTACCTCACCGCCGCGACCTACGCGGAGGCGACGACGATGTACCCCGAGGCGGGCGGGTCCTCGTCGTTCGCGCGCCACGCGTTCAACGAGTTCTGGTCGTTCTTCGCGGCTTGGGGCCAGATGCTCAACTACGTGATCACGATCGCGATCTCCGCGTTCTTCGTGCCTCACTACATCGGCGGCCTGTTCTGGGAGTACCTGCGCCACTCGCCGGGCGACATCTTCTTCGGGATCGCGGTGATCGTCGTGCTGTGCACGATCAACGTGTTCGGCGCCCGGGAGGCGACCGGGCTCAACGTGTTCCTGGCGATCACCGACTTGATGACGCAGATCCTGCTGGTCGCGGTCGGCGCCGTGCTGGTGCTCTCCCCGCAGACGCTGATCGACAACGTCGACCTCGGCGTGGCTCCCACGTGGCACGACTTCCTGGTGGCGATCCCGATCGGGATGATCGCCTACACCGGCATCGAGACAATCTCCAACATGGCCGAGGAGGCCAAGGACCACGCGAAGACGATCCCGGCCGCGATCAACCGCGTGGTCATCGCGGTGTTCGCGATCTACCTCACGCTGCCGGTGGTCGCGCTCTCGGCGCTGCCGGTGAGGTGCGAGGGCGGCGAGTGCACGACGCTGCTCGGCCTGACCGAGGAGGAGGGAGGATTTGCCGGCGACCCGATCCTCGGCGTCGTCAAGCAGCTCGACCTGGGACCGCTGCAGGGAGCGGGCGAGCTCTACGTCGGCCTGCTGGCGGCGACGATCCTCGTGATCGCCACCAACGCGGGGATCATCGGCGTGTCGCGGCTGGTCTACTCGATGGGGCTGCACCGCCAGGTCCCCGACCGGCTGCGACAGCTGCACCCCCGCTTTCGCACGCCCTGGGTCGGCATCATCGTGTTCGGGGCGATCGCCTGCCTGACGCTGATCCCGGGCCAGGCCGAGTTCCTGGGCAACATGTACGCGTTCGGGGCGATGCTCTCGTTCACGATCGCGCACGTGGCGGTCGCGCGCCTGCGCTTCCGCGACCCCGACCGCGAGCGGCCCTACCGCGGACCGGGCACGCTGCGGGTCGCCGGGCACAGCCTGCCGCTGTTCGCGGTGCTCGGCGGGATCGGGACGGGACTGGCGTTCGTGACGGTGACGGCGCTGCACCTCGACGTGGCGGCCGCCGGCGCCGCCTGGCTGGCGATCGGCATGCTGCTCTTCCTCGTCTATCGCCGGCAGCAGGGGCTCGACTTCGTCACAACCACCAAGGTGGCGATCCCGCGCCCGGTGGTCGATCACGAAGCCGAGTACGAGTCGGTCCTGGTCGCCTTCGACGAGCGTCACTACGTCGCCGAGGCGCTGGCCACGGCGGCCAAGCTCGCGGCGCGGCGACGGCGCGGGATCCACGTGCTGGTCACGATCACCGTGCCCTCGTCGGCGCCGATCGACGCCGAGATGCCCGACCAGGAGATCGCCGCCCAGGCGATCATCGAGCAGGCCAAGCTGCACGGCGGGCGGCGGGTCTCAGGCCACTACGAGAAGGTCCGGACCGGCGGCACCGGGCGGCTGATCGTCGGCGAGGCGCGCCAGATGCGCGCCCGCGCGGTGGTGCTGCCACTCCGGCGCGGCGCCCAGGGCGCGCTGTTCGACAAGACGCTGCAGTACGTGCTGGCCCAGCGCCCCTGCCGGGTGATCATCGAGTCGCCGCCCGACGACGGTGCCGGGAAGGCCAAGGCCGGCGCCCGCGGTGCTACCTAGTCTTCGCGCGATGTCACCCGGCCGCTTCCACCGCGCCGCGACGCTGGTGCTCTCCGCCCTGATGGTCGCGCTGGGGCTGGTGCTGCTCGTCTCCACGCTTGTTCGCGGCGGCGGGCCGCTTGCGGTCGGCGTGGTGATGGGTGTCCTGTTCAGCGCCGCTGGCGCGGCGCGTCTGTACCTGCTGGGGCGCGCGCGGGATGACTGAGCGCGCCCCGGGCGCCCGCCGCCAGAGCGCCGACGCCGTCTTTCGCCGCAGCCTGGGCTCGCCCGCTCTGTTCGCGCTGGTCTACACGACGCTGGCCAGCGGCCTGTACTTCTCGCTCGGCGCGGTCGCCGCCAGGGCGCTCGGCGTGACGCCGTTCGTCTTCGGCGCCGCCGCGATCTTCTTCGTGCTGTGCGTCATGACCTATGTCGAGGGCGCGTCGCTGCACCAGGAGCGCGCCGGCGCCACCGTGTTCGCCCGCTACGCCTTCAACGAGCTGTGGAGCTTCGTCGCCGGCTGGGCGATCCTGCTCGACTTCGTGATCCTGATCGCCCTTGCGGCGCTCGTGGCGACCAACTACATGGCGGCGTTCTGGGGCGAGCTCGGCCACGGCACGCTCGAGGCCGTCGTGGCGATCGCGATCATCGCCTTCGTCGCGACGGTCAACGCCCGCGGCCTGACTGCGGCGCGGCTGCGGCGGTTGACGGTGCTGATGGTCGCCGACGTGCTGCTCCAGGCCGTCGTCGTGGTCCTCGGGCTCGTGCTGGTCTTCGAGCTCGGAACGCTGCTGGACCCGATCGAGCTCGGCAGCGCTCCGCCCTGGAAGGAGGTCGTGTTCGCGCTGGCGATCGCGGCCGCCGCCGCGTCCACGGGGCTCGATGCCTCATCGGGCCTGGCCGGCGAGGTCGCGATCGGCCGCCGCGGGCTGCGCCGGCTCGTCGCCGCGCGCGCCGCGACAGTGCTGCTGCTGTACGTCGGCATCTCCGCGGTGGCGCTGACCGCGCTGCCGGTGACCGACGGGCGCACCCCGCTGGCCGGAAACCTCGAGGCGCCTCTCCTCGGCGTGGTCGGCGCCTACGAGCCGGGCACCGCACTCTCGGAAGGGCTGCGCTACGTCGTCGGGGCGATGGGAGCCCTGATCCTGATCGCCGCCGCCAACTCCGCGATGCTCGGCCTGTCGCGGCTCGCCTACTCCCTGGCAACCAACCGTCAGATCCCCAGCGCCGTGGGTCGCCTCCATCCCACGCGCGCCACGCCGATCGTCGTGATCGCGATCGCGGCGGTCCTCGCGGTGGCGATGGTCCTGCCCGAGGACGTCGACTTCCTGATCGGGATCTACGCCTTCGGCTCGATGCTGACCTTTACGATCGCCCATCTGGCGGTCTGCGTCCTGCGCTACCGCGAGCCCGACCGCGACCGCCCGTACGCGATGCCCGGCTCGGTGCGCGTGGGCGGCGGGCGCCTCCCGCTGCCGGCATTGCTGGGCGCGCTCCTCTCGGCTGCCGGCTGGGTGAGCGTGATCGTGCTGCACGAGGGGGCGCGCCTGGTCGGCTCGCTGTGGATCGTCTTCGGGCTGGCGCTATACGTCGTCTACCGCGTCTCCCAGGACAAGCCGCTCGGCCGGCGCGTGACGATCCCGGCGCGCGCGCTCACGCGCGAGCCGCGCAGGGCGGAGTACGGATCGATCCTCGTCCCGCTGCTCGGGACGCCGTTCGACGACGACATCGTCCAGACGGCGGGACGGCTTGCCGGGGAGCAGCACGGGGAGGAGGGCGACGAGGGCGCCGTGATCGAGGCACTGTGGGTGTTCGTGGTCCCGATGTCGCTTCCGTTGGATGCCGCGCTTCCCGACGCGCAGGTTCAGGTCGCGCGGCGCGCCCTCGCGCACGCCAAGCAGGTCGGCGAGGAGTACGAGGGCGTCGAGGTCGCGACGGCGACAGTCCGCGCACGGCGAGCCGGCCAGGCGATCGTCGAGCAGGCTCGCCGACGCGGGGTGGAGGTGATCGTGCTCGGGGCGGAGGAGCCATCGCGGCTGCGCGGCGGGGGCGTGCTCGGGGGCATCGGCCGCCTGGAGAACTACATCGGCGACATGACCCGCTACGTGGTCGAGAAGGCCCACTGCCGCGTGATCCTCACCGCGCCCCCGCAGGAGGCGCCGGCCGTGGCCGCGGGCGACGGGCCGCCATCGGAGGCGCCGGTCTAGGCGGATCGCTGTGCGTGCGGCCGAGGCGGAAGGCCCCGGCCAGCCTCCGCGCTAGAGTCCGCGCCATGTTCATCCTGATCGTCGGTGCCGGCCGCGTGGGCTCGGCCGTGGGAAAGTGGGCGCTGGGCGAGGGGCACGACGTGTCGGTGCTCGATGAGGACCCTCAGTCGCTGGAGCGCCTGGAGACCGACCTGGAGGGGACCTGGGAGGACGCCGGGGGTCAGTTCACCGTCGGTACGGCGCTGGAGATGGAGGCGCTCGAGGAGGCGGGGATCGCGCGCGCGGACGTCTTCATCGCCTCCACCAACGGGGACAACACCAACCTGGTGGTCGCCCAGATCGCGCAGCGGCGCTTCGAGATCGAGAAGGTGATCGTTCGCGTGCTCGACCCGCGCCGATCCGAGTGGTACGGCCAGCAGGGTCTGCACACCGTCTGCCCGACCGCCGTCGCGATCGAGCAGCTCGAGCAGGCGGTCGTGGCTGCGTGAGCCGGGCCGGCCGGGAGGTGCGCAGGTGTACGTGATCATCGCTGGGGCCGGCAAGGTCGGCTGGAACCTCGGACGCGAGCTGATCGGCAAGGGCCACGAGGTGACCCTGCTGGAGAACAACCTCCGCCGCTACGGCACGGTCGAGGAGGAGCTCGAGCACCAGGTGCATTACGGCGACGCCACCGAGCTGTGGGTCCTCGAGCGCGCCGGGATCAAGCGCGCCGAGCTCGTGATCGCGGTGACCGGGGACGACGAGGACAACATCCTGATCTGCCAGGTCGCCAAGGAGAAGTACCTCGTCGAGCGGATCGTCGCGCGTGTGAACAACCCCCGCAACCTCCAGCACTTCAAGCTGCTGGGAATCCAGCCCGCGGTGTCCGCAACCGACCTGATCCTGCGGCTGATCGAGCACGAGGTCCCGCAGTACGGCCTCGTCCACCTGCTCGATCTGGCCGACGACCGGCTCGAGATCATCGAGATGCAGGTCGCCGACGACGCGGCGGTGGCCGGACGCACTGTCGACGAGGTCGCCCTGCCCGACGGGAGCCTGATCATCTCCATCCTGCGCGACGGCGACGGGTTCGTCCCCAAGCCGGACTCGGTGATCGAGGCCGGCGACGAGGTCCTCGTGGTGCTGGACCCGGGGCTGGAGGACGGCATCACGGCGCAGTTCGCCCCCCAGCGCGCGCCCGCCGGTGGCTGACCGCCAGGTCGACTTCCTGCTCATCGGAGGCGGACTGGCGGCCGCAAACTGCGCCCGCTGGCTGCGCGAGTCGGGGGCCGATGGCTCGATCCTGCTGGTCGGCCGCGAGCCCGAGCCGCCGTACAACCGCCCGCCGTGCTCCAAGGGCTACCTCCGGGGCACCGACTCGCGCGAGGAGACGTACTTCCGCCCGGCCGAGTGGTGGGAGGAGCAGTCGATCGAGCTGCTCACGCGCACGAGCGTGCTCAAGCTCGACGCCGGCGAGCGCGTCGCGACGCTGTCGACCAGGGAGACGGTCGGCTTCGATCGCGCGCTGGTGGCCACGGGCGCCAACGTGCGGCGCCTGCGGATCGACGGCGGCCAGCTCGAGGGGATCCACTACCTGCGCGCGCTGGGCAACGCCGACGCGATCCGCAGCGACGCCGAGCAGGCCGGCAGCGTGGTGCTGGTCGGCGGCTCCTACATCGCGACGGAGGTGGCGGCCTCGCTGACCGCGATGGGCCGGAGCTGCACGATCGTGATGCAGGAGGACACGACGCTCGAGCGGTCGTTCGGAGCGCGGGCCGGGGGGTTCTTCCAGGCGATCCTCGCGGAGCACGGGGTCACGGTGCACGCCGGACAGGAGGTCGCGCGCTTCGAGGGCGACGGCGACCGCGTGCAGCGAGTGGTCACCCGCGACGGCCTGGAGCTCGAGGCCGACCTCGTGGTGATGGGCACGGGCGCGCTCCCCGACACGACGCTGGCCAAGGCCGCCGGCCTGGAGCTCGGCGAGCGCGGCGGCGTGAAATGCTCGGCGCAGCTCGAGACGTCGGCGCCGGGGATCTACGCGGCGGGTGACATCTGCGAGTACGACTCGGTGGTGCACGGCGGCTCGGTCCGCATCGAGCACTGGGACGTCGCCTTCAACCAGGGCAAGGCCGCGGCGTTGAGCATGCTGGGCCGGGGCGAGCCCTACGACGTGGTCCCCTACTTCTTCTCCGACCTCGCCGACTGGTCCTCGATGGAGTACGTCGGACCGGCCTTCGACTGGGACGAGGAGGTGGTCCGCGGCTCGATCGACGAGGGCGAGTTCTCCCTCTGGTACCTCGAGGACGGACGCGTCGCTGCGGCCCTGTCGATCGGGCGCTCGGACGACCTCGAGCACGCGCGGCGGCTGATCGGGGACAAGACCGACGTGTCGGCGCGCAAGGGGCAGCTGGCCGACGTGGACTCGGATCTGGGCGTGGTCTAGGCGCGCCGGTTGCGATCGCCTGCGTCCGGTCGCCTCCTCCCGTTGCGCCCGGCGAAGTTGTCGGTCTGGCTATGGCAGTTCGGGCATAGGAGCTGGAGGTTCTCCAGCCGGTTGTCGTGACGGATGCCATTGACGTGGTGAAGGGCGAGTGTCAGCGGCTCCCCACCCCAGCCCGTGATGCCACACCGCTCGCAGTGGTCCTCCTTCAGACCGGCCGCCAGCAGACGCGTCTTGAGGTTGAACCGGCTCGTGTGCCGGCCCTGCACCAGGAGCTCGTGCAGCGGCATCCCGGGTGGGCGAGCTCGGATGTCACCGCGCTTGGCTGCTTCGTGCCAGGAGGCCCTGGAGAACCCGAACATGAGCTGGCACTGTCTGATCGACAACCCTGAGTCATAGGCGTCCTGGACCGTCTTCCAGTCATAGCGGCGGCTGCAGCGCTCGTCGATCGGCTCTCCCAGACGCCGTGCGTGGTAGGAGACCGTGGCCTTGCCGATCCCCAGCGTCCGGGCGATCTCGGCTCGAGTGGTCCCGTTCGCCAGCATGTCGGCGACGGCAGCCCGCGTCGGGACCTGCGCGACGGCGTCGCCGGGATCGCCTCCGGGTGCAGGAGGAGCGGGCTGGTCGGCGACCTGTGCCCGTAACCGCTGCGCGTGGTAGTCGACGGTGGTGGACGCCACGTCCAGACGCCGGGCGATCTCGCTGAGCGAGAGCCCGTCGGCCATGAGCTCGGCGATGTCGGCACGCAGCGTCATCGAGGAGATGCTCGCGCTCACGTTGCGACAGGTGACCGCGCGGGGGGAACAAAACACCGGCGAGTGCACCGAAAAGCCGCGCCTATAATGAGGCTCCGTTGGGGACTGGTGTAACGGCAGCACGCGACACTCTGGATGTCGAAGTTGGGGTTCAAATCCCTGGTCCCCAGTTAGAGAACGGACGCGTCGGACCGGCGGCTCGTCACGCTCTTCGCTCGACCAGCCGGACGGGCTGGGCGCCCTCACGCCGCGGCCTGCTCGGCCCAGTCGCGATAGAGCCGCCAGTAGGCGCCCTGCGCCGCCAGCAGCTCCTCATGGGTGCCCTGCTCGACGACCCGCCCGTGATCGAGCACGACGATCCGCCCCGCGCGCCGGATCGTCGACAGCCGGTGGGCGATCACGATCGCCGTGCGCCCGGCCAGCAGCCGTCGCAGGCCCGTCTCGATCCGGGTCTCGGTGTGGATGTCGACGTTCGAGGTCGCCTCGTCGAGCACGAGCAGCCGCGGGTCGGCGATCAGCGCGCGCGCGAACGCGATCAGCTGGCGCTGGCCGGCCGAGATCTGGGCTCCGCGCTCGCCCACCTCGGTCTCGTACCCCCGCTCCAGCGCGCCGATGAACTCGTCCGCCCCGACCGCGCGCGCCGCCGCGGCGACCTCGTCGTCGCTCGCCTCTGGCCGGCCGAAGGCGATGTTGTCGCGGATCGTGCCCGAGAAGAGATAGCCCTCCTGGGGCACGATGCCCAGCTGCGAGCGCAGCGAGCGCGCCGCCACGTCGCGCAGGTCGTGCCCGTCGACCAGGACGCGGCCCTCCGTCGGGTCATAGAAGCGCGCCACCAGCTTGGCCAGCGTCGACTTGCCCGCGCCGGTCGCGCCCACCAGCGCGACGGTCTGCCCCGGCGGCACCTCGATGTCGACGTCGCGCAGCGCCCACCCGGAGTCTTCCTCGCCATAGCGGAAGGACACCCCCTCGAACCGCAGCGCGCCCTCGAGCCGCCCCAGCTCCACCGCGCCCGGCCGGTCCACGAGGTCGGGCCGCTCGTCGAGCAGCTCGAAGATCTTGTCCAGCGCCGCCATCCCGGCCTGGTAGGTCGTGTAGAGCTGGGAGAGCTGCTGGATCGGGTCGAAGAAGTTGTTCAGCGCCGCGATGAAGGCGACGAGCACGCCGATCGTCACCTGGCCGTCGATCGCCTGGTAGCCGCCGTAGAGGATGATCCCGACGGTCGTCAGGGCCGACAGGAGCTCCACGGCCGGGAAATACGCCGCGTTCAGGTAGACCGTCTTCATGTTGGCCTGCCGGTTGTCCTCGTTGAGCTCGGAGAACCGGTGCTCGTGCCGGCGCTCCTGGCCGAAGGCCCGCACGACGCGCACGCCCGACAGCGTCTCCTGCAGGTAGGAGGTGATCCAGGCGATCTTCTCGCGCGTGATCCGGTAGGCGTCGGCGGATGCGATCCGGAAGAGCAGCGAGCCGATCAGCAGCAGCGGCAGCACGAGGAAGGTGAGCAGCGCCAGCTCCGCGTCCAGCCACAGCAGGATCGCCACCGTGCCCAGCAGCGTCAGGGTCGACTGGAAGAGCGTCACCACGCCGTCGGAGACGAGCTGGTCGAGGGCCTGGACGTCGTTGGTCAGTCGCGACACCAGCACGCCGGCGCGCCGGCGCGAGTAGAACCCGATCGAGAGCGTCTGCAGGTGCGCGAAGAGGCGCAGCCGGAGATCCTGGAGCGCGCGCTGGCCGACCCATCCGACGAGGTAGGTCTGCACGGCGCTGGCCGCCCACAGGACCAGCGCGGAGGCGACGAACAGCGCCACGACGACGTTCAGGTAGCCCGTGTCGCCCTTGGCGATCCCGTCGTCGATCGCCAGCTTGGCCAGCGGCGCGGGCGCCAGCGCGGCGGCGGTCCCCAGGACCAGCGCGGCGAACATCGCTGCAACGCGCGCGCGGTAGGGGCGCAGGAGCTCGAGCAGGCCACGGACCTTGCGCCCGCGTCCGCTCGTCGCGCGCAGCCTGCGGCGCAGCTCGTCGCGCCGGCCCCCCGCGGTGGTGTCGGCGGCGCTCACAGTCCCGCCACCTCGGCCTCGACCGGCTTGCGGGTCAGGAACACCTGGTCCGGGAGGCCCTTCTCGACGATCTCCCGGTAGAGCGGCGAGAGCTCGAGCAGCTCGTCGTGGCTGCCGCGCGCGGCGACACGTCCGCGCTCGAGGACCACGATGTCGTCGGCGAGCGAGATCGTCGAGAGCCGGTGCGCGATCACGAACGTCGTGCGCCCCTCCATCGCCTCGCGCAGCGCACCCTTGATCTCCTGCTCGGTGGAGGCGTCGACCGATGACGTTGCGTCGTCGAGGATCAGGATCCGCGGGTCGGCGAGCAGCGCGCGCGCGATCGCCAGGCGCTGGCGCTGCCCGCCCGAGAGGGTCAGGCCGCGCTCGCCGATCAGCGTGTCGTAGCCGTCGGGCAGGGCGGCGATGAAGCCGTGCGCCTGCGCGCGCCGAGCCGCGCGCTCGACCTCTTCGCGCGTCGCCTCCGGGCGCGCGTAGGCGATGTTCTCGTGCACGCTGGCCGAGAACAGGAACGGGTCGTCGGTGACCAGCGCGATCTCGTGGCGCAGCGATGCCAGCTCGACCTCGGAGACGTCGGCGCCGTCGACGAGCACGCGGCCCGCCGTCGGGTCATAGAGCCGCGGGATCAGCGAGACCAGGCTGGTCTTGCCCGAGGCGGTCGCGCCGACCAGCGCCACCGTCGAGCCCGGCTCCACGACAAGGTCCACCTCGCGCAGCGCGGAGTCGCCGCCGGTCTCGTAGGCGAGCGAGACGTCGCGGAACTCGACGCGACCGCGTCCGGGGGGCAGCGGCGGAGCGCCCTCGGGCACGTCCATCGCCGGCGCGCGGTCGAGGATCTGGAAGACGCGCGCGCCCGACGCGGTCGCGCGCTGCGCCATCCCGAGCGCGACGCCGAAGGTCCGCATCGGCGAGATCAGCATCAGCATGTAGGTGTAGAAGGCCGTGAACTCGCCCAGCGTGAGCGAGCCGTCGATCACGCGGCGCCCGCCGAATACGAGGATCGCCGCGAGCCCGATCTGGGGCAGGAAGCCGATGAACGGGTTGTAGAACGCGCGCAGGCGCGTGGAGTACATCGATTGGTCGAAGACCCGCTTGACGCTGGCGCGAAAGCGCGAGAGCTGGTGCTGCTCGCGCGCGAACGCCTTCACGACGCGCACGCCGGAGACGTTCTCCTCGGCGTCCGCCGTGAGCTCGGCGATGCGCTGCTGGACCTCCTGCAGTGCCGGCCGCGCGCGGCGGCCGTAGCGCGCGGCGACCAGGACGACGAAGGGGATCGGGACCAGCGCGATCAGCGCAAGCCCCGGCTCGAGCACGAGCATCGCCGCGGCGCCGAGGCCGAGCGTGAGGAAGGACTGCAGGAGGAAGATCAGGCCGTAGCCGAGGAAGAAGCGCACCGACTGCAGGTCAACCGTCGATCGCGACATCAGCTGGCCGGTCTGCTGGCGATCGAAGAACCCGAGTTCGAGCGCCTGAAGGTGGCGGTACATGCGGTTGCGCAGGTCGTACTCGACCCCCAGCGAGACGCGGCCGGCCACCAGCCGGCGCACGATGGTCACCGCGAGGCGCAGCATGCCCGCCGCCAGGATCGCCAGCGCGACCATCTTCAACCCATCGCGATCGCCACCGCGGATGTCGTCAACGGCGCGGCCGGTGAGCCACGGGATCGAGACGGTCCCGAGGATCGCCAGGAGCGCCAGCGCGAGCGACGCGGCGACGCCCCGCCGGTAGGGGCGCAGGAAGCCGAGCAGTCGCACGAAGGTCTTCATGCTTCAAAAAGTATAGTGGTGGCGATGCCACCGACTCCCGCCGGCCTGTGCGACAGCTGCCGTCACCAGCGGGTGGTTCGCAACACGCGCGGCTCCACGTTCTCGCTGTGCCGACGCTCGGAGTCAGAGCCCGCCTACCCCCGCTACCCGCGCCTGCCGGTGCTGCGCTGCACCGGGCACGAGCGCACGGCGCCGCAGAGATGACTCGGGCCGGGCGCCGGGCGCAGCCCGGAGAGGGTCAGCCGGCCTGGGGCGGGCGCTTGTTGAGCACAAGCAGGGCGCTCAGGTCCTGTCCCTGCTGAAAGGAGTAGACGAACAGGGAGCGGTCGGTGAAGCGCTTGATCGCGGGACTAGGCTGTGACGGCCGGCCCGCCGCCTTGACGCGTGCGGTCACGGCGCGCCGAATGGCCGTCTCCGCCGAAGCCCCGACCCTCGCCCTCGTCCCCTCGCAGGAGGAGCAGATGCTGCGCGAGGCGGTGGCTGGAATCGCCTCCGGGTTCGGCGCCCCCTACATCCGCGAGAAGGTGGCCTCGGGCGAGCCGCCGACCGAGCTGTGGACCGCGCTGGCCGAGAAGGGCTACCTCGGCGTCAACGTCCCCGAGGACTACGACGGCGGCGGGCGCGGGATGACCGAGCTCGCGGCGGTGGGCGAGGAGCTGGCGCTCGCTGGCTGCCCGCTGCTGCTGCTGGTCGTCTCGCCGGCGATCGCCGGCAGCGTGCTGGCCCGCCACGGCACCCCCGAGCAGAAGGACCGCTGGCTACGTGGGATCGGCCGCGGCGACCTCAAGATCGCCTTCGCGATCACCGAACCAGACGCCGGCACGAACACGCACAACCTCTCGACGAAGGCGACCCGCCGCAACGGCGCCTACGTGATCCGCGGCACCAAGACCTTCATCTCGGGCGTCGAGGACGCCGACGCGCTGCTGGTGGTCACGCGGACGGGCACGAACGAGGAGACGGGGCGCGGGCTGCTCTCGCTGTTCCTCGTCGACGTCGACGCGCCTGGCCTCGAGCGCCAGCCGGTCCCCACCGCGCCGCGCAACGCCGACCGCCAGTGGCTGCTCTTCTTCGACGACGTCGAGGTCCCGGCACAGCGGCTGGTCGGCCCCGAGCACTACGGCCTCGCCGCCGTCTTCGACGGGCTCAACCCGGAGCGGATCATGACCGCTGCGTTCGCGCTGGGTGCGGGGCGCCGCGCGCTGGGCATGGCGTCGAAGTACGCGCGCGAGCGCGTGGTATGGAACGCGCCGATCGGCTCGCACCAGGGGATCTCCCACCCGCTGGCCGAGGCCAAGATCGAGCTCGAGCTGGCGGCGCTGATGACGCGCAAGGCGTGCGCGCTCTACGACGCCGGCGCCAAGGGGGCGGGCGAGGCCTCGAACATGGCCAAGTACGCGGCCGCCGAGGCGGCGGTCAAGTGCGTCGACCGCGCGATCCAGACGCACGGCGGCAACGGCGTCGCACTCGAGTACGGGCTGGCCGAGATGTGGTGGGGCGTGCGCACGATGAAGATCGCCCCGGTCTCGCGCGAGATGATCCTCAACTACGTCGCCGAGCACTCGCTGGGGCTGCCGCGGTCGTACTGAGGGGTTGGCCCGTGGTATATCCGGCTGGATATACTAGATCGGATGGACGTCCCGGCCGCGCTTCGACAGGCCCGTTACCGCGCAGGTCTCAGCCAGGTCGACCTGGCGCTGCGGACGGGCACTTCTCAGGCGACGATCTCCGCGTACGAGAGCGGGCGAAAGCAGCCGACGGTGGACACGCTCGCGAGGCTGCTCGGCGCGATGGGCCGGCGCCTGAGTGTGGAGTCGCGGAGCGCGGCCGTGAAGCTCCCGTCCGAGGCGCAGCACGCTCGCACGGCGAGAACGCTGCTCGAGGTGCTCGGGCTCGCCGAGGCGCTGCCCACGCGCCACGAGCCGGCGCTGCGCTACCCGCGCCTGCCGGAACCGGACGGACCGGCGTGAATCTTCCCGAGCGCGTCGTCGCGCTCCACCGTGCGCTCGGCGCCCGGCGGATACCGCATGCCTTCGGCGGTGCGCTCGCGCTCGCCTACTGGACGCTTGACCCGCGGGGCACGAGCGACATCGACGTCAACGTCTTCCTCCCGGCCGCGAACTGCGAGCGCGCGCTCGCGGCGCTGCCCGAGGGAGTCGAGCAGCCGGACGGGACGGCGGCGACGATCGCCCGCGACGGACAGATCCGGCTGTGGTGGGACGAGACGCCCGTGGACCTCTTCTTCGACTACGCCCCCGTTCACGCCGACGCGGCCCGCAACCGGCGCATGGTCCCGTTCGCTGACACCCGCATCCCGGTGCTGGCGCCCGACGAGCTGGCGGTATTCAAGGCCATGTACGACAGGACGCGCGACTGGGCCGACATCGAAGCGCTGCTCGCCGCCGGCACCCTCGACGTCGACGAGGTCCGCCGGATGCTGCGCACGCTCGTCAGCGAGGACGACCCGCGGTTCGCGCGGCTGGACGATGCGGTGCGCCGCGCCGGAATCAACTGAGGAGCGCAAATAGGGATCGCGCGCTGCGATACCGGGGCACGCCGGCTACGCGGGCCGCCGCCCGCTCCAGGTCACGCGGCGACGGTCTCGCGCGCGGATGCGGGGATGCGCACGCGGGCGCCGGCGCCCGGGCTGATCGTGATCGCGCGGCGGCGCGGCATCTCGGGACCGGCGCCCACCGGCTCGAGCGCACCGCGGCGCAGCACGGCGCGCAGGACGATCCGCATCTCGAGCATCGCGAACGAGGCGCCGAGGCAGCGGCGCCGGCCGCCGCCGAACGGGGTCCACGTGTACGTCCCCGGAGGCGAGTCGAGGAAGCGCTCGGGGCGAAAGGCGTAGGGGTCCTCGTAGACGTCGGGGTTGTGGTGAAGCAGGTAGGTGTTGACGACGAGGCACACGCCGGCGGGGAACTGCCAGCCGCCGACCTCGACCGGCCGCATGGTGAGGCGGGGCGCCGCGTTGGGCAGGACGGGGCGGCGGCGCATCGATTCGTGGATCGTCGCCATCAGGTAGGCGTCGTCCTCGTCCGCCGCGGTCTCCTCGCGCAGGCGCGCCAGCACGCGCGGCTCGCGCGCCAAGCGCTCGAACGTCCACGCCAGCTGCGAGGCCGTCGTCTCGTGGCCGGCCACCAGGAGCGTCATCAGCTCGTCGCGCAGCTCCTGCCCCGTCATCGGCGAGCCGTCCTCGTGGCGGGCGGCCAGCAGCATGGAGAGCACGTCGTCACCGTCCTCGTCACCTGCGGCGCGGCGTTCCTCGACGAGGTCGTGGATCAGCCGGTCGGTCTCGGCCTTGACCTGGGCGAAGCGCTTGCCGGGACCGAAGAGCGACAGGACCGGCTGGAGCTGGGGGACCATCGAGATCGGCTGGGCGCCGAAGTCCAGCAGCTCGGTGAGGTTGCGCCGCAGGGCGTCCAGGCGCGGCCCGGCCTCGAGCCCGAACACCGCCCGCAGGATCACCTCCAGCGTCACGGCCTGCAGTCGCGGATGCAGCGCGATCGGCTCGCCCGTCGGCCAGCGCTCGACCTCCTGCTCGGTGACCGCCTCGAGCAGCCCGGTCAGCGCCTCCATCCGCTCGCCGTGGAAGGCGGGGAGCATCAGCTTGCGCTGCTCGAGGTGCGCGCCCTCGTCGAGCAGGATCACCGACTTCGACCCGACGATCGGCTCAAGCACCCGCGCGCCCTCGCCCGGGTGCAGGACGTCGGGCGGCGCGGTGAAGATCTCGCGCACGTGCTCGGGATCGGAGTGCACGACGAACGGCACGGCGCCGAATATGCGGGTGGTGAACCGCTTCCCGTAGCGGGCACGGGCTCGCTCCATGAACGAGGTCGGGCGCGACCACCAGCCGATGCTCTGCAACGGCATCGGCGCGCGCGGTCCAGGTGGAAGCTGCTGACTCAGGTGGCCCTCCCTACCCGATGGTCCTGCGCCGGCGGGCGCCCGCTGTGTGAGTGTGGTCACGCAGAGATCGTGGCGCGTCTACTGGACGCTGGACCCGCGGGCACGAGCGACATCGATGACATCGTCGACGCCCGTTAGCGTGCTCGTCGCCCACGGCGCCTCCTGGGCGGATGTGGGCAGCTCGCTGCGCCTCCGCGGCGACGCCGCGGAGGCGGCGTACGCGAAAGACCCGTAAAGGTCTCACCATGCCACGACATTCGCGCGCCGCTCCGCAGCCAGCTGTGGGGGCGGTTATCGTCGCGCTGAGCCCGACTGCTGTGCGATCTGAGCGCTCGCCATGACCGACGTCGTCATCGACAACCCGATTCTCAACTCGCCCTTTGAGGAGCCGGGCCGCCATTTCCGCTTCGGCGAGGAGGGGATCACCAACGACGTGGTCGACGAGCGGCGCGTGAGCTCGTACTTCATGCCCATCCCGGCCGCCAAAAAGCGCTCTCAGATGCACTTCGACACCGAATGGACGCGCGACCGGATCGAGGAGAACCCGTTCATCAACCAGGTGCGCGGGAAGGTCGGGCTCTGGCGCGCGGGCGGCTGGCCCGGCGTGACGCCGACCACACGCCGCCTGCTCGAGCACTGGACCGCGGCCGATCGCGAGCGGCGGTTGTTCTTCTGCCAGGTGGAGGCCGCCGAGACCGCGATCTACCTCGCCGAGGCAGCCACGAAGCACGGCGACGCTTGGATCGCCAACGAGCTGCAGCGCTTTGCCGAGGACGCAAACCCAGGCCTGTTCCGAGTCGCGCTGAAGATGGCCACCGGCAGTGGCAAGACGGTCGTGATGGGCATGCTGATCGCCTGGCAGTCCCTGAACAAGCTCGCCAATCCCCGGGACGCTCGCTTCTCGGACGCGTTCCTGGTGGCGACGCCGGGCATCACGATCCGCGATCGGTTGCGCGTGCTGCTCCCGCAGGACCCGGAGAATTACTACCGCGCCCTCGATCTCGTCCCTACCCCCGACCGCGAGCGCCTCGGGCAGGCGCGGATCGCCATCACCAACTTCCACGGGTTTCAGCCGCGCGAGACCACGTCGGCGTCCAAGACGACCAAGGTACTGCTCAGCCGGGAAGGCCCGAGCCCGTTCACCGAGACGCCAGACCAGATAGTGCGCCGGGTATGCCGCGAGCTTGGCCCAAAGAAGAACATCGTCGTGCTCAACGACGAGGCCCACCACTGCTACCGCCGCCGGGTCGGTCAGGCCGATGGGGAGGAGAAGCTCACCGGCGAGGATCGCCGCGAGGCGGAGCGCCGCGACAGCGAGGCGCGGGTGTGGATCTCCGGACTGGAGGCGATCCAGCGCAAGCTCGGAATCCGGACCGTCTACGACCTCTCGGCGACGCCGTTCTTCCTGCGCGGGTCCGGATACCGCGAGGGCACGCTGTTTCCGTGGGTGGTCTCGGACTTCTCGCTGATCGACGCGATCGAGTCGGGGATCGTGAAGATCCCGCGCGTCCCGGTCGCGGACGACTCGATGACCGGTGAGCAGCCGACGTACCGGGACCTGTGGCCCCGCGTCCGCGACAGCCTGCCCCGCAAGGGCCGGACGAAGGCGGGTCTCGACAGCGAGCCAAAGCTTCCCGCCGAGCTTCAGGCCGCGCTTCACAGCCTGTACGGCAACTACGAAAAGGCGTTCGCGCGCTGGCAGGAACGTGAGGCCGAGCAACCCACGGGCACGACCCCGCCGGTGTTCATCGTCGTTTGCAACAACACCAGCGTCTCCAAGCTCGTGTTCGACTACGTCGGCGGCTGGCAGCGACAGCTCGACGACGAGCGGTCGGTGATCGTGCCCGGCGAGCTTGACCTGTTCTCCAACGCGCGCGACGGATCCTGGAGCCCGCGGCCGAACACGATCCTCGTGGACTCCGAGCAGCTGGAATCGGGCGAGTCCATGAGCGCCGAGTTCAAGGCGATCGCGAGGGAGGAGATCGAGGAGTTCAAGGCCGACTACCGCGTGCGCTTCCCCGGGCGCGACGCCGAGGAGCTGACCGACGAGGACCTGCTGCGCGAGGTGATGAACACGGTCGGCAAGCCCGGCAAGCTCGGCGAACAGGTCCGCTGCGTCGTCTCGGTATCGATGCTGACCGAGGGCTGGGATGCCAACACGGTCACCCACATCCTCGGGGTGCGCGCGTTCGGCACCCAGCTTCTGTGCGAGCAGGTGGTCGGCCGCGGGCTGCGCCGGCGCAGCTACAACGTCAACGACGAAGGTCGCTTCGACCCCGAGTACGCCGAGGTCTACGGCGTGCCGTTCTCGTTCATCCCGGCCGCGGGGAGCGGTCCCGAGCCGCCCCCTGGCCCGCCGGTCACGCGCGTGCGCGCACTCGAAGAGCGGGAGGACTGCGAGATCCATTTCCCGCGCGTGGTCGGCTACCGCCACGAGCTGCCGACCGAGCAGCTGCGCGTCGAATTCGGCGAGGAGTCGCGACTGGCTCTGTCCACCCGGGACGTGCCGACCGCGACGGAACTGTCGGCGATCGTCGGCGCGGCCGACATGCACACTCTCGACGACCTCCGCGACCGGCGCGAGCAGGAGATCGCCTACTTCCTCGCCCGCCGCGTGACCCAGCGCTATTTCTCCGATCGGCCGTGGCTATTCCCGCAGCTGGTCGAGATCGTGCGCCAGTGGGTGTCCGAGTGCCTGACGCTGAAGGACCACACCTTCATCGGCCTCTTGCTGCTGCACCAGCGCGCAGACGATGCGGCCGATCGCATCTTCAGGGCGATCGTGGCCGCCGATCCAGGGGAGCAGGCGCTGCTCGCCGTCCTGGCGCCGTATGACTCCGTCGGCTCCACAGCCCACGTCGACTTCGACACGACCAAGCCGGTCATGACCACCGACCCCGACCGTTGCCACGTCAGCCATCTGGTCGCCGACTCCGGGTGGGAGCACAAGCTCGGCCAGACGCTGGAGGGCATGCCCGAGGTGCTCGCCTACGTGAAGAACCAGGGGCTCGCCTTCACGATCCCCTACACGATCGACGGCGAGGAGCGCCAGTACGTGCCCGACTTCATCGTCCGCATCGACGACGGGCACGGTGAGGACGATCCGCTCAACCTCGTGCTGGAGGTCTCGGGGGCGCAGCGGCGCGACAAGGAGGCCAAGGTCGCCACGGCGCGCTCGCTCTGGGTCCCGGGCATCAACAACCTGCGCACGCACGGGCGCTGGGCATTCGTCGAGTGCGCAGACCCGTGGGACGCCGAGCACCTCATCCGCGGCGAGCTGGCGGGCCTTGAGGCGGTGAGCGCGTGACGCCCCCGCGCGGCAAGGCCAAGGGCCCGACCCCCGTGAACGCACTGCGCCACGACGACAAGCGCGCCAACATCCCGTCCGACGAGCTGCGTGACTTCGTCGCCGAGCAGGAGGACGCTCCCAGTAAGACCCTCTATCCCCGCGACCCGTCGCTGGACCCGCAGCTGGTCTGGAAGGGCAAGGACGAGCAGGACCAGACCGACCTCGCCGTCCCCGCCGTCCCGATCTACATCCAGGAGAAGATCCACCCGCGCGTCATCATCGAGAACCTCCGCGAGACCGCGGCCGCCGGAGAGACCGAGCCCGAGCTGACGCTGTTCGACGACTTCAACGGCATCGAGTTCGAGCAGCTCGTCGACTTCTACCAGCATGAGCAGAACTGGAGCAACCGCCTGATCCTCGGCGACTCGCTGCTCGTGATGAACTCCCTCGCTGAGAAGGAGGGGCTGAAGGGCAAGGTCCAGACGATCTACTTCGACCCGCCGTACGGAATCAAGTTCGGGTCCAACTGGCAGGTGTCAACACGCAAGCGCGACGTCAAGGACGGCAAAGTCGAGGACGCCACGCGCCAGCCGGAGCAGATCCGGGCCTTCCGCGACACGTGGGAGCTGGGCATCCACTCGTACCTGGCATACCTGCGGGATCGGCTCGTGGTTGCTCGCGAGCTACTGACCGAAACGGGGACCGTGTTCGTGCAGATCGGCGACGAGAACGTTCATCTCGTGCGGAGCGTGCTCGATGAAGTTTTCGGGAGTGAGAACTTCGTCAGTCTGATCACGTTCAAGAAGACGAGCGGGGCGACCGGAGACTTCTTGTCAGGAACCACTGACTACATCGTCTGGTACGCGCGCGACAAGACCGTCGCCAAATACCGGGACATCTACCGCCCGCGAGAAATTGGCGGTGAAGGTGGCGGGGCTTACAAAATGGTCGAACTCCCCGATGGCACGCGACGGCGAATGACACAAAGCGAACAGCGCGATGCAAGCGCGCTTCCGGCCGGATCTCGCATATTCCGACTACAGACCCTGACCAGCCAGGCCCAGGGCAGAGCCAAGGGAGAAGGTGCGGCATCATGGTTCCCCGTGGTGATCGGCGACAAGGAGTTTCTGCCGTCGACGCAAGCGCGCTGGAAGACAAACGAAGCCGGCATGAAGCGACTCCTCGCAGCCCGTCGCGTGGAGCCGACTGGAAGCGGCATCAGCTATGTGCGTTTCCACGAAGACTTCCCTGCATTCCCGCTCACGAATTTATGGGAAGACACCCAGTCCGGGAGCGGGATGGAGAAGGTCTACGTGGTCCAGACGAACACCAAGGTCATCGAGCGCTGCCTCCTCATGACCACCGACCCCGGTGACCTCGTCCTTGACCCGACCTGCGGTAGCGGCACCACCGCAGTCGCCGCCGAGAAATGGGGGCGTCGCTGGATCACGATCGACACGTCACGCGTCGCCGTGGCGCTGGCGCGCACCCGCCTCATCGCCGCCAGGCAGCCAGCATTCCTCCTGGCCGACTCGCCCGAGGGCCAGGGCAAGGAGTCCGACCTGACAGGCCGACCGCCAACGATGGGGGAAACAGGCCGGGACGTACGGAAGGGCTTCGTGTACCGGCGCGTCCCGCACGTCACCCTTAAGTCGATCGCACAGAACCCGGACGTTCGCGAGGGCATGTCGCGCGAGGAGGTCGACGCGACGATCGCGCGGTATGCCGAGCAGGAAGTCCTCGTCGACCAGCCTTACGAGGACTCCAACGCCGTCCGAGTCGCCGGCCCCTTCACGGTCGAGTCGCTTTCACCTCACCGGGTGCTCGGCTACGAGGAAAAGCCGATCACCGAGGAGACTCGCGAAGACGTCACCCCGTTCGCGACCACGGTCCTAGAGAACCTCCGCAAGGCCGGGGTCCAGAACACTGTGAGGCAGGAGCACCTCGACTTCGATTGGCTGGAGCCGTTCGCCGGGACCTGGGTTCACCTACGCGGCGAGTTCACCGATGCCGATGGGACCAGCCGGTCGGTCGCTGTCTCGATCGGATCCGAGCACGGCACGGTCGGCGCCGAGCAAGTCAAGGAGGCGGCGAAGGAAGCGCTCAAGGGTGCGGGCGTCGACTTGTTGCTCGTGTGCGCGTTCGCGTTCGACTCCCACGCGGGCGAGATCGCCAAGGAGTTTCAGCCGAATGCGGACAGCGGATGGGCCGTCGCGGCCGAGGAGAAGCGCATCGGCAGGCTCCCGCTGCTTCTTGTCCGCATGAATCCAGACTTGGCGATGGGCGACGAACTGCTCAAGAAGACGGGCTCAGGCAACCTCTTCATGGTCTTCGGCGAGCCCGACATCGCGATCGAGCGCGAGGGCGAGCAGGTTGTCGTGGAGGTCCGGGGCGTGGACGTATACGACCCGACGACGGGGGAGGTCCGGTCCAGCTCGGTGGACGACATCGCGTGCTGGATGATCGACACCAACTACAACGGCGAGAGCTTTTTCGTGCGCCACGCGTACTTCACCGGCGCCGAGGACCCGTACAAGAGCCTCAAGCGAGCGCTGAAAGCCGACGTCGACGAGGAGGCATGGGCGAGCCTCTACCGCACGCGCAGCCGGCCCTTCGACCCGCCGAGCACGCTGCGCATTGCCGTCAAGGTGATCAATCACTACGGCGACGAGGTCATGAAGACCTACGACATCGAGCCAGCGAAGACTGCGTCATCGGCTACGCAGGCAGTCGCGTAAACCGCACCTGACCAATGCGCTGAAGACGCTCGTGCGGTTCGATGGCGCCGCGGTTACGAGTCAGGTAGGTCTACGAGCTGCAACCCGGGCAAGCCTTCGAAGTGCCGTCGGTTACCGGTCAAGAGCGGCAGATCGCGGAGCCGAGCGGTAGCCGCGATCCACGCGTCGTGGGCATGAACGTTCATGCCTAGCTCGGCGGCGCCGAGGGCCTGGCCGAGCTCCCGCGCCTCGGTCACTACCTTCGCCCACTCCTCGGCCAGGTCGTCGGTCGACGGCACGACCACCAGCGAGTTGACGGTTGCCCGGAGCGTACGGCGCAGTTCGTCGCCGTAGGCCTTGAGGATCGCTCCCTTCCACAGCTCCGCGACGGTCACGAAGCAGACGATCGGGATCTTGTCGGCAACCAGGGGACGCCAGATCGGCGCTCGCGGCGAATTACGCGCGAGATCGATCAGGACGTCGGTGTCGAGCAGGATCCCGTCAGCCACGTTGCGCTCCCGACGCGCCTAGCCCCAACATGGAGCGGGGTCACGCATCCGACTTCGCTGCGCGGATCCACTCGGCTGCTTCGTCGTCGTTGTCCCGGGCCTCGGCCCCGATCTGGAGCAGCGGTTCGGCGGAACCTACGCCACGCTCGGCAGCGAGCTCCTCGATGCTCTTGGGCTGGCTGAAGGCCGACGGATCGAGCCCGAGCACCTCGTAGACGACGACCAGCGAAGACACCAGGATCTGGCTCGGCTCATCCCGTTCGGGCTGAAACTCTCCCTCGCCCGCGACTCTCACGTACTTGGTGATCGCGGCGAGCACATCGTGCCGAAGGTCCTCTGGGAACAGGCAGGTCACGCTCGAGCGTGGCGGGCGATCAACCCGACACTCGAGCCGGCCGACGTCGACCATCTGAAGCTTTCCTTCGACGACAGCAGGCCCCTTGTCGGGCTGCTTGATGAGCCGGCGGGCGGTGCCGATCCTCCCGTCGTCAATTGTTGCGGTCTCGGGGTCGCCATTGCCGGAGAGCTCGAGTGTGATGCGGTTGATGCCCTTGGTCATCGCGGGGTGGAACTTCTCGATCGCTCGCAGGACTCCTCGGTCGAACCCGGGCGGAAGGGAGGTGGCCGAGTCGTCGAGGGCGTTGATTCCGGTGACCAGCGCATCCAGGGCGCTGTGCCCGAGGTGAGGCCCGAGGTCGAGTCCCTCCAGCTCGTCGGCGAAGTCGCCCGACGTGTCGGGCAGTTCGAGGTCCAGCACGAAGCTCCCGGGGCGTGGCGCCGCTACAACTTCCAGCTCAGTAGCGGCCTCGATGAACTTCTTGACGCGTCCCGGCTGGCCGCTTGAGCCCGCGGCGAGCACGGTCGCGACATCGCGGAGCACGGCATGTACCTGGCCGCCGACGCGCAGCAGCTCGGGCAGCGGCAGGCGACCTTCGTCGGCTGAGCCGCCCTCGAGACGAAGGCTGAGTCGCGTCGGGCCAGGCACAGTCATCTGGTCAGCGTAACCGAGCATGCCGAAGAGCAAGGTGCGCTGCACGACGGCGTGCGCGAGACCCCGGATCAGGCGTCAGCCATCCGACGGCGCCGGGACTTCGCGGCGTAGTTTCGGGACACACCGGGGACATATTCGGTTTTCCGCCCGAGGCGCCCAAACCCACACGCTAGCGATTACCAGCCACTTTCTCATGCCGGAGGAGGGACTCGAACCCCCGACACGCGGATTATGATTCCGCTGCTCTAACCGACTGAGCTACTCCGGCGGGGAGATGCAAGTTTAGTCGGCGTGCGCCCGGCGTCCGGACGGGCTCAGTCCTCGGCCGAGAAGGTGTCGCACTGCTCGGAATTGCCGCTGTCGAAGCCGCGGCGAAACCACTTCTGACGCTGCTCGGAGGAGCCGTGGGTCCACGTCTCGGGGTTCACGCTCCCGCTCGCCTCGCGCTGGATGCGATCGTCCCCGACGGCCGCGGCCGCCGCGAGGCCCTCGTCGAGGTCGCCGTTCTCGAGGATCCCGCGCTCGTAGGTGGAGTGCGCCCAGACGCCCGCCAGGCAGTCGGCCTGGAGCTCCTGGCGGATCGACAGGTCGTTGCGCTTCGAGGGGTCCGCGCGCGTCTCGCGGTCGACCATCTCGCCCACTCCGAGCAGCGTCTGGACGTGGTGTCCGACCTCGTGCGCGAGCACGTATGCCTGCGCGAAGTCGCCCGGTGCTCGGAAGCGCTGCGAGAGGTCGCGGAAGAAGCCCAGGTCGATATAGACCTTGCGGTCGGCGGGGCAGTAGAACGGGCCGGTCGCGGCCGAGGCCGAGCCGCAGCCCGAGCGGATCGCGCTGCGGAAGAGCACGAGCCGCGTCTTCTCGTACGTCCGCCCGGCGGACTGGAAGCCGCGCGTCCAGCTCTGCTGGATGTCGTCGATCGTGAACGACATGAAGTCGACGAGCTCGGCGTCGGGGTCCGGCGCGCCGGGCACCGCGTCCGAGCCGCCGCCCGCCGGCTGGCCGGTCTGCGGGAACTGGTCGAACGGGCTGCCGGTGCCCGTGCCGTCGTCAGCACCACCACCGACGAGGTTGCCGCCCCCGAGAAGCGCGACGACGACGATCAGCACGAGACCGACCACGCCACCGCCGCGGCCGAGCGGTATCGGAAGCCCGCCCAGTCCGCCGCCGCCCGAGGACGAGCGCCGGTCCTCGATCGAGTCGCTGCGCCGGCCGCGCTGCCACCTCATCCCGTTCTCCTGTGCGTCGAAGGTCGCCGCGCACCCTATCCGCAGGCCGCCGGCGGTCGGAGCGCATGCGATCATCGGCGCCGTGGACGACCTCCAGCGCAAGCCGGTCGTCGCGCGCGGCCGCTTTCGGCCGTAGCGACGATGACGCTGCTCGCGGTCCCCAACGTCTCGGAGGGTCGCGACCCGGCGGCGGTGGAGGCGGTCGGCGCCGCGTTCGCCTCGACGGGTGCGCGCCTCCTCGACGTCCATCGCGATCCCGACCACCACCGCTCCGTCTTCACCCTGACCGGCGAGCCGGGGGAGCTGGCGCCGGCGCTGCTCGCGGGGGCGCGGGAGGCGGTGAGCCGAATCGACCTGCGCGCACACGAGGGCGTGCACCCCCACGTCGGCGCGCTCGACGTCGTCCCGCTCGTCCATCTCCACGCGCGCGACCGCGGGGCGGCCTGCGCCGAGGCGCTCGTCACCGGGGACGAGCTGGCGCGCGAGCTCGCGCTGCCGGTGCTGCTGTACGGCGCTCTGGCCGGCGGGCGCACCCGCGCGGAGCTGCGCCGCGGCGGCGTCTCGGAGCTGGCGGCGAGGCTCGACGCGGGCGAGGTGACGCCGGACTTCGGCCCCGCGCAGGCCCATCCCACTGCCGGCGCCGCGCTGCTCGCGGCCCGCTCGCCGCTTGTCGCCTTCAACCTCGAGCTCGCGCCTCCGGCGGACGTCGCACAGGCCGGACGGATCGCCGCCGCCTTGCGCGAGGGGGGGCCCGAGGGACTGCCCGGAGTGCGCGCGATCGGGCTCGAGCTTGCCTCGCGCGGGGTGGCGCAGATCTCGTTCAACGTCGAGGACCCCGAGGCCGTCCCGTTGCGCGAGCTGGTCGCGGCGGTGCGACGCCACGCGCGGGTGGCCGCGGGCGAGCTGGTCGGGCTGGCGCCGCGCGCGGCTTTCGCCGGCTTCCCGGACGACGTGCCGGTTCCGGGCTTCGAGCCCTCGCGTCACCTCGTCGAGAACGCTCTAGGCTTGTAGCGCGATGGCCCAGACCAAGAAGAAGCGCCGCTCCAAGCATCGCGGAACGGCCGCGGGGACCGTCGAGTCGAGGGGGCGCACCGGGCGCAAGCCGAGCGGCGACGAGCGCCGCCCGGACCGCGCCGGCGCCGCGCGCGGCCGCCAGGACCGGTTCAGCAAGCCCCCGTCGTGGCGCAGCGCCGCCAACCGTGCGCTGATCGCGACGGCGATCTTCCTCGTCGCGGTGGTCGCGCTGTTTCGCCAGCCGATCGGCGCTGCCGTCTCGCTCGCCGCGTTCATGTTCCTGATCTACATCCCGCTGGGCTACTACACGGACTCCTTCCTCTACAACCGCCGCCAGCGCCAGCTCCAGGGTGGGGGGAAGGGCGGGCGATGATGGACGTCCGCATGTTCTCCGTCGGCGTGATCCAGGAGAACTGCTTTCTGTTTCGCGCCGAGGGCTCGGACCGCGCGCTGCTCGTCGACCCGGGCGAGGAGGCCGATCGGCTGCTCGGGGCGATCGACTCGCTCGGCGTGTCGCTGGAGGCGATCCTGCTCACGCACACCCATTTCGACCACATCGGCGCGGTGGCACCGGTCGCTCGCGCCACCGGCGCGCCGGTCTACTGCCCCAAGATCGAGGTTCCGGTGCTCGCCGACATCATGGCCTTCGTGCCGTGGCCGGGCTTCGGGCCGTACGAGTCCTACGACGCCGACGAGACGGTCGAGGGCGGCGAGCGCCTGGAGCTGGCAGGGTTCGAGATCGACGTGATCTTCACCCCCGGCCACAGCCCCGGGCACGTCACGTACTCGATCGCCGCCGAGCAGGCGGTCTTCTCCGGTGACGTGCTGTTCCAGGGATCGGTCGGGCGCACCGACCTTCCGGGCGGCGACTGGCCGACGCTCGCCCGCTCGATCGCCACCCTCGTGGAGACGCTGCCGCCCGAGACCCGCGTCCACCCCGGGCACATGGGGCTGACCACGCTGGGCCAGGAGCGCGCAACCAACCCCTTCCTGCGCGAGCTCGTCTCGCCGCGGTGAGCACCGGCAGGATCCAGGCCCCGCGCGGGACCTTCGACGTGCTGCCCGAGCAGGCGGCCGCGCGCGTCGCGGTCGAGGCGCAGGCGCGGCGCGTGCTCGAGAGCGCCGGCTACGAGCGGGTCGAGACGCCGGCCTTCGAGGCGACCGAGCTGTTCGCCCGCGGGGTGGGGGAGGCAACGGACGTCGTGCAGAAAGAGATGTACTCCTTCGACGACGGGGGCGGGCGTTCGATGACCCTGCGCCCGGAGGGGACGGCGCCCGTGTGCCGCGCCTACGCCGAGCACGGGATGCACAAGCGCCCGCAGCCGGTGCGCCTGTGGTACCTGTCGAGCTTCTTCCGCCACGAGTCGCCGCAGGCGGGCCGGTTTCGCCAGTTCTGGCAGGTGGGCGCCGAGGCGCTCGGGTCCGACGACCCTGCAGTCGACGCGGAGTCGATCGTGCTGCTGGCCGAGCTGCTCGAGGCGCTCGGCGTGCGCGAGGTGGTGCTGCACCTGTCGAGCCTTGGCTCGCCGGACGTCCGCAGTGCCTATCGCGACGAGCTGCGCGACTACCTGCGCGAGCACCAGGATCGCCTCTCGCCCGGGGTCCGCGAGCGCATCAACCTCAACCCGCTGCGCGCGTTCGATGCCGATGACCCCGGTACGCGCGAGGTGATGGCCTCCGCGCCGAGGCTGCTCGAGCGCCTCTCGGGCGAAGACGCCGAGCACTTCGCCGAGGTGCGCTCGCTGCTGGACGCGGCCGGGCTGGCCTACGAGGTCGACGCCACGCTCGTGCGCGGCCTCGACTACTACACGCGCACGGTGTTCGAGTTCGAGTCCGCCGAGCTGGGCGCCCAGAGCGGCGTGGGCGGAGGCGGGCGCTATGACGGGCTGGTCGAGGCGCTGGGCGGTCCCCCTACGCCGGGCTGCGGGTGGGCGGCCGGGGTCGAGCGGATCCTCCTCGCCGGCGATCCTCCGCCCGAGGCGCCGCCTCCACTGGACCTGTTCGTCGCCTTCGAGACCGGCCAGCGCCGGCCCGCCTTCGCGCTGGCCGCGGAGGCACGCCGCGCCGGGCTGCGCGCCCAGCTCGAGCTGGCCGGGCGCTCGCTCAAGGGCCAGCTCAAGCAGGCGGATCGGCTCGGCGCGCGGTTCGTCGCGATCCTCGCCGACGACGGAGCGGCGCTGCGCGACATGGAGAGCGGCGAGCAGCGCGAGGTGGACTCCGGCTCGGTCACCGCCGAGGTGCTGCGCGGAAGGGGAGTGCGCTGAGGCCGCCGCGCCCCAACCCCTACCGCGATCGCTGGTCGGGCGAGCTCTCCGCCGCGGACACGGGCAAGGAGGTGCGAGTCGCCGGGTGGGTCCACCGTCGCCGCGACCACGGCGGGCTGGTGTTCATCGACCTGCGCGACCGCTCGGGCCTGCTCCAGCTGGTCCTCCATCCCGACCGCGCGCCCGAGGCGCACGCCGCCGCGCACACGCTGCGCTCCGAGGACGTGCTGAGCGCCGCCGGGAAGATCGTGCGCCGCGATCCCGCCAACGTGAACCCCGGCATGCCCACCGGCGAGGTGGAGCTCGAGGTCTCCTCGCTGGACCAGCTCGCCGACGCCGACACGCCGCCCTTCCCGATCGACGAGGAGGGGCCGGTCGACGAGATGATCCGGATGCGGCACCGACCGCTCGACCTGCGCCGCGAGCGCCAGCGCGACACGCTGCTGCTGCGCCACCGGATCGCGCAGACGATGCGGCGAACGCTGGACGAGCGCGACTTCGTCGAGATCGAGACCCCGATCCTCACGCGCTCGACACCGGAGGGCGCGCGCGACTTCCTCGTTCCCTCGCGCGTGCAGCGAGGCTCCTTCTACGCGCTGCCCCAGTCGCCCCAGCTGTTCAAGCAGCTGCTGATGGTCGCCGGGTTCGAGCGCTACTTCCAGCTCGCGCGCTGCTTTCGCGACGAGGACCCGCGCGCGGACCGCCAGCCGGAGTTCACCCAGCTCGACCTGGAGATGTCCTTCGTCGAGGAGGACGACGTGATCGAGACGATGGAGGCCGTGATGAGCGCCGTCTTCGCCGAAGCGTCGTTCTCGGCCCCGTTGCCGCCGTGGCCGCGGATGGCCCACGACGAGGCGATCGCACGCTTCGGCATCGACCGGCCCGACACCCGCTTCGGGATGGAGATCGCCGACCTCGGCGACGCCGTCTCGGGGTCGGAGTTCCAGGTCTTCGCCAAGGCGCTCGAAGCCGGCGGCGTGGTGCGCGGGATCAACGCGGGCGCGCGCGAGCTGCCGCGCTCGGACCTCGACGCGCTCGTCGAGCAGGCCCAGCGCCTGGGGGCGAAGGGGCTGGTCTGGGCGTTCGTCCAGGAGGACGGCGGGTGGCGCTCCCCGGTGGCCAAGTTCCTCACACCGCAGGAGACGGAGGCGCTCAACGCGCGGCTGGCGGCCGGGCCGGGCGACCTCCTGCTCGTCGTGGCCGACTCGGCCAGGGTGGCGGCGGGAGTGCTCGGGCAGCTGCGGCTCGCGCTGGCCGAGCGCTTCGACCTGGTCCCCGATGGCGCCCACGAGCTGCTGTGGGTGGTCGACTTCCCGATGTTCGACTGGAACGAGGCGGAAGCGCGCTGGGACCCGCTGCACCATCCCTTCACCCAGCCGGTCGGACCGCTGGACGATCCCGGCGCGCTGCGCTCGCGCGCCTACGACCTGGTGCTCGACGGCTTCGAGATCGGCGGTGGCTCGATCCGCAGCCACTCGCTCGACGTGCAGCGCAAGGTCTTCGACCTGATCGGGATCTCGCCGGAGGACGCCGACGCCCGGTTCGGGTTCCTGCTCGACGCGCTGCGCTACGGCGCGCCGCCGCACGGCGGAATCGCGATGGGCTTCGACCGCATCGTGTCGATCCTCGCCGGCTGGCGCACGGTGCGCGAGGTGAACATCCGCGAGAGCATCACGTTCCCGAAGACCGCGACCGGGGCGGATCCCCTCACCGGGGCGCCGGCGCCGGTGGAGCCCGGGCAGCTGCGCGACCTGGGGCTGCGCGCAGAGCCCCCGTCTCAACGCTAGGGCGCGCGTGGCGCGCCCGGATCGGCGCGCGCGGCGACGCCCAGCGCACGCAGCCGGCCGGGCGCGTAGGCGGCCAGCGCGAGCAGGAGCGCGAGCGGCACGGCCCAGGTCGCGTAGGCGAGGCCGATCGCTCCGCGCCCGTCGACCTGCTCGAAGGTCAGCAGGAGGGCGAGCGCGACGCTGAGCGCGACGAGCGGGAGCCCTGCGCGGTGCAGACCTTCCCACGCGGCGAGCGCCAGCACGAGCGGCGCGTAGTAGTAGCCGTTGGTGATCGGGTCCAGCGCGCCGCGCAGCAGCAGCGCCAGGGCGAGCAGGGCGAGGACGTCCTCGCTGCCCAGTCCCCACCGGCGCCAGAACAGCCACGCGAGCCCGAGGGGAAGCAGGAGGATCAGCGGCCGCGGGATCGCGCGTAGGCGCTCGGGCATGCCGTGGCCCGTCACGGTGCGCCGCTGTGTCCCGTCGAGGTAGGTGCGCCGGCGCTCGACCGCGAACGGCGTCCACACGCTGGCCGGGCCGAGCGACTTCGGGCGGGCCGCGGCGCGCGCGTTGTCGAAGAAGCGATCGGGGTCGCCGGCGAGGAGAGGCAGCGTGAACGCGACGACGACGACCGCGACCGCACCCGCGAGCCGCCGGTGGCCGCCGGTCGCCGCGAGCAGCACCGGCCCGACGGCCACCAGCGCCCACTGCTTCGTGACGACCGCCAGGCCGAGCATGACTCCCGCCATTCCCGCGCGCCCCCGCAGCGCCGCCAGCGCCGCGCCCACCGACAGCGCTCCCGCCAGCAGCTCCTCCGGGTGGCCGGCCCGGATCGCGGCGAGGGTCATCGGGTTCAGCAGCGCGACCCCGGCGACCAAGGCGCAGGTCAGTCGGCCGCGCCCGCGCGCGGCCATCTCGCGCGCGAGAAACCAACACGCTGCGGCCAGGACGAGCACGCACGCCAGCGCGCCCAGGCGATAGGCGAGCCGATCGCCGCCGCCGAGACCGCGCGCCAGCGCCACGAACGGCGCTCGCAGAATGAGCGAGAACGAGCCCATCCAGGGGTGGGCCGCGACGAAGTCGCCGCCGTGGCCCCGCGAGAGCGCATCGATCGCGGGGGCCGGGTTCTCGTCGACGTCCTCGGCCGGCTGGCCGGGAACGTAGTCGCCATGGGTGCCGGAGGAGAAGGCGACGAGGACGCCGAGGGCGACCAGGGTCAGCGCCCCCGCTCGTTCCCTGGCGGTCGTCGGGCGCATCGGGCAAGGCTAATCCGCGCGGGGACGAACCCTCCGGGCACTAAGCCTCCGGCCGTCTTTTGCCGAAAGCGAGGGGGATGGACCAGATCTCCCGTCCCTTCCAGATCGTCCTGGCCCTGACGCTGGCGTTCGCCGCCCTGTACATGGTCGCGCTGCGCCCGAAGGAGGAGGCGCCCCCCGCGCCCCCTCCGCCCCCGTCCCAGGCGGCGTCCAAGTCAGCGATCCCGGGCGCGCCCGGCGACGCGCTCGACAAGGCCCGCGAGGCCCAGCGCCAGGGCGCCGCCGGCGCCGCGCAGCGTCCCGGTCAGATCGACGGCGCGGCCGAGGGGATTCCCGGCGCCGCCGCTCAGGGCGGGACCCGCGCTGCGGGCGCCCCCGCGGGCGGGCCCGGCTCCGGCGATCCGGGGGCGCGCCGCGTTCCCGCGGGGCGTGGCTTCGCCACGCCGCAGCGCGTCGAGAGCGCGCTGGCGAGCCGCAGGGCCGTCGTCCTCCTCTTCTACAGCAGCCGCGCATCCGACGACCGCGCCGTTCGCTCCGAGCTGGCCGGAGTCAGCCGCCGCGGCGGGCGCGTCGTGGTGATGGCGGCCTCGATCCGCGGCGTGTCGCGCTTCGGACGTGTGACGCGCGGCGTGCAGATCCTCCAGTCGCCGACGGTGGTGGTGATCGGGCCCTCGCGCCAGGCGAGGACCTTCACCGGCTTCACCGACCGCACCGAGATCGACCAGGCCGTCGCCACCGCGCTGCGGCGCTAGCCATGTCGGGCGCCTCCGCGCGCGGACGCGCGGCGCTTGTCTGCGTTCCTGCGCAGTGTTGTCACCGCGCGCCTCGCGCCGGCCTTCCGACGCAGTTTCGTCACAGCTCGGCGCGGAGAACTTCGTCGTCTGGGGGATGAGGCCGCACGCTGATAGCACCGGCTATCAGCTGGTGATAGCAATGGCTATCAGCACGGCGGAAGGTCCGGACCATCCCGCAGCCGTCGGCCGTGAGGACTGGCGAATCGCGACTGGCCACTGGCGACAGGCCGCTGGCGAGTGACAGCTCGCAGCAGGTGACTACTCGTACACTCGGCCGATGCTGATTTCGGGCCTCCGCGAGCACCTCGAGATGCCGCGCGGCCGCGGCCACCTCCCCGCGCGCGCACACACCGGCGCGGCTGGGGGCGCGGCGTGCGGCGACCTCGTCCGCGTCTCGGTCGCGGTGGACGGCGAGCGCGTCGTGGACGCCGGCTTCGACGCGGAGGGCTGTGGCGCCGCGATCGCCGCGGGGAGCGCAGCCGTGGCGCTGGTCCGCGGCCGCTCGCTGCTGGAGGCCGCGCTGGTCGGGCCGGACGACGTCGCCGCCGAGCTCGGCGGTCTGATCGCCTCCAAGCGCCATGCCGCCGAGCTCGCGGCCGATGCGCTGCACCGCGCGCTCGGTACCGCGGCGCGCGCGGACGCGCGGATCCCGCCGGCCGGCGATCGGGTGCTCGTAGCGATGAGCGGCGGCGTCGACAGCGCCGTGGCGGCGCTGATGTGCGCTCGCACGGGCGGCGACGTCGCGGCCGTGACGCTCGAGCTGTGGGCCGACCCTGCCAACGACGGAGAGCGATCGTGCTGCTCGGCGCAGGCCGTCCGCGGCGCGCGCGCGCTCGCGCACCGGATGGGCCTGCCCCACCTGACGCTCGACCTGCGCGAGGAGTTCCGCGCGGGAGTCGTCGATCCGTTCGTCGAGGAGCACCGCGCCGGCCTGACGCCCAACCCGTGCGTGCGCTGCAACGGCCACGTGCGGCTCGACGCGATGCTCGAGCTGGCCGAACGACTCGGCGCGTCGAGGCTGGCCACAGGGCACTACGCGCGCGTGGACGACGACGGCGCCGGGCCGGTGCTGCGCACGGCCGCCGACCCCGCGAAGGACCAGTCCTACATGCTCGCCGCGGTGGCCCCGTCGACGCTGGCGCGGCTGCGCTTCCCGCTCGGCGAGCTCGACAAGCCGCGGGTGCGCGAGATCGCCGCGCAGGCCGGCCTTCCCGTGGCCAGCAAGGCGGACTCGCAGGACCTCTGCTTCATCGCGGGCACGGACCGCTCCTCCTTCCTGGCCCGCCACGGCGGGATCGACGAGCAGCGCGGCGACATCGTCGATCTGGCCGGTCGCGTCCTGGGAGGTCATCGCGGCCATCACCGGTTCACCGTGGGCCAGCGCAAGGGGTTGGGCATCGGCGCGCCCGAGCCGCTCTACGTCCTGGGCACGGACGCGACCACCAACCGGGTTGTCGCCGGGCGCCGCGAGGAGCTGCGGCGCTCCAGCGTCGTGGTGCGCGGCGCGACCCTGCATCGCGACGCCTCCCGGGTCGACCGGGTCAAGCTGCGCTACCGGTCCAAGCCGCTCCCCTGCCGCATCGCAGGGTCGCCGGCGGCGGGCCGTCACCGTGCGCTGGAGCTCCAGCTGATCGAGCCCGTCGACGGCGCGGCGCCCGGCCAGACCGCGTGCCTGATGGCCGGCGATCTGGTCGTCGGTCACGCCACGGTCGCGCCAGCCTGATCCCCATACACTCGAAGGCATGGCGATGACGTCGGACCAGATCCGCGACGCGTTCCGCGAGTACTTCGTCGCGCGCGACCACCGGCCCCTGCCCTCGGGGTCGCTCGTCCCCGCCACGTATGACCCATCGGTGCTGCTCACCACCGCCGGGATGCACCCGCTCAAGCCCTACTTCCTCGGCCTGGAGGCCCCGCCCCACCACCGCCTGACCACCTGCCAGAAGGTGTTTCGCACCACCGACATCGAGAACGTCGGCGACACCGCCCGCCACCTCACGTTCTTCGAGATGCTCGGCAACTTCTCGCTGGGCGACTACTTCAAGCAGGGAGCGGTGGAGCTCGCGTGGGAGTTCTCGCTCGACGGGCTCGGCCTCCGCGGCGAGGACATCTGGGTGACCGTGCACCGCGGTGACGAGGCGCTCGGGATCGGGCCCGACGAGGAGGCGATCGAGGCCTGGCTGTCGGTGGGCGTCCCGCGGGAGCGGATCGTCCTGCTCTCCAGCGAGGACAACTTCTGGCAGGCGGGCCCCACCGGCCCCTGCGGGCCCTGCTCGGAGCTCTACCTCGACCGCGGGCTGGACTTCGGCGCCGAGACAGACCGGCCCGGCGACGACACGGAGCGGTTCCTGGAGTTCTGGAACCTGGTGTTCATGCAGTTCAACCAGGACCCGGTCGGCACGCTCACGCCGCTGCCCGATCAGAACATCGACACCGGCCTGGGCCTCAACCGGATGGCGGCGATCCTCCAGGACGTCCGGTCCGTCTTCGAGACCGATCAGTTCCGCCCGCTTGTCGAGCTGGGCGAGGAGCTCTCCGGACGCCGCTACGGAGACGGCGAGGCGACCACGCGCGCGCTGCGCATCCTCGCCGATCACGCCCGCGGGATGACTTTCCTCGTCGCCGACGGCGTGGTCCCCTCCAACGAGGAGCGCGGCTACATCCTGCGCCGCCTGATGCGCCGCGCGATCCAGCAGGGCCGCGTCCTCGGGCTGGAGCCCGGCTACCTCCCGGCCTTCGCCGACCGCGTGACCGAGCTGATGGGCGGCGCCTATCCGGAGCTGATCGAGCAGGGCGACGCGATCCGCAAGTGGCTGGCCGCCGAGGAGGAGGGATTCGGTCGCACGCTCGAGCACGGGACCCGGCTGCTGGAGGACCTGATCGCACGGGCGCGGGAGGAGGGCGCTGGGGCGATCTCGGCGGCGGACGCCTTCCGGCTGCACGACACCTACGGCTTCCCGATCGAGATCACCGCGGAGCTGGTGGCGCAGCAGGGACTCGGCGTCGAGCCGGGGTTCGACGCGTTGATGGAGGAGCAGCGCGCCCGCGCGCGTTCGAGCGCCGCCGCCGGGCCGCGGGACGACGCGCGTGAGCGCGTGCGCTCGTTCGCCGGCGCGGCGGGCTTCGAGACCGAGTTCACCGGCTATCAGACAGTGGAGCAGCGCACTACCGTCGGCGCCGTCGAGGGCGCGGACGGACGCGTCCTGGCCAAGCTCGTCGAATCGCCGTTCTACGCGGCCGGCGGCGGGCAGATCTCGGACGCCGGGGCGGTGGAGTGCGAGAGCGGCGACTGCCGCGCGCGCGTCGCGGAGGTCTACCGCGTGGGCGACGACCAGGCCGTCGCGCTCGAGGTGGAGCGCGGCCGGCTCGAGCCCGGCGAGCGCGTGATCGCGCGCGTGGACCCGCGCGCCCGTCACGCGACGGAGTGCAACCACACCGCCACCCACCTGCTCCACGCGGCGCTGCGCAACCGGCTGGGCAACCACGTGCGCCAGGCCGGCTCCTACGTCGGCCCGGACAAGCTGCGCTTCGACTTCAGCCACGGACAGGCGCTCAGCGACGAGGAGCGCCGCGCGATCGAGGACCAGGTCAACGAGTGGGTCCTCGACGACACGCCCTTGCGCGCGCTCACGACGACGCTCGACGAGGCCCGCCGGCTGGGAGCGATGGCCCTGTTCGGCGAGAAGTACGGTGACGTCGTGCGGATGGTCGAGGTGGGCGACGGTTCCTTCTCGCGCGAGCTGTGCGGCGGGACGCACGTCCGCTACACCGGCGAGATCGGGCTGTTCAGGATCCTGGGGGAGAGCTCCAGTGCGGCCAACGTGCGCCGCATCGAGGCGATCACCGGGCCCGAGGCGGTCGCGCTCATGCGACGCCGCGACGCGGAGCTGGCGGCCGTCGAGGCGGCGCTGCGCGCCCCGCCGGGCGCCGCGCTCGAGCGCGTGGAGCAGTTGCGCGGCGAGAGCCGGCGCGGGGCGGGAGACGAGGGCGGCGCTCTGGGGGAGGTGGACCTCGACGCCCTGGCCGGAGCGGCGGAGGATCGGGCCGGAGCGACAGTGCTGGCCACCGCGGTCTCCGTGCCCGGGGAGAAGGCGCTGCTGGCAGTGCTCGACAAGCTCAAGCCCCGCCTCGGCGACGCGGCGATCGTCCTGGGCGCAGCGACCGACGGGCGCGTCCAGTTCGTCGCCAGCGTCGCGCCCGCGCTGGTGGAGCGTGGCGTGCGCGCCGGCGCGATCGTCAAGGCCGCCGCGGAGGTGACCGGCGGGGGAGGCGGAGGTCGCGACACGATGGCCCGCGCCGGCGGACGCGACCCGGCGAAGCTGGACGAGGCCCTCGAGGCCGCGCGCGCCGCGATCGACTCCGCGCTGGCCGGGTGAGGGTCCTCGCGCTCGACTACGGCAGCGCGCTCTGCGGGTGCGCGCTCTGCGATCCGACGGAGACCGTGGTCACCCCGCTCGATCCTGTCGCGCGCGCGGGCACGCACGCCGGCCTCGCGCGCATCGCGGCGCTCGTGCGCGAGCGCGAGGCCGAGCGGGTGGTTGTAGGGCTGCCGCTCTCGCTGGACGGCGGGGACTCGGCGCAGACTGTCGAGGCGCGCGACTTCGCCGCACGGCTGGCGGAGGCGATCGCCCCCGTCCCCGTGGAGATGCACGACGAGCGCCTGACGACACGGCTGGCGCAGCGCGCTCCCGGGCGTGCGAGCGAGGACTCGCGCGCCGCCGCGCACCTCCTCGAGGGCTGGCTGGCGGCGCGGTCGGCGGGGGACCCGGGAGGCGGGCAGGAGTAGACGGTTTGCCGGACCTGGGTAGGGTTAACGCGTCCGGCATTTGCTTCACCCGGTTTCCGGGTCGCCGGCAACGAGGAGCGGAGGCGACGTCGTCCGGGGGAGACGTCGCCGCGGAGGGGCGCCAATGGGCCTGTTGAACCGAAACACACCGGAGACGCGCGAGCGCACGCCAGAGGAGCGCGAGCGTGATCGCGCCGAGCGCGCAGCACGCCGCGCGCAGCGCGAGGGCATCGATCCCGGGCAGGTCGCGCCGCCGCCGCTCGAGGTGCCCCCGGGCGGCTCGGCACCTGCGGTTCCGGAGGTGACCGCACCCGCC